>OGUQ01000131.1_pt1 | contig 75106 bp, 90 predicted proteins | sample 1574701 | NCBI WGS metagenome assembly OGUQ01 (sample SAMEA2582087, study PRJEB24529) | metagenome | biome: Human gut stool | place: China | collected 2011 | reverse complement strand
AATTTAATTTTATTTTTGCAATACTGACACTGAAAAACATCATTCAATATTTCATAGTCAGTTAATTCTCTTAACTTTTTTCTGCAATTATGACACAAATATTTTGGAGAAAATTTATTTTCACCCTCCTTGAGAGTAAAAAGAAATCGTGAATACATATATTTACAAGTATCACATATCATTATTTTATGTCCATAATTTTCTAGCAATTCACAATTTTTTCTTTCTAATATTTGTCTTAATTCTTCTTTTCTATTTTTCTCATTAAATAAATTTAATAAATTTAAATCACTATTTAAATCTAATAGTTTGCTAATATTATAGATTTTTGAAATACCAACATCAAAATTATAAATTCTATTGCATTCACGACATTCAGCAGTATATATTCTTCCCATATCACACCTCAATATTATAATGTTCCAATAGTTTATTATTTAATCATTTTTCAAACTCTTTATTCGTTTAGCAATAGCATATCCGTTAGAAGTAGAATCAAACATTGGAATAACTATTTTTGATTTAAAGTATGTTTCATTATCACATCTTATAATAATCTCACTGAAAATATCTAATTTTTCATTGAAACCCAACTTTTCAAATTTAGCCAACAATATTTTTTCTTCAGATGAATAGGCAACTCCTATTATATTTCCTGTATCTTCATAAATATCTTTAGTATTTGTTATACCATTGTACAACATCACAAAGTATCGTAATAATACAGTACAAGCATTAAAAGGCAAACCTATACTTTCTAAATTAAATATTTTAACATTATTATCTTCCATTAAATCTGGATTTGCTTCGTTTTTATCATTTATTTGGTTATTATTTAATAATCCAAATATATAAATCAAAAATTTTAATTTACTTATATCTTCTTGATGTTCAATTTCTTCCATTAATTTTCTGACATTATCAGTTGTTTCAGTAATATACATAATATCGTTCCTCCCTTACATATTACTTTTAAGTTCCTCAAGAACATTATCTATTAAATCATGTCCAAGTATTTTTGATAATTCCATTGAACCATCATAATTAATTTTATTTAACATTTCGTTTACCGCAATAAATTTCGGTACTTTTTCAAGTCTATCTTCTATTTGGTTAATAATTAAGTCCAATGCCATTTCGCTTAAATAAGTAATAAATTCATGATTAATATTTACTTGTTTAGTATGTTACTATCTTTAATATTATATATTAGTTTAAATTATTCATTCAAATATAAAAATAAAGATTATTTAAATCTTTATTTTTAAATATTTACTTATTTTTTTCTAAGTATTCGATTAATTGTGCATATCCTGTATCATTCCAAAGGGCAAATCTTTCTTTATCTTCAAAACAAGCAAGTGTTTTATCTTTACCTTTGGGTATAAATATAAAGTCCCAGCACCATCCGTGTTCACCTTCTTTTTTTAGTGATATTTCGCCTTCAGTTACTGAAACAAATGAAACTGGTTCTTTTCCATACTCACAAAAAGCAAGTGCTTGAACAAATTTTGCTTTCCTGTTTTTAGTACCCTGCATAAGTTTTAATATTCCCTCTTCACCAATTGTATCTTGAACATAGTGAGTGTATGCTGCAGGAAATCCTCCTAATGCTTCGATCATAATTCCTGTATCATTTTTTACAACATTTGTTTTAAGTTTATCACTCGCCCATTTTGCTGAATACCTTGCAACTTCTTCAACTGAATCAGCCTGTATTTCAATTGTATCCATCTTTATGTTATCTACAACGATTCCTTTTGGTTCTAATACTTCTTTTGCTTGAGCTATTTTAGCCCAATTACCAGTTACTAATGTTACTTTCATTTTTCCTCCTATTTATTGATAATGTTCATTATTTTATTCAATACTTCCTCTTCAGAAAGATTATTTATATTAATTGTATAAATACGATTACTATATTTAACGGACATTTTTTTAAATATATCATATGATTTTTTTAGGATATATTTTTCCTTTCTATTATATGGCATTTTATTTCTTTGTTCAACCCTAAATATGCATTTATTATAATCATCTACAAGTAGAATCGTTTTATCTGGAATTCTACAATATTTTGCTAAAAATACATATAAGTCATCAATATCTTTTTCCATTTTTTCGTTTAATTCCCCTAAATCTCGTTGTGTTAAATCAGAAAAAATTACAGGATCTAAATACGGATAAACTATCTTTACTGTTTCTACAGTTCTCTTATATGATGAACAATAAACTCTATTAAAACTATTAGGTGGAAAAACATTTCTTAAGCATTCTTCTCTACCTATTTCATTCAAAAAATAATCTTTTTTTGTTGCTATATAACCTTTACCATTTAAATCAGTTTTTGCGTGTCTTAAAAATATTACTTCCATTATTTTTTAGTTCCTTAACATATTCTTTAGATTTTATTAATTTTGAATTTATATAATTATCAAGCATAATATAAAAGTCATAAATTGTGTCATCATTATTAATAATTGTTCTGCACCTTTTTTATTTTTTTCTATAATATAATCAATTGTAATAGTTAAATCTGCTTTGCTAGTACCTTTAAACTGCTAGTATTTTATTCTTTAAATGCTTTTTTTACTTTTTTTAGTATCTTTTTCTTTTGTTTTTTTGTTCCGAATAACATTATTATAATTAGTATTACAAAAAGAATAATTATTTCTATTGTAGTTATTTTGTCTTCATTTTGATTTGGATTAAAATTTTCTTTGGCTTCTTCATCCCACACACCAATATTCTTGTTACTAGCAATTTCTTGTAGTTCTTGTAATTTAGTGGTATATTTGTAATTTCCATATAGATAGGCTACTTTAGCATAACCACCTTCTATTAAACTTTCTTGTAATAATTTATCATCTATAAATACCCATGCTAATAATCTATCATATTTATCTAATTTATCACTATTCTCATCAAATTCTAGTTCTATCTTATTGGCTTTTTTTAAGACGTTACATGTGTAGTCACTAGCTTCTTTACCATAATATTCTACTTCTTTCTTAGGATGAACAGACTCAGGAGTGTCTACGGCAAGTAGTCTTACTGTTTTAACCTCATTGTTATATATAATTTTAAAGGTATCTCCATCTGTACAACTAGAAAATTCTACTTTTTCTTTGGCATATACTGGAGTAAACATTATAAATAGTACTATAAATATACTTATTTTTTTCATATCTATACTTCTTCCTTTAACTCGGTATGTTTTGATTTAGATTTTAAAAGACAATTTACAAAATCTTTATTTCTTGCAAGTATTTCTCTTATTTCTCTTTTTCCTTGTCCATGATATATTCTTTTGTCTGAACTTACTCCATAGTAGTCAAGATTCATACTATTAGATATATATATTGATCTATATAAATGATATTTTTGAGTAACTACTATGGCAGAATTAATATTATATACTTCTTTTGCTCTATAAATACTATCATAAGTAGATAATCCTAAGGAATCAATATAGATATCATCAATAGGTATTCCTTTATCTAATAAGTAATTTTTCATAACTGTTACTTCATCATAATCATCATTTTCATGGTCTCCTGACACTAGTATTTTGTTAGAACTGCCTTTGTTATATAATTCTATAGCAGTTGTTAATCTATCTTCTAACATAGGGCTAGGTCTATTGTTTTTTATACCTGCTCCAAGTACAATTATATAATCAGCTTGAATATTTTTGTTATCAATCTGATTTTTTGTTGATAATATAACATAGTAGTTTATGCCTATAATAGTCAACAAAAACAATATAATTATTATTAATAATGTCTTTATTGTTTTTTTCATAATACCTCCAGCAGTAATAGAAAAAGTTATAATAAATATTTTGTTATTATAACCTAGTTAATACTTTCATTGTTTAACATTTTAGTTATTAAATTTTTAGCATTTGTAATGGTATCTTCATATGGTATCATTATCCATAGATTTTGTCCAGGATATGAATATGTTTCTCCCATTGAACCATAACCATCTAGTTGGATAGTTTTAATTTTATAATTTTTTAAATCATTTATTTCATATTTAATATAATTCGTTATTTCTTTAGTATCCATATTTGTGGCAAATTTTCCATCTAAAGCTGATAAAATATTAGTATATTCAGTTAATAGTGTTGTTCCACTAGTTAATTTGTTAAAAATGGCAATGATTACTTGTTGTTGATTTCTTCCACGATGCCTATCGCCATCTGCATATGAATGTCTTTCTCTTGAAAAAGCAAGAGCACATTTGCCATCTAGGTTATTATATCCTTCTTTAATTTTACAGATTCCTATATTAACATTTTGATCGGCATAAACTTCAATACCACCAATTTCAGTGACTAAATCAACGACAGTTGTGAAGTTAACCTTGACATAGTAATTTATATCTGTATCAAGAATGTCTTCAATAGTTTCTACGGCCATATTGATACCATAGTAACTAGCATGGGTTAATTTATCTTTGTAACCGGTTGTTCCGTGAAGTTGGACATAATAATCTCTTGGAATTGAAGTAAGCAATATTTCATTGGTATTTGGATTTATTGTAGCTACTATGTTAACATCATTTCTTGATGTTTTATTTATATCACCATAGGCATCAATACCACTAATTAAAACGTTAAAAGGTGTATTTTTAATTGATACTCTTTTTGTAATATCTTCAATTTCATTTTTTATTTCTATTGTTTTTATAATTCTAATATTATTATTAAAATTTTCATCATCTTCTTCATATTTATTTTTAATTATATCACTAATTAAAATAGCATCTACTTCTTGATTATATAAACTTTCTTTTAACTTTTCTATATCTGTTTCAGTAATATAGTCTAAAGACAACTTCAAACTATTTGTAACTTTTTCATCAGTTTTTTCATAATAAGCAAGCTTTTTTTCATATAAATCAGATGGCTCTTGATATATAGATGTATCTAAGACAACAATATAATAGTTTGTTACTTCTTCTTTTATAATAGAAATATTTTCAAAAAGGTTTATCGTTTTATTTAAATAATATATTCCGAAAGAATAAGCTATTATAATAATTATAGAAACTATTATAAAAAATACTTTAATAAATTTTAAAAATTTATTTTTAAAATTATAAATAAGAAAGAAATTTAAAATGATACCAAGAATAGTTAAAATAACAATTAACATTGTAAAATAGTTATTGGGAATAACATCTAATATCTTAATTATTACTATAAGAGATATTGTCATTAATAAAAGAAGTATACCCAAAATTATACCTAGGATACTTACTTTTTTCTTTTTATTTTCTTTTTTATCCATTTTATCACCTACTCTTCGTTATGTATAAGAGAATTAGCATTATCAATGATATTTTCAAAATATGTTATACCTGCTATTTTGATTATCTTCTTTTTTATCTTATCAAAGTTATCAATTACAAAAGTCTTTTTTATGTGATGAATATCTGTGCCTAAATAATCTACATATTTATTTTTTAACATATATTTAATTAATTTTTCTGCAGACTTACCATAATAACCAAGAATACTAACATAATTACATTGAAACATAACATTCATTTCTCTTAAGTTATCAATTAATTTATAATTTTTTTGAAAATATTCATATCTTTCAGGATGAGCAATTATGGGAATATATCCCTTTAAATTAATTTCATAAATGATATCTTCTAAATTTAAAATTTGATTATGAAAAGGAAGTTCAATTAAAAGATATTTAGTATTGTTTAAACTGAATATTTCTTTTTTTTCTAAAAGTTCAAGAATATTATTACAAACAAATATTTCGTTACCAAGATAAATATTTATTCCTATATTTTGTTTTTTTATTTCTTCTTTTAATTCTGAGAATCTTTCTATCTTAGTTTGATTATTTGCAGAATATTCACTTCCTTTAATATAGTGAGGAGTTAATATAATATCGGTAAATCCAATACTCTTTAAGTCTTTTAATAGAGTAATACTTTCTTCAATAGAATAACTACCATCATCAATATTAAATAATATATGAGAATGTACATCTGTCATAAAACACCTACTATTCATAATAATTAGAATATTTTCCTCGCTTAGTATGATTAACACGATTAACAACCACGCCGGCAATATTAGCGTCTATTTTTTCTAGAGCTTTTTTTGCTTCCATTAATTCGTCAATTTTGGTGTAACCTACTGATGTAACTAGCACTACCCTATCTACTAGTGAAGCCATAATTAAGGAGTCAGGAAGACCATTTATTGGTACGCCGTCAAAGATAATACGACTAAAATTTTCTCTTAAGAAATTGATAATTTTTTTTGTATTAGTAGAATTTAATAATTCACTAGGATTAGGAGGAACGGTTCCTCTTGGAATAACGTATAAATTAGGAATAGGAGTTTTTTTGATAAAATCTGCACAATTCACAGCACTTTGACTGGCTAAAAGATTAGAAAATCCTTTATCATTTGATACGCCAAATATTTTATGAATTCTTCCTAAACGAAGATCACAATCAATTAATAATGTTGCTTCATCTGTTTGAGCAAAAGCAGTGGCAAGATTACTACTGATAAAGCTTTTACCTTCACCAGGAATAGAACTTGTAACAAGTATAACTTGAGATTCCTCATCAGATGAAGTAAACATTAAATTAGTTCTAATAGTCCTAATATCTTCACTAATATTAGATTTAGGTTTATTATGAATTACTAATTCTTCTTTCACTTTCTTTTACCTCCTTTTTTGTACTCTTCAACGCCACCAAGAATTGGCAATTTAATTTTCTGTTCTACTTGTTCTACAGATTTAATAGTTCTATCAAAATAGAATATTACAAAGAGAATTGATAAAGCAATAATTATACCAATAAAGAAACAAATAATTACTTGTTTAGGAATATTTATATTATATGGTTCATTAGCTTCATTAGCTTCATCTAAAACATTAACATTATTCATATTATATAATTTAACAACCTCTTTTGAAAAGAAATTAGCTGTAACATTAGCTACATTCTTAGCTTCAATAGGATTACTATCTGCTACTGTTATTTTTATTATTTCTGTATTATTAACAGATGAAACAGAAATTTTATTACTCAACTCTTCATAAGTTTCTTCTAAATCAAGTTCAGAAATTACTTGCTCTAAAACTCTTCTTGATTTAACTATTTCAGCATAAGTATCTACTAGATTTTTATTTAACGTAATATCACTTTGTGTAATTGTTTGACTAGCTGTTGTTTCATTTCCACCAAGTATGATAGTCGTATATGACTTATACATAGGTTTTTGAATAAATAGACCATAAATACAACCAAGTAAACAAATAACTACTGTTATAGTAATTAATAACCCTATCTTCTTTTTTATAAATTCAAATAACTCTTTTAAATCTATTTCTTCCATATCACACCTCTACTTTATAATTATATCATAGATTTTTATATTTTTATTAAAAAATTCATTAATTTTTGGTAAGTAACTGATAAAGCGTTGATATATATGGATTAGAACTTAGAATTATTTATTTAAAAAATAATATTATAAAGAAAAGGATAAATTTATTTTGGTAAATTTATCTTAAAATAGAAGAAAAAAATGATTAGGGTAAAGAAGAAAAATAAAATAAACGAGAGGATAATATATCCTAGAGAGATTATTATACTAGTCATATATCACCTCCTTTTCATTATATTATATTAAAATAGAAAAATAAGGAGAATTATGTTAATTAAAGGCTAATTCTACTGAAATATTTTTATCTTTAGTAATTATATATAAGTAAATAAAACCACTGATTAATACTAAAATGCTAGCAATAAGAGATAATTTATTTAGATTGTATGCTTCAGAAGAACTATTTTTTAGATCTTGATAACTACTATAGGCATAATAAATATATACTAATGTAGCAGTACCAAATATGATATATAATAATAGACGGTAGTTTTCTTTATCTTTAGGATCTTTATATTTTAAATAGTTTCTTTCTACTTGATTAGCTATTAATGATAAAGTAATGATACCGTAATAGATTATGAATATAATATCTTCAGTAGTAGTTTCTTTTATTCGTTCATAGTCGCTCATAGTAAATTATATGATTTTTTATGATTTGCTTATGTCAAAAATTTGTTGGTTAAATAAAAGATATGCTGTTATACATATCTTTAAAATACACCCCTTAGAGTATAAACGATAAAAAGACTGATTTTAGTAATTATGATAGAATACACTTCTGAAAGGAAGTACTTTTCTATGGCTTCAAAGGGACAAAAAGTTATTAGATTTACTAATCAAGAGCGTACTTAAATTGTAGGTAAATATTTATCTGGCAAATATGGTTATAAAACAGTAGCTAAAGAATATGGAATAAGTTGGAAAACTGTTGAATCAATGGTTAGAAAATATCGTAAAACAGGTACCACCATCACTGAGCAAAAAGGTCGGTCTACTACATCAAAAAATTAACTAAAGAAGATTACAAAAAAAGATATGAAATACCAAAAAAATACCAGGCCATCATCAAGGCACAATGAGAGAAAAAATAACTTTTATTAATCTATATAATGATAATTATAAGTTATATAATATGTGTGTCATATCAGAAATAAGCACTAAGACTTATTATAATTATATAATAAAAAAATCAAGGATCCTGATGAACTCACTTTGTTCGCTCCTTGATTTTTTAGAGTCCTTTTTATTGTTGTCTCCTATTTGAGGTGCATTTCACTTTATTTAGTTCTTTAAAATAGACTTTAAATTAACTATTAACTTTTTATCAAATTCTTTCTTTTCTTCGTCGGACATCTCATCCCAATTTTTATTGCGATTTTTAGATTCAAAGACAGCACCGAGAGGATAATCTGTACCATTATATTTTTGCTGTAAATTATTTTTATTTAATATTCCCTCATTAATTGATTCTATTGTCTTAATAATGCCATTAGGAAATGCAATAGCTATACTCTGAGTAAAATGACAGTCTAATTGTTTTAGATTATTGGTTTTCTTTTGCAGATGTAGCCAAAATTCCTCGTTAGTAGCATCTTCACCCAATTCTCCAGCCCATCGCCTTGTAGCAACGCCTGGTTCACCATTTAATTCATGAATATAAAAGCCAGTGTCATCACCAATAGTAATTAATCCTGTTAAACAACACCAAGTTCGTGCCTTAGCAATAGCATTTTCTTTTGTAGAGGTTAATCCCTCAGTTATATCAATTTGATATGGGTAATCTTTAAGCGTTTTTATATTAAACTCATCGCCTAAGTATAATTTATAATCAGCAATTTTTGATGAATTCTTAGTAGCTAGCAATATAGTTTTTTTGTCATAATCTGAAATTAATGGCAAAAAGCGATATTGTATATAGTTTGTATATTCATACAGATTATCATAATAAGGTACAGTTATTAATAGTTTTATATGGTAATTCAAATTATCTCTTATTTTATTTATAACTATTCTTTCCATATCTAATCTTTTTGATATAGTAATATTTCCAATATCTTTAGAATCTCTAGCAAACAAAAGCCAAGGTTCAATTCTTCTTTCTAAAAAAGTTTTAAGACATGATTGAACAACTTTTGTTTTAACATATTCTCCATTGTGTGCCAATTCGCTGAGTAAAATAACTTTAGATAATCCTTCTGTATTAAGACGCTGAACTAGCGGTGTAAATATAGGATCGACTTCTGGATCTGTAATTAACCCACCAACTTCTATAAAAAGATGCTGGGGCTTACCTATATCGTGCCACATTTTATGAATACAATATTCTACATACATTGATAAATGTGGATTATTTTGTAAATTTTCGTTTTCTCCATATTCTTTAATAAAATCTCTATACAATTCTCCTCCCAAAAGATAATGTTCTCGACCCCATCTTTTTCCGGCATTAAATGCTTCATAAATACCAAAATCATCATGACCGGATGCGGTATAGCGACCATTTGCATTTGTATTTAATAATCCGTCAAATTTTATAGCATCAGAATTTTCAGTATTTGCCAACAATTGTGCTACCAAAGTTCCTTTGCCTATATCTGAACGAGGATAGCCAAAAACAAAATAATATATAGTTTCATTATTAGTTGGTTTATACAAATTTATTAAATTTCTTAAATTTCTGATTGTTTGCCTGTTTTCATATACATTACTCATAATATTTTTAAATTCTCCTTATCTTTTTTAAAATTTCTGGCGGTCTTTCCATAGAAGTATTAATAAACAAGTTGGCATTTTTAGGAAAGTTAATAGAATCTCCAGATGTCATTCTTTTTTTTACTTCTTCTTTAGAAATTCCTCTTGCAATAAGCCTATTATACCAATCAACTTCTTCGCAATATAAATGGAGCCGTGTTATATTAATTTTCTCTTTTATTTTATTGGCTATTTCAATTGATACTGGAGTAGCACAATAATTTTCAAAAGCTAAAAGGTTTAACCATTCTTTTGGAGTCCCATAATAAATATCCAAATTTTTTAATAATGCAAATTCTAAACTTTCTTCCAAATAGAATCCATTTATAAAATTATTTATAAATTCATCGTTTGTCAAAAACACAGCATCCTTTCCATTTTCCTCACCAATTCTTGGCTTTCTGGTCATATGTGTAGGTAAATATACATATGCCTGACTAATAGCAAAATTAATTAATGTTGATTTTCCAGAAGCAGAAGCCCCTGTTACCATAAATGAACTATTCATTTCATCATCCACAAAAAAGGTAACACAAAAGTATGTTTATGTCAACAAAATACACATTTTAATTAAAAAAATGCGTAGTGTTACAATTAATGTGATACATTTCTATATAAAAAGTGACTCTCATTGTATAGTATTGAGTTGAACCAAAAATATTAACGAAAGGGCTCAAATTACAATGAATATTATAAATGAAAACAATAAAACGCAAACTTATTTTAATACTTACTTATTAAAATTACTTTATCATTATTTGGAATGGCACCCACTATTTGACAAAGAACCTTTATTTCCTTTTAATTAATTTTTTTGATGCTATTAGTTCACAGTAGGTATTATTAATAGTAGTAGATGATATTATAAATTCATCAGGATATTTTTCTTTAAAATAATTAAGAATAGATATTTTCTTATCAATATCAGCGTCATATTCATTACCAAAAGCTCCGATTATTAATGAATGAGATGAATCCTTTAAATTAAGCCATGATGATACTTTCTCTAGTGAACTAGCATTTTCAGTTAGAAATGTTTTTATACCTAAGTCTACTGGATAATGGGCTTTTCTAGCTTTACTTGATGGTACTATTAGAGGAGTACCATTTATAAATTCTAGATTGCCATTTACAATAATATTGCCATTACAATAATTAAATTCTCTACAGTATGGGCTTAAAATAATACCACGATAATTAGAATTATATAGGATAGAATCATAGGATCCTTGCCCTACTTCACATAAATAATAATTTTTTAATTCAAGATTTAATGATGACAAGTAGGCAGCATAATCAATGGCACTATTTTTTAATTCTTCTAACCAAGTAAGAAAGTACTGCATGAAACCACTAGCATTTAAATCAATATCTTTTGGTAAATCACGGGCTTCAATAAATTTAGTTAAAAGTTCTTTAGTGTATGGACTATTAAAGTCAGGACGATTAGCTAGTTCTAATGGTTTGAATAGTTCATTTACATAAACTGTATCTTCATCTAATTCAATGGTAGGGTCTATCATTACTTTAGTGAAAAAAGCTATTAATGGTTTTTGATCTAAATGAATATGAAGAGATTCATTATAATAAGAAGCTTTTACTAAGGCATTACGAAAGAATCTAGAATTATCTTTAAAGATATCGTTTTTGGTTTTGTATCCTAGATAATTTAGATATTTTTGAATGAAGACAGCTATGGTACGTGTATTTCCTTCACTAAATGCATGAGTACTCCAAAGACGGGCAGTAAAGTCAGCTATTTTTTTTACTTGAACTTCTTTTGATAGTTTAGAATAGTTAACTTTTTTCTCTTCAGCTAAGTCATATTTTAAATATGTTTCAATAGTGTTATAACTAGCATAAATAACTGATTTTTCATTAAGAGTCATTTCATTTTTTATTAAGTCATAAGTACGGTATTCTCCGTTACTTGGATAAATATCTTTAAATAAATATTTGTGAATATATCTTAGATATTCTTGACTTAGTTCAAAATGCCCATCAGATAATAATTCATTTATTCTAGTAGATACTAATGATAATTGATTTATGTATTTTATATAATCCATATATAAGTTCCTTTATGACTTAGTATTATATCATTATTTAAAAGAAAAGCAAATAAATTTTTCTTTATTTGTTTTGACTTATTGGATGATTAGAATCCTGATGGATAGGTTGACTCTGATACCATGGTGTATTTTTGAGTTAACTTTTCTCCTTTTATTATGGTGTAACAATCTGGTAAGAGGAGATAATCAAAGTAGTTATCCATGATATAGATATTTATACCTGCTTCTTTATTGGTGTAACCTTCGTTATCTAATGATAGGAAAATGTTACCATCCATTACGATTACAGTTTTCTTTGCACTGGTAGTGATTCCGGTAGAATTAGTTATGGTGTATACTATTTGATAGGTACCTTTTTTGCTGGTATCTATTTTATTATTAAAGATATTTTTTGTTCGGCTTTAGTAGTAGCGGTTACTTTGACATCAGTAGTTATTTTGCTAATAGCACCAGTTGATTCTACAATACTGTCAATGATATATCCACCAGTTACGGATGTAGCTGTTTTGTTTTTGTAATCGTTATAAGTGTAACTATATGATGGCTTTACAGCAGCATCAATATTCCAGTTAACATTTTGATTAGCATTAACAGTGAAGGTTGAAGATTTACCATTGGCTGTATCATCATGAGTATAAGTTTTGCCGTCGTAAGTTAAGGCTAAATCTTTTTCATAATAAATGGTAGCGGTAGCACTTTTTCCACCAGGTGTTTTGGCAGTTACCGTAATACTAGCACCATTAGAACAATTTTTTGGATTAGAAGCAACGGTAATAGCACCAGTATTTTCATTAATAGTCATACAGTTCGTATCACTTAATGAATAAGTAACTTTTCCACTAGAATTTTCAACTGTAGCAGTAGCGGTAGCAGTTTTAATACCCCTAACATGAAGAGTATCTCTACTTAAAGTTAAAGATATTTTTTCTTCAATATCTTGATCATGAATACTACCATAAATACCTACAATTATATTATATTTTTCACTATTATGAAGGTTTTCCAAATTTCTAATATTACCTTTAGAATAGGGATTATGAGTAATAAATCTTTTTATATTACATTTACTATTATCAATTGATTTATTAACACGAATAAGAATGAGATAACTTCTTTCTACCCATAGAGCACCTTCTACTAAATGTTCAGGTTTTTCTCTTTTAATATTTTAGTAAAGGGGGTTATTATTATGTGACTGTCGCCAGTTATTAATGTATCTGATTCGCCCTTCCCTATTTCTGCTACGACTTCTTTGATACTATTTAATTTTACTAAAGACTCAATAAACGACAAATAATCAAGACCTATTTTTCTTTTTTCTTTAACCTAGCCAGCAAATTCACTAACAAATGATTCTGAATTAAGATCAATATTAGAAGATTTTAAACCTTTAGCTGATAGGAATGATTTTATCATAATAAATAGCGTTCTAATAATTTTGATTATTCATATTGTTCATCTCCTTAAATTTATTAACCTTTTATATTTTAGTACAATAGTTTAGGAATGTCATCTAACATGAAAAAAGATTCTAATTATTTAATTGTGTGTACTATGTGGCTCGTAATAATGTTATGGTTTTTTTTGCTTATCTTTTATAATATTATTTGTTTTTTTCATACTTTATATTTGATATTAATATAGGAATTGTAAAGAAAAATATTAAAAAAACTGAGTCCGCATAACCTATTGAGAATCGTGTGGTTGTTTCAAAAATAGAAAAGACATAAAAGGAAATTAGAGTTGACTTAAGTATTATTTTATATTTTAAATTACTACAATTACTTACTTTTTTCCATACATATTTTATAAGATAAAATAGTATTAATAATCCTATCAATCCATTTGTAGCGTATTTTTCTATATATAAAGAGTGAAAATATTCTAGATTATCATTAAATAATAATTTATTTAACTCTAAAGCTTTATACCTACCGACACCAAATAAAAAATTATATTTGTTAGCTATATTTATTCCATGTTTCCAAACTGAGAACCTTCCTGAGCCTGTTTCTAATGTATCAATTCTTATAAACATGGTATTAATCATCCCTATAATCTTTTCACTTCCAGCTACTTTGATGCCTATATAAATTGTAAATATACATATTCCTGCAAATAATAACAATTTATTCCTTGACATTTTAATTTTGTATTTTAGAAACTTATAATATAAACACATTGATATATAAACTGCTAAGCCTAAAATAGAGTTTCTGGACATTGTTAATATTAGATTTAAGCCAAATATGACAAAATAAATGAAGTATTTCTTCTTATAATTATAAGCTGATAGTAAAGATAACGCAATTATTTCTATTAACATAAATAATCCAAATTGATTTCTGTTTGGAAAAAATGAACTAAAACTCACTGAATATGAATTATTAATAAAACGCAAGTTGATAATAGATTTATAATTAAGCAATATATTTAGTATTGCTGCAAATAAACCAATAAAGCATATCTTTTTTAAAAATACAATTAATTCATTATTACTTACTGTTACTTTCTCAAGTGATAATATAAACAGTAAAATGTTAATAGTCGATGAAATAATAAATAGGTATTCATTATAGTCAACTGTACCAAATTTAAAGTATGAATATATTAAAGCCATTATGTTATTAAGGAGAAAAAGCGCCAAAATTAAAAAATTTTTTTTTGGTATATACCTAATATGTTTCCAATTTTTAAAAAATAGCAAGAATGATTGAATACAATAAAATAATGCGTATAAAAGTGTATATAAACCATTAGATATTTTAAAAACTCCTAATAATGCAATTGGTATAATATTCAAGACAAAGCAGATAAATATAATGTTTAATAAACCACTACTTTTATCTTTCATTTGTATTTTCCTCCTTTTTTACACTCATTAAAACATTAATAAACAACATAAATAATACTATTCTAGAAATCATATTTGCCAACGCAAAACCAAATAACCCGTAAAAATGACTTAGAATTAGTGAAAACACTACGAAACTAGCTAGATATTTTATATATGTTTTCAATATTTTTTTACTATTAATATACTTTAAAACAAAAGCCTTGATTATTGAAGAAACAAATGAAAAACCAGCTCCAATAGAAATTGGTATTATTATACTAATAGATGCTTCTAAATATGACTTATATAATAATAAAACAGCATAATATGTCAGCGGAATAGTAATTATTGAAATTATAATTACTAATGGCAAACAATATTTAAAAATTAATTTTAATGAATTTACTTTGGATTCCTTATCGCCTTTTATCCAAGACAAAAGAACACTGTGCAATGGATTCGATATAAGGGATACTATTTTTGACATTGTTGTTGTTGCATAATAAGTATTTACTGCGTTCGTTCCTAATATAGGATATATTAATATCTTATCAAAATATGTCATCATGTTTATTAGGAATTCAATTATGCTTAAATCTTTGAATGAAAGTAATATTTTTTTTTCGATTTTTTCTTTTTTAGCAACAAATGAGAAATCTGCTTTTCTTAGACTGAAAAATAATGAAAATGTCTCAGCAAACATAGATGGAATCCATAAATATTTTATCTTGGTGAAAAGAAATAAACCAATAAGCAAACCAATTAGATAAAGCACATTTTGAATCATTACATTTTTGAAGTTTTTGTTTATTCTAAAACATGAGCAAATATATAACCTTATGTTGGCTAATACTATAACAAAGCTAAACATAATTGTTTCTAATAAGGAAAACTGCAAAAATAATATACAAGTAATTGATATTAAAAACACGAATATGAGTAACCACCTCATAATCAAATTATATTGGTTGGCATCTTTATCATTTTTTATTTGTCGAACTATACCAAGTTCACTTCCTAATGTGTTAGAAATAATTGAAAAAATGGAGATAAATATTATAAAACTTGCGAAGGTTTTTTCAGGTAACAGTTTTCCCATTATTGGCATCAATATTATTTGTTGGGAAATAACATAAATAGCAAATGAAAATGAATTAAACAAAATATCTTTTATAAAAAATTTGTCTTTAACAATTCTTTTTATCATTCATGACTCCATTAATTACATTTACAATATCTATATATGTTTTTTTTCTATCGAATTTTTCTTCGGCCATTTTTCTATTTCCTTTTCCCATTTTTTCTCTTAACTTCTTGTTTTTGATTAATCTTTCAAGTTTGTTTGCAATATCTTCAGGATTTTCATTTTCACAGTTAAATCCTGCATTATAATTGTCAATTAACTTTTTATATTCTATACTATTTTGAGTATTTATAACAGGCAAGCTTGCTGCTGCATAATCTCCAACTTTATTGATAATACTTGCTGCTGATGTTCCGATAATAGGGTTTACAGCTATGTCACAATTACATAGTTCTCCTATCATTTTAGGATATTCCAGTTTCCCAGTAAATTTATATTTTATTTTGTTTTCTTTGGCATATTTTTCAAATTTACTTTTTAATGGCCCATCTCCTATAACTACAAATTCAATATTATTAATTTTTTTATCATTTAATATTTTTATTGCATCAATTATTTTTTCAATATCATAACTTGTTCCTAATGTTCCTATGTATGCTATTTTAATATTATTGTTGCTCTCAATTGTCTTGTTTTTTTTAACATATTTATCAAAAAAGTCGAGTTCTGTGCCGAGATATACACTTATCCCCTCTTTTGCCTTCTTATTACTTTTCATTCCTCTAATCGCATATGTTTTTGACACTGCAACAATTTTATCAGCTCTAGAATATATATAATTTTCTTTTTTTAACATAGGATAAAAAACTATATCACTTATTACGGGAATTTTTAAAACCATCTTAAATGCTTCAGGCCATAAATCTTGTATATCAACAATGAATTTTATACAATTGTCGTGGCAATAATCGGCACATACTTTTGCGACATCCAATGATGGAACAGATGAATATACTATATCTGGCTTTTGCCTTTTAGTTAAATATTTTTTTACATTTTTTGATAAAATTTTGTGACTGTAAAACCTTTTTAAACTAACATTTTTTTGATATCCTGGCTCATGGCAAACTGTAATTTTAATATTATCTATATGTCCAACTTTACTAAAATGTTTTTTTTGAGAATGGCTAAAATCTGATGTTATTATTTCAATATTGTTTTTTTTGTTTTTTGCTAATAACTTAGCTAAATACACAAATCTACTATTATTATTATTTAAATCTTCAATATTTCTTAAATATTGAGAAACTATTACTATATCCATACCAATTATCACTCTATTTTAAAATTGCTTTATCATCATTAAATACTTTTTCACTTTCCAATATGATCGGCTCAATATCTACATCTCTCAAAAAAATATAAGGTTTATCATAATGATAAAAAGGTACTCTTTCTATGTTATTACAATTTCCATCTTCCATTATTCTTATTGTATCTTCTGTCAAATCAAATCCTATTTTTGACATTATACCAGTATATGCCATGTGCCTAATGTTAACTTCTGTAACCTTTAACTCCCCATTCTTATCCTCTTTTAGATCAAACGATAAAATTCCATGGGCTTTAACGCCTAGTTTGCTTTCTAAATATTTTATGCATTCATCACAAAACATATTTATTTTATCTTCATTTAAAAATCTGCCAAAATGTGTATTACCAGTAACATGTGATGGGGCAGTGTTGGCCATAACATATTCGACGCACTCTAACGCAGCACCTTTAATATATTCACCATTATAATATAACATTTGGTTTGCAAGATGCCTTCCAGTTAAAAATTCACTTACAGTAAATTCAGGAATCTCAGAATTAATAAATAACCAACTTTTATAACTTGATATATCGTCTAAACGTAAAGAACCTAATCCGCCAGTGCCTTCAGTTGCTCTTATCCAACAAGGAAAACCTATATCTTTTTTTACTTCTTCATATCTTGGATTGTTTTGAGTAACTTTAATGGTTTTAGGAATAAATTTTGTTCCTTTTAGCAAATCAGCCATAATGGATTTATCTCTTAAAGATTCGGATAAAGATTTACATCCTATAAAAGTAGGACATGGATACCTATTATTTTTTTCGTAATAATCTGCCCAAGCTACAATTTCCGCTTCTGGCTGAACGAAAGCATAATCTATTTGTTCTTTTTTTACTAATTTATTCATCCATTCAAAATAATCAGGCGAAGTACATTTAGGGCAAATATAATATTTATCTACCAAATCGTTCATGAAAAATCCTACAGCCTTTTTATTAATGTCACATCCTATTATTTTATAGTCAGGATGATTTTTTCTTATTATTGTTGCAATTGATCTAGGTGTGAGACCGCCTATTCCGGTTATTAAAATTTTTTTCATAATTATTACCTCTCTTAATCTTATAAATTTTTCTCTATTATTTTTAAAATTCTATTCATGTCTTTTTCATTGTATCTTTGATCGCATATTAAAGACAATTCTTCATCATGATATTTAGTTTTCTTTTGAAGCATTTTGCTTTCAATGGGCCAGTGGCAAGGACAATATACATTGTTTTTAATTAACTCATCCCTTATTTTGTCTTTTTTGGATTTCTCTAATAAAATAGGTACAAATAATGGGCAATCATTTTCACCAAGTTTATCAAACATCAGTATTTTATGTTTTTTTAAACCTTTGATTAGTATTTCAGCGTTTTTTCTTCTTTTATTTCTAATATAATTTGTATCTATTTTCTTTAACTTTTCTATTTCTTCTATGCTAGCCTTATAATTTTTATAATTTTCTTTTAGTTGAGTGTTAGCTAAAGCATATAAATCTAGAAAAGTGTCTTTCGAGATCGAAGAGTTATTTAAATATTGTTTTTTTAATTTTGAGGCTTTTCTCCAGTTTTTTTCAAAATCATCGAATTTTTTTGAAGGTTCTTTTGATTTAAAGCCACTATTACTGTAAACAACTGAGCATAAACAATCAAACCATTTTCTATAGCTGACTATTATATAATTCGCATAATTGTATATAATGCTTCTTGAAAAAGCTGTTTGTGTTGCATCAACAATTATTATTTTGTTATTCTTACTACATTTTTTGGCAAATGTTATAGTATCATTAGATAGAAACCCAAAATAATCCATAATTAAAATTGCTTTTGTGGATGGTAAGAAATATTTATCATAAAATTCTATTTTGAAATTTAAATCTAAAAAAGGTTTAATCATTGAAAAACAACAATATGATGGTAACGCAATACTATCTATTTTTTCCCTTTTTATTTCATTTGCTACCAAGTATAATCCAGTTCTACCAGAAAGCACATATCTTTTAGGGCAATCAACCAAATCTATGTATTCATTTTTTCCAACTTTAAACGAACCATATTCATACTCACTCCCTATTTCTTTCATTGTATTCCTCTTTTAATAGTGCTAATAATTTTAAGTCGTTGTATTTCCCGCCTTTATAAATAGCACTTTTTTGTATTCCCTCTATTTTAAAGCCATTTTTTGTAAATATTTTTTCTGATGCAAGATTATAATCTAATATATTAACATAAACCCTGTTTAAATTTAATTCTTCAAAAATATATTTGAGCAACAAACTTATGCTATTGCTACCATGTCCTTTATTTTGGCTACAATTATCAATTTTAATATCAATTGAGCAGCTTCTATTTTTCCAATCAATTTTACTTATAATTGCAGTTCCTACGGCTTTATCGTTTTCTTTTTCAGAGATGGCAAACCTTATATTGTTATCCTTATTCAAATTATTATACCAATTCAGTTGTTCATTATATGTCACGGGTTTACTCCAACCAACTATCGTTTTTTCAACATTTTCATCATTTATTAAATTATATAACAATGGCATATCTTTTTCTTTTAGTTCTCTCAATACTGTATTATTATTTCCTATTAATCTCATTTTGTTTACTCCTATGCTTATCAAAGTCCTCTATTTTTCCTGTTCCTCTAACACTTATATCTTTTGTTTTTAAAACCTTTTCTATTGTCATTAATACAATTTTCATGTCTGCTAGAAATGATACTTTTTCTACATATTCGATGTCTAATTTAAATCTTTCATCCCAGTTTAAATTATTTCTTCCATTAATTTGTGCTAATCCAGTCAATCCTGGCTTAATCGAGTGCCTTTTACGTTCAACACTAGTGTAATATGGCAAATATTGTGGAACTAGAGGTCTAGGCCCTACAAAAGACATATCACCTTTTAAAATGTTAATAAATTCCGGTATTTCATCCAAACTGGTTTTTCTTAAAATTTTTCCTAGTTTGGTTAATCTTAGTTCATCCGGTAATAGGTTGCCATCTTTATCTTTTTTATTAGACATGGTTCTAAACTTATACATAGTAAAGATTTTTTCGTTTTTGCCAGGACGTTTTTGTCTAAATATAGCTGGTTTGCCTAAAAATATTAAAACAAGGATACCAATTATTAAAAATATTGGTAAAGTTATGATAATGGCTATTAGTGATAACACTATATCTAATAGTCTTTTGATATATTTTTTATACATAAATATCTTACTCCCTAAAAAATGATATAATCTATCAAGTTAATTATTTTCAACCTTAAATAAATTATATCATTTATTTCAATTATTTTCTATATATTTATCATAATTTGTCATTATTTATATGAATAAATTTCTAATTATCTCTATTACTCTTTCTTGTTCTTTCTTAGTCATATTAGTATCACTTGGTAAACATACTCCGGTATTAAATAATTCTTCTGATACGGAGATGCCTTTTTTGTTGTGATTAAAGAATGGACACTTTTTGAATACTGGTTGCATGTGCATAGGTTTCCATATTGGACGTGATTCAATATTTTCCTTATCTAGGGCATCTATAATATCATTAGGAGTAATCTTTGAACTGTTTAATTTCATTATGCTTAACCAGTGAGTAGATACTCTATCTTTGTCTTCACTTAACATTTCTATTTCTGGAATATCCTTAAAAGCTTCAACATAGCGATTAAAGATATCTTGTTTCATTTTTATTTTTTTATCTAGGCATTCAAATTGGCCACAGCCAATAGCTGCTGAGACGTTAGACATACGATAATTGTAGCCAATTTCTTTATGTTGATAGTATCTAGCTGGTTCACGAGCTTGTGTTGCCCAAAATAAAGCTTTTTTGGCATCTTTTTCTTTCTTTGTTAGGAGCATTCCACCACCAGATGTAGTAATAATCTTATTACCATTAAAGCTAATGATATTGTATTCTCCAAAAGTTCCTACTAAACGTCCTTTATAAGTTGCTCCTAAGGATTCTGCGGCATCTTCAATGATAGTTACTTTGTGTTTTTTACATATTTTTATAAGCTTATCCATAGTAGCTGGCATACCATATAATGATACTATTACTACTGCTTTGGGAGTATATTTTTCAAAAGCTTTTTCTAAAGCTACAGGGCTCATGTTATAACTACCAGGTTCAGAATCAATGAATACTGGAGTAGCATTTTCATATACGATTGGATTAGCACTAGCAGAGAATGTTAGTGATGAGCAAAAAACATAATCACCCTCTCCTACTCCAGCTAATTTCATGGCTAAATGCAAGGCTGCTGTTCCACTGGCTAAAGCAGTGGCTCCAGGTAAGCCCATATACTCTTTAAAGTCATCTTCTATTTTATTTACATATGGTCCTAGAGGAGCTATCCAGTTAGTATCAAAGGCATCTTTGACATACTTCAATTCATTTCCCATCATATGGGGAGATGCTAAATAAATTTTTTTATTATTTTTCATTTTCATTACTTCCTTTATCTATTCTATAAGTACCTACTATTTTAGCTACTTTTTCTTTTATATCTTTATTATTCTTGTATGAATACTCAATTAATTTATCTAGATCTTTGAAGAATTTATCATCACCCATGGCGATTGGTTTGCCTATATGAATTAATTTATTAGGAGTACTTTGCAATCCTTCTTCATCCATGAGCAATTCTTCATATAATTTTTCTCCTGGTCTTAATCCAGTTATTTTGATTTGAATATCTACATTAGGTTCATATCCTTTATAGCGAATTATTTTTTTGGCTAATTCATATATTTTTACAGGTTCTCCCATATCTAATACAAATATTTCACCACCATTGGCGTAGCAAAAGGCTTGCAAAATTAATGAAACCGCTTCTGGAATAGTCATAAAGTATCTTGTAATATTTTTATGCGTTACTGTTACTGGTCCACCATTTTCTATTTGTTTTAGAAATAATGGAATTACTGATCCATTAGAACCTAGCACATTACCAAATCTAACAGCCACATAATCTGTTTTAGATTTTTTATTATATGCTTGAATGATCATTTCACAGATTCTTTTAGTAGCTCCCATGACATTAGTGGGTCTTACTGCTTTATCTGATGAGATTAAAACAAATTTTTTAACTTTATATTTATCGGCTATTTTTACAGTATTAAGTGTTCCAAGACAATTATTTTTAATTGCTTCATTGGGACTATTTTCCATCAATGGTACATGTTTATGTGCTGCAGCATGAAAGACATATTCTGGTTTGTATTTTTTAAATACATTTTCTAATCTATCATAATCTCTTACTGAACCAATAATTGTTTTAAGATTTAACTTGGGATAATTTCTTATTAGTTCTTGTTCTATATCATAAGCATTATTTTCGTATATATCAAAAATAATTAATTCTTCAGGATTACATTTAGCTATTTGACGACATAATTCACTACCTATTGAACCACCACCACCGGTAACAATTACCCTTGCTCCTTCAAGATGAGATGATATAGCTTTTATGTCTACGACTATTTCTTTTCTTCCTAAGAAGTCTTCATATGTAAGTGGTCTTACTTTTTTCATTGTAGGTTTACCCACTAATTCACTTAGACTTGGCAAAGTTTTGATAGTACATTTTGTTTTTTGACACTCATCAATTATTAGATTTAACTTTTCTCTATTTATTGACGGCATAGCAATAATAATTTCTTCAATATTATATTTATCAACATTTTCTTTTATTTCTTTTCTTGAACCTACAACAGGAATGTTTTTAATATAACTACCAATTTTATTTTTATCATCATCAATAATACAGCAAACTTTATTTTTAAAATTAGTTTTATTATTATATATTTCCGTTATTAGCATTCTTCCTGCTTCTCCAGCTCCAATAATCATAGTATTATTTAAGCCACTTTTTTCTTGGTAATAATCTCTTAGTGTTTTAGCTATACGATAAGAATATCTAATAGCTGATATAAAGATATACATAAGAATTAACTTAATTAGATAATAACTACGAGGCATCTTTATATCAAATATTAACTTATAAATATACTCAACTATTTCAAATGAAGTACATGCAAGAATAATACTTATAAGTTCATTAATTGAAGCATATGACCACATACTTTTATATATTTTTAATATTGAAAATATGGCAACGATAATAATACTATCAATTAAAAGATAATTATAAATATTGCCTATGTATATATTTGGTATGTCATGAAAATCAAATCTCAGCCCTATCGACAAAAAAGAACACATCGTCATAGCTAGTATATCTAACACTATAAACATTGCTATTCTTATTCTTTTTTGTGTTATTATTGTTTTTATTTTTTTCATTGAATACTCCCTACCTACTCCATTATTTTTTCTTTCTTGTTAGAATTAATCCAAATAATAAGATTATTGAAAAAATAATAACTAAAATTATCCATTTCCCTTTATAAGTATTCTTTTCTTTAAAATCACTATCATCTATTTCTACATCAGAGATATCTTTTAAAATATTTACTTTAATGATATAGTCTATTTTATTACCCTTATTATCAGTAATAGTTATATTTATTTTATTATCTTCTAATGTAGCAATTTCTTGATTAGATATTTTTACTTTATATGATTCATTAATAGCTATTGGTTCTAAATCTAATTTTTCTATATCATTATTAATAGCTATTGTATATTCAAAAATATCTTTTTGAATATTTATTTTTACAAGGTCTGATTTAATTTCTTTTAAGACATTTTTATCAATTTTTTTTGTTTCTTCCTGTTCGTCTTCTTTTAGCTTTTCAATTTCATTTGTTTCTGTATTAGTCTCTCTGTTATTTAATACTGTAACATTTATATTTTGACTAGTAAGATTAATTGTTTTTCCTGATTTGGTATATCCTATGGCACTATGTATATTAACAGTTCCTGTATTATCTTTTGGATTATCTACAACATTAATATTTATATTTCCTAAAATAATATTGCCATTAATTGGTTCTGAAAAAATTATTTTATGTTTTATACCATTAGGATTAGAATCTGTATAATTAGGATTAACTATAAAACTTGCTGGTATATCATAAGTTGTATATACTAAAGTGAATTCTACGCTAGTAAGCATTTCTTCACTATTAGTAGACAATTCTATACTTTTTCTATCTGATTTAGGAATCTCAATATTATTTTCGCTAACTGTTAAAGCTAATACACCAGTAGTTAACATAAAAAATGTAACTATTAAACAGATAAGCTTTAAAAAATGTTTCACATTATCACTCTACCTATTATGCACTACCTATTTTGATAGTAATTTTACTTTAAGTTAATTATAGCAAAAATGTAGAAATATGTCTACTATAAATGGAATATAATGTAAAAAATATGTTAATTATGGTAAAAAAAACAGGTATAAAAACCTGTTAGTAATCTTCTCTATCTCTAATAAATGGAGGAATATCTAATTCATTATCTTCATCAGATGTATCTTTATACATTTCATCTCTATTAGTAGAATTAAAACTATGATATAATGGTTCGCTTGGTTGTTCAAATCCAGTGGCTATAACTGTAATTATTACTTCATCATTTAAATTTTCATTTATAACGGCTCCAAATATTGTATTTATATCGGTATTAGCAGCTGATCTTATTACTTCAGCAGCTTCTTCTACTTCAAATAATGTAAGTGATGAACCCCCTGTTACATTTATGATGGCATCTGTAGCTCCATTTATTGATGTTTCTAGTAGTGGACTAGATACGGCTTGTTTAGCAGCTTCAACAGCTCTATTTTCACCTGAACCTACACCTATACCTATTAATGCGTTTCCTCTATCTTTCATTACAGCTTTAACGTCAGCAAAATCTAGGTTTACTAAGCCTGTAATTGCAATTAAGTCAGATATTGATTGAACACCTCTATGTAATATGTTATCAACTTCACGAAATGCTTCAAGCATTGGTGTTGACTTATCAATTAATTCTCTTAATCTATCATTAGGTATTACGATTAGGGTATCTACATGTTTTTTTAATTCATCCAAGCCTGTAATAGCTTGTTCCATTCTTTTCTTTCCTTCAAAGCTAAATGGTTTGGTAACTATACCTACAGTTAGGGCTCCTAAGTCTTGAGCTACTTCGGCAATTATTGGTGACGCACCTGTTCCAGTTCCACCGCCCATTCCACAAGTAACAAAGACCATATCAGCACCTTTTAATGCATCTTCTATTTCAGCTTTGCTTTCTAGTGCTGCTTCTCTTCCTATTTCAGGATTTGCACCAGCACCTAATCCATCAGTTAGTTCACTTCCTAACTGTATTTTTGTTGGAGCTAATGAATCGTTTAGGACTTGTAAATCAGTATTGGCAACGATAAAATCAACACCTTTTAGTCCTGAATTTATCATACGGTTAACAGCATTGCATCCCCCACCACCAATACCAATTACTTTGATTTTAGCCAACTGATTCATTTCCAAACCAAACATATTATTCATTATTTTTCCTCCTTATTTTTACCAAAATTTTTAAACATTCCAGCTATACCCACTTTATCTCTTCTTGCTTTTGATTCAGGAGTTAACAATAACTCTTCATCCAAAGGACTAATCATAGAATAATCTTTTCCTCTTATAGTCATCTTTTCTATAAAATACTTTATACTACCAAAAGCACTTATATACTTATTATCTCTTATGCCAATATCCTTCATTAAGTATATTATAACATCTTTCCCAAGAATTTCATATACTAAATTTTTAAAACATTTCATTTCTGTTGTTCCACCAGTAATAATTATGTACTCAATATTCTTCTTAGTTAGTAACAAAATCTGCTTCTTAGCATAATTAAGTATCTCTGTAAGTCTACTCATAACTACTTCTGTAACTTCTAATTGGCCTATCTTAATTAATTTTTCATCATTATTTTTTATTTCATAAGTATCAGTCAAGGTAACAAATCTTTTATGAGCAAAAGAAAATTTTTCTTTTATTGTTCTGGCATCAATTACATTAATACCAAATACATAAGCAATATCTTTCTCAACGTTATGTCCGCCTATCTGTAATACCTCAGTATTCATTAATTTACCTTTATTAAATACAGATACCTTTGTTATGTCATGACCTATATTAATAATAGCGCCAACTTTATTCTTGATATTATCCCTTTTTACTTCACTATAATCAGATAACCCTGATAAAGTGATATCTACAACCTCTAGACCAGCACTTTCCATAACGCTTACCACAGAAAAAATATTCTTCTTAGGTACTGTTATCATTATTCCTTTTATTTCTAGAGTATTTGCTTTTAGACTAACAGGATATTCCACACTATCGCTCTCATTAATTACAAATTCTAAAGGTAGTACTGTTACCAATTCATAATCACTGTCTATTTTACCATATACTGAAGACTTAATAACTTTATTTACGTCTTCAGTAGTTACTTCTTCATTAATTTCTATTTTATTAGTAACATACATAAACTTAGCATTATAACTTGGTACATTAACAATGACTTTTTTTATTTGAAATCCTAAGTCATTACTAACTACTTTTATTCCATCCTTTATTGAATTTACCATTAAATTAGAGTCTATTATTAACCCTTTTCTTATTCCTTTTGACTTTATAGAAGAGGAATGCAAAATATGCAATTTTTCTTTATACAATTCTGCTACGACAAATTTAATAGTATCTGATCCAATATCAATACTAGTATATATTTTTTTCATGATATCGACTCTCCTAAAATGATACAATTTAATTATACAATAACTAGATTGATAAATCAATAAAATATTTTGGTAAAAATGTAGTATTATGATTGATATAAAACATTTCTATAGTAAAAAAGTGATTCAAGTCGATAATATTGAGTCACAAATCAAATTCTAAATTAATATTTATAAAATTTATGTATTAATTATATTTTCTAGCTTATTTATTCTACTTATCAATAAAGTACATATCTTATTAATTCTTCTATCTGTCATTCTAGTTATACTTTGATATTTATGTAATAATTCATCAAATTCGTCTACTACCCCATCAAGTTTAGATAAATCAATTCTTTTTATATCTTTAATTTTTGAAATAATAAAATCTAAATCATAAACATTATAAAAGAATCTTCCTTAACCATTTATTATTAATTCTTCTTCATTATAATCCAATATATTTAAAGATTGTCCATTGTCAAATATTGGGGCTATATCAATCCAATTTAAATTATTAACATTTCTTATTATTCCAAAATTATTTAGATGTCTATCTTCATTTAATATTAAATAATCAAGTATAAACATATTTTCTAATTTTTCTCTAACATTATTAATACCTTTATTTTCTAAAATTTTAATATATTCTTTAGAAGCATTTTCTTTTTTTTGAATTTCATATAATATTTGATGTGCTGGAATAAGTTCTGTATCTGTATTGATAAAACATTCACATTTAGATACTACTTTTTCATTAATGACTTCAATAATATATTTTATATGGTTTAATCCTAATCTTTCTCATATCATACTAGCTAGTACTTCATTAAAAGGTTGCATTACTTCATTTTTGTATCCACCTTTTAATAAATATCTTTTGTTATTTTCAATTATCCATGTTTTCTTTAATCTTCCATCAGTGGTATTATTCGGTGATATTAGACTAATTTTTGTACTACTATCTACTCCACTACTAAATGTAGCATTGGTAAACTCTGAATCTTTAAAACCATGTTCAAAGAAATTTATATCTTTATATTCAATATTTGAATCAGCTGGCTTTACCCAATATTGGCCCGGCAATGACAACCCGAATGCCTTATCTAATAATTCTTCAGGAGATGAAATATTCAACTTGACAAGTAATAAATCTAAATCATCTCTCCACGAAGGAATACTTCTTCCTTTAAACCAATTCGTAAGTACTGGTGTAATATTTTTATCGTTATTATAACTATTAAATAGGATTAACGGAGCATAATCTATATTTTTTATTTCATATATATAAGAAAAAACTTTTAATACATCGTTATATTCTGCAACCAATACTTCTGTATTCTTATTCATTAAAAACATTTCATATAATAAATTTCTCCTTCTCTTTTATATATTATTGTACCAAAAAAATGTCAATAATTTAGGGAAATGTCTCAAATTTTCTTAAATTATTGACATATATTTCATTAAAAAAAGTGGAATATATTAAACTTTATATTACATTAATCAATATCATATCTCCAACCAGGTTGCCAATCTCCAGTTTTTCTCCAATCACATTTATTTGCCTCTTCCCAACTAATATTTTTAGTTATAACTTCAAATGCTAATTGTGGAGCTCTATGTGCAACGATGCCAATAGTTTTTCCTTTATATTCTTTTAAAACATCATCGATAAAGCTTTTTATTCTTTTTTCAACATCTTTTAAAGATTCGCCATTTGGAAAAGGTTCATCAACATGTTCTTCATACACTATAAGATGTTTATCTTCGCCATCCAAATCACCATAATTACATTCCCTTAATCTTTTATCTTGAATCTTTGGCACATCTGGGAAAGCAATATTTGCACTATCTATCGCTCTGATTAAGTCAGATATAAATATTATATCAAATTTAATATTTGCATTAACCTTTCCTAAATTTGCTGCTTGTTCTTTTCCTAAATCATTAAGTTCTACTTGTTTCCATCCAGAACATTTTTTACTAGCATTATCGTAAGTTGTTCCATGAACAAAGTATATAAGATTTGTTTTCATTTTTTCTCCTTACTATTTAATTTTACTCATTAATTTTCCTTCTTACTATGTAGTATAACAAATATTAATCATTGCATCAATTTTTTTCTAATATTTTTTTATTCTTTTTGTATATGCATTAAATTGGGATATTATATAAAAAGAAATAATCTTAATAGACTATTTCTTAGTATGATGATACATTTATTTTAACTTTTTTATTATCATATAAACTAGAGCTTGCTTGAACTACTGTCCTAATTCCACTTATTACTTTTCCATTTTTTCCAATTACTCTACCCATATCATCTTCTTGTATTAATACCTCTATTTGTACAGTATTTTCTTCTTCTGTATCAAATTCTTTTACCGATACTGTTTCTGGATCAGTAACTAATCTTTTTATAATTGCTTCAGTTAATTCTACTAAATTCATTATTTACCCATCTTTGATTCATGGAATTTTTTCATAATTCCAGCATCACTTAATAAATTTTTAACAGTATCCGTAGGTATTGCTCCATTATTTAGCCATTTTAAAGCTAACTCCTCGTTAATTTTAATTTCGGCTGGTGTTGTTAATGGATTATAAGTTCCAATTTGTTCAACAAATCTTCCGTCTCTAGGACTTCTTGAATCAGCAACTACTAAACGGTAAAATGGTGCTTTCTTTGCTCCCATTCTTGTTAATCTAATTTTTGTAGCCATAATTTCCTCCTTACATAGTAAAAATTCTAACATAATTATATTACTGTGTCAACCTTTTTATGTTACACTTTGTGTTATTTTATAGTAAATTTCACTTAATTGTACACTTTATATTGAATCAACGTATTTTTTTAAATTAATTTCTTATTGTTCATTATCTTTTTTATTATTATAAATTCTTCTTAATGTTTTAGCAAATTTTACTCGTTCTATATCTCTATATAAATCTGTATTTTGTGAATATTCAACCATTTGATTTGATATAATTCTTCCTTTTTCTTTTGGTTTTGCAATCTCATAGGCTAATTTTTGCATTCCTGTCATTTCAAAATGCCATCTAGATTCTATAATAGTTTTATAAAATTCATTTAATCCAAATGGATTAGCATAATATTGTTATTTTCTTACATTGTATAAAACTTTTAATAATATATTAGCAGATAATGGTTTGTTAAAATATTCCACTAATGGTATTAATTCTTCAATAACTTCATCTGTATTTACTTCTAATAATGATTTAATTATTCCTTGTCTATATAAAATATATCTTGTTTTATCTATAAGATATTTGTTATAAACTAAAATTGACATATAATTTATCGATTTTATCATCTCTTCTGGTACTTTTCCTAATCCCTCATTATCAACAATTTCTTTAAACTCATCTGCTATATCATCAGAAAAGTAAGGGAAAATCCTATCAATTAATCTTCCTCTGTCCATTAAACCCATTGCTACTTTTGTCATAGCAAAATATCTATATGAAAATAAATAAGTATTATCATTTTTTGCTATCCCATGTAGGATCAAAATAATAGACACCATCATATGACACTTTACTTTTGTAATAGGTTTTGCTATAATTAAGTGGTAAGAAAAAATATGTCCTCGTAGCTCAGCGGATAGAGCACTCGCCTCCTAAGCAAGTGGTCGGTGGTTCAAGTCCACTCGGGGACGCCATATTTGTATATAAAATAAAAACGATTTAAAGAAATTTGATAAATTCTTAAATCGTCTTTTTTTTGTGGTATTATTTTAAGCTCTGCTTTGGGATTTAATATCTATTTTGAAGTGCTACAGGTAGAACATTTAGATCAGAAAAATGCATAGTATTAGACATATCAGTTCCACCACTTAATAAACCTAGTCCAATAGCATCGCCGTTTGCATCTGTTCTTGGTATCATTACTGCACCGCCACTATCACCTTTTCCTTGATATACATTTGATGTAACTAATCCATAAATTCTAGTATCGCTTACGCCATCACCATCAGTATCATAGTAAATTGATTGATTTAGTACTGTAACCTTTCCTGTTCTAACACCACCATATTAACTATAATAGTTGGACAGTAATTAATTAAACCTAATTTTGTTATATTGCTTGGTATTGGAAAAACAGAATGCGATTGTAAATTATTAGTAGGCGTGTATGAATTATTAGCTTTTACAAAGTTAATATACACTTTATATTAGATTGCGATGAATTTATAATAATATTATTTAAATAATTAACTTTTATATTCTGGTTTTGCACATTTAGTTAAATCAACATCTATTAACTTTAAAAATTCGTCAAGATATTTATTCTGCTTTTCGTTTTCAACTACAAATAACAATGTATCATATTTTACAATTAAATCTTCCCCTAAATAAATTTCATATTTAGGTAAATGATTCATATCAGATGTAAATTCATTAGCATTAGTACTATCTTTTAAAATTTTCTCTATTTCATAACTATATGTACCTTTAATTGATTTAGTATATACTAATTCAGAGGTGCACATACTACCAGGCTTGCAAGAAGCGTATGCTGTAAACAGTTCATATGTCTCATCATCATAAATGCTTAATAATACAGGTACATATTTTTTATTAACCATTTCTATGCTTAATATTAAATTACCATGTTCAGTTAAAGTTTCAGTCCCAATCTTTTCAGAATAATTGATACACTGATTGCTTATATCAATCTTTTTTAAACCTGATTCAAATATAATTAAATCTGAATTTAGAATATTATTTTTGAAATCTTCCTTTATATTTTCATCTACTTCAATATAGTTAACAACCACACTATTTTTTAAAATATCAATACTAACTGAATTAAAATCTTTTGGTGGTTGATGAGTAAGTAAATAATCATTTATTTTATTATAAACATCTTCTAAATCATTAAAGGAATTCTTTACATATTCTAATTTGATAGATTTATCGATAGTAAATAATTCATTATAGTAATAGTAATCTCTTGTACCACTTTCTGGTAATTTTTCTTTAACAATTTGAATTATTAGTTTTTTTGCATCATTGCTTATATACATTCCGCCATAATAATCTGGGTATCTTCCACCATATCTATACTTTAAAAATGCTTCAACATCTCTTGACACAAATGTCATTTGATGATTTCTTTCATAATACTTTTCTAATTCATTATCCTTTCTTTTATAGAAAATAATTCCTGTAATAATTAATAAAACTATTATTAAAATAGAAATTGTAATAACTTTTTTTAATTTTCTTTTTTCTTTATCCTTTAATTTCACAACACTTAAAATTGCTTTTTCTTTAGCTTTATCACTATTATCTTTTTCACCATTTATTAGTTCTTCAATGCTAATGTTTAATTCATCACATAATTTTTTATATAATGAAACATCTGGAAAACTTAATCCTCGTTCCCATTTACTAACTGCATTTATACTAACACCCATTTTTTCAGCGAGTTGTCCTTGTGTCATTTTTTTGTTTTTTCTTAAACTTGCTATAAACTTTCCAATCTTTTCTTGGTTCATATTGTTTCCCTCTTTCACACTAATACTATCATTTGTTTTATAAAAAATACACACACTATTGGTTTAATTTTAGAAAACACAATAATATTTATCATAGAAACTGGACATTACTATCATTTGCTTTTATCATCATAACTGAATAGTTTGCTAAACTCTTGTGATGCTTTTTCTATTTTATCTTGCTAGGAAATTTTGTAATATTACTATTACCCTTAAAACAATTATAAATATAATTATCTATATATTTTTATTAATGATACTATTATTAGCAGTTAGTTCTTCAATATTATTTCTATTTAATTTATCAAAGTATTAATTTAGTCTTTCTAAATATTTATTTATATCTTTCTTACTAGCATACAAAATAGATGTATCATCACTAAATAAATACTTTTTATTTTTTCTTGTTAAGGTTTTGATTCCTTTACCAAGCTCATCGTTCTTAATTGAATTATATTTTTTTATTGTTTGTTACTCTATAATCATACGCATGTTCTTCATTAGTTTCATTCCATTTGTATTCATAGTTTTCTTCAGTAACTTCTTCTGTTATCTCTTCACCATCGTAATTAATAGTTTTTCCATTACTTATTCCTAAAATTTTTGCTTTCATTTGTATAAATTCATATCTTGAAGGAATCGTTATTATTCCTAACTCTTTAGGAGGAATTAACACATTTTCTACCACTATGTCATTTAAATTATTTGCATCCCATCCATTAATAGTATGACTAAAAAAACTTAAGTAATCATCATGTACATTATCTTCAATAAACTTATTAATTTCTACTTTTTCACTACTAGTACTAGACATATTAATATTCAACTTATAATTTCTACTATTAATTGGTACAAAAACTATAATTGGTCTTTTGGTTAAAAATTTTTCTAAAACTTCATAGACTATTTTCTTTAAATTTTCACTATTATCTAAATCTTTTACTTTTTCATCAATTACTCGTTTATAATAATCTAATCTTGTTTCTCCTACAATGATTGGAAGAGGATTATCTTGACTTAGTATTCCCAGAAATAATCGCTCTGGAGCATAATTTGAGGCATAAGAAATACTTGAAGTACCTGGGGTTGATAAATATATTTCATCATATGTGTTCTTCTGTTGCTTTAAATATCTACTTTGTCCTAAATATTCTTCTAGATAGGTTAATTTTGATTCTAAGTCTTTATCTCTATTATTTTGATGTCCTAATCCGTTCTCTAATATTTTTTCTTTAGATAATCCATTACAGGAATGTGTTAAAAAACCTTTATTCATTGCATTTTCTTTATATTTTTCTTTCCACTCATTATATAGATTTGATATTAAATTCATTAATTCTTCTACTGTATGCATTTTTTTATCTCTTGTAATTATGTAGTATTCTATAATCATCCCCAAATTATTATAGAAAGAATCCATTTGGCTATTATATTTTAGTAGTCCTTCATAAAATCCTTCTGTATCAAATAATTTTTGAATAGTTTTTGATAATTCATGTGCTCTATTTTTTCTAAATAATTCCATTTTGACTCCATCCTTAATATATATTTATATTATATCATATACTCCTACAATATAATATTAATTCCTATTTTCACTACTCATATTTCTTATTTATTGCTTTATTTACTACATCCATTCTTTGAAAGTTTTTATTTTTTAATTCATTTATATCCATGTACATTGGTTCATAGTAATTACTATCAGTCATTATTTCTAATTCTTCTCCACCTAGACGTGGCGTTCCTTCTATTATTTCACAATGAAAATAGTTTTCTATATCTTTTTCTTTTTCAACTTTACCTAAATAACCTAATATTTTAATTTTAACATTTAATTCTTTCTGTAGTTCCCTAACTACAGCTTTTTCCATTGTTTCATTCTCTTCAATACCTCCACCTGGGATAGCATAATATTCATTCTTATTTTCTGCTTCATCAATCTTTCTTCTAAACATAGTTAGCACTCTATTATTATCAATTATAACTGCTCTTGAACTTTCTCTTTTCATATACTCTCCTTAATTAAATTATATCAAAATTATGGTAAATAAAAAAGTACTAAATAAATTTAGTACATTCCTTGTATTTTTTTAATATCAGCATTAGATAAACTATCTAAGCGCCAATTGTTGTTTTTATCTTTTGTTACACCTAATTCTAAGGTATAAGTAACTTTATCTTTAGTTTTTTCTAATAAATCTAATTTAGCATCATCATAACTTTCTTTAGTATATTTAGTACTATCATATGTTAAATCTGATATACTTTTCTTATAATCTATTACTTCTATTTGTACTGTTACAATAGCATGATCACCATCTATTTTTTCATTTTTTATTTCATAAGTTAAGTTTCTATATTGATCTTCTAATAATTTTTTATATCTTTCTACTTGTGTATCAGTTAAATTTTGTTCTTTTAATACTTCATTAATATCAGACTTAATATCATTATCTAAAGTTTGATACTTTGAAAATAAGTCTTCTACTTTTGAAGTTGGGGTATTAGACATGGTGCATCCCATTAATAAAAATACTGCTAAGGATACTACTATATATTTTAGTTTTTTCATATTATCACCATTAGTAATATATGCCAAAAAAAGTAAATTATACCTAAAAATTATAGTTATTTAATACATTAATTATCATATCTTTATCAAAGCCATTATTATATAAATTATTATATATTTTAGATTTTAAGATATTACCAGAATATTTTCTATTACTTTTAATCATTTTATTTATTTGTTTATCTACCTTATCTACAAGTATTTCTTCATCTATATCATTTATATATTTATCTATTATTTCATTATCAATATTATATTTATTTAATTCTTGTCTTATTCTATATGGACCATATGAAGTAAAATTTATTTTGTCTTTAATAAAAGCTTTAGTAAATACTTCATCATTTATTAAATTATTTTTAGTTAATTTATCAATTATATCTGCAGTATTATCTATATTTAATTTTTTTAAATAATCTATTATTTCTTTTTTACTTCTTAATCTAACACTAATATATTTAACACATTTATTATAAATATTTGCATTATCATTTTCTTTTAATATTTTATTTAATAAAGTATTATCTATTTCTTTTTTATATAATAAATTATTATTTATTATTACATCTGAGTTTATTTTTAGAATAGTACCATCACTTAAATATATTTTATATTGTCCATTATTTATTGATTCATATTTTTCAATTTTCATATTGCCTCTATTTTTTATATTCAATTAATTCATTACCCTTTACTAAGTATCCGGGATTACCAATTTCTAATAATGGTTTATCTATCATACTATCACTATAAGTTTTTCCTACTTCATAGTTTGGATAAAGACTTTTGAATAATGTTATTTTATTTTCTCCTCTAGAATGAATTCCTTTTATTTTGTTTTCTTTAAAATCATATTCTGTTGCTATTAAATTTTTAATATTTAATCTATTGCATATTTCTCTTATTAAAAATTCATAATTAGCTGTTATAATAACATCATTTTCTTCTTTTTGTTCTATATACCATTTTTTTATTTTATGTTCATTTTCATCCCAAAAATCTTTTACATATTTATCTAAATCTTTAACATCTTTTAAGAAATAAAATAATTTATCTTTTATATCTCGAGTAGTTCCTTTTTTAAATAATATTTTTATTCCTGTAGGAATACTTTTTAATATATTAGGAAATACCAAAAATGGTCTTCTTCTTAACATATATTTATAGAAGTCATACCCACTATCTCCATCATATATTGTTTTATCAAAATCATAAATATTAACTTTCATTATTATACCTCTATTTAAGTATATAACAATAAATAAATTTTAACAACAAAATTTTTATTAATATAAATTAATCTAGATTATAAATCCAACTGATTTTCTTTGTTATTACTTCAAAGGCTAATTGTGGTGCTATGTTAACTACAATTCCTATATTTTTCCTTTATATTTTTTTAAATATCATCATTCTTATTCTTTTATCTTGTATTCTAGGTACATTTGGAAGTGCTATATTTGCACTATCATTACTATTATTAATTTAATTCTTTTCTAAATGTTTTTCTATTACATTTCTTACCTTTTTTATGCTAATGACATCTCTAAAATCATTATTTAATAATTCTTCGTTGTTAATTTCATTTTCTTCTAAAAGATAGGTTGGAATATTAAATCCATCTATTTTTTTAAATTTTTTATATACTTCTATACCATCTAGTATAGGCAAATCTTTTTTTATAAAAATAATGTCATATAGTTCTTTATTTCTTACTTTATTTAATCCTTCTACTCCCATATCAACGATATCTAAATGTATATTTAAACCAGATAATTCTTTTTTTATCTCGTTTTGTTCTTTCTTTATATTATCTATTACTAATACTTTTATTGCACCAAAATATATTTTACTATCTTCGTGTAATTTTCCTTTTTCTTCTAGAACTATTTTTTGTTCAACAATAATAGTTATTTTACTACCTTTACCTATCTTAGTATTAATTAAAAGTGTTCCATTAATTTTTGATAATAATTGTTTTGCTCTAATAATATTATCTTTTTGTATATTATTATCATTATTGTTATACGTTTTCTCTAGATCTTTTATTGTTAGTCCAGTACCAGAATCTTCAATTATAAAAGTTATACGGCATATATCATCTTTTGTCATATAATTTGTATCTATAGCAATATATCCATCTGTTGTATGCTTAATTGAATTATCAATAATTATATTTAGTGCTTCTTTTAAAATGGCTGAATCGCCATATAAATATTTTGGAAGTGTCGGACTGGTATGTATCATTAATTCTACAGAAGTATCTTTTAGCTTTTCAGAAACGTTTTTTTCTATAATACTAAGTAATAGTGGTAAATTATATTTAGTGTTAAAGGTTTTGATTTTACTCTTATCAATTGTTTCTAAATTAATTGTATTATCAATTGTTATACTTAAATCATTACTTATTTCCCATATTTCTTTCATTAATTCTTCTGATTCTTCCGGATTATCTTTTATTAAATTAATTGCTTCTGTAGAAAGGGTTCTTATTTCTTTTAAAGGGTATTTAGTTTTTTGAGCTACATTATACTGAAATAACTCTTTTTCACTCATTAATTTTGTCATATTTTCACTTGCATTTTTAAATTCTTCAATAACCTTTATATCAGGATTTTCAAGTGTGAAATACATAACAAAAGTAATAAACGCTTCAAGTGGTGTTATTAATAATAAACTTGGAATTTTTATTGTTACATATATTGCAACAATTCCTAATACTATAAATGCTATTAATGGTAAAAATTTCTTTACTCCAATAACTTTTATATTTTTTAATAAATAATATATGTTTAAAACAATTAGAATTAAGGAATATATGTATACTATGAAGACACTTGGGCCACCAATATAATAATTTCCACTACTACTTGATTTATATTCCATAGGAAGGGTAAAAATAAGATTCATTATAATGATAGCAATTATTCCAAATATAAAAATATATTTTTTGACTAATTCTTTTTGATTTGTTTCTTTTATTTTAGTTGTGGCATATGTATATATCGTAAAAATTGTAATCCATAGTGAAAGAGAAACCAAATACAGACGTAGAAGAACGGAATTAAAATGTTCAAACTTTAATAATATATCAGCAAATATAAATGTTATTAAAAATAATATTATACTTATAAATGTTGTTACCATTATACTTATGTATATTTTATTTTCTAATCTAGATAATCTTTTTTTATAAAAATACACTATCATTAATAAAATTGTATAAATTAATGAGGATACTGCTATTATAGAGCTTTCATTCATATATTATCACCATCATAACTATAACATAAAAAAACAAGAAAATAAATTGTTTTATAATGTTTCTTGTTTTATTTTTTGTAATAATTTACCTCTATCTGGCTTTCCTGAATTGTTTAATGGCATTTTATCAATAATGACAAACTTATCTGGAGTAAAGTAATCATATGTTAGATACTTAGTACAAAGTTCTCTTATTTCTTCAATTATTTTATTTATATCTACATTATTATCATTCAATACTATGAAAGCAACTGGTATTGCTCTAACTTTAGGATCTGGCACTCCTATTACTTTACAACTTGATACCATAGGATGCATTAATATTACATTTTCAACGGTAACAGGTGAAATCTTAAAACCTGCTTTAAATATAATTTCTGATATTCTACCTTTAGGATGAACAAACCCCTCTTCGTCTATATAAGCTAAATCATTAGTATGAAGCCACATAGTTTTATCATCATGCAGAAGTTTACATTTATTTGTTTTTTCTGGATCGTCTTTATATCCTATCATAACAGATGTATCTGGATTGATTTTTATACATAGTTCTCCTTCTTCATTAGCCATACATTCAACAAATTTATTGTTTACTATCTTAAATACAGCAACTTCATTATCTGGTAGTGGAAACCATACTGGTTCATTCTTTCCACGTCCTCTATCTGGATTAATTCCTACAACACCACAGCATTCTGTTAGACCATAACCATTTGTTATGGGAGTATAGCAATTATGTTTTGATAAAACTCTGCTTGTCTCTATTAATTGTTCTTCTTTTAATATATCTCCACCAGTTATAATATGTTTTATAAATGATAAATCTCCCAAATCTTCTTCTTGAATAAATTCTTTTATTTTTTGTCTTAATGTATTTTCATCATACTCCATAAAAGATTCTAACTTTTCTTTAGAGTCTAATAAATCTCTTGAAGTTAATAATTTTAAAAATTCTTTTTTAATATCTTCTTTATCTAGTACTTGGATTAAGTATTCGATTAAATTATCTCTCTTAACAAGTTGTTCTAAATGAATTGGTCCTAATATTAAGTTATTTGGTTTTAATTTTGTTAATACATGAGGAAATTCTTCTAAAACTAAAGCTGGCATAACATATGTTTTTAAACCAAGACATTGTAGGGCATGAAATGTACCTAACCAATAAGCTATAGATGGAAGTAATAAATCTAAAACAGTGTCTCCTTTGGTGTAATCTAATTGTAATTTTAAATGTTGTAATGCTACATAATTAACATTCTTATCAGTTAACATTACTCCTCTTGGTGTTCCTGTTGTTCCACTTGTAGACTCTATTATGGCAACTTTGCCACTTTCATAACCTGCTTTGATTTTTTTTGTTCTATATTTTCCTTTTTTTATAAATGAGCGCCAATCAGTTACTAATTTGCTTTTGACTATCTTTACTCTCTCTGGTAATCTTTCATTGTTTCTATATAATTTATATGCTTCTTTTAGTAATCTTATTTTAGAAAAACATTCAATAGCATTGGATACGATAACTTTGTTATTAAATATTTCATTATATGTTGGATATAAATCTTCATAACATATTACTAAATCGGCTTGTTCTGTCATTTTTTTTAATGCTTCTTTATTAGTTCTTGGATCTATCGGATGAATAGTTGCTCCCAATAACGAACATGCATATATTAGTGCTCTTACCTCTGGAGTATTTGGCATTATTGATACAACATAACTTCCTTTTTGAATTCCTAATTCTTGTAAACTTCTGGCTACATTATAAACCATTTTAATCATATCTTTATATGTTATTTTTACATCTAAATATTCTATCATGGTATCATCTAATTTATCATATACACAATCTACAAAATACTCAAACATAGATTTATCTATATCATACATACTGTAATCTTCTTCTATCCCATAAACTCTTTCTTTATTAACTTTATAATCAATACTTGGTATTCCAGTTAATTTTTTTTCTTCCATAATAACCTCTCACTTTTTGCAAGTATAATATCATAAATGTTAGTAAAAAGCAAATATTTATATTGCATTAGTTAATTTTAGCAATCTCTATTGACAATTGCTAATTTTGTGCTATAATTATAAATAGTTAAAGGAGGGATAAGATATGAATCCAGAATATGAAGAATCATTGAAAGATGTTTTAAAGAAGTATGGTCGTGATATTACTGAATCTGTTCGCAATGGTAAAGTTGATCCTGTAATTGGAAGGGATGAGGAGATTAGAAATATTACTAGAATTTTATCTAGAAAAACTAAGAATAATCCTGTTCTTATTGGTGAACCTGGTGTTGGTAAGACGGCTATTGTTGAAGGACTTGCAATGCGTATTATTAAGGGTGATGTACCTACTAGTTTAAAAGATAAAAAGATTTGGGAACTAGATATGGGTGCTTTGGTGGCTGGTGCCAAATACCATGGTGAATTTGAAGAGAGACTTAAGGCAGTATTAAAGGAAATTAAAGAATCTAATGGCGAAATAATTATGTTTATCGATGAGATACACATGATTGTAGGCGCCGGTGCTGTCGAAGGGGCTATGGATGCTGGTAATATGCTTAAGCCAATGCTTGCACGTGGTGAGATACATTGTATAGGAGCTACAACTTTAAATGAATATAGGAAATATATTGAAAAAGATGGTGCTCTTGAAAGGAGATTTCAAAAAGTACAGGTATCTGAACCTACAGTAATGGACACTATTACTATTCTAAGAGGGCTTAAATCTAGATTTGAAGTGTTTCATGGTGTAAATATTAAAGATAAGGCTTTAGTAGCTGCTGCAACATTATCTGATAGATATATTACAAATAGATTTTTACCTGATAAAGCTATAGATTTAATTGATGAAGCATGTGCTACGATTAAGGTACAAATGGAATCTGTACCTGTAGAATTAGATAATTTAAATAGAAGTATTATGCAACTTGAAATTGAAAAAGAAGCTTTAAAAAAGGAAAAAGATGATATTTCTAAAAATAGAGTTATTGAGATAGATAATAATCTTGCTGAACTTAAAAATAAAGCTAATGATCTTAATAATAAATGGGATATGGAGAAAAAGCAAAATGCTTTAATTAGTAAGAAAAAGGAAGAATTAGATAGAGCACAATTTGAACTTGAAAGAGCAGAAAATAATTATGATTTAGAAACTTCTGCTAAATTGCGTCATGGTGTTATACCTGCTCTTCAAAAAGAACTTGATACTTTGCAAAAAGAAAATGTTTCTGATATATTGAGTGATACTGTTGATGAAGAGAGTGTTGCTCAAATTATATCTAGGTGGACAAATATTCCTGTTAGTAAGTTGGTTGGTTCTGAAAAGGATAAACTTTTAAATTTGGAAAGTAATATGAAAAAAAGGGTTATGGGTCAAGATAAGGCGCTACATTTAGTTAGTGATGCTATAAAGAGAGCTAGAACTGGTATTAAAGATCCTAATAGACCAATTGGTTCATTTATCTTCTTGGGGCCTACTGGTGTTGGTAAGACAGAAGTTGCTAGAACGCTTGCTTATGAATTATTTGATAATGAAAAACATATGATTAGAATTGACATGTCTGAATATATGGAAAGTCATTCTGTAGCAAGACTTATTGGTTCTCCTCCAGGATATGTTGGATATGATGATGGAGGACAGTTAACTGAAGCGGTTAGAAGAAACCCTTATAGTATTGTTTTATTTGATGAAATAGAAAAAGCTCATAAAGATGTCTTTAATATATTACTTCAAATACTTGATGATGGTAGAATTACTGATAGTCAAGGTAGAACAGTAGATTTTAAAAATACTATTATTATAATGACTTCTAATTTAGGCAGTGAATATATTCTAGAAAATAATAGTAATTCAGATGAAATGGTTATGCAAGAATTAAAACATACTTTTAGACCAGAATTTTTAAATAGAATAGATGAAATTATAATATTTAATTCATTATCTAAAGATGTTGTTTATACTATTCTTGATAAATTAATTCATGATATTGAATTAAGACTTCAAGATAAAAGAATTAAAATTAATCTTACAGACAATGCTAGAAAGTATATAATTGATAATTCTTATAATGAAATTTATGGTGCTAGACCAATTAAGAGATATGTCAGTAGAAATGTTGAAACTATGATAGCAAATATGATTATTGAAGATAAGATTATGTATAATAGTACAATTACTATTGATGTAGAAAATGATAAATTAAAAATCACCAATTAAGGTGATTTTTTTGTTATATAAAAAAGATAAGTATTAAACTTACCTTATACTAATTCTAAGATAACAAGTAATGCGTTATCTCCTTTTCTTTCTTTATATTTAATGATTCTAGTATATCCACCATTTCTTTCTTTATAACGAGGTGCTAATTCATTAAATACTTTATTAACACATTCTTTATCATTATGTAAGAAAGCTAAGGCTAATCTACGAGATACTAAAGAACCATTTTTTCCATATGTAACCATTTTATCAAAGCTTTTTCTAACTTCTTTTGCTCTTGTTTCAGTAGTTATTATTCTTTCGTTTAATATTAATTGCTTTGTTAAAGTTGCTAACATACTTCTTCTTTGTTTAGTATTTCTACCTAATTTTCTGTATGCCATTATTTTCCTCCTTAATTAGTCTTCGTTTTTGAAGTTTAGACCCATTTCTTTTACTTTATCAATTACTTCTTTTAATGATTTCTTTCCTAAGTTTCTAATTTTCATCATTTCATTTTCTGTCTTATCAACTAAATCACGAAGTGTAAGAATTCCTGCTCTTTTTAAACAGTTATATGCTCTTACTGAGAAATCTAGGTCATCTATTGAAGTTTCTAATATTTTTAAGCTAGGATCTTCTACTTTTGAAGTCATTAATCCTGTTTCATCAGCTATTTCATTTAATTCTGCTAATATTTGGAAATGTTCAATTAATATTCTACTTGCTAATGAGATAGCTTCTTCTGGAGTAATAGAACCGTTTGTCCATACTTCTAATATTAATTTATCATAGTTATTGTTTTGACCTACTCTTGCACTTTCAACTTCATAGTTAATTCTTTCAATTGGTGAATATAAACTATCTACAGCTATAACATTCATTTTGTTATTTTTGAATGTTTCTTTGTTTTCTTCACTTCTAGTATATCCTCTACCATTTGCAATAGTCATTTCCATATTGAATGAACCACCTTCAGCTAGTGTAGCAATTACTTGTTCTGGATTAAATATTTCTATATCAGCATCTTTTTCAATGTCACCTGCAGTAACAACACATGGTCCTACGGCTGATACTCTAAGTATTTTATCATAATCATCTGAATGATTTTTTAATACTATGCTTTTTACATTTAAAACGATAGCTGTTACATCTTCAATTACTCCATCTAGTTTTTGAAATTCATGTGCTACTCCATCTATTTTAATACTCGTAATTGCATCTCCAGGTAAACTTGATAACATTACTCTTCTTAAAGCATTACCTAAAGTTGTTCCAAATCCTCTTTCTAATGGTTCAATTTCAAATTTTCCATAAAAATTATCTTTTTGATATTCTTTTACTTTATATTCTGGTTTTTCAAATTTTAACACAATTATTTCTCCCTTCTTTTTATGGACGGCGTCTTTTTGGTGGACGGCATCCGTTATGTGGAATTGGTGTTACATCAGTAATTGTTTTTACTTCTAATCCAACAGTAGCTAAAGATCTGATGGCTGTTTCTCTTCCAGCACCTAATCCTTTTACAAATACATCAACTGTTCTCATTCCCATATCGTAAGCAACTTTTGCTGCTTTTTCTGCAGCCATTCCTGCAGCATATGGAGTTGATTTTTTACTTCCTTTAATTCCTAGTGTTCCAGCAGAAGCCCAACTTATAACATTACCATCTAAGCCAGTTACAGTGATTATTGTATTGTTAAATGTTGATTGAATGTGGACTTGGCCAGTAGGAACAGTTTTTTTAACTTTTCTTTTTCTAGCATTATATGATCCCATATAAAATCCTCCTTATTAACTATTTTTTCTTATTAGCTACAACCTTACCTTTACCTTTACGAGTTCTAGCATTTCTGTTTGTTCTTTGACCTCTAACTGGTAAATTCTTTTTATGTCTAGTTCCTTCATAAGAGTTGATTTCCATTTTTGTTTTGATATTCATGTTAACTTCTCTCCTTAAGTCACCTTCAACTGGATATTTTTCAACTTCTTTTCTTATTCTAGATATTTCTTCTTCAGTTAAGTCTTTAGCTTTTTTGTTTTTATCGACATTTGCATCTTTAAGAATTGTATTTGATAAACTTCTTCCAATACCATAAATGTAAGTTAATGCAATTTCGACTCTTTTTTCATTTGGTATATCAATACCTTTAATTCTTGCCATTCTTTCCTCCTAAATTAACCTTGTTTTTGCTTGTGTTTTGGATTTTCACAAATTATCATTACTTTTCCTTTACGCTTAATTACTTTACATTTGGCGCAGATAGGTTTTACTGAAGCTTTTACTTTCATAATTTATCCTCCTATTTTACTTTTTATTATAAGTAATTCGCCCATGTGTTAAATCATATGGTGATAATTCTACAACCACTGTATCGCCTGGTAAGATACGTATATTATTTACACGCATTTTACCAGAAACATGAGCTTCAATAATGTGGCCGCCTTCGAGTTCAACTTTAAATGAACCACCCCTCAATAGTTCTACTACTTTTCCTTGGGCTTCTATTATATCATTTTTACTCAAAATTATCATCTCCTGTTAAAATTTTATAACCATCTTTGGTTATGACAATACTATGTTCAAAGTGAGCAGAAGGCTTATTGTCTCTTGTTACTATAGTCCAATCATCCTCTAATATATATATTTTAGGTGTTCCTAAATTTAACATAGGTTCAACGGCTATAGTCATTCCTTCTGTTAATAGTGGTCCTGTACCTTTTTTTCCATAGTTAGGTACATCTGGGCTTTCGTGTAGTTTACTTCCCACTCCATGCCCTACTAATTCTTTTACTATTCCTAAATTATGCTTTTTTGCATAACATTCAATAGCATTTGATATGTCACCTATGTGATTACCTGGTTTAGCTTGTTTTAATCCTTCATATAAGGCTTTTTCTGTATGTTCTAATAAATAACTTACTTCCTTGCTAACATTTCCAACAGGATAAGACCAAGCTGAATCACCATGATATCCATGATAACATGCTCCAATATCTATTCCAATTATATCACCATTCTTTAGTTTTCTATTGGATGGTATACCATGTACTACTTCTTCATTTATAGAAGTACATATTGTTCCAGGAAAACCATTATAATTAAGAAATGATGGTGTAGCATCTTTACTTATTATAAAGTCATATGCTAACTTATCTAATTCTTTAGTGGTTATTCCCGGTTTTATATATGGTTTTAAATATTGGTGGGTTTGGTAAACTATATTACCTGCTATTTTCATAAGTGATATTTCATAATCTGATTTTATATTAATCATTTTCTAATATCTCCTTAATTTTTTTATAATCTGACTTTGGAGTAGAATTATCATCTATTTTTATAGTTCTTAATACTCCTAAATCATTATAATAATCTATTAGTTCTTTAGTTTTATTTAGATAAGTATCAAATCTATTTAAGAAAGATTCTTCATTATCATCATTTCTTTTTACTAAAGTACTATTGCAGTAATCACATATCCCAATATTTTTGGGTTTAGAATTTTCAATTATCTCATTAAAGGAAGCTCCACATTTAGGACAAGTTATTCTTCCTAATGCTCTATTTAGGGCTAACTTTTTATCTATATCTAAGTATATTACTACTCCTAGATTTTGATTTAATTCTTTTAATATTTCTTCTAGTATTTTGGCTTGAGATATGTTTCTAGGATATCCATCTAAAATAAATCCGTTTTTACAGGTAGATAACTTATTTTTTAGAATTGATTCTAAAATGGAATCACTTACTAAATTACCTTTATCCATATCTTCTTTTATTTGGATACCTATTTCTGTATTTTTTTCTATTTCTTCTCTTAATAAATCTCCGGTTGCGATATGAGGAATATTATATTCCTTACTAATAAACTTAGCTTGTGTCCCCTTACCTGCAGCTGGTGGGGCAATAAATATAATATTCTTCAATTTATCTACCGCCTTTATAATTTCTATTTATTAAACTACTTTCTAGTTGATTATAAGTTTCTAATGCTACCCCAATTACAATTAATATTCCTGTTCCACCAATACTTGCACTAGCTGGTAATCCTATATCTATAAAACTTGAAAATATTATAGGAAGTCCTGCTATTATAGCAATACTGATAGCTCCGACAAAAGTAATTCTACCTAAAATCATACTTATATAATCTTTAGTTTCTTTTCCTGGTCTTATACCTGGAATATATCCTCCTTGTTTATTAAGGTTTTTAGATAACTCTTCTGGGTTTATTTGTAAGAATGTGTAGAAATAACAGAATACTATTATAAATATAATGTATAATGTAAATCCTACGGGTGTTTTATAATCTATGTACTTAGTTACAAATTTAGCAAATGGTTTGTCTGGACTCATAAGTCCTGCTATAAATGCTGGTATTGAAAATAATACTGAAGAGAGTATTACTGGCATAACACTTGCTGAATTTAATTTAAATGGAATATAATTTTGTCTATTTCCATATGCACTTGTTGTTTGATTAGCATATTGAATTGGTATTCTTCTTTCTGATTTTTCAATATATACTATACCTACAATGATGACGATATAGAATAATACGAATAACACAAAAGATAATATTCCAATAAACAATGAACCAGTTCTTTCAAGAATTAGTGCTTGGAATGTTTCGATAAACATGTTCGGTATTGTTGCAATTATACCTGCCATAATTAATAAACTTATTCCATTACCTATTCCTTTTTGTGTTATTTGGTCTCCTAACCATAACAAGAAAGCTGTACCTGCAGTTAATATTAATGCTGTTTTTAGATAAGTTAGAGCTCCGGCTCCTTTAATGAAAGCAAATGACATTGCAAATCCTTGTAGGAATGCTAAGGCAATACCTAAATATCTATTTATTTGATTAATTTTTTGTCTACCGGCAGGTCCTGAGTCTTTTAATTCGGTAAAATATGGTATTATATCCATTTGTAATATTCCAGTAATAATGGAAGCAGATATATAGGGCATTACTCCAAGTGCAAATATAGAAAAATTCTTTAATGCACCACCGGTAATTGAGTTATATAATTCCCATATTCCAAGTCCTGATAATGCTCCTTGTGTTCCTGGTACTGGAATAGTTGTACCTATTATAAATACAAATAAACAACCTAACGTAAATAATATTCTTTTTCTTATATCTTTATTTTTTTTATTAAACAAAAGCTTTAATGATTTAAACATTAGATCACCTCTGTTGTTCCACCAATAGCTTCTATTTTTTCTTTTGCAGTCGTTGAGAACTTGTTAGCTTTTACATTTAGCTTTTTAGTAAGTGTTCCGTGTCCTAACACTTTAATACCATCTAATTGTTTTTTTATTATACCATTTTCTATTAATAATTCTGGTGTAACTTCTGTTCCATCAGCAAACTTTTCTAAGTCTGATAAATTAATTACTGCGTAATTAGTTCTAAAATTATAGTTGTTGAATCCTCTTTTTGATAGTCTTCTGAATAATGGTAATTGTCCACCTTCAAATCCTAATCTTACACCTCCACCACTTCTAGCGTTTTGTCCTTTTTCACCTTTACCACTTGTTTTACCATTACCTGAACCAGGTCCACGGCCTACTCTTTTTCTAGATTTTGAATTTGTAGAAAATTCATTATATCTTAATTCATTTAATTTCATTATCCTAAAATCTCCTCTACTGAGCGACCTCTTAATTTTGCAACGTGGCTTGGTGATTTTTGATTTGCTAAACATTTTAAAGTGGCTCTAGCCATGTTAATTTTTGTACTTGAACCTAAATTCTTAGATAGTACATCTTTAACACCTGCTAATTCAAGTACATCTCTAACTGGTCCACCAGCTATAACTCCAGTACCTTCAGCAGCTGGTTTTAACATAACTCTAACAGCTCCTTCTTTTACTATAATTTCATGTGAAATTGTACGATTATCTATTAATTCAACATTTACTAAATTTTTAGTTGCTGCTTGTGTAGCTTTCTTTACTGCATCTGGCATTTCTTTGGCTTTTCCTGTTCCTATACCAACTTTGCCTTTTCTATTTCCAACTACAACGGTAGCTGAAAAACGAAATTGACGTCCACCTTTAACTACTTTAGTTACTCTGTTAATACAAATAACTTTATCTTCTAAATCACTTTTTGGTTTATCAAAAGTTCTTTTTGGTCTTCTGTTATTTTTTTTGTCATTTTTTTTGAACTTTGTAACTTTTTCAGTATTAACGTGTGATTCGTTTTTATTTTCGTCCATAACATCCTCCTTATTAGAATTCTAGTCCGCTTTCGCGTGCTGCATCAGCAAGTGCTTTAACACGTCCATGATATAGGTATCCACCTCTATCAAATACTACTTGCGTAATTTTTGCTTTTTTTGCTCTTTTTGCAATCTCTTGTCCGATGATTTTGGCTGCTTCAATATTTCCTCCATTAACAATCTTTAGATCTTTTTCTAATGTAGAAGCGCTTACTAAAGTAACACCTTTTTCATCATCGATGATTTGAGCTGTAATATTTGCGTTTGATCTGAAGACATTAAGTCTAGGTCTTTCAGCAGTTCCTGAAAGTGTTTTTCTTATTCTTTTATGTCTTTCTAAACGCATCTCATTTCTTGAAACTTTCTTTATCATAAGAATCTCCTTCACTTATTATTTAGATGCTTTTTTTCCTTCTTTACGACGAACATGTTCACCTTTATAACGGATTCCTTTTCCTTTATATGGTTCTGGTTCTCTTACTTTACGGATATTAGCAGCAAATTCACCAACCAAACATTTGTCAGCTCCACATACTTCTATTTCTGTGTTACTAATTGAATTTACAGTTAATTCCTTAGGAATTTCCATCTTTATTGGATGTGAATAACCAGCTTGGATAGTAATTGTGTTTCCTTGTACATTGAAACGATATCCTACACCGATACATTCAAGTCCTTTTTTGTATCCTTCACTAACTCCTGTTAACATATTTGCTATGTTAGCATTAGTTGTTCCATGCATTTGGTTTGTAAATTTATCATCTTTTAATTTTTCTACTGTTAATTCAGTCCCATTTACATTAACTTGTATTGTTTTAATTAAATCTAAGTTTAATGTACCTTTAGGTCCAGATACAGTTACAACATTATTTTCTACTGAAACATTAACATTATTTGGTATAGTTAAAACTCTTTTTCCAATACGACTCATAGTTCACCTTCTACCATATGTAAGCAATTACTTCTCCACCAACATTATTTTTACGAGCTAATTTATCAGTCATAACTCCTTTTGGTGTAGAGATTATTGCAATTCCTAAACCATTTAATACTTTAGGTATTTCTGAGGCCCCAGCATAAACTCTAAGACCTGGTTTTGAAATTCTTTTTAATCCAGTAATTACTCTTTCTTTGTTTTCAGCATATTTTAAAGTTAATGTTAATGTATTGTCTTTTACATTGAATCCTTCAATAAATCCTTCATTTTCTAAGATCTTAGCTATTTCTACTTTCATTTTTGAAGTAGGCATAGATACTTCTTTATTACGCATTTGATTTGCATTACGAATTCTTGTAAGCATATCAGCAATTGGATCTGTCATCTGATTCCCTCCTTCTTTATTTCTAGTTAACTAGATTTCAAGTCTTACCAACTTGATTTTTTTACGCCTGGTATTTGTCCTTTATAAGCTAATTCTCTAAAACAAATACGGCAAATTCCAAATTTTTTCATTACAGCATGTGGACGTCCACATATTGAACAACGAGTATATTTTCTTACTTCAAATTTTGGTTCTCTTTGTGATTTAACAATCATTGATTTTTTTGCCATTGTTTCCTCCTTATTTCCTAAAAGGAACTCCAAGTTCTTTTAATAGTTCAAAAGCTTCTTCATTATTTTTAGCGGTAGTTACGATTACTATATCCATACCTCTTACTTTTTCAACTTCATCAAAATTGATTTCAGGGAATATTAATTGTTCTTTAATACCAATTGTATAATTTCCTCTTCCATCAAAACTCTTTGAAGATAGTCCTCTAAAGTCTCTTACACGAGGAAGACCGATTGATATCAATTTATCAAGAAACTCATACATTCTTTCTCCTCTTAGAGTTACTTTACAACCAATTTTGTGTCCTTCTCTTACCTTAAAGGCTGCAATTGATTTTTTTGCTTTTGTTTCTATTGGCTTTAAACCAGTAATCTTTGCTAAATCGGAAACGGCTGCTTCTAGGTTTTTTGAATTTGCTAGTGCATCTCCTACTCCCATATTAACAACGATTTTTTCAATTTTTGGAACTAACATAACTGTTCTGTAGTTATATTTTCCCATTAAACTTGGAACAACTTCTTTCTTATATTTTTCTTCTAGGCGGTTCATTGTCCACCCTCCTTCCAAATTAGTCTATCTTTTCATTAGATTTTTTTGAAATTCTAATTTTTTTACCTTTTTCATCGATTACTTTTTTAATCTTTGTAGGTTTTTTTGTTTTAGGATCAATTATCATTACATTAGATGCATGAATAGGTGCTTCTTGTTCTATAATTTCACCAGTTCCATTATTATTTTTAGGTTTTAAATGTTTCTTACGTAAATTTACACCTTCAATGATAACTTTTTCATCTAATACTTTAGTAATTGTACCTTCTTTACCTTTATTACTTCCGGCGATTACTACCACTTTATCACCTTTTTTTAGTTTCATGTTATCCTCCTTTTAATAGGCTTATAGCACTTCTTTAGCCAAACTTACGATTTTTGTAAATCCTTTATCTCTAAGTTCACGTGCCACAGGACCCAAAACACGAGTTCCAACAGGAGTTTTATCTTCTTTAATTATAATGCAAGCATTATCGTCAAATTTAATATAACTTCCGTCATCTCTTCTTACTCCGAATTTACTCCTAACAACTACGGCTTTTACAACTTTACCTTTTTTAATATTACCATTAGGAGTAGCTTTCTTTACAGTTCCAACAACGATATCACCGATATTGGCTGTTTTTACTTTACTTCCACCAAGAACTCTTATTACTAATAGTTCACGAGCTCCTGAGTTATCCGCAACTTTTAAGCGTGTTTCTTGTTGTACCATATTTTTTTCCTCCTTCCAAACTAAAGGATAATAGCTTTCTCAATAATTTCAGCTAATTCGTATCTTTTAGTTTTTGATAATGGTCTAGTTGCAACTAGACGAACCTTATCTCCTACTTTTGCAGTATTATTTTCGTCATGAGCTGTATATTTTTTAGAATATTTAACTCTTTTATTGTATAATGGATCTTTTTTGTAAGTTTCAACTTTAACTGTTATTGTTTTGTCTGCTTTATCACTTACGACAACGCCAATTAATTCACGTTTCTTTTTCTCTTGCATATTCTTACTCCTTACCATCCAATTCTCTTTCTTTAAGAATAGTTTTCATTCTAGCAACTTGCTTTCTTAATTCTCTAATTCTTGATGGCTTTTCTAAAGACCCTGTTGCTTGTTTCATTCTTAAATTGAATAATTCTTCTTTACTCTCATTTATTTTTGTATTAATTTCTTCAGTGGATAACTTTCTAATTTCATTAGCTTTCATTATTTTTCACCACTTTCTTTCTTAACAAATTTTGTTTTAATAGGTAATTTATGTGAGGCAAGTCTTAGAGCTTCTCTTGCAACTTCTTCACTTACATCAGCTATTTCAAACATAATTTTGCCTTCTTTTACAACTGCAACCCAAACTTCTGGATTACCTTTACCTTTACCTTGTCTTGTTTCTAAAGGTTTTTTAGTTAAGGATAAGTTAGGGAAAATATTGATCCAAACTTTTCCTCCTCTTTTCATATATCTAGTCATAGCTATACGAGCTGCTTCGATTTGATTTGCTGTAACCCAAGCACCTTCCTTTGCCATTAATCCATATTCACCAAAATGTAATTCTGTATTACCTTTTGCTTTTCCATCGTATCTGATACGGAAAGTTTTTCTATGTTTAGTTCTTTTTGGCATCAACATGAGAATTACCTCCCTTTTTGTCTTCTAGGATTTCTCCTTTGTATATCCAAACTTTAACACCAATTTTACCATATGTAGTGTCAGCTTCTGATGTAGCATAATCGATGTTTGCTCTTAATGTATGTAATGGGATTGTTCCTTCTGAATAACCTTCTCCACGAGCAATATCTGCTCCACCTAAACGACCAGATACTAAAGTTTTGATACCTTTTGCTCCAGCTTTCATTGTGTTTCTGATTGCCTTCTTTTGAGCTACTCTGAATGATACACGATTTTCAATAGCATGTGCTATATTGTCTGCTACTAATTGTGCTACCATATCAGGATTTTTAATTTCAACGACAGAAATTTGAATATTTTCATTAACTAGTTTAGATACTTCTTTTTTTACTTTTTCTATTTCAGTACCGCTTTGACCAATAATTAAGCCTGGTCTTGATGAATAAATAAATACTTCTGTTCTTTTTGAATTTCTTTCTATAATAATTTGACTAATTCCTGCACTCTTATATTTTTTAAATAAGAATTTACGAATCTTAACATCATTATTTAGATACTTAGAAAAATCTTTATTATTTGCATACCAAACTGATTCCCAGTCTTTATTGATACCTACTCTAAGTCCTACTGGACTAACTTTTTGTCCCATTAAGACCCTCCTTTACTTAATCTGTTATATTTTCACTTACAACTATTGTAATGTGACTTGTTTTATGATCTTTTCTTCCTACATGACCTCTTGAATCCATTTTAGCCCTTTTAATTACTAACCCTTCATCAACATAGCATTCTTTAACGAAAAGATTTTCTTCTTTTAAATTTAAATTATTTACTGCGTTGCTTGTAGCAGATTTTAAAACTTTTTCAATAACTCTAGCTGCCTTTTGAGGTTGATTGTATAGGATTGCATATGCATCACTTACTTTTTTACCTCTAATTAAATTAATTATTAATCTTGTTTTTCTTGGAGCTATTCTAACTGTTTTTGCTACTGCTTTAGCTTCTTTATCTTTCATTATAGTCCTCCTTATTATAAGTTACTATTTCACTTTGTTAGCGCCGTGTCCACCGAATTTACGAGTTAAAGCAAATTCTCCAAGTTTATGTCCTACCATATCTTCAGTAACATATACAGGAATAAATTCTTTTCCGTTATGTACTGCAAATGTATGTCCAATAAAAGCAGGATAGATAGTAGAACGACGAGACCAAGTTTTAATAACTTCTTTTTTTCCTGTTTCATTAAGTTTTTCTACTTTTTTCAATAATCTTTCAAAGACATATGGTCCTTTTTTTAAGCTTCTTGCCATTTATTATCTTCCTTTCCTTATTTTCCATTACGACGAGTAACAATATATTTTGTTGATTGTTTCTTGTTCTTTCTTGTCTTGTAACCAAGTGCTGGTTTTCCCCAAGGTGTCATCGGACCACTTCTACCAATTGGTGCACGGCCTTCTCCACCACCATGTGGGTGATCATTAGGGTTCATAACAGAACCACGAACTGTAGGTCTGATTCCTTTATATCTTGTTCTTCCGGCTTTACCGATTTTTACTAAGTTATAATCTTCATTTCCTACTACTCCGATTGTAGCTCTACAAGTTCCTAAAATTTTTCTTGTTTCACCACTTGATAATCTAATTAAGACATATTTGTCTTCTCTACCTAGTATTTGAGCACTTGCTCCGGCACTTCTTGCTATTTGTGCACCTTTACCAGGTTTCATTTCTATATTGTGAATTGTAGTACCTACAGGTATATTCATAATTGGCATTGCATTTCCAACTTTGATATCTACCATTTCACCAGATTCTACAACATTACCAACTTCTAATCCTTTTGGTGCAATGATGTATTTCTTTTCTCCATCTTTATAGTTTAATAAAGCAATATTTGCACTTCTGTTTGGATCGTATTCAATACTTGCAACTAAAGCTGGAATTCCATCTTTGTTTCTTTTGAAGTCAATAAGACGATATTTTCTTTTAACTCCTCCACCACGATGTCTTACAGTTATTTTACCTTGATTGTTACGACCATCAGTTTTATTTAACTTAACTACTAGACTTTTTTCAGGAGTTGTTTTAGTAATTTCATCGCTTTTTAAGACACTTCTTTGTCTTGTACCATTAGTTATTGGTTTGTATACTCTAATTGCCATTTTATTTCCTCCTTTTTCTAGTCAAAATTAATTGATTGTCCTTCAGCTAATTTAACAATAGCTCTTTTATATTTGTTAGTCATACCTGTATATTTTCCGACTCTTTTTTTCTTAGGATGTGAGTTAGAAGTAGTAATTGACATAACTTTTACTTTAAAAATGCTTTCGATAGCTTGTTTAATTTCTGTTTTATTTGCTTTAGGTGATACCTTAAATGCATATTTATTTTCGTTTGCTAAAGAAGCAGTTTTTTCTGTGATAATTGGTGCATAAATAATATCATATTTCTTATTCACGAGTAAGCACCTCCTCTAAAGTTTGTAGTGCATCCATAGTTATTACTAATTTGTCTGCATTCATTACATCATAAGTATTAACTTCAGTTGGTAATACTATTTTTACATTTCCTAAGTTTCTTGCTGATAAACATACATTGTCTGTTAATTCATTAACTATCAATAGTAATTTATAATCTGCAATATTTAGGGTATTTAAGATGTTTAGCATGTCTTTTGTCTTATTAGTTTCCATGCTAATATTTTCTAATAAGATTATATCTTTGTCTTTAGCTTTATATGATAAAGCTGATTTTAAAGCTAATCTTCTTTCTTTTTTGTTCATTTTCTTTGAATAATCTCTTGGTTTTGGTCCATGAGCTATTCCACCATGACGCCATTGTACAGCTCTGATACTACCTTGTCTTGCATTACCAGTTCCTTTTTGTCTCCATGGTTTTCTTCCACCACCAGATACTTCACTTCTTGTCTTTGTTGAATGAGTACCTTGTCTTTGAGATGCATTATATAAAACTACAGCATCATATATTACACTATCATTTGGTTCAACACCAAAAACGTTATCATTTAATTTTGTATCCTTGACTTTTTCGCCTTTTAAATTAAGTATATCTAATTTAGACATTATTTCCTCCTCTTTCATCACAATATTTATTTACTTTAGGCTATTCAGCTACTTCGTTTTCTGTTTGTGATGACGAATCTTCATTAGTTTCTTCTCTGTCAATATTATCAATATTATTTGCTTCGATCATTTCATCTGTTATTTCTTCATGATTTTCATCGGCTAAATAACAAACTAATTCATCAACTTCATTAATACGACCATTATTTTTAACAGCAGATTTTATTAATACTAATGAATTTTTTGGCCCAGGAACATTTCCTTTAATTAAGATAACATTATTTTCTAAATCTATATTGATAACTTCTAGATTTTGGATAGTGACTTTTTCATGACCCATATGTCCAGGCATTTTCTTTCCTGGAATAACTCTCATTGGAAGAAGTGTTCCTAATGATCCAACACCACGATGATATTGGCTACCGTGTCCCATTGGTCCACGTGATTGATTCCAACGTTTAATAACACCTTGGAATCCTTTACCTTTAGAAGTGCCGGTTACATCAACCATTTCTCCTACAGTAAATATACTAGCGTCGATTACTTGACCTAGTTGATAATCACTAATATTAACACCTCTAAATTCTTTTAAGAAGCGCTTAGGTGTTGTATTAGCTTTTTTTAGATGACCAGTTGCTGGTTTGTTACTTAACTTTTCTCTTTTATCAAAAGCTGCAAGTTGTATTGCTTCATAACCGTCTTTTTCTTTAGTCTTTATTTGACTAACAACATTTGGTTTAACTTCAATTACAGTTACTGGTGTAATTTTTCCATTTGTAGCAAACACACTAGTCATCCCGATCTTGCGACCTAAGATTCCTTTCATTTTTTCCTCCTATTACATTGTTTTGATTTGTACTTCAACTCCACTAGGTAAATCAAGATGTTGTAGTGCATCTATTGTTTCCTTACTTGGATTGTTGATGTCAATTAATCTTTTGTGAGTTCTCATCTCAAATTGCTCTCTTGAGTCTTTGTACTTGTGAACTGCTCTTAAGATTGTGTACTTTTGAATTTCTGTTGGAAGTGGTACTGGTCCACTTATTTCTCCGCCAGTTCTTTTGACAGTATCTACTATCTTAGCACATGCTTTATCTAAAGTTCTATGTTCATAAGCTTTAAGTTTAACTCTCAACTTTGTGCTTGACATTTTTTGTCCTCCCTTCGCCTATATCTAGTATAGACTTGCTCCTTGCAAATTACCTGATTACCTAGTTTTATTTAAACAACTCTACCGGGCGTATCAGCAACTTTGCATATCTAAGCCAGCCACACACTTCATAAGTATACTAGAAAATTATATGAAAATCAACCTTTTTTTTGCACTTTTTTACTTTTTTATAACAAAAAAAATACAAGTTAGTCAAACTTGTATTAATCCATATCTTCCATTTCTTTAATGACTCTCTTTTTTTCTTTTTTAAACTTTTTCATCATTTTATCAAAGTTTCCATTTTTTACTTGTTGGTACGCTAATACGCTACCAGCTCCTAAAGCCATAAAAGAAACGGCACTTCTTACTTTCATTAATCAATCACCCAATAATATTATTAGCAATTATGAGAAATATATACTTATTTCTTTTTCTTAAATGATAAATCTTCTAGTATATTTGATAAAATATTATCAAATAATTCTTTATCTTCTAGGTAATATTCTTCAAAGTGTTCTTGATATTTTTCCATTTCTTTTTTAGAAGTTCTTTTTATCATGTCAGAGTATCTCGAATAATCTGCTCTACCAACTTGATCGTGTTTTTTGAATATTCCTAATATCAAAAAGTTATTATCTTTTAATTTATACATAACTATTCTGAATTTATTTTTTTTAAATTTACATAGTCCTGTTACATATCCTGATAAACAACCATTATTAAATGGTTCAAATCCAATAATAGTTTCTCCTTTTAAAAAACTATTAAAAGAATCCAATACATTGTATATTTCTTTACTTTTGTATGTTTTTAATAAAGGTTCTAATTCTTTTATAAATATACTTTTGTTATTACCATCAACGAAGAAAACAATTTTTTTTGGATCTTCACTAACTGGTTCTTTTGTGCGATTATTTAACATTGTTTCAAATATTTTTAATTCTGTTAATATTCTATTTAATTCTTCTTTTAACACTGATGCAGTATCTTGATATTCTTCACTATCTTTTTTTAATATTAAATTTATGTCTTCTGTAATAAGACTTCTTATAATAAATATTTCTTGATAATATGAATTAATAATATTTTTATATATAGTTAATTTATTTTCATCTGTCAAATTACTATCTTGTTCTATTTCATTAATGATTTCTGGAGCACTTATACCTTGTTTTAATTTTTCTTTATATCCTTGCAAATAAAAATTCAATTTTTTATCATCAGTTACTTCTGGTGCTTCTATGGAAAATATTTGTTTAAGTTCTTGGTAGGTGTAAGCACTATTTTCTGTTTCATTATTTATAACATTATTATCTAATAATTCTATTAAACTTAGTATATCTTTAGATTTTAATTGCTTATCATTGCAAAATATATTTTTAAGAAAATAAAGGTATTTTATATCTATTTTTTTCTTTTTATTTATAGAATTAATAATTATATTTAATTTATAATAATAACATTTTTCATAAATAAGTTCTTTCTTTTGTCTATTTGTAGATAATTTTAGACCATTTATCATGTCAAATAGTATTTTATGATATTCTTTTATATTATTAATATAATATTCTTTATAATAATTATCATCATCTTTTTCTAATAAATAATTACATTCAATAATATTATTAATAATATCTTTTATTGATTTATTATCTATTTTGCTTAATAAAGACTTTATAGTCTCTATATTTTCCTCTAAATACATACAAGCTTTAGTAGTGCCTTCTCTTAGTATATGAACATAATAGTTTATATATTTAAACAAATCAAATATTTTATTTTTATACTGAATATTTTTATCTAATTCATCTAATTTTATTTTAGCATTATTCATATAATTATTTAATAATTCTAATATTCTTTCCATTATTGACTCCTTTGGTAATCATATTTCTTTATTAGCATTTCTTTCAATGCTGTTTTTCTATTATTTACATAATCATTGTTAACTCCATATACGAAAGCTTCTCTAGATCCAATTAGAATTAGTTTTGATTTGGCTCTAGTAACAGCAGTATATATAAGTTTATTATATAACATTCTTTTGAAAGAATTAACAAAAGGTATAATTACCATATTAAATTCTCCACCTTGGCTTTTATGAACACTAATGGCATAGCCATGTGTAATATTGATAAATTTATCTGGCGAGAACGATACTATATTTCCATCAAAATCTACGATAATTTCATTTTTTTTATTTCCATTTTTTTCTTTATTAGTAATATTTATGATATACCCTAAATCTCCATTGGATATAGAATTATCACTATCATTTACTAATTCTAATACTTTATCTCCTTCACGATATGTTTTATTACCTACCGTTAGTTCATTTTTATCATTACTTTTTGGATTAAATATTTCTTGGAGCATCTTGTTTAGATTATCTATTCCATTTTGACTTTTATACATAGGAGCTAGAACTTGAATATCTTTTTCTCTATATCCTTTTTCTAATGCTTTAAGGATTATATCTTTAATAGAAGTTAAAACGTAATCGTTATCAACTTCAATAAAATTATAGTCTTCTTTTTTGGTAAGAAAATTATCAGATAATTCTTTATTTTTTATTTCATGAGCTAGGTCAATAATATAATTACCATCTTTTTGCCTATATAAATTATTAAGCTTAATAACATCTAGCACTTCACTATCTATCATATCTTTGAGTACTTGTCCTTGCGATACACTAGGCAATTGATAATAATCGCCAATAAAAATAAACTTAGAATCTAATCTTGTTCCTTTTAATAAGGAAAACATAAGCATTGTATCTATCATACTAGCCTCATCTACGATTATATATTCTTCTTTACATACATTTATTTCATTATGTGAAAATGTATTGTTATCTTTATCCCATCCTAGATATTTATGTATTGTATATGCAGGTATATTACATACTTCCATGAGCTTTCGGCTTGCTCTTCCTGTTGGTGCTAATAGAGCAATATTCTGATGACTAATATGACAAGTATCTACAAGCATTCTGATTATTCCTTTGATAATAGTAGTTTTACCTGTTCCTGGTCCTCCAGTTGTTATAGTAAAGTTATTATTTAAAGAAGTTATAATAGCATTCTTTTGTGACTCGTCATAAGTTATTCCTATTTTTTGTTCTAATTCTTTTATCTTCTCTTTTAATTTTGGTAATTTTCTTCTTTCCATATTATTAAGTCTATATATTCTATCTGCAATATATTCTTCTGCATCATATAATTCTTTTAAATAATACTTTTCTTTTTTTATAACAACTCTTTTTTGCTTGCTTAATTTAAGTAAATAATATTCTAAATCTTCAGATTTTAAATCAGATAAGTATTTTATAATAGAATTGTATATTTCTTGAAAAAAGGAATATGTATCACCTTGTTCAAAAGTTATTTCATTTAATAAGAATATGATAAGTGCTTCTACCCTTCTTTCATCATATAAATCATATTTGTTGTTTATTGCTATCGTATCAATCTCTTTAAAATTTAAATTTATATTATCAATTAAATCATATATATTATTATCAATAATACGAATAACTTTATCTTTATATTTATTTAAAAGCATTAATGAATCTTTGGTATTAAATCCCATTCTATTTAACTCTAAAACTATATTAGAGGTACTTTGATATTCTTTTAAAATATTATTTATTTTATTAATTTTTTCAATACCTAATCTTGGTATTTCTGATAGTTTTTCTTTATTATTTAATATCACATCTATAGTGTCTTCTCCAAAGGCTCCCACTATTTTTTTAGCAGTTTTTTCACCGATTGGAAATAGATCACTAGATAAGAAGTCTATCAATTCATCTTTTTTTTCAGGTAATATTATTTCAAAACTATCGACTTGAAACTGATAACCATATTTATTATGTGTAGTAAATGTTCCATTCAACTGATAGATTGTTTTTTCATTAAACTCTGGCAACACACCTGTGAAAGTTTCAATCTTCCCTACTTCTTCATTACTTTCTTTTATTTTTATTAAACCTACAGTGTATCCATTAGAATTATTTCTATAGATAATTTTAGATATTGTTCCTTTAATATATGACATTGTGTTACCTCCTTTAAAAAGAATTATAACAAAATATATTTTACTAAAAAATATAAAAAATGTCTATAATAAAGATTGTGGTTTGCAAATAAAAATATTTGAATATAATAACTAATCTCGCAATTAATTTTTTCTGTTTCACCGGGTTTTTATCTTACACAGTTCTATATTCTGGTAATCGTGATATACTTTTTATTTGATTCTTTCAATAATATTATTTGTACTTTTTTTAAAATTACTTGTGATTTTATAAACTTTTACTATTTTTTAAATTGTTGTTGTGTAAAATAACATTAATTTTATTTTGAATAAGTAGAATTTTGTCATATAATAGTATTAAAGGAAGTGATTTTATGTGTGGAATTATAGGATATATTGGTAAAAATGATGCCACTAAGAAAATAATTAATACATTAGAGAGATTAGAATATAGGGGATATGATTCGGCTGGTATTGCCTATTATGATGGTAATATTACTATTGAAAAGGCTGTTGGTAAGATAAATAATTTGAAGGGAAAGATTAGAGATAATGAAGCAAATATGGGGATTGGTCACACTAGATGGGCTACACATGGTGGTGTTACTGAGAATAATGCACATCCTTTTTGTCAAGGAAAATTTACAATTGTTCATAATGGAATTATAGAGAATTATGGAATTATCAAAAACAATCTTATAAAAAAGGGTTATGTTTTTAATAGTGAAACTGATAGTGAAGTTATTGCTGCTTTACTTGATGATATGTATAAAGATAATGGGAATACTTTAGATACTATTTTTAGGGTATCTAACATTCTTGAGGGAAGTTATGCTGTTTTGATAATCAATAGTGATGAATTAGATAAAATTTATTGTATTAGAAAAGATAGTCCTTTGATTATTGGAATTGGTGATGATGAAAACTTTATAGTGTCTGATATGTCTGCTGTGAAAAATTATACTGATAGATATTATTTGTTAGATAACTATGATATTGGAGTAGTTACTAAGGATGATGTTAAGATATATAACAATAATAAATTGGTAAATAAGAGTGTTTATACTTTTGATTATAAAACTGATGAATATGATAAGCAGGGATTTTCTCATTATATGTTAAAGGAAATTAATGAAGAAGAACAATTATTTAGGACTAATATGTTAGATAACCTTGACAGTATTCCTTCTATTAAAGAATATGATAAGATATATATTGTTGGTTGTGGTAGTGCCTACTATGCGGGACTTGTTGGAGCATATTTTATTGAAAAGTATGCTGATAAAGAAGTAATTACTTGTCTTGCTAGTGAGTTTAGATATAAAAAATTATTTTTAAAAGAGAATGATTTGGTGATTTTTATTAGCCAATCTGGTGAGACAGCTGATACGTTGGCATCACTTAGAATTGCACGTGACTTAGGTGCTAAAACTTTAGCAATAGTTAATGCTCTTGGTAGTTCTATTGCGAGGGAAGCTCATGAAACAATATATACTAATTGTGGAATTGAAGTAGCTGTGGCTACGACAAAGGTATATGCTATGCAAGTTTATATTCTTGGACTATTGGCTATTAAAAATAGCAATGAGGATTATCAAGAACTATTACCATATTATAAGAATTTATCTAAACAGATTCATGATATTATCAAGGGTGAACAATATTTAGAAGTTGCTAATCAGATATATGACAAAGATAATATATTCTTTTTAGGAAGAAATATAGATTATGCTATTTCTCTTGAAGGAAGTTTAAAACTAAAAGAAATATCTTATATTCATTCAGAGGCTTATCCTGCTGGTGAACTTAAACATGGTACTATTTCCCTTATTAGTGATAATACCATAGTTATTTCTATTATTACTAATGATAATATTAAAAATAAAACTATTAGTAATATAAAGGAAGTTGTGGCAAGAGGTGCTTATTCTATTATTATTGCTCGTGATGACTTAGAAATAGATAAGGATACTTATGATATTTTAATAAAAATTCCTAAAAGCATTCCTTTACTTGACCCTATTCTTACTGTTGTTATGCTTCAGCTTATTTCTTATCATGTGGCTAAATTAAGAAAAACAGACATTGATAAACCAAGAAATTTGGCTAAGTCTGTTACAGTGGAATAAATTTATCTTTTCCTTGTTAATGGCGGTTCTGGAACAATTCCTAGTCGTTCATACAAGGACGTTCTTATGGAAGAAAGGACATTTTTATGAGGGTTATTAACTATAAATTCGTTATAGCCTTCTTTTTTTAGCATTTCAATAGTATCTTTCTTATATGAATTCATAACATCATCTGAATAGAAAAAATGAAATATACGATTATTTAAATCTAATTTTATTGCTCCACGCTCTATTATTAAATAATCTACTGGTGAATTGTTAAAAATACTTTTATCATATTCTTCTTGACAGTTATACTTTATGTAACTTAATGCTCTTATGCAATGTCTTTCTCCAAAGCAATCTAATATTATACCATCTGGTAATATAAAACCTTTTTTTGGTAATTCCATAAATACACATCCTTTAATACTAATATATAATCAATAATTAATAATATACATTTTGTTATTATACGATATAATTATATTTAATACAATATTTTGTGTTATACTTATATTGGGTGAAATATTATGTTTAAGTATACATTAGATAATAAAAGATATCATACTTTAAATTGTTTTTATAAAAATAAATTTGGTATTAAAGTATTTAAAGTTAGTTTAAATGGTGGATTTAGTTGTCCTAATTTAGATGGACGTATTGGATATGGAGGATGTATTTATTGTTCTAAAAGTGGAAGTGGTGAATTTGGTGGAGACAAGGAAGATAGTTTAGAAGAACAGTTTTTGAAGATGAAAGAAGTGGTTAATAAAAAACATATTCCTTGTAAATATATTGGATATTTTCAAGCTAGAACAAATACTTATGCGAGTTTGGATGTTTTAAAAGAAAAGTACGAATGTATTTTGAAACAGGATGATGTTATTGGTCTTAATATTGCTACTAGGTGTGATGCTATTAGTGATGATTGTTTGGATTATCTTGAAGAACTTAGTAAGAGGACTTTTTTAACTATTGAATTGGGATTACAAACTATTCATGAAAGGACTTCTATTCTTATAAATAGATGTCATAGTTTAAAACAATTTGAGGATATGGTTGTTAAACTTAGGAAGAGAAATATTAATGTTTGTGTTCATATAATTAATGGGTTACCTTATGAAACAGAAGAAATGATGTTAGATACTGTTAGATATTTAAATAAGTTAGATATACAGGGTATTAAAATTCATATGTTATATATTATAATAGATACGGTTATTGATACGATGTATAAAAAAGAAAGGTTTAAAATTTTGTCTAAAGAAGAATATATTGATATTGTTATAAAACAATTAGAATTATTAAGACCGGAGATTGTTATTAATAGGATTACATCGGATCCTGATAAGGAAACTTTGGTAGAACCTAGGTGGTTAGTTGATAAATGTCAATTATTGAATGATATAGATAAGGAAATGAAAAGAAGGAATACATATCAAGGTATTAAACTATGATATGTATTTTTTTAGTGCATTATTTTTTAATTAGTGATATAATATAGTGCCATGAGGAGGAATTATGAGTAAATGCTGTGCTAGTTGTACTTATTTAGATCCATGTACTGCTGATAGTTATGGTAAATACTATTGTGAAAAAAAAGGAGACAGATATTATGGTGATGATCCAAGTTGTGGTTCATATTGTGAGGCTTATTCTAGAAGCAGTAGCGCTATTGATAATATGATAGATAATTCTAGAACACATAGAAATAGTGGATGTTATATAACTACTATAATGTGTAATATTCTTGGGTTTGATAATAACAATTATTATTTAAATACATTGAGAAAATTTAGAAATGATTATTTACAAAAAAACAAGAAATATTTACCTATTCTTGTTAATTACGATAAGATTGGACCTAAAATTGCTTATTGTTTAAGTAATAGTGAATATAGTGAAGAAATGGCTACTCTTTTATTTAATTATTATATAGAGAAAGCTGTTAGTGCTATTGAATATAAAAAGTATGAGGAAACTGTAAGAATTTATTATGATATGACTAGAGATTTAATGAAATATTATGGAATTAATAGTAATATTAATAAATGTTCTGTTGCTTTAGCAAATCCTAGTAAATCTGGTCATGGATATTATGTACAAAAAGAAGTTAAGATTAAAACTTTAACTTGTACAGGATATAGAAAAAAATACCGTTAATCTGGTATTTTTTTTACTAGTTCTTTAAATTGAAGACCTCTGTCTGCAAAATTTTTGAACAAATCAAATGAAGCACTTGCTGGTGAGAATAATACAACATCACCTTTGTTAGATACTTCTTTGGCTTTATTTACTACTTCTTCTAGGGTGTTTAAAACGTGTATTTCTATATTCTCATTAGTTTTTTCTTTAGTAACAGCATTTAATATTTTATCTTTGGTACTACCAAATAGTATTAATTGTTTAACATGCTCTAATATTGGCTTAGCTAGGGGTGTATAATCTAAATTTTTATCATAACCTCCTGCTATTAATACTATGGGTTCTGTAAATGAATTTAATCCGGCAATTGTTCTTGTTGGACTGGATGATACGGAGTCATTATACCATTTTACACCATTAATTTCTCTTACAAATTCTATTCTATGTTCTACTCCACTAAATTTTTTTATTACTTCTATTGATTTATCTAAATCTATTAGATCTATTATAGCCGATAGGCATGCACAGACATTTTCGTAATTATGTACTCCTCTTATGTGTAAATCTTTAGTGTTAATTATTAATTTATCTTTATAATATATGTTATTATCTGAAACGTAGAAATAATTAGTTTTTTGGTATCTACTAAAATATCTTATTTCTCTAGTTGAAGTTAATTTACTTGTAATTTCGTTGTCTTTATTTAAAACTAAAATACCATTGCTATTTTTATATATACAAGTTTTAGCGTCAATATATTCTTGATAGTCTTTGTGATAATCTAAATGATTAGGAGAAATATTGGTTATAACTGAAATAGATGGTGATACGCGCATATTCATTAATTGGAAACTAGATAGTTCTAATACTACTATGTCATCTTCAGTCATATCTTTTATTTTAGTGAATAATGGTACTCCTATATTACCTCCAAGAAAAACATGATAATTGTTAGCTTCTAGTACTTTGCTTATTAATGTTGTGGTAGTAGTTTTTCCATCAGATCCTGTTATACCAATTACTTTAGCAGGTGTTAGTCTAATAACTTCTTCTACTTCTGTTGTAATATATGCTCCCCTATTTGCTTCTTCTGCCAATTCTTTTGTAGTAGGTAGGCAACTTGGTGATCGGAAAATTATATCAAAACCTTTTAAGTTAGTTAAATAATCGTTTCCAGTAAATACTTTAAAATTATATTTAGACATATCGATTGTTATTTCTTTTTTATCAAATATAGTTACATTAGCTGATAAGTCTTTTAAATAGTCAAGTAAGGGAATATTACTTACACCCACCCCAATAACAGCTATCTTTTTCTTTTTTAATTCTAAATTAAATTCTTCTAATTTATTCATTATTATTCTCCTAACATTTCATTTATAACTTTCATAATCATTATTTTTCCATATTCGTAGGTTAAGCTTCCTTGAAAGTATGCCATGTATGGTGGTCTTATTGGTCCATCACAAGACATTTCTATTGAAGAACCTTGGGTAAATGAACCACTTGCCATAATTATCTTATCATCATATCCAGGCATATCAGTAGGTATTGGGACGTAGTTAGCATCAATTGCTGAAGATGATTGTACAATTTGGCAAAATTTTATTAGTTTTTCTGGGTCGTTAAAAGTAATATTTAAAACAATGTCTGCTTTTGTTTCGTTATACTTTGGATCAACTTCATAACCATAGCAAGACATTATATAACTAAGTAAAGTTGATACTTTTAAACTATTCATAACTACTGAAGGTGCTAAATATAATCCTTTTAAGAAGTTTCTATTTTGTTCCAATGATGGTCCTACTTCTTTTCCTTGACCAGGAACATTTAATCTTTCTGCACATAGTTTTACTAAACGTTTATCTCCAACAATATATGCTCCATTTGATGCTATTCCACCACCTAAATTTTTTATAAGAGATCCTACGGCTATATTTGCTCCTACTTCTATTGGTTCTTTGGTAGATACAAATTCACAGTAACAATTATCAACCATGATAATGACGTTTTTATCTATTTTTCTTATAAATTTAATAACATTTTCTAATTTATCTATATCAATACTTTTTCTTGTAGAATATCCTTTACTTCTTTGAATGTGTATTAATTTTACTTTGTTGTTAATTAAGAATTTTTCTATTTTATTATAGTCAAAATCATTATTAATTAAATCTATTTCATTATACTGAACATGATAAGATATTAGGGAACTTTCGTTATGTTTTATACCTATTACTTCATCTAATGTATCATAAGGTTTTCCTGTTATAGATAACATTATGTCACCTGGTCTTAACATTGCATTTAAGGCTATGGTAAGGGCGTGTGTTCCTGATATGAATTGACTTCTTACTAGAGCATCTTCTGCAGAAAATATTGTAGCATAAACTTCTTCAATGGCATCCCTTCCTAGATCATTATATCCGTAGCCAGTAGAAGAATAGAAATGACTTTCGCTAATGTTATGCTTGTGAAATGCATTTAATACTTTATTGCTATTAATCATACATATACGTTCTAATTCTTTATATTCTTGACTACATTTTGCTTCATATTTATTTATTATACTTAAATTAATTTTGTCCATAGTTTTTCATCCTTTACATCTATTCTATAACAGCTTCCACTTTCAAAATTATTAATTATTTCAGAAATAGTATTAATTAATTCGTTTATTTCAATAAGTCTTGTTTGTCCTATTCTTTTTAATTCATTATTTAAAAATGTTTTATCTATTTCTCTTGTGCTTCTAGTATTTATCCAATTGGGAGCTATACATAAATATTTATTACTTTTATCTATTAATGACATTGCTTTATTTAAAGTAATAATACCACTTTTTGATACGGCATAATCTATATTATATTCGTTATAAGTATCTATTCCGTCTGTAGAAGACATATTAATTATTAAACTATTATTAAGATATATTTTAGAATATTTACATATTAGATAAGCACTTCCTATATTAACATCTATTACATTCATAAAGTCTTTTTTATTTTTTTCTGTAATTAAATTATCATTGTATGTTGCTACTAGATTAATAACTATATCTATATTTCCATATTTATCTATAATATTCTTAAATAAATTTTTAATTTCTTCTTCTATATTAGTAGATACTTTATACATAGAAACTTCTGTTTTTTGTTTAATACTGGTATATAAATTTAATACTTCTTTATAAGAATTATTATATGTAAGTACTACTACATAACCTAAGTTTGAATAATAATTAGCATAATACTCTCCTATGTCTGAAGAAGCCCCTAAAATTAATACAATTTTATTAATGTTTTTCATATATATCACAATTAAATATTATCATAAATTACTTTATTAGTAAAGCATATATTATTGTAGAAACTTGTTTAGTTTATCTAAAGATTCTTCGGTTGTTTTTAATATTTTTCTCATATCTATTGTATCACTGTTGCTATTTATATGATTTTTCCAGTCTCTATTAAAATGAGAAGATCCACTAGTACATAATGTTTGGGCTACTAACATGAGCCAATTCCCTAAAGCATTTTGCTCTGTACTAGATAAATTATCTATTAATATATATCCTAGAATAAAAGCTAGTAATGTTTCCGTTTTTGATCCTTCTCTTTCTTTCATATTATATAATATGCATTATTTCTTAGCTTGTTTAAATTAAGTACATATTTGTATTTATTTTGGACAAACTAATTATGGAGGTATTATGAAAAAAGATTGTGAAACAAATAAAGCTATTAAATGTGATGTTAGATCTTGTAAGCATAATGATTGTGATTATTGTACTTTAGAGAAAGTTAGTATTACTTGTAATTGTGATAATGATGATTGTATGTGTAAAGAAGAAACAATATGTGATAGTTTTAGAGAAAAATAAAGAACTTAAGCAAGTTCTTTTATTATTTCATTAAGTTTTGTTATAAATTCATTATATATTTCTTGAAGTCTTTCTTGAGTTTTTGCTTCAAAGCGTAGTGTTATACATGGTGTTGTATTAGAGGCTCTTACTAGAGCAGAAGAACAATCTGGGAATTTTACTTTTACGCCATCTATTGTTAACATTTGATAATTCATACTTTGGGCATACTCTTTTATTTTGTCTACAATTATAAATTTGTTTGTATCAGTTACTTCAATTTTTATTTCTGGGGTATTATAATACTTATTTATTCCTTCTGACAAGCTACTTAGATTTTTATCAGTATTACTTAATAATTCTATTAATCTTATGCCATTATATATTCCATCATCGTATCCTTTAAATCTATCTCTAAAACATATATGACCAGATAATTCTCCTCCTAAGGGGATATTTAATTCGGCTATTTTGGCTCTAGTATATGTGCCTCCTGTTCTATAACATATTGGTTCTACTCCTAATTTAAGTAATTCGTCTTCTAAGGCTTTAGAACATTTTACATCAAATAGACATTTACGATTACTTACTCTGTCACAAATATCACGCCACATTATTATCATATATTCTTCAATAGGAATAATTCTTCCTTTTTCGTCAACGAATCCTACTCTATCTCCGTCACCATCAAAGGCTATACCAATATCGGCTTGATAATTGACTACTTCTTGTCTTAAATCATTTAAATTTTCTGAAACGGCTGGATCTGGTTGGTGATTTGGAAAATTGCCATCTGATATATTATATATTCCTTTTTTTTCTATATTTAACTTGTTAAATATTTTATCTGCAATTATAGATGTTGTTCCATTACCACAGTCATATATTACTTTAATTTTTCTGTCTCCTAGTCTAATATCATCAAGAATCATTTTGATATATTCATCTTCAATATTTATATTTTCTATTGTTCCTCTTTTATCTGCTTTTTTAGCTTTACCAGTTAATAACATTTCATATAATTCTGTAACATCTTTTCCATAAGCATTATGTATGCCATTGTATGAAAATTTAAATCCATTATATTCTTTAGGATTGTGACTTGCTGTTATCATCATACTGGCATTTACGTATAGATAATTAGCAGCAAAATAACACATTGGAGTAGTTACTAGACCAATATTTTTAACATTTACTCCGGCATCTAGTAATCCATTTGCCATGTAATTTGCTAAAGACATAGAAGATACTCTATTATCATATCCTAAAACAGTTGTGTCTTTTCCTTTTTCTTTTAATCTTGTTCCATAAGCAAGTCCTACGTAATATGCTACTGTTTCATTTAATTCACTTGGATATATTCCTCTTATATCATATTCTCTAAATATATTTTTATTTAAATTCATGCTTTACCTCTCTTTCATTTTCTTGGATGAAATAATTCATAATTTTCTATTAGTTTTTCATTCGAAACATTAGTGTATATTTGCGTTGTAGAAATATTTGAGTGTCCTAACATTAACTGTATGCTTCTTAAATCAGCTCCATTATTTAATAAATGGGTAGCGAAGGAATGTCTTAACATGTGGGGTGTAATATTTTTTTCTATTCCTTTTTCTTTAGCAATATTTTTAAGTATTAATAAGAAACCTTGTCTTGTTAAGGTGTTACCATGATTATTTAAAAACAGATTATCACAAATAGTTCTTTTTTGTAGAGATTGTCTATATTCTGTTAAATATAATTTTACGTATTTGGAAGCAACACTACCTATGGGAACTATTCTTTCTTTGTTTCCTTTACCATAACATCTAACAATATTACTTTCTAAATCAATATTGTTACTAGTTAAACTTACTAATTCTGATACTCTTAATCCTGTTGCATACATTAATTCTAACATAGCTTTGTTTCTATAATCATATGGCGTATTTAATTTTATATCTAGTAATTTATCTACTTCATAAATAGATAATATTGTTGGTAATTTTTTATAGAAACTTGGTCTTTCTATGTTTACCTCTAATATGTATATATCTTCATTATCTAAATAGTTATAGAATGATTTTATAGAAGATATTTTTCTGGCTACTGAATATACACTATACTTATCTTTACTTAAATATTTAAGATAATTATATATATCATTATTAGTAGTTTGATTATAATCTTTTTTTATATATTTTAAATATTTATATATATCTAAAATATAAGATATAACACTATTATCTGATAATTGTTTAACAGTATATAAATATACTTCATATTTTTTTAATATATCAATATTATTTTGACTAATATTCTTTAATTCCATACTTCTACCCTATATAATTGTACCACTTTCTATTGATTATTGCAAACAACTTTGATTTAGTCTATAATATTTCTATGAAGGTGAAGTGATAATATGAATGAACCATTAGCTATAAAAAAGAGACCTAAGAATTTAAATGATATTATTGGACAAAGTCATTTAATTGGTGAAGGTAAAATACTTACTAATTTGGTTAATAATAAGAAGTTATTTTCTATGATTTTATATGGTAAACCTGGGATTGGTAAAACAAGTATTGCAAATGCTTTAGTAAATGAGTTAAATGTTAAATATCGTTTTTTAAATGCTGTTATTAATAATAAAAAAGACTTTGATATAGTTGTAGAAGAAGCTAAATTATCTAATGGTATTGTTCTTCTTATGGATGAAATTCATAGACTTAATAAGGATAAACAGGATTTATTGTTACCTTTTTTGGAAAATGGTTTAATTACTTTGATTGGTATGACTACTTCTAATCCTTATCATAGTATTAATCCTGCTATTAGGAGTAGGTGTCAAATTTTTGAATTAAAGGAGTTATCTCATGATGATATAGTTAAGGCTATAAAAAAAGTATGCGAAGAAAATATACTTAATAATTTATCTATTGATGATAATACGATTAAATATATAGCTACTATGTCTGGTAATGATTTAAGATATGCTTATAATCTTTTGGAAGTTGCTTACTATTCTACAGCTGATGGTGTTGTTAATATAGATATTATTAAAAGTATAAATAATAAGCCTAATATTTTTCATGATAAAGATGGGGATGGCTACTACGATTTGCTTAGTGCTTTACAGAAATCTATAAGAGGTAGTGATGTTAATGCTTCTGTATACTATATGGCTAGACTTTTGGAAGGAGGAGACTTAGATAGTATATGTAGACGTCTTTCAGTAATTGTATATGAGGATATAGGACTAGCTAATCCTAGTATGGGACCTAGAGTAGATGCTGCCATTAATAGTGCTTTAAGATTAGGATTTCCTGAGGCTGGTATTCCACTTGCTGAAATAGTTATTGAACTTGCTTTATCTCCAAAATCAAATTCATCATATTTAGCTTTGAATAGTGCTCTTAATGATATACGTTTTGGTAATACAGGTAATGTTCCTAATCATATTAAGACTAGTTCTCAATTATATAAATATCCTCATAATTATAAAAACAGTTATGTTAAACAACAATATTTACCTGATAATATTAAAGATAGACAATATTATATTCCAAAAAATAATAAGAATGAAAGAATGTTAAAAGAAGTTATGGATAAATTAAAAGAACTATGATCTAGTTCTTTTAATCATAATAATGTTTTCCTATTATTTTTGTATTTCCATCTTCAACTCTTACAAATGAATTATTAGGTAATAATACTAATGGCATATATTTACTTATTTCTTGTACTTCTTGTATTAGTAAGGCATTATCAAAATCCATATGTGGAAATATATTTATATCTACTAATCCCAATCCTTCATAATCCTTTAATTCATAATTTTCATAGTCATCTTTATACATGACTCTCTTTGATTGATTTATAGAACCAGCACTTACTCCTATTACTATCTTAACTTTTTTTATATCTTCAATAATCTCATATTCAAGAATATACTCCATCTGTAAATAAGGACTACCACCCATTAAAAAAACATAGTCCGTTTCTTCTATATATTCTTTAGCTTTTTCTTTTGAAACTCTAATATCAATTAGAAATGTTTTATTGAATACAATACCTATTCTTTTAAAAAGATCTATAAATCTTTCATAATTGTTTTGTGATTTAGAAACATCATTAAATATACTTGCTATAAAAACAATGTTGCTTCCGCTTTTAATATCTTTTTTTAAGTAATTGGTTTGAATCTTAGTAAATCCTTTTTTCTTGTCTATTCCACTAAACAAATAATTAATCATAATAATGTATTCCACTTCTTTCAAAACGTAATCTTGTTCTTACTTTAGAGTAAACATCATCTATTTCCTTAAAATATTCTTCTTTGGGTGGCTCTTCTGTTTTGTTTAAATATTTAAACAATTGTTGAAATTCATCATATCTCTTTGGTTCATTAATTTCTAAATAGTTAAGTAATGTGTGTGCTTTCTTTGTTAGTATTGCTCCATTATCTATAATGTAGAGTCCACCTTTTCTTTCTTCTTTGATGTGATGAAATGTATATGGATTATGTCTAGTTAATCTAACATCCATCCAATCTATACCATTTGGTTGGTATATTTCTATCATTTGTTTTAAAACACCTTTCATAGCAGCTTATCCCTCTAGAGTTATTTTATCATAGTATTAATGTATTTTCAAGTTGTTTACTTATACATTATTAATGCAGAAAAGCAATATATTTGATCTTCTGATGTCATTGAAGTGGAAACACAATATTTAATATCAATAATATCTGGATTATCATTTTCAATAAATTTTTTTATATCATCTTCTAAATCTTTTTCATGTGATTCATCAAATATTTTTATTTTCATATATTAATTATAAATTATTTATTTTGATTATTTTGTTGTTATTTGTTCATTTATTCTTATTAATCTATTATATTTACTTATTCTTTCACTTCTTGACATAGAACCTGTTTTGATTTGTCCTAATCCAAGTCCTACGGCAAAATCAGCAATATAATTATCTTCTGTTTCTCCACTACGATGGGAAATAATTGTTTTATAGCCATTCTCTTGAGCTAATTTAATTGTTTCTAATGTTTCTGTTACTGTTCCTATTTGATTTAGTTTTAATAATATAGCATTGGCCATTTTTAAATCAATTCCTTTTTGTAGTAATTTTTTATTGGTTACAAAAAGATCATCTCCTACTAATTGAAGTTTGTCTCCAAGTCTTTTTGTTAATTTTTGCCATCCGATATAATCATCTTGATCAAGGCCATCTTCTATAGAAATGATTGGATATTTACTGATTAAGTCTTCATAATAGTCTATCATTTCATCACTTGTCCTTTTTTGCCCTTCTAAATTATAGTATCCGTCTTTATAAAATTCTGAGGCTGCAACATCTAGTCCTATAAATATATCACTACCTAATTTATAACCTGCTTTTTCTATTGCTTCTTGTATTAAATCTAATGCTTTTTTGGTATTATCTATACTAGGGGCAAATCCTCCTTCATCACCTACTCCGCAACTTAATCCTTTTTCTTTTAATATTTTTTGTAGGGAATGAAATACTTCTGCTCCCATTCTTAAGTTATCAAGATATTCTTCTTTTGAAGGGATAATCATAAATTCTTGGAATTCTAGTTTGTTTTCGGCGTGTGCTCCACCATTTAAAATATTCATCATACATCTTGGTAATATTTTTTTATCTCCAAGATAGGCATATAATTCTTCTTTTTTAAATTTGGCTCCTGCTTTTAATACAGCAAGTGAAACTCCTAACATAGCATTTGCTCCAAGGTTTGTTTTAGATTCTGTTCCATCTAATTCTATCATTGTTTGGTCAATTAATTTTTGATTTAAAGCATCCATGCCTTTTAATTTAGAAAATATTTTTTCATTCACATTTTTAACAGCTTGTAATACTCCTTTTCCGTTATATCTTTTTGAATCATTATCTCTTAATTCTAATGCTTC
>OGUQ01000106.1_pt1 | contig 84133 bp, 105 predicted proteins | sample 1574701 | NCBI WGS metagenome assembly OGUQ01 (sample SAMEA2582087, study PRJEB24529) | metagenome | biome: Human gut stool | place: China | collected 2011 | reverse complement strand
TTGGAATATAAATACTAGTAAGAGTATATCATCTAGTGCTACATATTATCCAATACTAAAAGCTAATATTTATACAATTACATTAAATAATCAAGGTGCTACAAGTTCAGGTACAAAAAAAGTATATTATCAATATAATACCACTAAAACGATAAATGGAACAACATGTTACTATTATACTAATAGTTCTTTAACTACTTGTTTATCTGGTGGATATAATATTAATAAACCTTCAAAAACAGGATATTCATTTAAAGGCTATTATACAAGTACATGTGGAAGTGGCAAAAAGTACAAAAACTGTTGTGGTAAAAATGCGTAAAACCCTTATAAAATAAGGATTTATAAAAATCAAAAAAATCGAAAATTTTGTCCACAGTGGACAGTTGTCCACGATTTGTCCACATAAATTTAATTTTGTGGACAAAAGGAAAGAAAACCCTTATATATCAACGAGAATCTACGTGGACAAATTTGTGGACATAGTTATCTAAAATGTCAGCATTCGAAATGCTGGCATTTTCCGTTTCACTAAATATTTTAGTGAAGGAGAGAGATAATTATGGTAAGCGTAAGAAAACGTGGAAAGGTATATGAATACCGATTTGAAATAGCAACAGTTGATGGAACAAGAAAATGGATAACGAAGTCAGGTTATTCAACAAAATCAGAAGCATTTAAGGAGGGAGCAAAAGCCTATAATGATTATTATTACAATGGAAACAAAGTACAATTAAAAGAAAATATGTCCTATGCAGATTTTTTAGATTATTGGATAGATACTTATGCTAGTTTTAATTTGCATTATTCGACTACAATATCTTATATAAATATTATTAAGAATCACGTTAAGCCGAGAATAGGATTTTATAAATTATGGCAATTAGATACAAGATTATTGCAAGAATTTATAAATAAAATATATGTTGAATATGCTTTTTCTAAAAATTATATGGCAAGTATTTTGAAAGTTGTTAAAGGTTCTCTAAAGTATGCGTGTTATACATTAAATTATATTAACACTGATCCGGCAGAACACGTTCATACTCCAAGAATAGATAAAATTGATACTGATCCTGCACACATATTTACTCAAGAGGAAATAGAGAGAATATTGGAGAGATTTAAAGGAACACACTCAATTTATTATTCATTTTTAACTGCTTATTATACAGGAATGAGAGTATCTGAAGTATATGGGTTGACTTGGGACTGCATTGATTTCAATAAAAAGACATTGACTATAAATAAAAATATAATCAAAAAAAATCAATATGGATTACCAAAAAGAAAAAATATTACTAAAGGACATTCGGTTGGAGTTTGGTATTATGGAGATTGTAAAAATCCACAAAGTAAAAGAACTATATCTATTGGTGATACTTTAGTAAATGCTTTAAAAGAATATAAAAAAGAGCAGGAGGAAAATCAAAAGTTTTATGGCGACTCATATCTTTATTATTATGAAAAGAGAGTATTAAATGATATTACTAAAAAAGAGGAAATAAAATTAGTTGAAGCAAAAGCAGAATTAGAAGTTGCTTTACCAAAGGCTGAATTAGTTTTTGTTAAAGAAAATGGACAGTTTTTAGGAACTGATTCGCCAAAATACGCGTTTAAAGTAATTCATTATGAATTAGGTATTAATAGTAGATTTCACGATTTCAGAGATACGCACGCAACTAGGTTAATTGAAAATGGTGCAGATATTAAAGCAGTATCAAAAAGATTAGGACATTCTAGCATACAAACTACTTATAATATTTATGTTAAAGTTACAAACAAAATGGAAACTGAAACAGTAGATAAATTTGAAGAATATACTAATACTTTAAATATTCCTCAAACATTAGAAATTCCATATCAAGTATGATTTATACATTTTCTTTTTTCTCTAATAAGTAATATAATATTTATAAGAAAAAGGAGTGTGATCATAAATGAGTAAAATAAAGTTAAAAGTAGATAGTTTAGAATACGGAATGCTTGTGAATGGATTAGTTGAATTAAGGAACAAGTTATTAAGAGAAAAAGAAGATACAACTCCTATTGATGAATTATTAATAAAATTAGTAGATAAGAAAGGATAAAGATAAAATGATAGAAGATTATAGTAAAAGATATCCGGAATATAATCGTGGATACTGGTTTTCACAAAGAAATCAAAGATTTTTATACTCTTATGATAAGAACAATAGAGCATTTTATTTAATTGATGAACAAGAACAAAATATAACGAAGATAGATAATGAAGAATGTATTAGACTGTTAAGAAATACTTATGCACTACAACTTGAACAAGGACTTATTGATTGGCTTATAAATGAAGAAAAATCGGGATTAAAGTATTTTAAAAATATAGATGAGTTAGAAAAATACTATGATGAGATGTAAAAATAACATATTTTGAACTGGTAATAAAATATCAGTTCTTTTTTTGTGCCTTGAAATGGCAGTACATAGCCATCTTATTTATATAAGGTGGCTAAATATAAAAGAAAGGAGGAGATGAAGATGTCACAATGTAAGGTAATTGCAGTTGCTAATCAAAAGGGTGGAGTTGGTAAAACAACAACGGCTTTTAGTACAGGAGTTGCATTATCTCAAATGGGTAAGAAAGTTCTTTTAGTGGACGCTGATCCACAAGGTGATTTAACGACTTATATGGGTTGGTATGAACAAGATAAATTGCCTTTAACATTAGCAGATTTAATGGAACAGTCTATGAATGACGAGCCAATAAAAGTAAAAGAAGCAATATTACACCATAAAGAAAATGTAGACTTAATTCCTGCTAATTTGGATTTGTCGGCAATAGAAATGTCATTAGTCAATGCAATGAGTAGGGAGTACACTATGAGAAATTGTTTGTCAGAAATCAAAAAAGATTATGATTATATTATATTGGACTGTATGCCAAGTTTAGGTATGGTAACAATAAATGCTCTTGCTAGTGCAGATAGTGTTATTATTCCAGTTCAATCACAATTTCTTGCTGCAAAAGGTATGACGCATTTATTAAAAACAATTTCCAAAGTAAGAAGACAGATTAACCCAGATTTAAAAGTAGATGGTGTATTACTGACTTTGGTAGATAAAAGAACAAATTTATCAAAAGAAGTAAAAACACAACTACAAGAAAATTATGGAAGTATGTTCAATTTTTTTGAAACACAAATACCACTTGCAGTAAAAACAGCAGAATCAACTTCACGAGGTAAGAGCATATTCACTTACGATAAAAACAGTAAAGTGGCAGAGGCATATTCTTCATTTGCAAAGGAGGTGGTTGATATTGGCAAAGAACGAAACAAAAATGCCGTTTGCAAAGTTAGATGACTTGTTTACAACAGAAGAAGAACGACAAACGGCTAATTTAGAAAAAGTTATTGATATACCAATAACAGAAATTGAAGACTTTCCAAATCACCCATTTAAAGTTATTGTAAATGATGAATTAAAGGAAATGGCAAGTAGTATAGAAAAAGATGGTGTTCGAGAGCCTGCATTAGTAAGACCAATAGGAAATGGTAAATACCAAATGATTTCTGGACATAGAAGAAAGAAAGCAAGTGAAATTGCAAACAAAGAAACTATGCCCTGCATTGTTAGAGATTTAACAGATGAGCAGGCTGCAATAATAATGGTTGATAGCAACTTGCAACAAAGACAAAAAATATTATTTAGTGAAAGAGCATTTGCTTATAAAATACGAATGGAAGCCGAAAAACATCAAGGTAAGAGAACAGATTTAACTTCGTGCCAAGTTGGCACAAAGTTGAGAACTGATTTAAAACTTGCCGAAAAAAGTGATGATAGTGCCAGACAAATACAAAGATATATAAGACTGACTGAACTAATAAAACCATTACTTGATATGGTAGATAGTGAAGAAATTGCATTTAGTCCGGCAGTAGAACTTTCATTCCTTACAAAGCAAGAACAAAAATGGCTTATGAATAGTATTGAATGTAATGTTGCTACACCATCATTATCACAGGCACAAGAAATGAAACGATTAAGTCAAAGTGGGAAGTTAAGTGAAGATAAAATTGAAGAACTATTGAGTCAACAAAAGCCAAATCAAGTGGAAAAATTAAAACTTGATTTCAAAAACTTAACCCCAAAAATGCCAAGAGGTATGCCAAAGGAAAAGTATGCCGATCACATTTACAAAGCATTGGACTTTTACAACAAGTATTTGGAAAAAAAGCGAAGTATGGAAGCAAGGTAGTGGGAGTATCTTTTACGAAAAATCCCTCCTTACAAACCTCCCTAGTATATTACTAACTGTATTACTAACTGAAAAAAAATATATAATTACACAAATGCAAAAATTATTGTTTTAGATTATACTGGAATCAAAGGAAGTGATCGGTATGAAAAAGAAAATTGTATTTGTGATTTTTCTAATGGTTTTACTTGCAGTATTGAGTGTAGTATTTGTCGGAAATATGGCAAATGAAAGGAAAGAGGTGGAAAAAAGTGTTGTGAATGAAACAAGTGATGTTCCAGAGATAAATGAGGTAGAGAAAGAGGAAGAAACGGTTGAGAAAACAGAGCAAGAGTCTACTTCAAATGGATTAACAGAGGAAAAACAAGAGGAGCGAGAAGAAAATGAGGCTCAAAAAAGTAATGAAAAACAGCCTACTGTGATCCAAAAAGAAGAAAGTAATAAATCTGTTAAAACGGAGCAAAGTGAGAGTAAACCTCAAATCCAAGAGGAACAAAAACAGGAACAGAAGCCACCTGCTACGAGCAATGTTCAAGAACAAACACCAGTACCACAAGTAGACGAGGAATACGAAAGGTTAAAAAAACAGGTAGAATATGCTACTTACGAGGAATGTCAAAAAGCAGGGTTTGAAAAAGCCTTTGCAGATACAGTAAATATATTGGGTTTTAGTTGTCAGGAAATAATTTATAAAGGCGAAGTTTTAGGATATAAGTTACACCTTGATTATACAAACCCAATGGAATAAAGAATAATTTTAGTGGAAGCGACCATAAAACGGTTGCTTTTTTTATTTTTAGAAAGGAAATGATTAGATATGAAATGTAAAAAATTATTATCAGTATTACTAATTGCATTAACATTGTTTGAAGTGTTTTCTTTTACAATGCCAGCAATAGTTAGTGCAGCAACAAACGCAACATTATCACACCCAAAAGTGCCAGATGTATGGTACACAAGACGTGGTGGTGGAAAGCCTTATATGTCAGCACAATATGAAACTTATACAATGAATGGAAAAGTCGTTTATTGTATTGAGCCGGGAATTGATATTGCAACAACAAGTTATTTAGGTTATGACGGCTTGCAATCATCTCCATATAGTGCAGAAATCAATAAGAAAATAGAACTTATTGGTCATTATGGATACGATTATCCCGGACATCAAACATTAAGATATAGAATGGCTACACAAGCCCTTATATGGGAAACAACAGGAGGTCAAATTGTAGAGTTCTGGACACAAGCCTCTGGACACGGTGATTATATCAATATAGACGCAGAGAAAAATGAAATAATGAGATTAGTAAATTCTCATTACAATAAACCTAGTTTTAATGGAACAAAACAAGAAGCAGTAATTGGACAAGAATTTAAACTTACTGATTCAAATGGTGTATTAAGTGAGTATGAGGTTTATAGTTCTGATGGACTTTCTGTAAGAATTGATGGAAATGATATTTATATCACACCTCTTGAAGTAGGTGAACAAACATTAAATGTAGTAAGAAAACATTACGATAATTTTACAACTATTGTGTATTTAGGAAATGGAGTAAACTCTCAAAAAATGGGATATTTTAGATTTTCTGATCCAGTAGTTGCTTCTGTTAAAGTTGATACAAAAGGTGGAGATGTAACAGTAGAAAAGAAGGATAATGATACACAAACAAATGAGCCACAAGGTGTTGAAGCAACATTAGAGGGTGCAGTTTATGGTATTTATAATCTTAATGATGAATTAGTTGAGAAAGTTACAACTAAGGCTGACGGAACAGTTACAAGTCCAATTTTGCCAGACATTGGAACATTTTATTTGCAAGAGATCAGTCCAAGTACAGGATATGAACTTGATACAAATAAATACTATTTTGAAATTACTACCGAAGATTTACACCCTGCAATAAGTGTGTACGAACAAATTATCAAAAGAGATGTGGAAATCAACAAGTATTATGCTAGTCCTGAAACAGGTATTTTAAAACCAGAAGTAAATATCGAATTTGGTATTTATGATAGTAAAGGAAATCACGTTACAACAGTTAAGACTGACGAACAAGGTTACTCAAAAGTTAATCTCGTTTATGGCACATATACTGTAAAACAACTTAATGCAACAGATGGACACGAGAAAGTAAAAGACTTTAAAATAGTTGTTAATGGAAACTCACCACAAACAATTAGATACGCTTTATCAAATGCCCCAATTACTGCAAAATTAAAACTTGTAAAAACAGATTCTGAATCAGGAAAAGTTATACCTTATGAAAATGTAACATTTAAAATCAAAAATCTTGATACAGGAGAATATGTATGTCAAAAAGTAACTTATCCAGATAAAGAAGAAATCTGTGAGTTCAAAACCGATGAAAACGGTGTGTTTATCACTCCTTATCCTTTAACAAGTGCCACTTATCAAATCGAGGAACTAACCAGTCCGTCTGGATACCTTTTAAATGAAGAAGGTATTGTATTTAGACTAGATGAGAACAGTACAATTATAGAAGATGATGAGTATGGAAAATATATTGAAGTTGAGTTTGCTAATGATAAGATAATGGGTGAAGTTGTAATTGAAAAGACAGGAGAAGCATTTACTGTTGAAGATGGAAAATACTCTTATGAAGAAATCAAATTGAGTGGAGTAGAATTTTCAATTTATGCAGATGAAGACATCATTACTCCAGATGGTGTTACTCATTATAAAAAGGGCGAGTTCATAAAATCTATTGAAACAGGATCAGAGGGAACTGCCACATTTACTGACCTTTATTTAGGAAAATATTTAATCAAGGAAACCAAGACAGTAAATGACCACGTTATAGATACAACGGAACACAAAGTAGAATTAACTGAAATCGATAATAAAACTGCTATTGTATCTGAAACATTAAAACTAAAAAATGAATTGAAAAAAGGAGAACTTGAATTCACTAAAACAGATTTAGTAAATGGAGAGCCAATTCCAAATACAATAATTGAAATTTATGTAGAAGATACAAATGAACTAATTTTCACAGGAGAAACTGATGAGAATGGTAAAATTATTATTACTGATTTAGTTGCAGGAAAAAAATACTATATTTTAGAAAAAGAAAGTGCAACAGGATATGTAATAACAGATGAAAAAGTCACTTTTGAAATTACAGAAGATGGCGAAGTAGTAAAAGCAGAAATGAAAAACAAACCTATTACTGGAACATTAGAATTTACAAAAGTAGATTTATCGACAGGAACACCACTACCAGATACTTTAATCGAAATTTATAATGAACAAGATGAATTAGTATTTAGTAGTAGAACTGATGAAAACGGAAAAATTGTCATTGAAGAAATGAGATATGGACGTTACTATATTTTGGAAAAGGAGGCACCGGCAGGATACGTTCTTAATGAAGAAAGAATGTATTTTGAGATTAGAGAAGATGGTGAAATCGTAAAAGCGACAATGGAAAATGAAAAAATTGTTGTTGAAGTTCCTAATACAGGAATTAACGATTATCATTTAATTGAAATCTTTGGTGGCTTACTAATTATAAGTGGAATAGGAGTTGTTGTTTATGTTAAAAAAAGAAAAAAACAACAATAAGAAAGGCAAAAAGAGTCAACTTTTAATAGTTGGCTCTTTGCTTATCTTAATTGGAGTTAGCGTAATTGGAATGAAAATATTTCTTGATATGAGAACAGATAATTTAGAAGATAAAGCACTTGTAGAATTTTATGAGGAACAAGAAAAAGTAGATGAAGATTTACCTACTGAAACAGAAGAAACAGAAAGTAAAGATAATGAAGTGAAACCAACTAATTCATTAAATTATATTGCAGTTTTGAAAATACCAAGTATAAACCTTGAAAGAGGTTTAGTTGCAAAAGATAGTTACTACAATAATGTAAATCGAAATATCAAAATTCTTGACGAATCAGATATGCCAGATCAAGAAAATGGAAATGTAATTTTAGCAGCACATAGTGGAAATGGAAGAACTGCATTTTTTAGAAATCTTGATAAAATGCAAATAGATGATACAGTAAGCATTTTCTATAATGGCTATGAATATAAGTACCGTATGATTAACACTTATGATATTGAGAAAACTGGTACTGCTGAAATAACAAGAAATGGACAAAAAAGCACATTGACACTTATTACTTGCAGACACAATACAAATAAACAAATTGTAATCATTTGCGAATTAGTTGAAAAAATATAAGGAGGAACGCATATATGGAAGCGAAATACAATTTGAATTTAATTACCAAGACATTAGAAAAATTATTCAAAGCAGGGTTTAATACTGATAAAAAAATACTTGCTATGCAGATGTCAGATTTAAAGAAAATACCAACATTATCTTCTAATGAAATAATGATAATTATAGAGTTTAAGGAAGCAATTAAAAATAAAGATATAATTGCTTTTTTAAGTGGAAATCAAGGGAAAGGAAATGAGAAACAATGAAAACATTTGAAGTCGATGTAAATATAAATGGGAAAATCACTTTTGAAGTGCAGGCACACAATAAAAAAGAAGCCCAAGCAAAAGTTGATGAGTTATTAGGAAATACTGCTTTAAAAGAAGCATTAGAAAAATATCAAAATAATATTACTTTGAATAGCAAAGTAAGAGATAATAGAGATTTAGAAAGATAGAAAGGAGATTATAAAATGCCATATCAAAAAAGAATACCACCTGTAAAAGTGGAATTAAGTATAGAAAAATTTAATTTATTAGTGGAAATGCTTACAAGATATACACAAATGAGTAATGAAAGAGTTGCACAACTTGCAACTAAAATGAAAGATAAATTATTAAGATATAGTATTCCAAGAACAGAGGAAGAACAAGAAACAAAAGTTGATATTAGATTTTATCCTAATGAAGCCTCTGAAATTATATATATGTTAATTTACAATGTAGAAGATTTAGAAATTAGTACAAACTATTTTGAAGTCCTACAAAAAGTGAGAGAAGCAAAAAAACAAGAAATGAATAATGAATAAGAACAAAATATAGAACAGAATGGAGGTGATTATATTGGCTAGAAGAATTAGAGATATTACTGCTCTATATGGAGAAACATTGCAAGATTTAACTAAAAATCCAGAGGAATGGGTTTCTTTTATGGAATGTGCTGCAATGAATTATAAATATTCTTTCTCCGATCAAGCACTTATTTATGCTCAAAAGCCAGAAACTATTGCTTGTGCTGAAATTGAAACGTGGAATAAAGCATTTAAAAGGTGGGTAAACAAAGGAGCAACTGGTATTGCTTTACTAACTGAAAAAAATGGATACCCATATATGAGATATGTTTTTGATGTATCAGATACGAATAGTAGATTAGGTAAAAACTTTCTTCTATGGACTGTTACAAAAGCATACGAAGAATATGTTATTGAAGCATTGGAAAATAGATATGGTGAGTTAGAGGATAAAAGTTCACTTGCAAATGCAATTATTTCATCAGCATATAATATGGTAGAAGATAATTTGCCCGATTATTTGGAAGATTTAAAGCAATTTTCAAATAACAGTGTATTAGGTTCACAAGACGATACTCATATAAAAGCAACTTATCAAAGTTTACTATCTAATAGTGTTGCTTTTATGATGATGAAAAGATGTGGGATTGATCCTAATGAATACTTTAAAGCAGATGATTTTAAAGATATAAAAGAGTTCAATACTTACGATACAATAACAAGATTAGGTATTGCTACAAGTGATATATCAGAAATGGGTTTGCGTGAAATATATTCTACTATTAAAAATGTACGAATAAATGAAATAGATAAAATTCGCACATTTGATAAAGAAAATCAAAAAGATTATGATATAAGTGATAACAGAAATATTGAAAGTGAAAGGAGCGAGGAATATGAAAGAAATAACTTACACAATGCAGGGAGATTACAGAATACCAGACCTAATGCTACCACAGAAAGAGAGAAAAGAGGTCAATGGGAAATACGCATTGATGAGGTTAAGATACCTAAAAGACCACAAGAAAGCATTATACACGACACTTCTAATGAAAGACCAGTTGATGGAACACCTATCAGAGATACAGGAACAAGCAGAAACGAAAGTGGAACAATTAGTATCACAGATGATGAAACAAGAAAACGTGACGGAAGAATTGAAACAACAAGACCAAATGAGATGGGTGGGCTTGATGAACAACTTGAAGATATCAGCAGAGGAGATAGCAACGAAAGAGCTAATTTACAATTAGGTGTGTTTGATAAGGACAGTAGTAACTGTCCTTATGTTGTTATAGACGCAAAAGTAAATCAGATATTAAGTTTTGCTAATTTAAAAGTTACTAATGAAGAAATTAAAAATTATTTTGAAACTGAAAAAGATAGAACTAAAAGGGCAGAATATCTTAAAAATGCTTTTGATAATGTTTATGTTGGTATTTTTATTGAAACAGAATTATATGGGTATAAAGCATTTGACAATGGACTTTTAATTTGGATAGGAAATTTCTTATCAAGAGATACAGAAAGTTTTATAAGTTGGGAAGATTTGACTGACCACTATAATTCAATGATATTGTTGCACCAATTATATGATCGAAAACAAAAGTTACCAACTGAAAAAGAACAATTATCATTATTAGACCTTAACGAGAAACAAGAAAAACCAGAGTTAGAATTTTCACAAGAGTTTATAGATACTTTTTTTCAAGAACAAAACCCTGAAAGAAAGTTTTATATTTATAGACAATTACAAAGTAGTTTGTCTATAAATGAGAATATAACATTTTTAAAAAATCTCTATGGATTAAGTGGAAGTACCCATACAGTAAAAGGCTCTGGTGTTGGATTTGATAGTAGTAGCAAAGGTATTACTTTATATCGTGGATATGAAGCAGATGAAATAGAAATTTTATTGAAATGGAATACTGTTGAAAAAAGACTAAAAGAACTAATCAAATTAGACTGTTATCTAAATCCAAAGGAAATGGAGTATTATCCGAAGTGGCTAGAAGAACACGAAAATAGTCAAAAAGCAGAATATGAAGATACTCTGGAACAAGAAGAAAAAAATGATACTGAAATTATAGAAGAAAATGTAGATTATATAGAAGAATATGAGTATCATTTAGGAGATAAAGTATATATTGGTGCAGACGAATATGAGATTATTTCTTTTGATGATAATACAGTAAGACTATATGATTACCAATATCCATTGTTTAATCAAGAATTTTCAAGAGAAGAATTTGATAGGAAAGTTCAAGAAAATCCTGCAAATGACCATTTAAAAGTCAGAAAATTAAAACAAGAAGAACAAACACCTCCTAATGAATATGGAGAGTTTAATGATGAAGTTGATCTTGTTGAACACATCTTGCACCAACATAAGATATTTGATATAAAAGTGAATTTTAACTCCGATGAAGAAATCGTGGGTTATGATGATGAAAATGAGTGGGTAGGAAAAGAATTATATGATTTTCTATTTAATCAATTATTTGAATATAATGATGATGGAACTGTTAAATTAGTTGATAAAAATGATATAGAAAGATTAAAAGAATATCAAAAGAAATACGAAGTTGTAGAAAAACAAAAAGAAGAACTAGATGATTTAATTGGAGAACATCTAACAATAGATAACAGAAAGTTTATTGTAGATAGTATCAATAATGATAGAGTATCATTAAAAGATATTACTTTTCAAGGAACAACTGGTTTTCCAATATTTAGAGATGAAAGTATAGACTATGTAAAAGAATTACTGGCTGAAAAGGAAAAAGCAGAGTTTGTACCTGCTTTTGAGAAAAAGAAAAAATCAAGAATTACTACTTTTGATTTACACCCAGAAGTTAAAAATGAAGATAGAAATAATTTTCATATTACTGATGATATGTTAGGAGTAGGAACAGACAGGGAAAAGTTTAATCGAAATATTGCTGCAATAAAAGTTTTGAAACTATGTGAAAAAGAAAATCGTTTTGCAACTCCTGAAGAACAAAAGGTGTTATCACAGTATGTCGGTTGGGGTGGATTACCACAAGCATTTGATGATAAAAATAGTTCGTGGTCTAGTGAATATTTAGAATTAAAGAATTTATTAGATGAAGATGAATACAAATCAGCAATGGAATCTACTTTAACTGCTTTTTATACACCACCTGTTGTTATTAGAACAATGTATAAAGCATTAGAGCAAATGGGTATGAAAACGGCAAATATCCTAGAGCCTGCGTGTGGAACTGGTAATTTTATAGGAATGTTGCCAGATACTCTTAACGAATGTAAGTTATATGGTGTTGAACTCGATAAAATATCTGGTAAAATAGCACAACAATTATATCAAAAGAGTTCTATTGCAGTACAAGGTTTTGAAAACACGGTACTTCCAGACTCTTTTTTTGATGGTTGTATTGGAAACGTGCCTTTTGGAGATTTTAAATTACTAGATAAAAAGTATGATAAAAATAATTTTTTAATCCACGATTATTTCTTCGCAAAAGCCATAGATAAAGTTAGACCGGGTGGAGTAATTGCTTTTATTACGAGCAAAGGAACATTAGATAAAGAAAGTCCTGCCGTACGAAAATATATTGCTCAAAGAGCAGACCTTTTAGGGGCTATTCGTTTGCCAGATAATACTTTCAAAGCAAATGCAGGAACAAAAGTAACATCAGATATTATATTCCTACAAAAAAGAGATTCTATTACAGATTTAGAGCCGGAATGGGTGCATTTAGATACAAATGAAGATGGTATCAAAATGAATAAATATTTTATAGATCACCCAGAGATGATCTGTGGTAATATGGTAATGGAGTCAACACAATTTGGAATGGACTCTACTTGTAAAGCAAATGAAGATACTACACTTGAAGAACAATTAAATAACGCAATTCAAAATATACACGCCGAAATAAAAGAATATGAATTTGATGACATTGGAGAAGATGAAGAAGATTTATCTATTCCTGCAGATGTTAATGTTAGAAATTTCTCATACACGCTTGTAGATAACAAAATATATTACCGTGAAAATAGTAGAATGTATCCACAAGAATTACCACTAACGACACAAAATAGAATAAAAGGCTTAATTGAAATTAGAGATTGCGTCAGAACTTTAATTGAATTACAAACAGAAGATTATCCAGATGAAGAAATAAAACAAGAACAGAAAAAATTGAATACTTTGTATGATAATTTTATAAAGAAATATGGAATAATCAATAGCAGAGCAAATACCTCTGCTTTTTCTAATGATAATAGTTTTTATTTGTTATGTTCATTAGAAATATTAGATGAAAATAAAGAATTAAAAAGTAAAGCAGATATGTTTACTAAAAGGACTATTAAGCCGAATATTCAAATAACAAAAGTCGATACTGCACAAGAAGCATTAGTTGTATCTATATCTGAAAAAGCAAGAGTTGACCTTGATTATATGCGACAGTTATGTGGTATAGATATGGACAAGATGTTGGAAGATTTAGAGGGGCAAATATTCAATGTTCCTATTTATGGTGATCCTAATGTATGGGTAACTGCCGATGAATATTTAAGTGGTAATGTTCGTGAAAAATTAAAAATAGCAGAAGAATTTGCCAAAACTGATTCAAGGTTTGAAACAAATGTAAAACATCTAAAAGAAGTACAGCCAAAAGATTTAGAAGCAAGCGAAATTGCCGTAAGATTAGGTGCAACGTGGCTTCCACCAGAAGATATAGAATAATTTATATGGTATTTACTAACTCCTTCGTGGTATGTAAAAGATAATGTAAAAGTGCATTATATGGAAAGTACGGCACAATGGAGTATTGAAAATAAGAACTATGATAGAGGTAATGTAAAAGCCAATTCGACTTTTGGTACTCATAGAGTGAATGCTTATAAGATCATAGAAGAAACACTTAATTTAAAAGATGTTAGGGTATATGATTATACAATAGATGATGAAGGTAGAAGAATACCAGAATTAAATAAAAAGGAAACGGCTATTGCTCAAGCCAAGCAAGAACAAATTAAGACTGCTTTTGAAGAATGGATATGGACTGATCCAGAACGTAGGCAAAGACTATGTAAAATGTATAATGAAAAATTTAACTCAATTCGCCCACGAGAATATGATGGCTCACATATAAGGTTTGATGGAATGAATCCAGAAATAAAACTTCGTAAACATCAAATCAATGGAATTGCCAGAATACTTTATGGAGGGAACACCCTATTAGCACACGAAGTTGGAGCAGGGAAAACATTTACAATGGTCGCTGCTGCAATGGAAGCAAAAAGATTAGGTCTATGCAACAAGAGTATGTTTGTTGTTCCTAATCATATAGTAGAGCAATTTAGTTCGGAGTTTTTGCAATTATATCCGTCTGCCAACATTCTCGTAACAACAAAGAAAGATTTTGAAACAGGTAACAGAAAAAAGTTTTGTTCACGAATTGCAACTGGAGATTATGACGCAGTTATCATTTCACACAGTCAATTTGAAAAAATACCAATGTCAGTTGAAAGACAGACACAAATACTTCAAAAACAGATAGATGATATTATGAGAAGTATTACCGATTTAAAAGAAAATCACGGAGAACGATTTACTATCAAACAACTAATGAAAACACAAAAAAGTTTGGAAACAAAATTAAAGAAACTCAATGACACATCGAGAAAAGATGATGTTGTAACATTTGAGGAATTAGGAGTAGATAGAATATTTGTTGATGAGGCACATTATTATAAAAATCTTTTTCTTTATACTAAAATGAGAAATGTTGGAGGAATAGCACAAACAGAAGCACAAAAGTCTAGCGATTTATTTATGAAATGTCGTTATCTTGATGAACTAACTGGAGGAAAAGGAGTAACTTTTGCAACAGGAACACCAGTAAGTAACAGTATGGTAGAGTTATATACAATGCAAAGGTACTTACAGTACGCAGAACTTGAAAAAAGAAATCTCCAAAACTTTGACGCGTGGGCTTCAACTTTTGGAGAAACAGTTACTGCTATTGAATTAGCACCAGAGGGAACAGGTTACCGTGCCAAAACGAGGTTTGCCAAGTTTTATAATTTACCAGAACTACTGGCAATGTTTAAAGAGGTTGCAGATATTCAAACATCAGATATGCTTAATCTACCAGTACCAAAAGCAAACTATGAAAATGTTGTAGTAAAGCCAACAGAAATACAAAAAGAAATGGTAGCAGATTTAGCAGATCGTGCTGAAAGAGTAAGAAATAAAATGGTAGACTCGTCCATTGATAATATGCTTAAAATCACGAATGATGGAAGAAAACTAGCATTAGACCAACGTCTTATGAATGAAATATTACCAGATGATCCAAATAGTAAAGTGGCTACCTGTGCTAAAAATATTTATCGTATATGGAAAGAAAATAAAGACCAGCAACTTACTCAACTTGTATTCTGTGATTTATCTACTCCACATAATGACGGTAAGTTTAATGTGTATGATGATTTAAAGAAAAAATTAGAAGAAATGGGTGTACCAGAAGATGAAGTACAATTTATTCACTATGCAAATACTGACATTAGAAAGAAAGAATTATTTTCAAAAGTTCGTAAAGGAATAACGAGAGTTTTGATGGGTAGTACACAAAAAATGGGGGCAGGAACTAACTGCCAAGATAAACTTATTGCACTACACGATCTTGACTGTCCGTGGCGACCTAGCGACCTTATACAACGCTCTGGAAGAATAATAAGACAAGGAAACAATAATCCAGAAGTATTTATTTATCGTTATGTAACAGAGGGAACATTTGACGCATATCTTTATCAATTAGTAGAAAATAAACAAAGATTTATATCACAAATAATGACATCTAAAACACCAGTAAGAAGTGCAGAAGATATTGATGAAACAGCATTATCTTATGCTGAAATTAAATCACTTGCTTCTGGAAATCCTTTAATAATTGAAAAAACAGAACTTGATACAGAGGTTGCTAAACTAAAACTTTTAAAACAAAGTCATTTAAGTCAAATCTATGCCATAGAAGATAGAATAATCAAATATTATCCTAATGAAATCAAAAGATTAGAAACAAAAATATCTAATTTAAAAGAGGATATAGAACTTTTAAAAAGCAATACAACAGGCGAAGAAATAAAGTTTGATAAGATGATTATTCAAGGAAAAACTTATATAGATAGAATGGAAGCAGGAAATAAAATACTAGAAATATGCAAAGGAATGACCAATCCGGAGCCAATAGAATTGGGAGAATATAAAGGTTTTAAAACAAGTATAGAATTTGATAAAATAGGCAGAACTTTTAATTTTATTTTAAAAAATAAATTATCTTATGAAGTGGGATTAGGAACTGATCCAAGTGGTAATATTACTCGTATTGATAATGAATTAAAAGATATAGAAGATACTTTAAAATCAACAATAGATTCATTAGAAGATACAAAAGTACAATTTGAAAATGCCAAAGAAGAAGCAAAAAGACCATTCAAACAAGAACAAGAGTTAAAGGAAAAATCTAAAAGACTTGATGAACTAAATATAAAATTAAATATGAATGATAAGGAAAAAGAAGTGATAGATTTTTCTGACAATGAAGAAGTAGAATGTCAAAACTATGAAAGGGCTTATGCAAGATAATTTGCACATTGGAACTACGAAAATGCTTCCTATAAAATATAAATAGGAGGTGTTTTAAATGAACTTGTTTGATGAAACTTTTATCAGGAATTACTGTGAAGATAGTTTTGGTGAATTTGTGTCAGATGTCTGTGTTAGATTAAAAAGAAATAATATGTCATACAGATTAGCACAAGAAAAAATGGAAAAATTACAATGTGATTTTCCAAAATTAAGAAAAATTATAGAAGATAATGAAAGTGAAGAATTAACGAAAGAAGAAGCAGAAGCATTAGGAAAATACTTGCGATCGGCAGATGACGCAAGATGGGAAGAAGCAAAGGAATTATTTTTAGTGGGTATGAGGGAATCTTATTACCTTTTTAAATTGCTACGAATAATTAAAAAATAAAAATAGTAAAGAGCGATTTTAGTATAAAACTAGAATCGCTTTTTTAGATTGGAGGGAATAATAATATGAAAACTTATAAAGTTGAAATTGAAGAAATATTACAAAATGTTTATGACATTGAGGCTAATTCTCTTGAAGAAGCAATAAATATTGCAGAGGAAAGATATCGCAATGAAGAATATATATTGGAAGCAGAAGATTTAAAGAAAACTAATTTTAGAGAATATCAAGATGAAATTACTAGAGATGAAAAGCCAAAGAAAAAAGAACTGGAAAGGTAGGTAAATAAAATGCCAAATGAAATGAAAATTAGAGAAGAATTGTATTCAAAATTGGAAAAAGAGTACAATTCTTTTATTGAAGATTTAAAGAAAAGTCCAGCAGAGAAGATTATTGATAAAGCGTATGAAAAGGTTATGAAAGAAGAATTATGTGCAATGTTTTATCCAGAATATGATAGATATGATATTGACCAAATAAAAGCGTTAAATAAAACAAAAGAGCCTTTACAAGAATTATATGATGGGTGGATGGATAATGATAGTGGCATACACCAAGCACTTGAAGATTGCACATTTGAGGTGTTGGAAGAATTAGTGCAAGAGCAAAAACAAAAAAATAAATCAATGGAAAGGTAGTGATTTATATGGCTTACTACTCACCAGAGATTATACAAAAAGTAAAGCAAATGGACTTACTAACTTATTTAAAAAATTATGAGCCAGAAGAATTAGTACAGTTCAATAGAAATACTTTTATGACCAAAACTCACGACAGTTTAAAGATTTCCAATGGTATGTGGTATTGGTTTTCAAGAGGAATTGGAGGTAAAAGTGCGTTAGAATATTTAATAAAAGTAAAAGAATATTCTTTTTTAGAAGCAGTAGAAACTATTATTGGTAAAGTTGCAGTTGTACCACCAAAAGAGTATAAAAGTTACTCTGTAAAAAAGGAAAACAGATTATATTTACCCAAGAAAGCACCTGATAATAACAAAGCCAAAGCATATTTAATTAGTCGAGGAATTGATGAAAATATCATACAAGAATGTATAGATAATGATCTGATTTATCAAGATTATCCTAACAACAATGTTGTATTTGTTGGATATGATAACAATAAAAATGCAAGGTATGCAATGTGTAGAGGAACAAATGAAAGTAGATATATGAAAGAAGCAACAGGAAGTCATAAGGCTTTTTCTTTTAGATTAGAAGCATTAGAGAAAACAGATAGAATACACTTGTTTGAAAGTGCTATTGACTTACTTTCTTATGCTACTTTAATGAAAATATATAATCGAGAATGGTACAATGAAACACTTATATCATTAGGAGGAGTTTATCAACCTGCCAAAGAAATAAAAGATAGTTCATTACCGATTTCTTTAAAATATTATTTGAATAATCACCCAGAAATTAAAAAGATTATTCTTCATTTAGATAATGACAATGCAGGTAGAAACTCAACATTGGCAATTCAAACATTGTTAAAAGATAAGTATGAAATCATTGATGATCCACCAAAAGTAGGAAAGGATGTCAATGATTTTTTATGCAAAAAATTAGGAATAAATCCAAAGAAAAATAGAGAAAGGGAAAGGTAAAATTATGAGATTTGATTATTATGAATTAGCAAAAATTTTAAAAGAAAGAAGATTAGAATTAGGACTTACAATAAGAAATGTAGAAGATTTAACAGGTATAAATCATAGCGAAGTATCACGAATTGAAAACGGTTTGAAACCTAAAATTGATATTATTGCATTGATTAAAATATGTGAAGTTTTAGATTTAGATTTTGAAAAATTACTGAAGGTAACTAATTATTTAGTTGACGAAGATTATAGAAAGAGAGGAATGGAAATGATGAAAAAGTTTAAAGTTTTATTACAAAAATCAAAACAAATTGAATTAGAAGTTGGTGCAGAAAGCGAAGAAAAAGTAGCCGAAGTTGTGAATGATATTTTAGATAAAATTGATTTATTTGAACTAGATGGAATGGAAATATCAAACGAATTTACTGAAATGGAAATTGAAGAAATAGATGATAATGAAGAAGAAAAGGAAGAAGAGTTAGAAGAAAATGTAGATGAAAAATGTTGTAAGAGTTGCCCATATTTTTGTTCAGAATGTGGAAGATGTTTACTTTAAGAACAGGCTATCTTTAAGAAAGGTATGTCCTAGCCAGCACTGAATATATACTCCCGTATATATTCGTATGTGGGGAAAGTCCCCAAACCCCTTATGAGAATATCAGAGCCAATATTTAAAAATATGTTGGCTCTTTTTCTTATTAAAAAATATGAGAGAAAGGAAAATGAAATATGAAAGAATTATTATTTTTTATAATGGGTTTGATCATTGGTGGTTTATCAATGACAACTCTTATGTGTTGTTTACAAATTAACAGAATAAATGAAATGGAAGCAAAATGTGCAGAGTTAGAAAAGGTAAATACGGAGGTGCAAGATGAGAAATAGAAATATAAAAAAACAGGTATGGCTTAATAGGGAAGAAGCAACACAATTAAAAAAGAAAGCAAAGAAAGTTGGACTTAATGAATCAGAGTTATTAAGAAATCTTATCATAGGTTTTGAGCCAAGAGAAAAACCGGGCGAAGAATTTTATGATACTATGAAAGAGATGAGAGCAATAGGAAATAATCTTAATCAAATTGCAAGAAAAGCACACTCACTTAACTTCATTGATGAGCCACTATATAAAAAAGAAGCAGAAAAGTGGAATCAGTTTATGCTTAAAGTAAAAAAGGAATATCTACTACCGAAAGAAAATAAATAATTTTATACTATATTCTTCCATAATATAGATAATTTTTAATTTTAATGATATAATTAGAGCAATATTAAATTAAGAGTTTTTTAGTAAAATAGTAAACGCTAACTACTAATATTTTGGAGGAAAAATTATATAAATGAAAAGTAAGAAGAATAAAAACAAGAAATCAAAGTATATACTATTGTTTCTTTTGATTATAGTAATGTGTGCAATATTTTTTGTGCAATGGGCAATGAAACCCGAAAATTTTAGAGAAGTGAAAGATCAAATTAGAGAATTGTTTTTTGGAAGTAAGATAGAAGATTCTTATAATGCAAAATCTCTTATTATGGTTGATCTTTCAAATGATGAAAACTTTATATCAAAAAAGGCAGAAGAAAAACAATTACCTGCAAGTTTAGCAAAATTATATGTTATTGAATATGCAACAACTTTAACAGACTTAGATGATATTGTTTTAGCAGATTATGAAGCACTCTCACTAACAAAGCAAGGCTCATCTGTTGCTAATATTAAAGAAACAAATTATTATATTCATAATTTGTTTGCTGCAATGTTAGTGCCATCCGGAAATGACGCTGCATACGTTGTTGCAGATTACTGTGGTGGCATTATTTCTCCAAATACTAAAACAAGTCAAGAACGTGTAGAAGTGTTTATGGAGAACTTAAATTTATATTTAAAAGAACAAGGATATGATGACACCGTATTATATGATCCTAGTGGTTTTGATACAGAAGCACGCACAACTGTATTAGATTTAAAAGAGGTTACAAAAAAATTATTGGAATATGAATGGTTTAGAGATATAGTATCGCAAACTTCTTATACGGCTACTTTACCAGATGGAAGTACGCAAACGTGGAAGAACACAAATACTTTTCTTGATCCTACATCAGAATATTATAATGAAAATGTAATCGGAGTTAAAACAGGATCATTATCTGACGATTATAATCTAGTAGTATTATATAAAATGCACGGAAAAGAATTCCTAATATGTAGTTTAGGATCACAGTCAGATTATTCAAGATATGATGATGTTAATTATATTTTAAAAACAATAGATGAGTCAGATTACTTAAAAAAATAGTAAATATAATTTTGAGAAAAAACTACTTATTAAGTAAGGAGATTTTGATATGTTAAATTTTAGTCAAGAAACAATATATAGCATTTTATGTGCAGTATTACCTTGTGCTATTTATTATATAATTAGAAAAATAAAAGGACAAAAAACATCAATTTTACCAATAATCATCTTTGTTCTTTATATTTGGCAAGTGTATGAATTGACTGGTGCAGGAGGACTTTCTGATATAATATATGCTCCACAAGGTGGAGATAATCAGTCGATTATAAAGGCAACTATAAATCTTGTCCCTTTTAACATTATTGAAAGAACATTCTTTTTGAATATTTTAATGCTTATTCCATTAGGATTTTTAGTGCCTTTTATTTGGAGAAACTATCGTAAATGTTATAAAACAGTATTATTGGGTGCAGGGTTTTCATTGTTAATAGAAATATCACAGTTGATTACAACTCGTGCAACAGATATAAATGATTTAATTGCTAATACAATAGGAGCTTTAATTGGATATATTCTTTGGAAAATATTTTCATTATTATTTGGTGAAAGAATGAAAAAGTCGGCAGATGGAAATAGTGATGTGATTTGGTATATACTATTGAGTTTCTTTGGTATGTTTTTCTTATATTATCCATTTTGGTTTTCAAGATATATAGCACCATTGATTTTTTTAAATATCATTATACGGCATTTGTTGTAGTACAGATTATTTGCTGTTTTTATGATATAATTAGCACAGCAAAGAAATCGTTAAATTACAATTTAGCGAGTTATTAGAGTATCAGTAGTTTAGAGAGAATGTTAAAACACATTGCTTGTAGCAACGAAACTTTTATAATAAAATTTACTTAAAGAAAGGAGTGAATTTTATATGTTAAAAGATAATTTAAAAACTTTAAGAAAGAATAAAGGACTTTCACAAGAAGAACTAGCTGTCAAATTAAATGTGGTTAGACAAACAATTTCAAAATGGGAACAAGGATTATCTGTTCCAGATGCAGAAATGCTGATTAAATTATCAGAAGTTTTAGATACAACTGTAAGCACTTTGTTTGGAGAAAAAATTTCTGAATCTAAAGTAGATGATTTAAAAGCAATTTCCGAAAAATTAGAAATAATTAATTTACAACTATCACAAAGAAAGAATGAGAGAAGGAAAATAATTCATTGGTTACTAATCTCATTATGCGTAATTATAGTTGGTATTTTTATAGTTCTAATTTTATTAAATAGTCCATACTTGAATTGGGATTATAATGATCCAGAAAAAGCAGTTTTAGGAGTGGCTATACATTCTTTTGAGTGGGTATTTATTAGAATAGCACCAATTATTTTTATTGGATTAGTCATTGGATTTTTCTTGACTAGAAAGAAAAATTAAAATATTTAAAGAAAACATTTAGATTATCAAATATATTTTTACTATGTAAAATATATTTGATACTAATAATTCATAAATGTAAAATATATTTGGTAGAAAAAAATATAAGGAATATTATAATTATTGTGAAAGGAGGAAACTATGGATTTAGGTAAAAAAATAATGACAATGAGAAACGAAAAAAATCTTTCACAAGAACAATTAGCCGAAAAACTAAATGTAACAAGACAAACAATATCAAACTGGGAAAATGGTAAATTCTATCCAGATATAGATAGTTTAGTAAATTTAAGTAAATTTTTTAATGTATCATTAGATGACTTGTTAAGTTATGATGACAAAGTTTTAGATTATTTAAAGGATAGTACAGATATTGTTAAAAGTAATAAGAATATTTTATATGCAGTTTTGTTAAATATCCTGTTGATAATAGCATTTATAATTGTAGGAATAATTTTTAATGAAAGTGCTTCCATAATAATTATTATTTTTACAGTATCCATTATTAGTTTTTCATTTTTATTTTACCAAATTATAAAAAAGATATAGGAGGATTTTATGAATTATATATTTATGGCTATATTTATAGCAATTTATTTAGTAGGTGCTGTTTCAATGGTTTATCAATTATACAAAATAACAATCATAGATGCAAAAGCAAGAGGTTTAAAACACCCTAAACTAATGGGATTACTTACGACAAGTGGACAAAGTTCTGAAGGTCTAATACTATATTTATTAAGAAGAAGAAAATATCCAATAAAAAATATAACAGATTCAGAAAAAGAAGAGATTTCCAAAAGAAAAAGAATAATATTAGTAGGTATTATATTTATGGTTATAGGTGCTATTGGTTTTGTTTATGTATTAATACCTAAGATTTAAAGAATAAAATTACAATTTATCGAAAAGATTATCAAAAAATGATAGTCTTTTTTTGTTGCTTATTAAAAAAGTTTTAGTAAAAAATTTTAATTGCTTGACTTAAATTTTTTATTATTCTATCATTTAGTCAGAGGAAGATCTTACTCAAAAAATATGAGGAGGAATGATAAAAAATGTATCACGCAAGATTTAAAAAGAGTCATTATGAAGCAGGCTACAAGTGGGGTAATTTACTATATAAAAATGGAAGTATTATAAGTAGTCAACACACTTTTGTTATAACAAAAGAAAGAAAAGAGTTTGCTAAACAATGCTTACCAATATATAAAAAATATTATCCAGAAATATTAGAGGAAATAAGAGGTATTGCTGATGGGCAAAAAAGTTCTTATGAAGATTTATATACTTTCTTAATTAGTATGTATTGTTTTGAATTTAATAATCATTGTACTTGCTTTGCATTTAAAGATGATCATAATATAATTTTTGGAAGAAATAGTGACTTTTTGGTAGAATTAGAAAAATTATATATGAACTGTTTATACAAATTAGACGGTGGATATGCTTTTAATGGAAATACAACAGCATTTGTTCAAATGGAAGATGGAGTAAATGAATATGGACTTGCAGTAGGGCTTACTTTTGTTTATCCTAAAATAAGAAAAGCAGGATTAAATTCTGGTATGTTAGTACGTTATTTACTAGAAAAATGCAAAACAACTGAAGAAGCAATAATAAAACTAAAAGAGTTACCTATTGCTTCAGCACAAACTCTAACAATAATAGACAAAAAAGGAGAAATGGTAATAGTAGAATGTAATTCTAAAAATATAGAAATAATTAGACCAAATGAAGACGGAAACTTTGTTGCTACGGCGAATAATTTTAACTCATTAAAAATGAAAGAATATAGAAATATTGGAATTGATGACTGGAACTCTGATGAAAGATATAAAGTTGCCTATAATTCATTAAAAGAAAATAAAAATGCTTTTTCATTTGAATTAGCAAAAAATATATTGTCTGGAGAGTTTGGATTTATATGCCAATATGATCGAAAGACAGGTGCAGATACGGTATGGTCAGTAATATATGATTTAAAAAACAACAGAATATATAGAGTTGAAGGAAATCCATCACGAAAACAGTTTAAAGAAGATACAAGAATGAAGTTTAAATAATAAATTGGGGCTTATCAGAAATGGTAGGCTCTTTTTTTATGCCCGAAATAGAAAGGAGTGAGAAAAATTGCTACAACAGGAATATGGAAAATAGAAAAAAGACTGGATCACGTTATAGATTATACAACTAATATAGAAAAAACTCTTAATAGTGAATATGGAAAAGAAACATATTATGACTTGCATAATGTAATTGACTACGTTGAAGCAGATTTTAAAACAGAGAAACAATACTATGTTTCTGGTGTAAACTGTAATGTTGAAACTGCTTATGAGGAAATGATTATTACAAAACAACAATACAATAAAACAGGTGGTATTTTAGGATTTCACGCATTTCAAAGTTTTGCAGAGGGAGAAGTAACACCAGAACAAGCCCATTTAATTGGTTTAAAACTTGCCGAAGAAATGTGGGGAGATAGGTTTGAAGTAATCGTTAGTACTCACTTAAATACAAAACATTATCATAATCATTTTGTTATCAATTCCGTTAGTTTTAAAGATGGCAAAAGATACTATGATAATAGAACAACTTATGCAAGATTAAGAGAGTTGTCAGATTCGCTTTGTCAAGAATATGGATTAAGTGTTCTTGAAGAAAAGCCGTGTAGAAATAGTAAAATAAATTATGCTAATTACTACAAAGGATATGTAGAAAAGAACAATTACTATACTACGACAAAAGCAGATATTGATAGAGCCATTGCACAAGCATATTCATATAAAGACTTTGAAAATCTAATGAGAGCAATGGACTATGAACTCACTTATCGTGGGCAAAACATATTAAGTGTAAGACGTGATCCTTACAAAAAGAATATCAGAGTAGAAAGAAACTTTGGTAAAGATTATAGTATTCAAAGAATTAAGGAAAGAATAGAAACAGAACAAGAAAAGAGAATACCATTTATAGAAGAATATGGTGTTAAGAAGAAAAGATATACTCCAAAGATAAAGCAAAAACACAAAGGACTATATGGACTGTTTCTTCATTATTGTTATTTATTAAAGGTCTTTCCAGAAAAATATCCACGAAGAAAATTAAGTCCTGCTATTCGAGCAGACATAAAAGAAATGGATAATATATCAAAACAAACAGAATTGCTTGTAAGTAATAAATTAGAAACTTACGAGCAATTTTTTGCATTTAAGACACAAAAAACGAAAGAATTAGATAATTTGTTAGATCAGAGGAGCAAATTGTGGTACAAGCATAAAAAATCTAAAAATCCAAGTGAAAAGCAAATGATTAGAAATCAAATTGATGAGTTATCTATTTCTATAAAAGAATTACGAAAGGAGGTGGTTTTATGTGATGAAATAGAGGAAAGAAGTTCTAAAATAGAACAGAATGTAAAAGACTTTGAAGAAGAACAAAGAAAGGAGGAAATCAAGAATGAACACATCAGGGGACGCTGCTGAAAGTGTTGTTAGAATGAGTTTGCAGGGTACAGAGGTAGCATTAAAACTTACAGGAAGTGCAGCAAAAAATATTGCAGCACTTCTTTATGCTATTTATAAAGATAAAAAGCAAACAAAAGGAAAGACAACACTTACTAATATGTTGAAATCTGGTAAAGAATTGAAAGTCTTTACAGTTAAAAAAGATGATTTGAAAACTTTTCAACAACAAGCCAAACAGTATGGGGTTTTATATACTGCACTCATCAACAAAAACAATAAAAACTTTGACGGTATGGTTGATATTATGGTAAGGGCAGAGGACGCTTCCAAAATCAACAGAATAGTAAAAAGATTTGATTTAGGCACTTATGATGGAGCAACTATTAAAAGTGAAATTGTCAAAGATAAAGCAGAGAAAAATGCCAAAGATATGGGTGTTCAAGAAAAGAGTGCAGAAGATAAACTTGTAGATGATATTTTATCAAAACCTGTTCAAAAAGAGGAGAATGAAGTGTCAAACCCCAATGTTGCGAAGATGGAAAAAAGCCCTCCGTCCGAGCATTCATCAGAGAACAAAAACAAATCAGAAATGGGTACTAAATCTAAAAAGCCATCAGTTAGAGAGGAATTAAAGAATATAAAAGAAGAACAAAAAGCAAAATTAGATTTAGATAATTCTGATCGTAAAAAAGATATACCAAACAAGGTTGCAGAACATAAGCAACCTACACCAAAAAAGAAAAAATCAAAAGAAAGAGGGTAGAGAAATATGGATTTTGACGAAATTCTAAATGGCTCTAATCAAGGGCAAAAAGATTATAATCCAAAGCCATTTGATAAAGAAGAATGGGCAAAAAGGAAAAATCAAGAGAGAAAAGAACTCTATGATTTAATTGATAAAACTGCAGATGAAATCAAAGTTGATTCTGCAAAGTTTAAAGCATATTTAGACACACAAGCAACATTTGATAAATATTCTGTTGGAAATGCACTTTTAATTACTGCTCAAATGCCTACTGCAACACAGATAAAAGATTATGATGGTTGGCAAGAAGCAAAAGCATTTGTAAAGAAGAATCCTCAATGGATCAAAATATTAGAGCCGGGAGATTCATACCAAAGAGCAGATGGAAGTATGGCAACATCATACAACCCAAAAAGAATGCTTGATATATCACAAACAAGTGCAAAGTCTATAAATAGAACAAATAATTATGATGATAAAACAATGTTAAGGGCATTTTTACACCAAAGTCCAGTTGATATAAAGGCAGTAGATAACTTATCAGATGGAAAAGGTGCAGAATGGAATAAAGATGATAATGTTTTATATATTCGTAGAGGTTTAGACGCACCTGTTATCTTTAATGCTTTATCGGTGGAACTTGCAAGAGCAGGGTTGGAAGAAACCGGCAGTAAAGAACTAGATGACTTTAAATGTTATTGTACGTCTTATTTGGTATGTAAAAAACACGGTATTGATGTATCTTCATATAGATTTGATAATTTACCTGAAGCAATAAAACAAATGGACGCAAGCGAAGTAAGAAATGAATTAGGAACAATTAGAGGAACTATGGAAGATATAAATACAAGAATGGGGCAATATTTTGAAAGTATTGCTAAAACTCAAAAAAATAAAGAATATGAAAGATAGGAGGAACAAAAGATGAGAGAAACTGTAAAAGTATTGGAATTAGATAAATACGAAATTGGCATAATTATCAATGCTCTTAATGAATTTAGAAATAGATTATTAAGAGAAAAAGAAGATACAGAGCCAGTTGATGAAGTATTGCTAAAAGCCATTGACGCTCCAGAAAAAAAAAGACCTTTTTCAAGGTGCTTAACGAAAGATGAAAGAGGATACTTCTAAATCAAAGTGGGTTTATATAATTGGTATTATTCCTGTGATATGGTTGGCTCTTTTAGTTGCTCCCTATTTATATGGAGGTGGTTTATCTTCTATATTAAAGGGTATGACAAAAGCATTAAAAGAGCCATTTGATATTGAATTATGTGCTAATTCATTAAAAACAGTAGTAATATTTCTTGCAATGTATGGAATTGGTATCATAGTATATTTATCATCTAAAAAGAACTATCGTAGGCGTGAAGAACACGGCTCTGCAAAATGGGGCGTTGCAAGAGTAATAAACAAGAAATATAAACAATTACCAGATAACAACAATAAACTTCTTACACAAAATGTAAGAATTGGTTTAAATGGTAAAAAACACAGAAGAAATCTTAATGTTTTAGTATGTGGTGGTAGTGGTGCCGGGAAAACAAGATTTTATTGCAAGCCAAATTTAATGCAATGTAATACAAGTTTTGTTGTGCTTGATCCAAAAGGCGAAATTGTCAGAGATGTTGGTTATTTATTAGAAAAATCAGGATATGAAGTAAAGGTACTAGACTTAATCAATATGGAAAAAAGTCATTGCTATAATCCATTTGTTTATTTGAAAAGCGACAATGATGTTCAAAAACTTGTAACAAACCTTTTCAAGGCGACTACGCCAAAAGGATCATCTTCACAAGACCCATTCTGGGATACTGCTGCAAGTATGCTTTTATTAGCATTAGTATTTTATTTATGGTATGAAGCACCAGAGGAAGAACAAAACTTTCCAATGGTTATGGAACTTTTGCGTGCAGGAGAGGTACACGAAGATGATGACACTTATTTAAGTCCATTAGATGTACTTTTTAACAAATTAGAGAGTAGAGAGCCAAATCATATCGCAGTAAAATACTATCGTGATTACCGTAGTGGCTCTGCTAAAACATTAAAATCTATTCAGATAACACTTGCTAGTAGATTAGAAAAGTTTAATTTGCAAAGTCTTGCTTCATTAACTATGACAGACGAATTAGATTTACCATCACTAGGAGAAAAGAAAGTGGCATTGTTTGCGCTTATTCCAGATAATGACACATCATTTAATTTTTTAGTTAGTATTTTATACACGCAACTGTTTCAGCAGTTGTTTTTTTTAGCAGATCATAAATATAACGGAAGTCTGCCAGTACACGTTCATTTTGTAATGGATGAGTTCGCAAACGTGTCATTGCCAGATGATTTTGACAAGATTTTGTCAGTAATGAGATCAAGGGAAGTATCAGTAAGCATTATTCTTCAAAATTTGGCTCAATTAAAAGCATTGTTTGAAAAACAATGGGAGTCAATAGTCGGTAATTGTGATGAGTTCTTATATTTAGGTGGAAATGAACAAAGTACCCATAAATACGTTAGTGAACTATTAGGAAAAGAAACGATAGACCTTGACACTCACGGCAAAAGCACAGGACATTCTGGTAGTTATTCTACTAATTTTCAATTAAGTGGACGAGAACTAATGACACCTGATGAAGTAAGACTTTTAGATAATCAATATGCCATTTTATTTATTAGAGGAGAAAGACCAATACTTGATAATAAATATGACATATTAAAACACCCAAACGTATCTAAAACAACAGACGGAAAAGAAAAGCCATACTTTCACGGTGGTACAGAAAGAGCAGTTGCTTCCATTATATTTGATGAAAATATAGAAGTTGATAATTTAGAAAACTTTGAAGAAATAGAAAGTGAATACGAGATTATTTCTTCAGAAGATATTGATGAATATTTAAAAAGAAAGGACGGAATTTAAAATGAAAAATAACAAAAAATTAACTTTAAGTAAGAGAGGTAAAAAACTATTTAAAATATATGCAATGAGTATTTTTACTTTTGCAATAACTATTGGAACAAGTATGACAGTTTTAGCAGCAGATGATCCACTTACAGTAGTAAACAACTTGTCAGATTTTATTTTTGGACTTATCCGTGCGATAGGTATGATTTTGTTAGGCTTTGGTGTGGTACAAATTGGTTTATCACTAAAAAGCCACGATCCATCACAACGTGCAAATGGTTTCTTAACACTTGCAGGTGGAGTAATCATTACCTTTGCAAAAGAAATATTAAATATGATAGCAGGATAAAAGGGGAGCAAGTTATTTGCTCTCTATTTTATTACTAAAAGGAGGTGCTAAAATTGTCAGATAACTGGGTAGTTCAAAACTTACAGAATGCTTTGGATACTTGGAATGAAAAATTGGCAGAAATATGGACTTTAATTACTCAATCGCCATCAGAATTTAAAGGTGGAGGTATATGGACAGTTATTACAAATATACACGGTGCATTGCAAGCAATAGGACTGGCTTTATTAGTATTGTTCTTTGTTGTTGGAGTAATGCGAACTTGTGGTAGTTTCGCAGAAGTGAAAAAGCCAGAACACGCCGTTAAATTATTTATTCGATTTGCAATAGCAAAGGGTGTAGTAACGTATGGTTTAAATCTAATGCTTGCAGTATTTAAAATAATACAAGGAGTTATATCTACAATAATGACATCTGCTAATTTGGGAGGAGCAACAACAACTGTATTGCCACAAGAAATAATCACGGCAGTCGAGAGTTGTGGGTTCTTCGAGTCCATTCCTCTGTGGGCAGTCACACTCATTGGAGGATTATTCATCACAGTATTGAGTTTCATAATGATCCTTACCGTTTACGGTAGATTTTTTAAATTATATTTATATACGGCTATTGCTCCAATACCTTTAAGCACATTTGCTGGAGAGCCTACGCAAAATGTGGGAAAGAGTTTCCTTAAATCCTATTGTGCAGTATGTCTGGAGGGAGCGATTATCGTTTTAAGTTGTATTATATTTTCAGTATTTGCCTCATCTCCACCAGTAGTAGATACGTCAGCAACGGCAGTAACGCAAGTATGGTCGTATATAGGAGAATTGATTTTCAATATGTTAGTGCTTGTTGGAACAATTAAATTATCTGATCGAGTGGTAAGAGAGATGATGGGCTTATAGGAGAGTGATAAAAGATGAAATATTTAGTAACGCACATTTTAAGTGAGCAAGAAAGAACTGAATATGAAAGCAAAGGACTTTTTTGTTATGATTTACGAGATAGTGATTTTGGCAAAGATATTGCCAGTATTGAAAAGCGTGTTGGAGTCAATAGAATTGGCTCTATGATTACAGATAAAGAAATAAAATTGGGTAATACCATAAATGATAATTGGGTAGATTATAACACTTTTGTTGAAAGCAATAGAAGTGTTGATACGGTTGAAGAATTATTATCTAAAACCAAAAACAAAGAAAGAGAGGCGAGATAATGGAGGATATTATAAAACAAACAAGAGATAATGTAGAAGCCTTTTTAAGAGAAGATATGGAACATCAAAATAAAAGCATTGATTATTTGTTAGTAAATCCAGAAACAAAAGAAACAATTACTCTTACAAGTGATGGTGGAGAAGAAATAATACAATTTGCTCCGTACACAACAAAAGAAAACGGATATGAAAATGGATATATGAATGTACCAGAATGGGATTTTAATTTTGACACATATCTTTTTGAAGAATTACAAAAAGGCTATGAAGTGGGTTATATGTCTGATGACTGCCATTATGGAGTATGGCAAATTATTGATGAATGGTATCCAGAAGATATTGAAAATAAAGATGGAGTTCAAAAGTATTTAAAATATTGCAAAGATAATGAAATAACAAAAGAATATCTTGATAATAAAATAGGTCTTAATACAAAAGATGTAATGCAATATTATGAGAATTTAGAAATTGGAGATACAATGGAATATTTAGAATATATTGCAGAGGTTGATGGATTAAATCCAGAAAATAATAAAGAGCATATCGTTAATTTCTACGAAAATAAACAAGATTATATAGATGGAGAAAGAATTGAAAGTGTATCTTTAAAGACCGAAAATTTAAAACAAAATATCAGAGATTATATTGAAGAAAATTATAATTTAGAAGAAAAGGATATGGGAGATGAAAGAGCCTATTTCACTTTTGTTTTAGGTTATGATGTATTACAAGATATGTTTAGAAATTCTACTGCTCCAGAGTGTGATCTTGTTTATGATTTTTGTGATTATGAAGCAGGGAGATTTTTAGAATCAAAAGAATATAGAAATCCAAAGCATTCTGGATATGAAATGTTAGTTGAGTGGGTAGATAAAAATAAAGGACAAATATTAGAAGATTTTAAAGAGATGACTGGTGGAGAAATTGAAATTTATAATGGTAATATGCGAATTATAGAAAAAGGTTATAGAAATAAAGAGCCTGTTGCATTAGTAGAAAAAACAATAGGAAATGAAAAAGAGTATATAGTTGCTTTTTTCTATACAACAAAACAAGATAAATTAGAGTGGGCTTATGGATATTATTATGACAATGACAAAGTAAAAGCCCAAAAAGATTTTCAAAAAGTTGTTTCTGGAGATAATCTTGCAGATACCTTTAATAAAAAAGAAAGTAGGAATAACTATGAAAAATAAAGAGCCTATAAAATATTTTACTCACCCTGAAAATTCTATATTTGCAGGTATGCAGATTAGAGAAAATCCAGATGACGCCTTTGAAAATGCCATTAAAAGAGGTATGAAAAATCCAGAGGACTGGATGTATATGTATTCGGAAAATGGTAGAGATTATTTTAAACATTGCGACAGCAGATGTAATAAATCATACCCACAATTTGGTTTGGTAGAAACAATTAAAAATAAAATACAAAGGGAAAGGTAGGAATATAATGAGTAGAATAAAAGAAAGTGAATTATATATTTATACAGAAGATAATGAGAATTTTGAAAGTTATGATAATCAGAAGGCTTTATTTAAAACTAAAATTGTTTCTGATATGAAACATAACGGAGAAATTGTGGAAGTAATAGGTCTTTTGAAAGGAAAAGATATTTATAATGACAGGTATATTGTTCGTTTTAAAGATGGATCAATAGATAATAACATTATGAGTGTAGAATTAGATTTTGATTATAAAAAAGAAATAGAAAGAAAAACAAATCAAAAAAATAAGGAAAGGAGTAGATAAAAAGTGGAAGTAAAAATAAATCGTGAAATACGAAATTATACTGAAAGTATATTCTTTGGACTGTCTTTACGACAGTTCATTTTTTCTATATTTGCTTGTGGAGTAGCCGTATTACTTTATTTTTTATTAAGAAGTAAGTTTGATATTGGCACATTGTCTTGGATGTGCATATTAGGTGCTGCTCCATTTGCAGCACTTGGTTTTCTAACTTATAACGGAATGACTGCTGAAAAGTTTATATGGGCTTGGATTAAATCAGAAGTTTTAACTCCTCGTCATTTAACTTTCAAGCCAACAAACTTTTATTATGAACTTATGAAAGATAAATTAGAAAATAAAGAAAGCGAGGTAAAGAAGAATGAAAAGTCTGAAAGCAATATTTAAAAATGACAAAGAAAAGTTTATTGCTCCAAAAGGAGTGCAAGATGTAGTGCCAGTAACCCGAATATGGGAAGATGGCACTTTTTTAGTGGGAAAAAATAAATATTCAAAAACATATCGTTTTACAGATATAAACTATGCAGTAGCAAGTAGAAGTGATAAAGAAGCAATGTTTTTAGAATATTGTGAACTATTAAATAGTTTTGATACTGGTGCAACAACTAAAATAACTATATCCAACAGAAGATTAAATAAATTAGATTTTGAAAAAACTATTTTGTTACCACTTGTTGGAGATGATTTAGATGAGTATAGAAAAGAGTATAATAAAATGCTTATGGATCAAGCAAATAGTGCAAACGGAATAGTACAAGAAAAATATATTACAGTATCAGTAAATAAAAAGAGTTTGGAGGAAGCAAGAAATTATTTCTCACGAATAGGTGCAGATTTAACAAATCATTTTGCACAACTTGGCTCAAAGTGTGTGGAATTGGACGCAGTAGAAAGATTAAGAATATGTCACGATTTTTATAGAACAGGAGAGGAAAATTCTTTTAATTTTGATATGTTATCAAATATGAAAAAAGGACATAGTTTTAAAGATTATATATGTCCTGATAGTTTCAAATTTGAAAGTGATTATTTTAAAATGGGAAAAAGATATGGGAGAGTAATATTCTTAAAAGAATATGCTTCCTATATAAAAGACAGTATGGTTGCAGAAATGACAGAACTTAATAGAAATTTAATGATGAGTGTTGATGTTCTTCCAATACCAATGGACGAAGCAGTACGAGAGGTTGAAAACAGACGACTTGGAGTTGAAACGAATATAACAAATTGGCAACGCAGACAAAATGCAAATAATAATTTTAGTGCCGTAATTCCTTATGATTTAGAACAACAACGTAATGAATCAAAAGAGTTTTTAGACGATTTAACAACACGAGATCAAAGAATGTTTGTATGCGTCTTAACTCTTGTTCATACGGCAGATACAAAAGAACAATTAGATAATGATACAGAAAACTTGCTTACTACTGCAAGGAAGCATTTATGTCAGTTTGCAATTTTAAAATATCAACAACAAGATGGATTAAATACTGCAATGCCACACGGTGTAAGAAAAATTGACGCATTAAGAACACTTACAACAGAAAGTCTTGCAGTATTTATACCGTTCAAAGTACAGGAGATAAATCACGAGAACGGAATCTATTATGGGCAAAATGTAATCAGTAAAAATATGATTATAGCAGATAGACGCCAATTACTGAATGGTAATTCATTTATATTAGGAGTTAGTGGAAGCGGTAAGTCATTTACTGGTAAAAATGAAATAGTATCAACAATATTAAGAAATCCAAATGCAGATGTAATCATTGTTGATCCAGAACGTGAGTATGGCTCACTTGTCAATGCTTTAAAAGGAGAAGTAATAAGAATATCGGCAACAAGTGATAGTCATATAAACGCAATGGATATGAACTCTGAATATGGGGATGGAGCAAACCCTGTAATATTGAAATCAGAGTTTATTCTATCTCTTTGTGAGCAGTTGATCGGTGGGAATAATCTTGGACCAAAGCAGAAGTCAATTATTGACCGTTGTACTGCTTCGGTCTATCGACATTTTCAACAAGGAAATTATCAAGGAACACCACCAACATTACAAGACTTTAGAGAGGAATTACTAAAACAAAGTGAGCCAGAAGCAAAGGAAATAGCATTAGCCATTGAATTGTTTACGAATGGTAGTTTAAATACGTTTGCAAAGGAAACAAATGTTGATACTGACAATAGACTAATATGTTACGATATTTTAGATTTAGGTAAACAGTTACAACCTATTGGAATGTTGGTCGTACTGGATAGTATTCTTAATAGAATAACAAGAAATAGAGCAAAAGGTAGAAATACCTTTATTTTTATCGATGAGATATACTTGCTTTTCCAACACGAATATTCTGCAAATTTTCTGTTTACTTTATGGAAGCGTGTTCGTAAGTATGGGGCATTCGCAACAGGTATTACACAAAATGTTGATGACTTATTACAAAGTCATACTGCAAGAACTATGCTTGCAAACTCTGAATTTATAGTAATGCTTAATCAGGCAAGTACCGATCGTGTTGAACTTGCAAAATTGCTTAATATATCTGATTTACAAATGAACTATATTACTAATGTTGGAGCAGGACAAGGCTTAATTAAAATATCAAGTATTTTAGTTCCTTTTATAAATAGATTTCCTAAAAATACAAAATTATACAAACTAATGACTACAAAACCGGGCGAGGGTATGTAGTTTAGGAGGTGACTATATTGGCAGATATAAAAGTAAAAGATACAAAGAACAAGACTATAAAAACAATAGATAAAGGTATAATAGCAACAGAACGATTTAAAGATACCATTGTTCATACAAAAGAAAAAGCAGAAAATACTGGGGCAAGTGATGGCAATATAGTTGAAGATGGAAGTGAAAAAATAAAGTTTGCAACAAATAGAACAGTTGATGAAACGATTTATCGTACTAATCAAATTGGAAAAAAATCACTTGCTAAAACAAAAGATAATTTTATTAAATCAAAAATAAAAATCAAAGCATTTAAAAATAAAATGACAAGTAAGAAAGTACAGAAAACAGTAGAAAAAACAACAAAAACAGCCATAAAAACAAGTAAAAGTGTTGCTAAAAATACAAAACAAGTTGCAAAGCAGTCTGTTAAGGCTTCACAAAGAGCAATAAATACGGCAAAACAAACTGCAAAAGCAACCGTAAGAACAACAAAAGCAGTAGTTAAAGGTACTGTAACAGCCATAAAAGCCATAATTGCAGGAACAAAAGCACTTATTGCTGCACTTCTTGCGGGTGGGTGGGTTGCCTTAATAGTAATTATTGTAATTTGCTTAATCGGCTTATTGTGTAGTTCTATTTTCGGAATATTTTTTAGTAGTGAAGATACTGGAAGTGGGAGAACAATGAATAGTGTTGTTACAGAACTAAACAATGAAATGGCAACAAAAATATCAAATATACAAAAAGAAAACACTTATGATGATTATGTAATTGACTCTAACAGAGCAGAGTGGAAAGATATTTTAGCAGTTTATACAGTTAAAGTATCAAATGGAAATAATCAAACAGAGGTAATGACATTAGATGATAACAAAGTATCTATATTAAAAACTGTATTCTGGGATATGAATAGTATTACTTCCGAAGTAAAGGAAGAAATGGTAAATGAAGAACAGACTGAAAATGGAACACCTGTAATAAAGCAAGTAAAAAAGAAAATATTGCATATCAATATAACAAGTAAAACAGTTGATGAAATGATAACACAATACCGTTTTACTCCAATGCAAAAACAACAGTTAAATGAATTGTTAAGCGAGGAATATGCAAGTTTATGGTCATCTGTAATATTTGGTACTTCAGTTGGTAGTCCAAATATAGTTCAAATAGCCTTATCACAAGTTGGTAATGTTGGAGGTCAGCCATATTGGAGTTGGTATGGATTTACAAGTCGTGTAGAGTGGTGTGCTTGTTTTGTATCTTGGGTAGCAAATCAAGCCGGATATATAGATACAAATGTTATTCCAAAGTTTTCTGGTGTTATACAAGGAATTAACTGGTTTAAAGCCGTAGGCGAATGGAAAGAAGCAGGCTTTGTTCCAAATCCAGGAGATATTATTTTCTTTGACTGGGAAAATGATGGAAGTGCAGATCACGTTGGTATTGTTGAAAAGGTAGAAAATAATACTGTTTACACAGTAGAGGGTAATTCTAATGGAGATACTTGTAGGCAGAAAGAATATTCTATAAACAGTAATGTTATCTTTGGGTATGGTACACCTGCATATTAAAATTAAATGACTATTTCTAAATAAAAAAAGAAATAGTCAAATACATAGTAAAATATTTATTTTTAAAATGATGTATGTTAAAATATATCTAAATAAGATTTATCTAATATAATATGGCACAATATCTATCTTATTGTGTTTTTATATGATATAATTAGTATGTATTACTAATCGGAAAATAGTAATTTGTAAAGGAGGTATTTATGGGAATAGAACATTCGCAAAATTATTTACATAGTAAACAACTTGTAGCGACCTTGTTATCAAAGAGTAATATTTGTAACGACGATATTGTAATTGAGATAGGTCCTGGAAAAGGAATTATTACCAATGAACTTGCAAAAAAAAGCAAGAAAGTTATAGCAATAGAGTTTGATGCAAAATTAGCGAAAACTTTATCTGAAAGGTATAAAGAATCTAAAAAAGTTCAAATAATAGAGATGGATTTTTTAAAATATAAAATATCAGTAAAAGAACCATATAAAGTATGTGCAAATATTCCATTTAACATAACTGCTGATATTATGAAAAAAGTATTTGAAGATGATAATCCTCCTGAAGATATATATTTCATAATGCAGTATGAAGCTTTTCTAAGGTATTCTGGACAGCCTTTTTATAACGAAAGTTTGAGGTCTCTTTTATACAAACCTTGGTTTTCCGCTGAATTGATTTATGAGTTTAAACCATCAGATTTTTATCCTGTGCCAAATGCACGAATATGTTTTGCTCACTTTCAAAGAAAAACATCAGCAGATGTTGAGGATGCGACAGACTATAGAAATTTTTTATCATATATATTTTTAGCGTCTGGAAATACTTTCAAAGATAAAACAAAAAAATTGTTTACTTATGAGCAACAAAAACGCATTTGCAAGTTTTTAAAAATCAAATTAGAGTCAACGCTTACTGAGATCTCATACGATGGATGGCTATACCTATATGATGTTTTTCTTAAATTTGTTTCCAACGAAAAAAAAGCTATTATATTAAATGCTGAACAAGCCATGAAAAACAATCAAAACAAGATTCAAAAAAAACATCGAAATCGTAATCATGGTTATTGGAAATTTGAAACTAAGCGCCAAAAGAAAATTTTTAAATTGAAAAATTGAAAATAAGAATTTTATCCAGTAGCTATATTTCCAATTTCTATATTATTAGCAATAGTGTAAACAAAGAAGTTGACAGAAAAAAGTAATAAGCAAATTATAAATTACAATAAGTAGAGTAGGTAATATAGTTGAAATTATCTACTCTTTATTATATAATGCTAACAAAAAATAGTAATTTATAGAGATGATACAATAAAAATTTAATTATAAAAAATTGAAAAAAGAGTTGCATTTTTTAAACTTTTTGCATATAATACTATATAGACGATTATCTATATAGATAAATTTATAAATTGAAAGGAAGTGTAAAAATGGATAAGAAAAGATGTGTCGAAAAAGCTGAAATATTTAAAGTATTATCAGATTCTAACAGATTACAAATAATAGATATGCTTTCTTGTGGCGAAATGTGTGTGTGTAAAATATTAGAAAAATTTAATATAACTCAGCCAACATTATCACACCATTTAAAGGTATTAGCAGATAGTGGAATTGTAACATCAAGGAAAGAGGGAAACTGGAATTACTATAAATTAAATGATAAAAAGATGAATGAAATAATTGAATTTTTACACTTTATTTCAAATGATAAAAAAGATTGCATTTGTAAAAAATAGAAAAAGCACCTTATAATAGGTGTTATATTTTAAAACAGTATATTGATGGTTGTCTATATAGTATTTATAAGAAAGGAGTTTTTTAATGCAGTATATTCAAAATGTATTTAGTTGGCTGAATAGTGTATTTTTAGAAATGAGTTGGCTATCAAACTTGATTACTTGGATTGTAAACAATGTTTTTAGATTGCCAATAAATAATGAAAGTACACTTGGAAAAATTGGTGGTAGCATACAATTTTTTATGTATGATTTTATAAAAATTATGATTCTATTGTGTGTTCTTATTTTTATATTTTCATATATAGAAAGTAAATTTACACCAGAAAAAACAAAACAAATATTAAGTAAGCTAAAAGGTGTAAAAGGTGCAATACTTGGAGCTTTACTTGGAACAATAACGCCATTTTGTAGTTGTTCGAGTATTCCAATTTTCATTAGTTTTGTGAAAGCAAAATTACCTATGGAAGTTACATTTAGTTTTCTTATTTCTTCGCCATTTGTTGATTTAGCATCTACTGTACTTTTAGCATCTATGTTTGGTTGGAAAGTAGCAATAGTTTATGTTGTTGTAGGTGTGTTATTAGCCGTTGTAGGAGGAATAATAATTGGAAAATTAAAATTAGAAAAATATATTGAAAAATATGTTTTTGATACACAGGTTGGAGAAAATAAAGATTTAGAACCAACAAAGAAAGAAAGGTTACAATATGCTAAAGAACAAGTAAAAGATATTTTCATTAATGTATGGAAATATGTTTTATTAGGAGTTGGAATAGGTACATTTATTCATAATTGGATTCCTCAAACAATTATAGAAACAATTTTAGGAGAAGGAAATATATTTGCACCAGTATTAGCAGCAGTCGTTGGAATACCAATGTATGCAGATATATTTGGAACATTACCAATAGCAGAGGCTTTGGTACTTAAAGGAACAGGAATAGGAACAGTATTAACATTTATGATGGGTGTAACTGCTTTATCAGTACCATCTATTGTAATGCTAAGAAATGTAATGAAACCTAAATTACTTGCAATTTTTGTAGGAATTATAGCAATTGGAATTATTTTTATTGGCTATGTATTTAATATATTTTCATTTGTATTAGTTTAAAAAATAGAAAGGAAGAATTTATATGGATATTAAAGTTTTAGAAAGAGCTTGTTGTGGAGGAAAAAAATTACAATCTATTGTAGAAGAAACTGTAAAAGAATTAGGAATAAAAGCAAATATAGAAATTATAGGAGATATGCAACAAATTATGGCATTAGGAATAATGAGAACACCAGCACTTATAATTGATGATAAAGTGGTAGTACAAGGGAGAGTTCCAAAGAAAGATGAAATAAAAAAATTATTTCAAAAATAAATGAATAATAAATTTTATAAAAGCAAGTGATTTGATAATTACTTGCTTTTATGTTATGGTATAATCAAACACACAAATTACAATTTGAAATGGAGTTGGAATACTATGGCTAATGAAAGTAAAAAAGATTTTAATGTAATGATGAACAACAATAAAGATATGCCTAAAATACAAATAGTAGAAGATGAAAAAATAATAAAAAAATATGGTGGAACTAAAATGTTTTTTGCACCACCTATTTATTATGATGAGTTAATGAAAAAAGTACCAAAGGGAAAACTTATAACTGTTAGTGTTATGAGAGATTATCTAGCAAAGACAAATAATGCAGACTTCACTGATCCTATGACAGCAGGTATATTTGTAAATATAGTTGCTTGGGCTAGTTATCAAAGAGATGAAGATATTACACCATATTGGAGAACTTTGAAATCAGATGGAGAATTAAATGTTAAATATCCAGAGGGAATAAAATTACAAAAAAGATTACTTGAAGAAGAAGGACACACAATTATTTCAAAAGGAACAAAGAATATAAAATACTATGTTAAGGATTTTGAAAATAGTTTGATAGAACTATAATTACAAATTACAATTTTATAGTTATTGATTTATAGTAATTTACCGAAAAGATTGTCAGTAATGACAGTCTTTTTTGTTATATATTGACTTTTAACGATAACTACTATAAAATATAGTAGTGTAGTTTATAGCAAAAAAGGAGATGTGGAGTATATGAAAAATTATGACAACTATTTTCTTCCAGTAGATAATATGGAAGAAGCAAAAAGATATTATGAGGAAATATTGGGGTTAAAAAAGAAATTTGATTTCTCTAATAAGGGAATGGTTGCTTATAATATTGGAAATGAAGAACCTGCAATAATTCTAAAAGACAAAAATAAATTTGAGAATTTAAAGCCTACAATATGGTTTGAAGTAGAAGATGTCGCAATCTTCTATAAAGAAATGTTGAATAATGGTATAAAATTTTTGAGTGAGCCTTTTAAAATTGGAACTGGTAATGCAGTCGAGTTTGAAGATCCATTTGGAAATAGACTTGGCGTTACAGATTATATTAAGTAAGGAGTAGAGATTATGTCAAATATAGATTTGGTATTATTAGGACTTATTAAACAAAAATCACAAAGTGCTTATGATATTAAAAAAAATATAGAATATCGTAATATACCAAGATGGGTAAAAATTAGTGAACAGTCTATTTATAAGAAAGTATTACAATTAGAATCAAAAAAATATATTGTTAGTCATAAAGAGGAAGAGGGAAATATGCCAGATAAAGCAGTATATACTATTACTGACAAAGGTAATGATTATTTTAATAAACTTATGAATGATATTTCAAATTCTGATGTTAGTCTATATTTGGATTTTAATGTTATTATTACGAATTTAGATTTAGTAGATGATGAACAAAAACAGATTCTTGTTTCTAATATAAAATCAAAGATATTAGAATTAAAAGAATTACTAAATGAAAGACAATCTCATAGACAACATATTCCTAATGTTGGAAAACAAATGTTCAAACAACAATTAGCATTAGTAGAAACATTAGAAAAGTGGATAATTGATTTTGAGAATAGTTTAAAAGAAAAAAATTAGCAAATATTGATTTTAAGTTAAAAGATAAATTTGTAGGGAGGGAAGTTCCATGAAAATAATCAACATTGGTATTCTTGCTCATGTAGATGCAGGAAAGACGACCTTAACGGAAAGTCTACTTTATACAAGTGGAGCGATTTTAGAATTAGGCAGTGTAGATAAGGGAACAACAAGGACAGATACTATGTTTTTAGAACGTCAGCGTGGAATCACAATTCAGGCAGCAGTTACTTCTTTTAATTGGAATGACTACAAAATCAATATTGTAGATACTCCTGGACATACAGATTTTATAACAGAAGTGTATCGTTCCTTATCTGTTCTTGATGGAGCTATTTTAGTAATTTCTGCTAAAGATGGTGTACAAGCACAAACTCGAATACTATTCCATGCACTTCAAAAAATGAATATACCAACAATTATTTTTATAAATAAAATAGATCAGGATGGAATTAACTTAAATAATATTTATCAAAATATCAAAGAAAAACTTTCAAATGATATTATTGTTATGCAAAATGTAACATTAACTCCAGAAATATCAATTAAAAATATTATTGATTTAGATGATTGGGATCCTGTAATTTCCAGAAATGATAAACTTTTAAAAAAATATATTGCAGGAGAAAAATTGACTATACAGGAATTAACGTATGAAGAATATAGGTGTGTTAAAAAAGGTTCGTTGTTTCCTATATACCATGGAAGTGCTAGAAATAATATAGGGACTCAACAACTCATTGAAGCTATTTCAAATCTTTTTTGTTCTGAAATGAATGAGAATGGTTCAGAACTATGTGGAAGAGTTTTTAAAATTGAATATACAGACCATAAGCAAAGATTAGTTTATTTGCGTCTTTACAGTGGAACATTACACTTACGAGATACAATTATATTGCCAGAAAAAAAGAAAGTGAAACTTACAGAAATATATATTCCTTCAAATGGGGAAATGATACAGACAAAAATAGTTTGTTCTGGAGATATTTTTATTATACCTAACAATACATTAAGATTGAACGATATTATAGGAAATGAAAAGATTTTGCCATGCAATGTATGGAATGACAATACTGCACCAATACTACGAACAAGAATTGAACCGATAAAAATAGAAGAGAGAGAAAAATTATTGGATGCTCTTACAGAAATTGCAGATACTGATCCTCTTTTACGTTATTATGTTGATACGATAACACATGAAATCATCATTTCTTTTTTAGGAACAGTGCAGTTAGAAGTTATCTGTTCTCTGTTGATTGAAAAATATCACATAAACATAAGAATCGAAGATCCAACCGTAATTTATTTGGAAAAGCCATTACAAAAGGCAGATTATACTATTCATATTGAAGTACCACCAAATCCATTTTGGGCATCAATTGGATTATCAATAACTCCACTTCCAATTGGCAGTGGAATACAGTACGAAAGCAAAGTTTCACTCGGTTATTTAAATCAAAGTTTCCAAAATGCAGTAAGAGAAGGTATTAATTATGGACTGGAGCAAGGATTGTATGGTTGGAAAGTGACAGATTGTAAAATATGTTTTGAATATGGTGTTTATTATAGCCCTGTTAGTACTCCCTCGGATTTTCGCTTTCTTGCCCCAATTGTACTTGAACAAACATTGAAAAAAGCGGGAACGCAATTATTAGAGCCATATCTTTCGTTTATACTTTTTACACCACAGGAATACTTTTCTCGTGCATATAATGATGCACAAAAACATTGTGCAATAATTGAAACAAGTCAATCAAAAAATGATGAAGTTATTTTTACAGGACATATTCCTGCACGTTGTATTAATGAATATCGTAATACTTTAACTCTATATACAAATGGGCAAGCAGTTTTTTTGACAGAATTAAAAGATTATCAAATTGCTACTTGTGAACCAGTTATTCAATCACGCAGACCAAATAATCGAATAGATAAAGTACGCCATATGTTTAATAAAAAAGAAAATTAAGTTACTATTCGCTAAATTACAATTTGTTAAGTAGTTGATGATATGGATAAGTATTTAGAAATCAAAAAGATTTTTGTACTGTTTAGATGTGATTATGATAGAGAAAGGATGCTAATACAATTTGGTCTGTAAGCTATGATATTAAAAATAATAGCATTTATAGGATTGATGGAAATCCAAAAAGGAAAAAATATAAAATAGATACAAGGTTAAATTTAAAGAATAATTTTATGTTTAAGGTAAATCTAAGGCAATAGAAAATTTACTTTTTTCTGTTATAATATAAGTAATAATAATTTTAAAAGTGAGTTGATATGAAAATGAGAACAGAGAAACAAATATATGATACTATACTTAATTTTGCTAAAGCAGATGATAGAATTAGGGTGGTTACTTTAGAAGGTTCAAGAACAAATATTAATATTATACCAGATGATTTTCAAGATTATGATATTACTTTTTTTGTCACAGACATGCAGAGTTTTATTAATAGTGATGAGTGGCTTAATGTTTTTGGAGAGAGACTTATTATGCAAAAACCCGAGGATATGGAATTGTTTCCAAAAGAAGAAAAAGGGTATTCATATCTTATGTTATTTTGGGACGGAGTTAAAATAGATTTGACATTATTGCCATTAGAAGTTTTAGATGAATATTTTACTTGGGATAAATTAGTAAAATTATTATTAGATAAGGATAATCGTGTTACTAATATACCAGTACCTACAGATGAAGATTATTATATAGAACATCCGACAGCACGTTCTTTTGATGATTGCTGTAATGAATTTTGGAATACTGTAACATATGTAGTGAAAGGATTATGTCGAAAGGAAATTTTATTTGCAATCGACCATTTAAATAATATTGTGCGTATGGAATTACTGCGAATGATTTCATGGAAGGTTGGAATAGAGCAAGGTTATAGTTTTAGTCTAGGAAAAAACTATAAATTTTTAGAACGATATATTTCACCTGAATTATGGAAGAAAATTCTTGCTACATATAATATGGGGTCATATACAGAAATGTGGAAATCTTTAGAATTATGTATGGGAATTTTTAGAATGGTATCAAAAGAAGTGGCACAATGTTTAAATTATTTATATCCAGATTATGATAAAAATATTAGTAATTATGTTATAAGACAAAAAGAAAAATATCAAAGATAAAACATTTCTAACATTTGATGATAAAATAATTGGATATCAAAATTATAAAGAGGGCAACAAATTACAATTTATGGAGGTGCTTATGATTCAATCAAATATAAAAAAGCAATTTTCTTGTGAAAGAAATAAGTTGTGGGATATTATTACAGACAATTCTAATTATGTTTGGCGAAGTGATCTATCTAAAATAGAAATTATAGATGATACACATTTTGTTGAATATACTAAAAATAACTTTCCTACTTATTTTACTATAACCTCAAAAGAAAAACTAAAAGAATATAAATTTGATTTAGAAAACACTAATTTAAAAGGAAAATGGATTGGTATTTTTAAAGAACTTCCAAATGGCAATATTGAACTTGATTTTACTGAAGAAATAGAAGTAAATAATTTTATTATGAAAATATTTGCAAAATCTTATTTAAAAAGCCAACAAAAAAGATATATGAGAGATTTAGAAAGAGCATTGAATAAGCAATAAAAAATATTTTTTTTAAATTGAAAGGTGTCAGAAATATGAAATACAATAATAAATTAGAGTTGATAGAAACAATTAAGAATAATGCGAGTTTATTTATAGGAGAATACTCTAATATAAATGAAGAATCTATGAAGGTAATTGATGAAGAAATAGAGTATAGTCCTTTTCAAATGCTAGCGTTTTGTAACGGGTGGATGGATTTAGTCTTATCTTGGGAGAATGAAGAAAAAACAGGAAAGCACGAAACAACACTTGCTACTGAATGGAAATGGAATGATCTTGGTTGGTTATATCAAAGTTTTTATGATAAATATAACAACTACTCTTTAAAAGATTTAATTGATGACTTTAATCAAAAAGTTGATGATATTATTCAGTTAGTAAATAATTTATCTGATATAGATTTATTTGAAAACGGCAAAAGAAATTGGGCAAAAACAAATGGTAAAGAGTTTAGTGTATGCAGATTAGTACATTTGAATACTATTGCTAATTTCAAAAATTTTAGAGGTAAAATTAGAAAATGGAAAAAGAATAATAAATAGAAATTATTGATTAAAATAGGAGGTGTACTATGAGCAATTATTCTAAAATCAAAGATATAATATTAAAATTAAATTCAGAAGAATTACTAAAAGAAAAATTGTATATTGTTGGTGGTACAGTTCCGTATTTAATATCTAATACTATGTCGAACAGAGAACATTCAGACATAGATATTATTGTTGCAGCAAACGATATGAATGTGGTTCGAGAATATTTAAAAAATAACAATTTGTATATTAAAGATTTTGATTCAATAATGTTTGATTATAATAAAAACAAAATTGATTACGGAATTGATTGTATTATAGATGGAATTACAGTTAATTTTGCTCCTTTTGAAATTGTTGATAATAATATAATACAGAAGAACTTTTTAAGTAAACAAAGTAGTGGAATAAATGCACTTGTAACTGTAACTTTAAACAATGTAAAAATTGAAGATTGTACTACAACTATTATTATAGATCAAGTTAAGATCAAAACATATAATTTGGAAATGGTAAGAATAATGAAAGAAAAATCAAATAAGCCAAAAGATGTAGTTGATATAGAGGTAATAGATGAGTACGGATATGATGAGAAAAAATACAATGATTTAAAAATTAAAACTAATAATATGAAGTTTAAAATTTTTCCTAAAAGTAAATTATTGAGATTATTTATGAAATAAAAGCGAAACAAAAAGTTTAGAAATATAATTAAAATACTGTCTTTTATAGATAGTATTATTTTTTTTGGACATTTACATACTTTGAGTATGTAAATATTGACAAGGCTATATATTTAATATATAATTTATACATACCGAAAGTATGTATAAGGAGGTAGACTATGTCAAGAAATAAATATCCAGAAATAACTGTTGAAAATATATTGGAAGTATCACAGAGATTATTCTTTGAAAAAGGATATGATAATACAAAAATTCAAGATATAGCAGATGAATTAGGAATGACAAAAGGAGCAATATATCATCATTTTAAATCAAAAGAAGAAATAATGAATACGTTAGGTGATAAACTATTTACAAACAATAATCCTTTTGAAATTGTAAAAAAGCGAACGGACTTAAATGGTCTGGAAAAAATGAAATATGTAATAAATCTTAATCAATCTAATGAACAAGTGGTTGAATTAACAAATCAAGCATTGCCACTTTTAGAAAATCCTCAAGTATTAGCCAAAATGTTTGAATCTAATTATCAGCAGTTACTTCCATATTGGCTAGAGTTGATCGAGGAAGGACAAAAGGATGGCTCTATAAAAACAGAACAACCAAAAGAATTAGCAGAATTACTAATATTAACAGATTTATGGATGATTCCTTCACTTTTTCCCGGAAATGTTAATGATATAAAAAATCGTTATAAATTTGTAACGATAATGCTTGGAAAAATGGGATTACCACTTTATGATGAAGAAATGCTTGCAAAAATAGATAATTTACCATATTACGAAAAAGATGAATAGGAGGTAAAAATGAAAAAGATTTTTATTCACGGATCAGGACACAGAGGGGCAAGTTGGAATGAAACAATTTCATATATGAAAGATAATCAAGACATATTGTATCCAGACTTATCATCAATTCTTAATGGCAAAGAAGCCAGTTATTATAACTTATATTCTGCTTTTTCAGAATATTGTAATAAAATTGAAGGAAAAACCAATTTATGTGGTATTTCATTAGGAGGAATATTGGCACTAAATTATGCGTTAGACTTTCCTGATAAAGTACAATCATTAGTTTTAATTGGTACGCCTCATAAAGTACCAAAAATAATGTTTAGTATCCAAAATGTTATTTTTAAATTTTTGCCTCAGTCAGTTTTTGAAAGTATGGCATTTAATAAAAAAGACACTTTTATTTTAGGCAATACAATGAAAAAATTGGATTTTAGTAATAAAGTACAAAAAATTAATTGTCCTACTCTTGTAGTGTGTGGAGAGAAAGATAGTGCCAACATTAAATCAGCATATTATTTATCAGAAAATATAAAAAATGCAAAATTAAAAATCATTAAAAATACAGGACACGTTGTGAATGAAGAAAATCCCAAAGAATTAGCAGAAATATTAAATGAGTTTTATAAGGAGTTCAAAAAATATGAGAAGAATAAATGAAAATGAATTAGAAAAATTGTCAGAATTTATGATAGAACAATTTTGGGGAAAAGAAGAAATGCAACAAATGTTTAAGGGATTTAATAAAGAAAAAGGGAAAAGTATTGCAACTAATATATTATATATGGAATTATTGTACTTTTATAATAAAGGGGATATATATATATTTGATGATGATATAACAGGATCAATAGTTGGAATACAAGCCAAAAATCTTTTTTCGATACAAAGAATTTTAATGGCATTGAAGTCAAATAAGATATTAAAATCGTTGTCAAAAGAAGAAAAAGAACAGTTACAAAATAATATAAAGCCTATTAAAGAAGTTCATAGCAGTAACTGGTATAAAAAATATTGTAAAAATCCTTATTATATACTTCAATTTGCTATTGCAAAAGATATGCGTGGAAAAGGAATTGCCAGAAAAATGCTAGAAGAATTATTTGATTATGCTTCTAAAACAAACAGCTGTATTGTACTAGAAACTTTTACAGAATCAAATGTACCAATGTATAAGCATTTTGGCTTTAAAGTAAAAGAATTTTTTGAAACAGAAAATAAAGAATTAAAAGAATACAGAATGTTAAAAAAATTAAATGATAAAAAAATAAAAAATATCACTTTTGGAAAACTAACAGAAGAAGATATAAAAAATGTAGAAAGTGATGTAAATCAAATTGCAAAAGACATTAACAATATTTTTAAAAATTAAAAGATCATTCATATACGAATGGTCTTTTAATCATCTAAATTATCTAATTTGAATAAGTCGGAATTATAGAAATCTTTAATTTCAATTTTTAGAGTTTTACAAATTTTATAAATAACGAATGAACTAGGATTCGCAACCTTTTCTGATACCATATCTTGTAAAGTAGTAGGGGGAATGCCTGACATTTCTGCCAATTTATTTGGTGTATATTTATATAATTCACATAACTCAAAAATTCTACGACTAATAGCCTGTCTAAATAGCATTTTCCCACCTCCAATCATCACATATAATTTTAACAAAATTGTTGTCAAATTATTTACGGATATCCGTTGACTTTTTGACGTCAAGGTGTTATAATTTTTTTTGCATATTTAAGATATAGATTATTAAGATATATATAGAATACAAAAGACGACAATAGCAGTACATTAGAATTTTTTGTGTACTGCTTTTCTTTTGAGAAAGGAATGTAAAAAAATGGAACTAAATGAAAAAATCGAAAGTTATATTGATGAGTTTTATGTGTTATATAAATATGATGTAAAAAGTATTTTTAAATCTATGAATAAAGATATATCTACCAAAGAAAAAATGAAAAAATTAGATGATAAACAAATAAAGAATTTGATAAAGTTTTTTGATTCTTTTCTATTTATAATAGATTATAGTTTTTTAGATGGAAAAGGATTACTGTTTGCATTTGAAAATTATGATTATAATGCTACACCGTCATATAGACGAGTACATATTGTTACAACATTGCTTGAAAATGAAATAATCAATATAGAAGAAATTATGAATAATGAAAATCTTACTGATAAGCAGTTAATATATGAAATGGAATTACCAATGATCAAAAATATTGATGACAAAGAAGCAATATATAAAAGAGTGCCAATGATACCAGAGATTTATTCGTATTGTGAAAAGGCATTAAGTGAAATGTGCTATATAAATTTAAAAAAATTGACATTTACGCATTTATTTGATTTTCAAAAAGACTGTTTAAAGGTATTGAAAAAAGTAAATAAAATGGATAATGAAGAACAAAAAAAGGAACTATTATATTGCTTTGCTAATAGTTCCATAAGTAATAAAGATATATTACTTTCTGATCCGATTTTACAAAATTATAGTTTTGATAGTAACAATGGAGATAATTGGAAGAATATCTATGACTTACTGAAAGAAACAGTATTATAGATTATCTATACATATCAACTCTTGGTGGTAGTTTTTTAGCAAGTTTTGCTGTTTCTTCATTAAATAATGCAGCAGGTTTTATACCAAAAGATTCAGCAATAAAATCTATATTTTTACAAGTGAGATTTGCGTCACCGGTTTCAATAGTGCTAATGTAAGCCATTTTGAACTTTGTCTTGTTTGCATATTCTTCTTGTGTTAAATGACGTTGGTATCTGTAATATTTAGTATTAAGACCAACTAATTCCATAGATTTCATAACAGACACCTCCATTCTTTTTTTAGTATAAGTTGTTAAGATAAAACTTATTCATATATAAATTATAAAGATGAAGATATAATAATTTAACACCACTAAAACTTATTAAGATATATCTTAAATAAAAATGAAAGGAAAGAAAAAAATGAATAATTTATTAAAAGAATTTGAAGTAATGCTTGATGACGAAGCAAAAAAAGTAGTAAATGAAATGGTGAATATGTATCATAAAAGAATTATTGTCAATAAACCTTATGGAGAAATTGTCAGAGATTTAGTTCCAAAAGAATTACAATACTATACTACTTCTATTGAATTAAGAACATATCATTTTTTACCTGAAGAGTATTGTCCTGATTTTAATAATGAATATACTCTTTGTAAAAAAGAAGAACATCTTGAAGATCATCTATTAAAATATTGTGAATATTGTAAAGAAGAAAATACTAAAAATCACTCAAAAGTTGCTAAAACAATGGCAGAAAAATTAGTACAATATCTGATAACAAATCCAGATAATAGGGAGGGATTATTAGAATTATCAGCAAAGTGGACAGAAGAATTGTTGCCAGAACATAATGATAGTGTTGATGTTGAAACAATAATGTTGTTTTTACAGAGTGAAATAGAAGATTTAGGATATAAGATAACAGAAATAAGTCCGCTTGTAATTGAAAAAAATATATGATTTATGTTAATAAAACTACGACAAATATAGTCATAGTTTTATTTTTTTTTACAAATTTAGAGTAGTCGTCAAATTTTGACAAACTTTGCAAATAATATGTCGTATAATGTGGGCAATATAGCATTGCCTTATGCTATGTAATATAGAAAGAAGGAAAAGTGGTAGTAATGAAATAAATAGAATTTTAATTAAAAAATTAGTAGTATGTAGTATTTTTCTATTTAGGTAGGCTTCCTTATTACTGGCTAATTTTATTTTGGAAAATTATACATATAAAAAAGTTTAGTAGTATTTTTAACTTTTTGTGTAATTAAAAGGCAATAGCATTCATTTTATGGAGGTTTATTGCCTATGGATAGAAGATACTACTCTCCGAAAAAGGAAAATAAACAACATAATGCAGTTATTGAAAAGGTCAGATTCACCTACAAACAAGGTGAGTTTGACCTTTTTTTTAATGTTCTTAAAGTGAGAACAGGCTGCCGTGATCCACCTTATCAATTTGTTTTTAAAAATTCAAATTGATAGGAGGAAAGAAAAATGGCAGAACGCCCAAAAAGAAGAAAAAGTAATGATAATCCTTATACATTAAATTATTGTGAGGAAACAAATATTTATACTATCTCGTTTAAAGATGGAAATGGTGTATTACAAAAAATAGAAGTTAGCGAAAGTATATTTAAAACATTTGATAGATTTGAACTTGATGATTTATCACAAATGAATGAATACGATAATCATATAGAACATTCAGAAATCTATGAAAATAACTTGAATAGTCGTGCTATGGACAAGCCAATGAGTTTGGAAGATGAAGTAATAAATAAATGTACTTTTGAAGAATTAAGAAGTGCAATAGAAAAATTACCAGAGGTACAAAAAAGAAGAATTAAAAAATATTATTTTCAAGAAAAAACAGAACAAGAAATAGCAGATGAAGAAAATGCTACACAACAGTCAGTACATATCATTTTAGAGCGTGCAATAGAAAATTTGAAGAAAATATTAAAAAAATAAAAATTAGTGTCTGTTATTTTACGTTTTAGTTAGGAAACAGGTGAGAGGGTAAGTTATTCCCTTTCACCTGTTCTCCTTTTTTAGTGGAGGCAGGACGTTCTTTGAAAATTTGATATACATTTCATCAAATACGTTCCTGTTGTTATTCCGAGAGGATAAGCACGTTAATAAGTACGCCAAGACCTTTTATAAAGATAAGAGCGAGCGATTAAATACTTGATTATAAAATTAGGTTGCTCCTAATATTGCGATAACAGACAACAGGGTTAAAGATACTCCTGCCTAGCCACAGACTCACGCAATGGGGGCAGTCTTGAGCGAACCTCAAGAGGGTGAAATTCCCGTGAGATTGACTAGCAATCAATCGTTTGATGATTTCCCAGAACTGAGGGGCTTCGAGGAGAAATATCAGTTGTAACAACTAAATAAAAATAAAGATAAATTAAGCCAGAGTATGCAGATACTTTGGCTTTTATACATAAAGGAGGAGAATGTATATGAAAAGAAAAAAATATAGAGTTACTGTAAAAGTAACGTATGTTACAACTATGGATCACGAGCAAACAAGTATGGAGAAAGCAAAAAACGATGTAAAGAAAGTTGTTGAAAATTATTTAAAGGACGGAGCAGATATAAGAAATATTTTTGATAAGCCACCACACACCATATATAAAGTAGAAAAATATGGTAGATAAGAAAGAAATTGAAAAGGGCGATATTTATTATGCTTCACTTAATCCTATTATAGGAAGTGAGCAAAGTGGCAATAGACCGGTGGTAGTTGTCCAAAATAATATTGGTAATAAATATAGTCCTACTGTGCTGATAGCACCAATTACAAGCAAAGTTAATTCAAAGCCAAATTTACCAACACACATCTTTATTAAGAAAAACGGAAAGATAATACACGATTCAATTATTTTAATTGAACAAATTAGAGTAATTGATAAGCAAAGATTACAAGAGTTTCTTTGCAAAATTGATCCAGAAAAAATTGACGAGATAAATAAAGCAATAGTCGAGGGCTTTGATTTAGATAATAAATATAAATGAAAGGAAACAACTATGTTTAGAAAAAGAAAAGATTATATAGTTAGTGTGATATGTAATGGTGGAGTAGATGATATACAAGTAAAAGCAAAAAATCGCAGGGAAGCAAAGCAAATGGTAGAAGATGTATTGCTGAAATGCGATATTTTTGGCTTTAAATCAAAAAACGAATTTAATTTAAAATGTAAACGAATGAGGATTAAATAATTTTGTTAGAGTCTATCAAAAGGTAGGCTCTTTTTTATTGAAAGGAAGATGAAAATATGAGTGAAAGATTAATTTATACCGTTCAAGAGGTTGCAAAAATTTTGCATTCTAGTCCCAACTATATATATACCTTGATAGAAAAAGGGTATTTACCTGCTTTAAAACTTGGAAGTACAAAAATATTAAAATCAACTTTAGAAAGATTTTTAATTGAAAATGAAGGCAATGATCTTTCAGATTTAACAAACATAAAAAAATTGAATATTAATTCTGGAGATGATATAAATGGCTAATGTTAATATAAAGAAAAGAGGCAAGGTATATCAATATCAATTTGAAATAGCACCAGTAAAAGGAAAGAGAAAATGGATAACAAAATCCGGATTTAAAACTAAAGCAGAAGCACAGGAGGAAGGAAATAAGGCATATACAGAATATCTAACAGCAGGTGTTCCTTTTAAAGAGTGTACTATATCATATTCCGATTATTTAGATTATTGGATAGATAACTATTGTAAACTCAATTTAAAATATAATACAATTCAAGCATATAAAAATATAATTAAAAATCATATAGTCCCTAAATTAGGAAAATATAAATTATCAACATTAACGAGTGTAAAACTTAATTCGTTTATTACCGAACTTTGTGAAGAAAATAACTTCGCACCTGCTTATTTTAAAAATATTTTAAAAGTGCTTAAAGGATCATTTAGAGATGCGTGTAACTTGTATGGATTTATAAAGTATAATCCTGCGAGAGATTTAAGATTACCTAGATTTGATATAATAAGAGAAGATGTAAAACACTTATATACACAAGAAGAAATAGATAAAATACTAAACAGATTTATTGATAATGATACTTTTACTTGTGTTTTTTTAACCTCTTGTTATACAGGTATGCGAACTGGTGAAGTATGTGCGTTAACTTGGGATGATGTAGATTTGGATAAAGGAATTATAAAAATTTCACACAACGTATATGATAAACCTAAAGATGAAAAAGGTAGATGGTTTTTAGGAAGTACAAAAACAAAAACAGGAACAAGAAAAGTCCATATATGCAATACTCTATTATGTGCATTGCAAAATTATAAAAATAAGCAAAACTATTTAAAGAAAATTTATGGAGATAAATATATTTATTATCATAGTGAATATATAAAAAATAATGCTGGAAAGATAAAAGAAATAAGAATCGTAAAAAATAATGATAATGAAAAATATGAAAATCCTTTAGACTTGATTTTTACAAGAGAAGATGGAACATATACTGGAACAGACATAACAAGGACGCCATTTAAAATAATTCATAATGAGTTAGGTATTGAAAAATGTAGATTTTACGATTTAAGAGGAAGTTATGCAACTAAAATATTAAAGAATGGAGTAGAGATTAGGGATGTTGCTGATATATTAGGTCATAAGAATATTGAAACAACAGAAAACTTTTATATATCGAGTACAGAAGATTCAAGAAAATATGCAACAGATATATTTGATGACGCAATAAAGTCAGAAACAATAAATAAAGTAATTAAATATAAAATTGATTTATAAAATTTTGTCCGTTCATTGACTATTATATTTAAAAATATTATAATATGAATGTCAAATATATAAATAAATTATTTGCACATTGGATTATTTCTTATATTAAGAATATAATGATGGCAGTGAACGGATGTGGACAGTGTCCACAATTTGTCCACAGTAGAATGATATTTATAATAAAAATAATATAAATAATATTGATAATATAGAAGTTACCTAGTCTGATAAACCTTGAAATATCAATAATATTATAAATATCGATAATATTGATAATATGGGAGTATCTACTTCTAATGGTAGTGGTACTAACTATGTAAATAGTTCTGGAACATTTATCAATAATGCTTATAAAACAATAGGGGATAAAACATTATATGCTAACTGGCAGGCTAATACATATACAATAACATATAATGCTAACGGTGGAAGTGGAGCACCATCTAGTCAAAGTTATACATATGATCCTAACAATGATACTGTCTTTTATTTATCAAGTACAACTCCTTCTCGTTCTGGTTATACATTTTTAGGATGGAGTCTAAGTAGTACCGCAACATCAGCATCTTATAGTGCTGGACAAAGATGGGGAACACATAATGCTAATAATTATACATTGTATGCCATATGGAAAAAGACAGTAACAGTATGTGGTGAAAATGGTCATGTTTGGAAAACAAGAGGAATAAAAATAATTAGTACAAGATTTACATGGACCTGTACACGTGGTGAAAATCATACAACAGCATATATAATTTACTGTAGTAAATGTGGTATGTCAGCCCTATATTATGAAGATCATTATTCTGGTTCTGCCGGTGCTACATTAATGTGTCCAACACATCCATATGACATTGGATCTAGTGAAGTTGATAAAGTAGTAGATGACTGTAGCCTTTCTAGTTATTCAGATGCCAGAAAAGTATCTGGTGGAAGCAATAGTTTTGCATCAACAAATAAAAGAAGTTGCTAAAACAAAATAAATAGTGGTTTAAATAACCACTATTTTACTATGTCATAAAATTCTTTAGGTATTTCACTAGTAAATATCATTAACTTATTACTAATAGGATTAATAATTTCTAATCTATTAGCATGTAATGCCAGTCTACCTAAAGGATCATTCTTTTTCTTAGCATATCTATTATCACCAAGAATAGGATGACCAATATCTGCCATATGACATCTAATCTGATTTCTTCTACCAGTAGATATAAGTATTTTAACTAAAGAATATTTATTATTATATTTAATTCTTTCATAATCAGTAATAGCTAGTAATCCATCTTTATTTTTAGAAGAATATACTTGTAATGTTTTAGACATCTTTAAATAAGATTCAATATGTCCTTTACTATTAGTAATGCCTTCCACAGTAGCAGTATATTCTCTTTTCTTAGCTAAATTATTCCAATTATCTTGATATAATTTTTGTACCTTTTGATTCTTAGCAAACATAATAACACCTGAAGTATCATAATCCAACCTATGAATAACAAATACTTTCTTATTTTCCATCTTTAAATAATTAGATACTTCTCGGTATAAAGTTTTCTCTTTTTCTTTACTATTAGATATAGTTAATATCTTAGTAGGTTTATCTATAACAATAATATCGCTATCTTCATAAATAATCTTTAAATTAACATCCTTATAAGTAATAGCTTTACCAATACTAATAATATCACCACTATTTACTACATAGTTATACTTAGTAATAATATTATTATTAACATAAATACATTCATTCTTAAGTAAAGATTTAATATTATTCTTAGATTTATTTAAATTATTTCTTAAATAATTATATAATTCATCTTTTTCTTTTACAATAAATTTATCCATAACATCACATCCATATATATTATACAATAAATATAAAGTAAATAAAACCCTAAATAAAAATAAACTAGGACTAAAATAATTATTATCTACATATATTTATCTAGGTGATACCATGAAAAAGTTAGTAGTAATAATAACCATTTTAATACTATTTATTCCTAAAGTAAATGCAAGTACTAGTAGTGCTTCTTCTTATATATTAATGGATTCTACAACAGGAAGAGTACTTATGTCAAAAGATATGCATAGTAAAAGATTAATAGCCTCAATTACAAAGATAATGACTGCTACTTTAGCCATAGAAAGTGGTAAATTAGATGATGTAGTAGAAGTCTCTCCAATTATAAAAGAAGCCTATGGTTCAGGAATATATATCGAAGTAGGAGAAGAAATAACATTAAAAGATTTAGTATATGGACTAATGTTAAGAAGTGGTAATGATGCCGCTATGATGATATCTGAATACATCGGAGGGACTACTGAAGAATTTGTAAACATGATGAATAAAAAAGCTAAAGAATTAGGAATGAAAGAAACTACCTTTTATAACCCCAGTGGCCTTCCAACCCCTAGTGGTAATTATTCTTCAGCTTATGATATGGCCTTATTAACTAAGTATGCTATGAATAGTCCAGTTTATCAAGAAATAGTTAAAACTAAGACTTACAAAGTAACTACTAATAAAAAAACATATCTATGGCACAATAAAAATAAACTATTAAAATATGACTATATAACCGGAGGTAAAACAGGTTATACCGAAGAGTCTGGTCGTACTTTAGTATCTACTGCTAATATCGATAATATGCCATTAATCGTAGTAACAATTAGAGACTCAGATGATTGGAATACCCATATTGAACTATATAATTATGCCAAAGATAATTACTATGCTTATCGTGTTTTAAATAAAAATAAATTTAAAGTATATGGGGATAATTACTATAAAGATGCTCTTTTTTATATCAAAAATAATATCTATATTCCATTAAAAAAAAGTGAAACTAAGTCCTTAATAAGTCATATAAAATTAGATAAAAAGAAAAATTATCAAAATAATACCGTAGTAGGAGTAGATCAAATCTATTTAGGTAAAGAATTAATATATGAAGAAGATATATATATAACCAAAAATAAAAATATAGCTAAAGAAAGTATTCTAAGTAAAATAAAAAAGTGGTTTCATGATTAATTATATATGGTTTATCTTTCTTTTACTAGGAGTAATCTTTGGTATAATAAATAAAATAGATTTAACTACTAGTATGATATCTTCAGGTACTAAAGCCATAAATATGATTCTAAGTATCGTACCATTAATGTGCTTATGGCTTGGTACCATGAAAATAGCAGAATCTGCTGGTTTACTAGATATCATATCTAAAAAATTATCTAAAGTAGTAAGAGTAATCTTTCCCGAAATACCAGATGGAGATCCCTCTATTAGTTATATATCTTCAAATATAGTTATGAATATGTTAGGACTAGGTAATGCTGCTACTCCTTTTGGATTAAAAGCTATGAAAGAGTTACAAAGACTAAATAATACAACTACTGCTTCTAGATCAATGATAACATTTCTAGTAATAAATACATCTTCAGTAACCATAATACCAACTACTGTTATAAGTATAAGAATATTAAATAATAGTATAAATCCAACATCAATTGTACCATTAACAATAATAACTACTTTTATATCTACTTTCTTAGCTTTAGTATTAGATCGATTATTTTATATCTTATGGAGAAAAAGATATGATTAATTATTTTATTCCCATAGTAGTATTAATAATTATAATATATGGCATATATAGAAAAGTAGATATCTTTGATACCTTTATAGAAGGAGTAAAAGAAGGTATGAAGATAAGTATAAATTTATTTCCTACTATCTTTACTTTAATAATAGCCATATCTTTATTAGTAGATAGCAATTTTATAACAACATTAACTAAATTATTAAATCCTATTTTTAATAAAATAAACTTTCCTACAGAAGTACTACCACTTGCTATTCTAAGACCAATATCAGGATCTAGTTCTTTAATTATATTAGATAGCATTATAGCTAAGTATGGAGCAGATTCTTTTATAGGTATATTATCCTCAGTAATGCAAGGATCTACTGATACTACTATTTATATTATTGGTATGTATTTTGCTAGTATTGGTATTAAGAAAATAAGATACTCTTTAGTAGTTGGCTTATTAGCAGATCTTTTAAGTATAATAATAAGTTTATTAGTAGTAACTATATATTTTAGTTAATCCCCTTCATCCTGTAGTATTCCGGGGAATGATAGAGCCTAAGGTCTCTATCATAAAATTTATATCATTTATCAGTAGATTAATATTTTAATAATATAAGCAAAACTAAACAATAATACTTCCATATATCAAATAATAACATAAATTATTATAGGGAGGAATATATATATGAAAAATCCTTATAATAAAATAAATAAAGATATAGAATGTTTAAAAAATAATAATTGTATTCCAATAATCATCGGTCCAACAGGACCCCGTGGAAGAGATGGTAAAGATGGAGTAGCGGATACTATCAAAATAGGAAATACCACTACTGGAGAATCTGGAAGTCCTGCTATGGTATTTGATAACAAAATAGAAAATACACATATATTAGATTTTGTTATACCAAAAGGGCAACCTGGAAAAGAAGGAACAATAAAATCAGCATATTTAGTAACTTTTAATGATGAAACACATCCAAATGGAATAGAAGTAAATCCTAATAATAATATACCACTAGAAAGATTAGAATTAGATGTAAGTAATATCATTCTATTAGATAGCACTAATAATCTAATAAAATTTAATATTCCAGGTTATTATAAAATAACATTTATTGTAAATGCCTATCCAGAAGTACATACTACTGATTTTGATCCTACTAAAGATATAGTGGCCATAGGCTTTAGAGAAACAGGTACCGATCATATTTATATAGGAATGAGTTCATTTATCTATAATGGTGAAGCGGGATTAGTTACCTCAACTGGTATAATCTCAGTAGTAGATACATCAGTTACATATGAACTAGCTAATATAGGTAATTATCCAATTTATTTAGATTCGCCATTACAAGCTAATATAAAAACAAAATCATATTTTGCCAATCCATTAGTAGTTTTAACTATTGATTATTTAGGAAGGCCTGATTTATAATGAATAAATATAAAATATGTATATATGCCATATGTAAGAATGAAGAAAAATATATTGATACTTGGTATAATAGTGTCAAAGAAGCTGATAAAATATTTATATTAGATACAGGCAGTACAGATAATACTTTTAATCTATTAAAAGATAAAGAAAAAGTAACAATAAAAAAAGAAATAATATCACCATGGCGTTTTGATGTAGCAAGAAATAAATCATTAGATATGGTAGATAAAGATACCGATATATGTATATGTATAGATTTAGATGAAATATTATTACCTGGATGGAGAAAAATACTTGAACAAAATTGGAAAGAAGATACAACAAGAGTATACTACACATATAATTGGAAATTAGATAATAATAATAGACCATTAGTAACCTTTTATACTGATAAAATACACAAACGTAATGGTTATAAATGGATTCATCCAGTCCATGAAGTATTAACACCAATGATAAAAGAACATAAAATAATAATAAAAGACATAACATTAAATCACTATCCTGATTTAAATAAAAGTAGAAGTAATTATTTACCATTACTAGAAATGTCAGTTAAAGAATCTCCTAATGATGATAGAAATATGCATTATCTAGGTAGAGAATATATGTACCATCAAAAATACAATGAAGCTATTGATATATTAATAAAACATCTAAATTTAAAAACAGCAACTTGGAAAGATGAACGAGCTGCTTCTATGCGTTTTATTGGTAGATGTTATAATTATTTAGAAAGATATGATGAAGCTATACTATGGTATAAAAAAGCAATAAAAGAAGCCCCTTATTTAAGAGATCCTTATGTAGAATTAGCCCTTTTATATCATAAACTAAATAAAAATAATAAAGTAATATATTATACCAATAAAGCATTAAGTATTAAAAATAAAGATATGACCTATATAAATGAAATATTTAGTTGGGATAATACTATCTATGATATTAGAAGTATAGCCTTTTATAACATAGGTAAATATAAAGCATCTCTAAAGAATATAAATATAGCAATTAGTATGGATAAAACAAATGAAAGACTTATAAATAATAAAAAAATAATAGAGAGAAATATTTAAAATCCTCTCTATTTCAATTTACATTTAAAAGTATTCATAGTATAATTATAGAGGATGTAAAAGAGGTGTAGTATGGCAAATAAGAGAAGAAAAAGAAAACTAAAACCATTTACTAAAGTATTAATGGTATTAATACCATGTTTTGTAGTAGTAGGAGTAATCTATGGTATTGATATAAATAAAACAAATGATAATAAAACTCCAGATATTAAATTAGATACCAAGATAAATAATGATAATATAGTTAAAGATAGTAATACTCAAGATAATAATACTAGTGTAGACGATTCAGAAGTGGATCCAAACGATATTTATGGAATATTAGAAAGTATAGCTAAAACAGATTATCGTTATAAAGAAGTATTAGCAAATAAAGAAATGTATCCTGAAAAATTATTAGAAATGCTATCTCGTAATAAAGATATGATAAGTTATATGTATGACTTTGAAGATAAAAAGGGTCATATTTATATCGATAATATTGGTAAAGTAACCAAAGGAGAATATCCATTACTATTACAATATGATAAGAAATGGGGTTATGGTATTTATGGTGATAATGTTATAGCAATAAATGGTTGTGGTCCAACCTCTCTTGCTATGGTAGTAGCAGGTCTAACAGGCAAGAATGACACAACTCCTTATGATATAGCTAAATACTCATATGAAAAAGGCTATTATACCAAAGAATGGGGGACTAAATGGGATTTAATGTCAATTGGTATAGAACCATTTGGCGTAATTGGTAAAAAGATAGTTTTATCCAAACAAAATTTATATAATGAATTAAATAATGGTCATCCCCTAATAGCAAGCATGAGACCGGGAGATTTTACAACAGTAGGGCACTTTATAGTATTAACTGGCATCAAAGACGATAAGATTGTAGTAAATGATCCAAATAGTAAAGAAAGAAGTTCCAAGTTATGGGAGTATGATGTAATAGCTCCTCAAATAAAAGGCTTATGGACTTATAGTTTAGCAAGTTAAAAGAACTAGAACCATCTAGTTCTTTTATCATAATATAAAGTATATAGTAATAACTAATATATAATAGATATGGTTGATATCTTGTTTTTAGACCCTAGGCTAAAGAAAGCACTGAAAAACTTAAGTTTACTTAAGATTGAAAGTGAAATAAAAAAGAGTCTATATAAAATAGAACTCTAAGATATCATAAATGGAGGACGTAGTCGGATTTGAACCAACGCTCAGGGAGTTGCAGTCCCGTGCCTTACCACTTGGCTATACGTCCAAAGAACATACTAATTATATCAAAAAATATAACCCTTTTCAATATATTTTATGAAAAAAAACAAAAAAAGTACAAAAATAGATGAAAAAAAATCAAAGTTATAGTATAATAGATGTACTTTGAAAGGGGAAGTATATAAAATGGAAAGATTACAGAAAAGAATAGCAACATCAGGTTATTGTTCAAGAAGAAAAGCCGAAGAACTAATACAAAAAGGATTAGTAGAAGTAAATGGAGAAGTAATAACAAAATTAGGAACAACAGTTAAACCTGGAGATATCATAACAGTAGAGGGAAATATTTTAGATAATAGCAAAGCTTATGAATATTATTTATTAAATAAACCAAAAGGAGTAGTAACCACTACTAACGATGAAAAAGGAAGAAATACAGTTATAGATTTAATTGAAACAAATACAAGAATATATCCCGTAGGAAGATTAGACTATGATACAACCGGAGCCTTAATATTAACTAACGATGGTAACTTAGCAAACTTATTAATGAGACCAGATTCACAAGTAGATAAAACTTACATAGCTAAAGTAAAAGGAATAGTTCAAATACCCGATATTCAAAAATTAAGAAATGGTATCATTATAGATGGAGTAAAAACAAAAAAAGCAAGTGTTAGACTAAAGAGTGTTGATAAAAAGAAAGAAACATCAACAGTAGTATTAACAATCCATGAAGGAAAGAATCATCAAATAAAAAAAATGTTTGAAAGTTTAGGCTATAAAGTAATTAAATTAAGAAGAGAAAAAATAGCTTTTCTAGATTTAAAAGGTTTAATGCCTGGAGAATATCGTAATTTAAGTATTAAAGAAGTAAAAGTATTATATAGTTTATGCAAAAAATAAGGTGAGGTTATGGAAGTTAAAATAATAGAAGCAAAAAACAATGAAATTAGATTGGTTGAAGATATATTATTAATTTATGTTAAAGATATTAATTTATTAAGAAATATGAATAAAGAACAATTAGTTGAATTTATGTTTAATGAAAATGAAATTGTTAAATCGCTTAGTTTTGTGAGAGAATTTAAAGATAGTATTAGAAATTGTGTTTTTGATATTATTAGTGTTAATGAATTAAGAGATCTTATTGAAAGTAAAGAGGTTCCTTTATATTCACTTATAATTAGTACTGCTACTTACTATAAAAAAATTTATTTAGCTTTAAAAAGAAATGCAATAGATGAAGTTTCTATTGAATGTTCAAAAGAAAATTTTGTTAATGTTATTTCTTTAGTTAATAATGGAACTAGAAATGTTACTATTAAATGTCATGATATTTCTTTGAAAGAATATAGTGAATTATTAAAAGATATTAATGTATCTAATAAAAATGTTAAAGTTGATTATCAGGAGGCCAATACTCCGATTAAATTAAATACTTTACATAATTTATCTTTATTTATTGGTAATATTGTTAGTGATATTAATAAATATAATTTATCTAATTTGGAGAAAATTATGTATGTTTATGATATTGTTAAGTATCGTATTTATAACAAAGATGAAGATAATTATCTAAATAATAGGGATTTAGATAAGGTAACAAGTGGAAATACAATAGTATGTTCGGGATTTAGTAATTTATTTAATGCTATTTTGATGTCTTTAGATATTAAGGCTATGCCTTTAATTTCTAAAACTGCTAATCATCAAAGAAGTATTGTTTATGTTAATGATTCTAAATATGATATAGATGGAATATATGTTTTTGATCCAACATGGGATTGTCGTAAAAAAGAAAGTGAGAATTATTATTTGGAACGTTATAATTATTTTATGATGCCTCTTAGTAGATCTAAAATTACGGCATATGATGAGATTAGTAGATTATTGGAAGTTAATGTTAAAGATATAATAAAAAAAATATATGGTTATAGTTGTAATGATGAAGAACTTATGAGTGGTGTCTTTGTTTTGAATGAGTTAGAAAATTTATTTGGCTTTGCAGAAATCGATATATTTAATGAACATGATGATAGATTATCTTCTATAATGGAAAATTATTCTAACTTAGTTAAAAAATATGATCAAAATGAATTATCTAGTACTATTTTCTTTAAATTATTATATCGAGTAAGAAGAATTGAATTTAATAATGCTGCTGTTAGTGATATTGATTTATATGATCTTATTAGTACAGTTGTATCTAGGGAACTTAGTATTAAGAGACTAGAATATGATAAAGATACTTCGCCAATAGAGAAACTTTTAGGCCTTTTTATGGTTGAAGATGATGTTAAAGAGATTATATCTAAAAATATTAAAAGTTTGGAAAGAGAAATTACTCCTAACGGGGTAGGAATAGAAAGAGATACTACTAATATTAAGCTTATTAAAACTTTGAAGAAAATAAATGAAATTAAATAGACTGTCGAATGTTTTTGACTTTCTATTTTTTTTTATTGAAAAAAATTTTAAAATATGATAATATTAGTATGAAAGTATTGGAGAGTAAGCAGGTGTCACATATGAAAAATAAAATAATAATAGTATTAAGTATCTTATTAGTAGTCATATTAATATTCGCCTTATGTAGTAATAATAACGAAAAAACTATTAAAACCGATGGCATTTATAATATAAATGTAAATGGTGATTCATCAGTTACTATTTCTTCAAAACAAACTAAAACTATCTTCTTTAAAATAAATAATAAAAGTAAAAAAGATACAAATTATAAAGTAGGATATATTGGTAACAATGTTAAAATAACATATGATTCTAAAGACTCTGATCCACTAGAAGGAACTATCGAAAAAGAAAGTATGAAATATATCAAATTAAAAATAGAAAATACCAGTATAGATGCCACTACTGTTACATTATATTCAATATTAGAAAATAGTACTGATACTTTACCAGAAGGAATAAAAATAATATCAGAAGAATAGAAAAGGAGCCAAACAAATATGAAGAAAAAACATCTAATAATAGTAGGAACTATTATAATAAGTGCCATAGTTATATTAGGATTATATCAAACCTTTGCTCTAAGTGGAGACATAACTAAAGATACAAGTGGTTATTATAATATTACCGTAAACGATGGGACTACTGTTAATGTACCTGCAAATAGTAGCAAAACAGTATATTATAAACTAACCAATACCAATAAAGGAACAGTTAAGTATGGTGTAGGTTATAGCGGTTCTAACATAACAGTAAAATATTACCATGATACCCAAGACCCAGTAACTGGAACAGTAGATTATGGTAAAAGTAAATTTATAAAATTGTACATTCAAAATACTGGAAGTACTGCCACAACTGCAACATTATCTACAATCCTAGGCTATGAAAAAGGTGGAGATTTAATAGTACCATCGGGATATACCCTTGTAAACGAAAAAAAAGCGCTTTCCTCAAAAGAAGTATTACAAAGATTAGGCTTATCATATTCAAAAGAAACTCCTAACTTTAGTCTTACAAGTGCTGAAAACGGAACAAATGGCATATATGCTGCTGAAGATGATTTAGGAACAAGTTATTATTTTAGAGGAAATGTAACAAATAACTATGTAAATTTTGCGGGCAAAGCATGGAGAATAATAAGAATAAATGGTGATGGCACAATAAGAATGATATATGATTCACTACCTACTGAAGGGCTACGAGACCCAGCTCTTCGTGTAAATAGTTCTGATTTTACGGCTCCTATGAATGATAACGCATATGTGGGATATATGTATGGAACTGCAGGTTCTTCTACATATGAAAGTACACATTCAAATAGTACTAATAGTCCTATAAAAAATGCTGTAGACCAGTGGTATGATAAAAATATAGTAAATACTGGATATGAAGACTATGTTGCTGATGCCATATATTGTAACGATCGTAGTGTATATGAAGGAACAGGAATAGGAACTGCAGAAACAGGATACATCCCAGGAAACAGATTATTAAGTAGTACTCCAACATTAAAGTGTGTTAACAAAAATGATAGATTTACAAAAAGTACTACACTAGGAAATGGGAAGCTAACAAAGAAAGTAGGCGTAGTAACTTCTGATGAAGTTATGTATGCTGGAGCAACTTCTAGTGAAAGCAATGCATATTATTTATATGAAATTCTTAATGATTCTAGTAATGGAAGTTGGACAATGAGCCCAATAGCTTTTTCTAACGGTGGTGTTTATAGTTCATGCGTATTAAATGGCGCTATTTATGCTAGCCCTGATATCTGTTACTTTACTAGCAATTATGCTATTCCTGTAATATCTATTAAAGGAGATGCAATAATAAGTGGAACCGGAACATCAAATAATCCATTTAAGGTAGAATAATAAAAGAGAGCATACATAATGTATACTTTCTTTTATATCATGTATAAAGAATTATCATCTTGATATATATTTGAAGAATTACCTATCTTTTGTTCTAATAATTTAACTCTATTTTCTAGATTAGATATTTTATTATTAATTTCAAATATAGGATTATTTTGATTCATATTCATTTGTGGTAACATACCATTATTTAACATAGCTCCAGGAGGCATTTGATAGCCGTAGTTGGCATAAGCCATATTACCAGGAAAATTTTGATAATAACCTCCATACATCATATCTCTTTCTGTCATAATTTATTCCTTTCTTTCTACTTTATTATATGCAAAACATAAAAATAGTGATATAATACTAAGTAGGTGAAATTATGAGATTAAAAAACATTAAAGGAGCAAGTGAAAAAATACTTGAAGGAAAATACTTTATAAGTAATCCAAAAGATTATCGAGGAAAGTGGAATAAATTATTTAATAATAATAATCCTATCTATATAGAAATAGGTATGGGTAAAGGAAATTTTATCATAAAGAATGCTATATCTAATCCTAATATAAACTATATAGGAATAGAAATGTATGATTCAGTTATCTTAAGAGCAGTAGAAAAAACAAACGAATTAGAACTAAATAATTTATATTTAATTCGTATGGATGCACGTTTAATTGAAGAAGTATTTGATAAAGAAATAGATTTAATATACTTAAACTTTTCTGATCCATGGCCAAAAGAAAGACATACTAAGAGAAGACTTACTAGTCCTAGATTTCTAGCTAGATATGATAGTATATTTAAAGATAAGAAACATATTATAATGAAGACTGATAATATAGATTTATTTAATTATTCAGTAGAATCATTAAAAGAATATGGATATAATATAAATGATATAAGTAATGATTTACACAGTTATAAAGATAATATCATTACTACAGAATATGAAGATAAGTTTACTAGTAAAGGAATCAAAATAAATTATTTTGATGCTAGTAAGAATTAGGAGGTATATATGAAAGTATTTAATAAATTAGATATAAATCCCACGAATATGAACCTATATATGGAAGCAGTAACTCATTCATCATTTACTAATGAGAATCCAAGTTATCCAGATTATGAAAGATTAGAGTTTCTAGGAGATGCCGTATTAGAAATAATCATAAGTGAATATTTATATAAAGAAAGACATTTAGAAGAAGGAACAATGACTAGAATGAGAGCTTCTTATGTATGTGAAGAAGCATGTGCTACATATGCAAAAGAAATAGGATTAGACTTAGATATAAGAGTAGGAACAGGTGAAGAAATAAATCAAACCATTTTAGCAGATGTCTTTGAAGCCTTTGTAGCGGCTCTTTATCTAGATCAAGGGTTTGAATTTACTAGAAGTTTTGTATTAAATATAATTTTAAAATATATTGAAAAAGAAGTAGATTTCTTACATGATTATAAAAGTACATTACAAGAACTAGCACAAACAGTAAAAAAATCAATTATCTATGAAGTAGTAGATGAAGAAGGCCCTGCTCATAATAAAAAATTTACTTCCATAGTTAAAGTAGATGGAATCATTATGGGAAGAGGAACTGCTGGTAGTAAGAAAGCATCAGAACAAGAAGCCGCTAAAGACGCATTAAGTAAAAGAGCAGGTATAAAGTAGGAGGAAAAAATGAAAATAACAAAAGTAGTAGTAGGATTATTAGAAGAAAATTGTTATGTCTTAGAAAAAGATAAACAAGTCATAGTAGTAGATCCAGGTGATGAATACGAAAGAATAAAGAAAGTAATAGGCCATAAAAAAGTAGCAGGAGTCTTAATAACCCATAATCATTTTGATCATGTTGGAGCTTTAGAAGAATTTGATCCAAGTTTAGTATACAAATATGATAATTTAGAAGAAGGAGAACATACTATAGGACCATTTAATTTTGAAGTAATATATACTCCTGGTCATACTAAAGACTCAGTAAGTTATTATTTCAAAGAAGATAATATTTTATTTGATGGTGATTTTGTCTTCTGTTTAGGTATTGGTAGATGTGATTTAGATGATGGTGACTATAAAGAAATGATGCGTAGTATCGAAAAAATAAAGAAATATCCTAAAGATATGATAATATGTCCAGGACATGGTAATCATACAACATTAGAGTATGAGATGGAAAGAAGCTTATATTTCAAAAGAGGAAATAATGAATAAAGTAGTAGAATTACTTATAAAAAATAATAAAACCATTAGTACTATGGAATCATGTACCGGAGGAGCTCTAGTAAATGCTATTACTAATATACCAGGAGCAAGTGAAGTACTTAAATTTAGTGCTGTAACATATTCTAATGAATATAAAATAAAACTAGGGGTAGATAGTAAAACAATCGATAAATATACCGTATATTCAATGGAAACAGCAGATGAAATGAGCAAGGTAATTAGTAATTATACCAATTCCAATTATGGAGTAGGAATAACTGGAAAACTTAGTAGGCCAGATATAAATAATCCTTATGGAGAAGATAATTTGGTATTTATAAGTATCTATAACAAAGATAATAATAAATATTATCATAAAGAAATAAAAGTAGATAAAATAACTAGAGAAGAAAATAAAAATATCGTTATAGAAGAAATAATAACCATGTTAATTAATATAATTAATTAGGTGAGAATATGAAGAAAATAATTATTGGTATACTTGGTACTAGTGAATATATGAAGACCAATGATGCCTTTTATGATGTATATAAATATAGTAATAATTATATCAAGAAAATAGTAGAAAATGATGCCGTGCCACTCCTAATACCATTAGTAGATGACAAATTAATAGAAGAAACACTAGATATGTGTGATGGTTTATTATTACCCGGAGGAAGCTATATCAAAGAAGTAAATTTCAAAGTAATAGATTACTTCTATCAAAGAAAGAAACCTATATTAGGGATATGTATGGGTATGCAAACACTAGCCATGTATTCAGTTAATATAGAAAATAAAGAAAGAAAAAGAATAATAAAACCAATAGATACCGGAGTAGATCATTGGCCTATTGAAGTAATAAGAAAGAACTTAACTACTTTAGCTCATAAAGATTATGTTAATGAAGATAGTCTTCTATATAAAATATTAGATCGTAAAGAAATAATAGTAAATAGTCTTCATCATAATACCATAACCGAAGTAGGAAGTAGCTTTAAAGTAGTAGCCCGTTCAGAAGATAATTTAATCGAAGCTATTGAATATAATGGTAATGATCGTTTTGTACTAGGAGTACAATTTCATCCTGAAGTATTACCTCAATATAATAATATATTTAAAACTTTTATCAGTAGATGTAAAGATGATATCTCAATGTAGATATCTCTTTTATTATATCCTCTAAAGTCTAGGTCTTTAGAGGTTAACTAAAGCCTTAAGATAAGTCTTTAGTTAAGATATCAACCATATCTATTATATATTAGTTATTACTATATACTAAGTAAATATTGTTTTACATTTAAAAAAATGATATACTTAATATGATAGAAGGGATGAGATATGAATTTAAAAGGTATTTTAGATATTAATAAAACAATAAGTAAAGATTTATTTAAAGAAACAAATTATCCTTGGGAGGTATTACCCTATATAAAAGATTATATTATTACTTTAGGTAATAATCTTGCTAAAGATAATTATACTGAAATAGAAGACCATATCTGGGTAGGAAGTAATGTAGAAATAGATAAGTTATCTACGATTATAGCACCATGTATAATAGATGATAACACTATAATAAGACCAGGAGCATATATAAGAGGAAATGCTATTATAGGAAAGAACTGTGTAATAGGAAATAGTACTGAAATAAAGAATTCTATTATTTTTGATAATTGTCAGTTACCACATTATAACTATGTAGGAGATTCTATCTTAGGATATCATGTTCATTTAGGAGCAGGAGTAATACTTAGTAATTTAAAGAATGATGGTACAAATATAGATATCAAATATAAAGATAAAAAATTACCTACTGGTATGAGAAAAATGGGCTCTGTAATAGGAGACTCTACTGAAGTAGGATGTAATAGTGTATTATATCCAGGTACTATTATTGGTAAGAATACTAATATTTATCCTTTAACTAGAGTAAGAGGAATAATAAATAGTAATAGTATAGTAAAAGATGAAAATACCATAGTAGATAAAGAGGTAAATTATGTTAAATAAAAAAATTAATAGATTATATATAGTATTTTTAATCATTGGTATTATTATTACTTCAATTGGTTTATATACTTCAGTTATAATGTTAGATAATAGTAATAAAGTAGATACTATAGGTACAATAACCTCTATAGTAAGTACTTCTAGTGATACTCCTGATGTATATGTTACTTATAATGTTGATGGTAAAAGATATACCTCAGTAATGCGTGGTTACTCAAGTACCTTTTATGAAGGTAAAAAGATAGACATATATTATATGAAGAATGATCCTAATATCATAGGAAATAAGAAATTAGAATTATTAATTTTATTACTTCCTTTTATAGGCATTATTTTCCTATTAATCGGAGGCATAAATATATTTAAAATAATAAGTAATAAAAAGAAGAAAGAAAGATTAATAAAAACAGGTACTAAGGTAGAAGCAACTTATATTGAGACTAATACTAACTTTAATTTAAGAGTATTAGGAAGAAATCCAAGTAATATAATATGTGAATATGATGATCCAATAAGCAAAAATACATATAGATTTAAAAGTGAAAGATTATGGTATGATCCAACATTATATATAGGTGATAATGATATATATACTTTTAATGTATATGTAAATAAAGATAATATGAAAGACTATTATGTTGATATAGAAAAATTAATAGATAAGGAGTAATTATGGCTACAATTAAAGAATATTTAAAATATTATAAAAGTTTAACTTTTAATGAATGTAAATTAAATATAAATGATGTATTATTATTTACTGAATTATCTTATATAGATTGGCATAATATTGTACCTGAAGATAATAATAAAATAACCCTAAAAGAAGCTTTTAATATTTATCAAAAGACTAAGAATGTTTACTTAAGTACTTTTATGAAAGGTAATATTGCCAATCTAAAAGATATTTATACAAGTACTAGATATAAAGATATATATCTAAGTAATTATAAAGAATATGTCGATAATGAAAAACAATTTGGAGCACTCAAAATACATTTTGATAATAAAGTATTTATTTCCTATAAAGGAACTAATGGAACAATCATAGGGTGGAAAGAAGACTTTACTTTAGGTTATCATTTTCCAATTATATCTCAAAAGTATGCTATTAATTATTTAAATGAAGTAATAACAAGTGAAGATAAAGAAATATATATTGGAGGTCACTCTAAAGGTGGTAATCTTGCCATGACATCCTCAATGTATTGTAATAATGATATTTTTAAAAGAATAAAAACTATATATAATTTAGATGGTCCTGGTTTTAGAGAAAAAGATTTAAATAATAACTTTAAAAAGATATTACCTAAATTGCAAATATATATACCAGAAGATAGTGTTATTGGAATGCTTTTATATAGTACTAATAATAAAAGAGTTGTTAAGTCTAATGCTTCTGGAATACTAGAACATGATATTAATACTTGGCTTTGTTTTGGAGAGTTTTTAGAGAAGGGGAAGATATCTAAATTTAGTTTGAATATTGATAAAAGAATTAAGACTTGGAATAAGAGATATAGTGATAGCGAGTTAGAGATTATGATTAATTCCATATTTAATGTTTTTGAGAGTAATAATATTAAGAGTTTTAGAGAATTGAAGAAGCTTAAACTTAATCAGATACTTGGTATGATTAATGAAATTAATGATATTGATGATGAGACTAAGAAATTATATGGTGATACTATTAGAGATTTGATATGGATTAATAATAAAAAATAGTTTTTATATTAAGACTTAGGATAAGTCTTAATATAACAGTGAGAGACTTAATTTATTAAGGCTCAAACTGAAATAACAAAATAAAAAGGGAGAGTTTTATGTACTCTTCCTTAATTTATATTTTTAAAATTCTACTAACAGGTCTACTATTTAGTTCTTCTTCAGATTCTAAAACTTTTTGAGAATTAATACTTTCACATTGAATTTTAGCTTGTTTTAAGATATTTATTAGTTCTAATCTTTTTTTTGTTAGTGGATCTGTTACTCTTTTTATTTCTGTACTTTTATTAGATATTTCCTCTTTATTTAAAACTATAGTTGGAGCATTAATATTTATAGGATTAAAATTATTAATTTGTAAAATAATTTTGTCAACTGCTACTAACGAGCTTTGTTTATCAGTGGTAATTTCATTTGATTTACATTCTAATTTATTTCCAACAATGTTAGAATTAATAAGATTTAATTTATTAGTAGCTCTTAGTGTGATAATAATATTTTCTTTTTGATTACCAATATTAGAGTCTATTACTTCAATTTTATCTTTGGCTGCAAATAAAATATCTGCTTTTGGATTTATTGTTCCTATTTTGCTACTATCCATGTTTTTGATTATTAATTCTTTAGCGGTAATATTTAAATACGGAAATATAGTTATATTTGTATTATCTATTGTACATTTACCATCGGTGCCAACAATGCTAACTCCTTTATTGGAACTAAAAGTACAATTTTTAATAATAACTTCACAATTGTCATATCCAAAAATATATATTTTATGGTCTTTAAAATCAATATCTTCAAATACATAACAAATTGGTTTATTCAATTTAAATTTTTTTACTAATTTTTCTTCGTCTTCTCCTATACCATAACAAGAAATAGTATAAGAGTTATCTTTGTACTTTGATTTTCTTTTTTCTAGGTTACTGCTCTTTATATAACAAGTTATCTTTTTATCATCTTCAACAACTTTACCTAAATTGTGAGTAAGTTTTTTCTTAATATAAATTCTTGCCATATTATAATTATAATTTACTTTTTTTAATATATTCATAATTAAACTTCCTTTCTTGAATTGTTTATTATTTTATCATAAAAAATTCTTTTTTTCAATAGAAATGATGTGTTTTGGATAGTAATTTAGACTGCTATCTTGTTTTTTCTATGAAAAAATGATAAAATTATATAGCAAAAACGATGTTTTTATAAATTGATAGTTAATTAGATTGGTTTATAGGAGGGATGATTATGTTTAAATTGGTTAGTAAATATAAACCTAGTGGGGATCAACCAGAAGCGATAAATGAATTAGTACAAGGAATAAAAGAAGGTAAGAAAGAACAAGTCTTACTAGGAGCAACAGGTACAGGTAAAACATTTACTATTGCTAATGTAATAGAAAAAATAAATAAACCTACCTTAGTACTAGCCCATAATAAAACACTCGCAGGACAATTATATAACGAATTAAAAGAGTTATTTCCTGAGAATAGAGTAGAGTATTTTGTATCTTATTATGACTACTACCAACCAGAAGCCTATGTACCTAGTACCGATACCTATATAGAAAAAGATTCATCAATTAATGATGAAATAGATGAATTAAGACATAGTGCTACTTCAGCCTTAATATCAAGAAGTGATGTCATAGTAGTAGCCTCAGTATCATGTATCTATGGAATAGGAGAAATAGAAGAATATAAAAAGAAGATGTTAACTCTTAATGTTGGAGATACTATAGATAGAGATATAATATTAAAAAAATTAATAGAAATGTTATATGAAAGAAATGATATTGATTTAAAAAGAGGAACCTTTAGAGTAAGAGGAGATTCTCTAGAAATAGTACCAGCCTATGAAAGAACAAATGGTTTACTAATAGAGTGGTTTGGAGATGAAATAGATCGAATAAGTGAAGTAGATACCATTACTGGTCATATTCTAAAAGATAAAAAGACCGTATCCATATTTGCAGCTTCTCACTTTGTAACTGATGAAGAAAGATTAAAGATAAGTATAGAGAGAATAAATAAAGAAAAAGAAGAAAGAGTAGAATACTTTAAAGAGAATAATAAATTAATTGAAGCACAAAGAATTGAAGAAAGAGTAAATTATGATATGGAGATGTTATCAGAAACAGGCTTTTGTCGTGGTATTGAGAATTATTCAAGACATATAGCGCTAAAAGAAGAAGGTGAATCTCCGAATACCTTAATAGATTTCTTTCCCAAAGATTTCTTACTCGTAATAGATGAATCCCATGTAACATTACCTCAAGTAAGAGCTATGTATAATGGCGATAGAGCTAGAAAAATGAACTTAGTAGACTATGGTTTTAGATTACCTAGTGCTCTTGATAATAGACCATTAAAGTTTGAAGAATTTACTAAAAAATTAAATGATGTAATCTATGTAAGTGCTACCCCTGGAGACTATGAAATGGAGAGAGTAAATAATAAAGTAGTAGAACAAATAATTAGACCAACTGGACTATTAGATCCATTAATAGAAGTAAGACAAACCAAAAATCAAATAGATAACCTAGTTGAAGAAATAAATAAACAAATAGAAAAGAATGAACGAACATTAATTACAACATTAACAATTAGAATGGCCGAAGAATTAACTAACTATCTAAAGAGTCTAGATATTAAAGTAGCTTATTTACATAGTGAAGTAAAGACTTTAGAAAGATTAAAAATAATAAGAGACTTAAGACTAGGTAAATATGATGTAGTAGTAGGAATAAACCTATTAAGAGAAGGAATAGATATACCAGAAGTAAGTCTAATAGCCATTATGGATGCTGATAAACAAGGCTTCTTAAGAAGTACTAGAAGTCTAATTCAGACAATAGGAAGAGCAGCCCGTAATAGCAGTGGAAGAGTTATTATGTATGCTGATATTATTTCTGATAGTATGAATGAAGCTATTACTGAAACCGAAAGAAGAAGAAATATCCAAGAAAAATATAATAAAGAACATGGTATTATACCTAAAACTATTATTAAAGATATACCTGAAGTTATTTCTAATGAGACAGACAAAAAGATAGAAAAAGAATCTAAATTAAGTAAGAAAGAAAAATTAGATTTAATAGATAGTCTTACTAAAGAGATGAAAAGTGCTGCTTCTAACCTAGATTTTGAAAGAGCTATGGAACTTAGAGATATTATCTTTGATTTAGAAAATGATAAATAAATATATAAAGAAGACTATTAATTAGTTTTCTTTTTTAACTCCTCTTCAGCCTATAGTCTTCCGAGGTATTTTTATGCCTAAGGTCATAAAAATAAAATAATATAATCAAAAGACCACAATTAGTAGCAGTCTTTTAACATCCAAATATTAACCAAAAGCCTAAACAAATTAAAGCTAAGTATTCAAGTAATAAAATAAAAACATTACCAAAACAAGGAGCAAATAAAGTAATTAACATTTGATAAAAAGTAATAATCATTAACATTAATACCATTAAAAATAAAAATAATTTAAAACCTGCACATAAACGAAAGAAGTTAAAAAAATTATTAAACATAGATATTCACCTACCATAGTTTATGTAAGAGTAAAAGAATTGTTAAAAAATGTTGTGAAAATAAAAATAATATGATAAAATTATATTATAGAAGGTGATATTATGAATGAGAATACTACATTATTTGATGTATCTAAAGTAACAGATAAATGCGTTAGAGAAACACTAGAAGCTTGTATTGAAGCATTAGCAGAAAGAGGATATAATCCTATAAATCAAATAGTAGGTTATATCATATCAGGAGATTTAGGTTATATTTCATCGTACAAAGAAGCAAGAAACAGAATAGCTAAAATAGATCGAACTACTTTAGTAGAAGAATTATTAAAAAATTATTTAAAATGAGATATTTAGGAATAGACTTAGGTAGTAAGACAGTAGGTCTTGCCATATCTGATACAACATTAACAATAGCTTCCTCACTTAAAACTATCTTCTTTAAAGATGAAGATTATTTAAGTACAATAGATGAGATAAAGAATATTATTAAAGAATATGACATTCAAAAAATAATATTAGGTTTGCCTAAAAATATGAATAATACTTTAGGAGAAAGAGCAGAAATAACTACTAAATATAAAAGAATACTAGAAGAAAATACTAATATTCCAGTAATCTTTTTTGATGAGCGATTAACCTCAGTAATATCAAATTCAATTTTAATTGAAGCTGATATATCCCGCAAAAAAAGAAAGAAAAAAGTAGATAGTATCGCCGCTCAAATAATATTACAAGACTATTTAAATAAGGAGAAAAATGAACATGAATAAAGAAAATACATTTAAAGTAATTGATAGAGAAGGAAAAGAAATAGAATTTGAAATACTATTTACTTTTGAATCAGATGAAACAAAAAAGAATTATATGGTATATACAGATAATACCAAAGATGAAGAAGGAAATACCAAAGTATACGCATCAGTATTTAAACCAGATGCTGAGCCACTTGAGTTATTACCAGTAGAAACAGAAAGAGAATGGAAAATAATAGAAACTATAATAACTTCAATTACTGAAGAATCAAAAAAAGAAAAGAAAGAAGACAAATAGTCTTTTTTGACATGGAGGAATTATGAAGAGGTTTAGAAATATAGCCCTTGCGCTAGTTGTGATATCATTCTTTTTAGTAGTAGCAGTATGTACATTTTATAATATAAATATGGCAAAAGTATCAAATGATAATACCCTAAAAGAAGTAACTATTAAAGCAGGTAGTATTAATAGTATTGCTAACACATTAAAAGAAAATAATTTAATAAAAAATATAACTATCTTTAAAGTTTATACAAGATTAACTAATAAAACAAACCTAAAAGCAGGTACCTATAATTTTAGTGAAGATATGGGAGTAAAAAAAATAGTATCTTTACTTGAAGAAGGTAAAACTAACGAAAACAATATAACCTTTAAAGAAGGAATAAATGTTAGAGGTATAGCAAAGTTAATTTCAAAAAAGACTAATAATAGTTATGATAGCATTATAACTATTATGAATGACAATAATTATATTGATGAATTAATTAGCAAATATTGGTTCTTAACTAATGACATTAAAAACAAGAATATTTATTATCCACTGGAAGGTTATTTATTTCCTGATACCTATAATGTAATGAAAGATACAGATATAAAAGATATAATTACTAAGATGTTAGATGAAACCGATAACAAATTATCAAAGTATAAAGATAGCATTACAAATAACAAACTTAGTATTCATGAAATAATAACCTTAGCCTCAGTAGTAGAACTTGAAGTTGCCAATAAAGATGATCGTAAGTCAGTTGCTGGTATATTCTTAAATAGGCTAGATTCTAAATACTTTCCTACTTTAGGTAGCGATGCTACATCCTATTATGGAGCCAAAATAGATGATTGGTCTACGAATAGACTTACTTCTGTTGAATTAAATGACTGTTCTAACAAGTATAATACTAGATGTGCTTATAATAAAGGCTTACCAGTAGGACCAATTGGAAATCCATCTATAGAGTCAATTGAAGCCGTATTAAATCCAGAAAAACATAATTACTACTACTTTGTAAATGATTGCAAAGGTAAATTATATATGTCAAAAAATGAAACAGAACATAATAATATAATAAATAAATTAAAAAAAGAAAACAATTGGTGTGCCTAAAAATAAAAGAGGAACAAATCCTCTTTTTTAATTTTCTGCTTCTTCTAACATTTTAGTAATAAATATACCATATCCTTTACTAGGATCATCTACAACTACATGAGTTACTGCCCCAATAATATAATCATCTTGAATAATAGGACTACCACTCATACCTTGTACTATACCACCAGTATCTTTAAGTAATTTTTCATCATTAATTTCAAATAAAATATTTTTAGTACTATTACCATTATTATTAATTCTTAAAATATTAATATCAAAACTTTCAATAGTATTACCATCGATAACAGTTAAAATACTTGCTTTACCAGTTTTAACATTCTCTTCTTTAGCAACAGCAAATAATTTCTTATCTGGAATATCCGTAGTATACTTACCAAATATACCACTAGAAGTATTCTCACTTACTGTTCCAAAGACTTTACTACTATCATATTTAGCATTTTTTTCTCCTGGTTTACCAATATCACTTCTAGTAATACCAGTTACTGAAGAACCATATATTTTACCATCTTTAATTTCCAATCTTTGACCAGTATTCTTTTCAATAATTTCATGTCCTAAAGCTCCAAATAATTTAGTATTAGGATCAATAAAAGTAAGAGTACCAACACCAGTTATACTATCTTTAACATATAATCCTGTTTTATAGACATTATCCTCTGTTTTACTTAATTTTAAATTAGTAGTGTTTTCTTTAGTACCACGTATATAAGTAATACTAATATTTTCTTTATTATTAGTTTTTTCAATTAAACTAAGCATATCCTCAATATTAGTAATATCAGTATTATTAACTTTAATAATTTTATCACCAGTTTGTAATCCAGCTTTACTAGCAGGATTAACTCCTGATACATCATAAGTACCTACAATAATAACACCTTTAGAATTAAGTTCAATACCAATGTTTTCACCACCAGCGATTATATAATCTGAATAGGCAAGGATAGTATTGGGTATAATAAATAATGCAAGTAGAGAAGGAAGCAGAATCTTGTTTTTTAAAATTTTAAAAAACATAAAACAACATCTCCTTTAAATAGTTTAACAGACTACATTATTATTATTTACTATATTAAATAAAGTATTATAGATAATTATTACCATATTTATATTGACATCAAAGTTAATTTATTGTAGAATATAAACCTGTAAAGGAGATGTGGTAGTATGAATAAAACCCTTTTAGATAATCAAATAGAAGTTGCTAAATATAATTACAATTATTTTTTTACAAAAATGATAGTAAAAATATTACAAACATGTTTTAAACTTTCATGTATATTACTAATTAGTGAAATATTTAATTATACTATTATAAACATTATAGCTATTATTTATACTATTATATCTTTATTTAACATATATATTATTATTAGTAATTATAAATATATAATTGAAGATATCAGAAAAACATTAAAACTAGAAGTATCTTTTGAGATAGATCTAAATACAATATCAGATAAATTATTTAAAGGAATATTAAACTATGGTAAATAATTTCTATATTGGTGATGTCCATCATACTAAGACTATAAAAAAAGATGCTTATACAGAAAAATTAGTACTATATAGTGATGATAAATATAACTATTTAGATTTAATTAATGATATAAATTATACAACTGATAATAATAAAAAAGCTTATGTACTTGAAGAAACATTAGTAGAAATAGATATAAGAGATTTTAGAGAAGATTATAACTATTTATTATCAAGACATAACGATAAAAAAAAGACCAAAAAGAAACATTGGTATAATAGATAGGGGTAAATATGGATAATATAATGATATATCCTATTAATATATGGACAATAAAAAAAGAATATAAAAACAATGTAATAGAAGAAGATATTATTTATGATATGATAATAGGACAATATGATATATATCCATTTGTATATCCAATAATAAAAACAATATCTAAAAACATATATAATAAGTTAATAACAAAAGAATATGTATTAGAAGAAAGACTAGATTTAGAAGAACTATTTTTAATTAAAGATCAAAATGGTAATTACATTTCTTCAGTAAATGGAGTAGAGTTACCTAAAAGTATTAAGAAAGAATCAAAAATAAAAAAATTATTTAAAAAACTCAAGCTATAACGCTTGAGTTTAATTATCTATATACATTTTTTAATCAATTTTATAAAACAAATGAAAAAGACCCAGAGCTTCTAAAGTTTTCTAGGCACTTTTCAATATTATTATATGCTATGAATTAATATTTATACGATGTAATAGTACTTATCAAATCCCATTACTTTTAATACCTCATCGATGGTAATTGAAGTCAAATTATCTTTTAATATATCTAATTCTTTTGTAATTAATTTTTTCATTTCTATTGCTTGCTCATTTTCTAATAATAATTCTAATGATTTAATTATTATATACATATTTGTATACAATGGTTTATCAGGACACTTTTTAGTTTTGTCTAATCTAATATAGAAAGTACTTCTATAAGTATATAATCTATCATCATGAGCCGCTATATTACGAACTGACGTTAAATTACCAAGAATATTTTTTAGTATTTTATCATTTATATGGAATTGTTTACTTATTTCTTGTCTGTCTTGTTGTTTCATTAAACCATAAAACTTACTAATAGTTCCAAGAGATAAGATTTTAGTAGCAACCCAAGGTGGAACAAATCCATATTTATTCATATAATGAGTTATTGCATCATGCTTCCCATTTCCTTTAACAATTTCCTTTTTAATTTCTTCAATTAATTTTTCTATATATTCTAAGTTAGAATTATCGTTTTTTAAATCAAAATTATTAATATCTAAATAATTTTCTAATCCATATTTTTCAGCAAATAAATTGGCAATTTTAGTCTTTATGACAGCTTCAATTTCAAGAATATATTTAAGTATTATTATTTTTAAATTCTTATCAAATTTATATACTGTAAATATTTCTTCAAATGAAGCGTTATCTTTATAATTTTCTCCTATTTTAAATATCCGTTTATAGGAGTTTACTATTGAATAATAAGAATACTTTTCAATTAAATATCTAACATTATTTTCATCTTTTATTGATACACCCTTTGAATTTAATATTTCTATTAATTCATTTGTTGATTTAAATTCTTTAACCATTTTTACCTCCTATAAAATGAAAAAGACCTAGGGCTTCAAAAGTTTCCCAGGCACATCTCAATAAATAATATACACTATTTATTGATAAAATGCAATATTTTTTGAGAAATTTTCTATGAAATACAAGAAAACTAACCAACGTTCAGTAAATGGAGTAGAGTTACCTAACAGTATCAAGAAAGAATCAAAAATAAAAAAACTATTTAAAAAACTCAAGCTATAATGCTTGAGTTTAATTATCTCTTGGTACGGACAAATAGTATATCCGAAACCTTAGGAATAGTTGATAAACAACTAATCATTAAAATAATTATAACATAGAAAACTGTTATTGTAACATTTTTTTATCTACTTTATAAAATTATTTATCTTTTTCTATAAAACCATTAGCAACTGTTTTTAAAAATGTATCTTCGATATTATGATACTGAACAATGCTAGTTTCAATATTTTTTAGTCTTTTTTCGATATTTTTAGATGTTCTTTCTATTTTTTCATTAACTTGTTTTAATTCATCAATTTCAGAAATATAAACTAAAAATCTAGAATATTGTTCGAAATCTATTTCAGTATTCTCTTTAAATGTTTTAATACCATTTAATTTTTTGTATTCATAATTAACTTTAAGTTTTTTCAATTCAAACTTATTCAATATATCAGGAACAATAACTCCTAAGCAAACAATCCATTCTTTGCCAGGGAAAATAGTTAAGTTATTTACAGTATTATCATTTAAGTATTTTTTGTCTCTTTCATCTAATTGATTTATAAAATCTTCATCATAATGTATATGTGTTAAAACTAATGGCACCTTTCCAACATTTCTTAATACTACACATGTAAGATTAGATCTTACTAATTCAAATGTAACTTGTAAATATGGTCTATTTTCATTATGCTTATCTTTAAGCAAAATAAAGATAGTTATCCATGAACCAATAAGAGCGACTAAACTTATTATATCTCCCCACGAAAACGAGTTTAGTCTATCTATACTTTTAATTAATTCATCAATTTTACTTTCCATTTAAGAATTCCTCCTACATCAAAAAAGAGCATAGTATTTCTTATTAATTAATCTTTACTAGCCCTTATTTATTTCTTTTATAATTATCTTATTATTAGTGATTTTTCACCAACTACTTGTTGTCTATTTTGTCTTAACTTATCAGTTACTACACGAGGCGTATGCGATAGTGCATAATATTTACCATTAATAACTTCATATGTTCTACCAGTTGATTCATTATAAGAATATTCAACAGTAGAATTTTCAACTTCTTTTTTCTTATTTGTTAATAATTCTTTAACATATTCACTAGAAAATCCTAATTCATCTGGAAATGCAATTTTTTCTGATAGGATAAGGTAAGTTAAATTAGATTCAAATACTTCTAACTCATTTTTAGCACTAAATAATCTCTTGCGTTCTTTCTCTAATCTTAATGCAGATTTTTTAATTAAGCTATCACTACCAACAAATTTGGAAACTGATAATAATTGCGCTACAAAATTGTATTTTTTACTTGCAGAATCATATTTTTTTTCAAGACCATGTAATCTTTCTACACTAAAATCATCTATTGATTTATTTAAAAAATAAGCATTAGCAAAGTTTTCATCACCAATTAAATTAGTAAAATGTGTATTTATTCTATTTGTAATTATCATACAAAGACCCCCTTTGAATGCCTTATATGATATCATATAAGTCCATTTTTGTCAAGTTTAACGTTCTAAATCATCTTTTTCTTTACTTAAATCTAGTCCTTCAACGTCATCATCATCTAATATATTATCATCATACATTTCATTAACTACATCAATGTATTTATCATCTTTATCATACCAACTGTGAAGTTTAACATGTAAGAAAGATATTAATTTATTAAATTTATCTTTCCAGTAATCTAACATATTTTTTAAATCTTGTATTTTAGATTTTAAAATTGATATTTCATTATCCTTTTCCTTAATCGTATCATTTAAAGTTTTAACTCTTAAATTAAGTGCTTCTAATTTTTCTTTTTGCTCTGGTAAACTAAATCCTTCTTTGGCTTGATCTTCAGTAGATACTCTTAAATATAAACCACATATTCTTTCTTCATCTTTCATATACTTCAACTCCTTTTACTAAAAAAGAGGAGACAATAGTATCTAGTAAAGTCTAAATACTACTGACTCCTCAATATAATTCATATTATATAATTTTATTTTATCTTTGCAATTTATCATCGGTGTACCTCCATTTCTAGAGAATACCTCTTTCATTGGTTATATATAATATCATTTTTTATAGATTTGTCAATTCCCTGATTAGGGAATAGTAGCATTTAGTTAGCTTTAATATAATCTTCTAGTTCTGATAATTTTATCTTATTAGATAAATTCTCAATAAATATTTCATTAGAATAATTGAAAGCAAGAAATGTAGTATTATTAATAATTATTCTATGTGGTTCAATATAAGTTAAATTAGTCTTATCAATTTTTCTAATACTACCATTTATAATGGTAGGTTTATTATTAGTAAAATCACAAATAAACTCAATTTTCTTTCTTAATGATTCTTCTAATGATAGTTCTTCTTTAATAATATTTACCATAGTTCCATCCTTTCTTTATAAAGTAGGATAGTCTTTGTATTCTTCCAAGCTGAAACGTGGGAGTTCGATACACAAAAAAACTAATCCATTTCTAGATTAGTTATCTATTTAAGCTCGAAAAGTTCGAGCAGATTTCACTATGGAGCCATAAAGGTTGAAGTCGGACAACCTCTAATTATCTAAATTATAGGTAG
>OGUQ01000097.1_pt1 | contig 87137 bp, 89 predicted proteins | sample 1574701 | NCBI WGS metagenome assembly OGUQ01 (sample SAMEA2582087, study PRJEB24529) | metagenome | biome: Human gut stool | place: China | collected 2011 | reverse complement strand
TTTAACGACTAAAAAATGTGCATTTTCTTATGAAAATACACATTTTGGGTCGTAATGCACTTAATTGTGCACTTTATTTAGAATTCAACGAAAAATTAAAAATATAATACAAAATTACATTACCTATCAATAATTTATCTATATTCCTTTATTTAAAAGACTAAGACTTACTTTCCCTTTATCTTTATTAATATCAAGTACATAACAAGTAACAATATCTCCAACATTAAGAACATCTAAAGGATGTTTAATATATTTATCTGTTATTTGTGAAATATGAACTAAACCATCATTTTTAAGACCAATATCAATAAATGCTCCAAAATCTACAACGTTTCTAACAGTACCCTCTAATTTCATACCAGGTGTTAAATCTTCTATTTTAAGTATATCACTTCTAAGTAATGGTTTTGGATAATTATCTCTGTAATCTCGACAAGGTTCTTTTAAACACGAAATTATATCATTTAAAGTATATATATCAACATTATTATCAGAAGAATATTTAGAAATATCAATATTATTTAATTTATTTACTATTTCTTCTTTACCAATATCATCATAACTAGCACCAATATCATTCAATAATTTATTAGTAATATCATAACTTTCTGGGTGAATAGAAGTTTTATCCAAAGGATTACTACCATCTACTATTCTCATAAATCCAATAGCTTGCTCAAAAGATTTAGGAGTAAGAACTTTTGATTTTTTTAATTCATCCCTAGAAGATATTTTCCCATTTACTTCTCTATATCCAATTATTTTATCTATAACACTTTTAGTTAATCCAGATACATGCTTAAGAATAGAAGGACTAGCAGTATTTATATTAACTCCAACATTATTAACAGCTTTTGTTACTACAAAATTTAGTGATTCATCAAGCTTATTTTGATTAACATCATGTTGATATTGACCAACGCCAATACTTTTACTATCTATCTTAACTAACTCATTTAAAGGATCTTGTAATCTTCTTGCAATACTTATAGCACTCCTTTTTTCAACAGTTAAATCAGGAAATTCAGATATAGCTAGTGAAGAAGCAGAATAAACACTAGCGCCAGCCTCACTAACTATAATATATTCAATCTTCTTATCTTTATACTCATTAATTACTTCTGCTACCAACTTCTCACTTTCCCTAGACGCAGTTCCATTCCCAATAGCAATAATATCAATATCATATTCTTTTATTATCTTTTTAATAGTATCCTTAGCTTTTTCCCGCTCATTTTGTGGTTCATGAGGATAAATAACGGAAATATTTCTAACTCTAGAAGTCTTATCTACCACAGCTAATTTACATCCTGTTCTAAAAGCAGGATCAAGACCAAGAACTGTTTTTTCTTTCATTGGAGGAGTAAGTAATAATTTTTCTAAATTAGAAGAAAAAACTTCAATAGCTTTTTCTGAAGCTACATCCTTTAAATCAGATCTAATCTCTCTTTCTAAACTAGGAAATATAAGTCTTTTATAACTATCCTTAATACTATCCATTATTATATCAAATAGATTAGTATTATTTTTAATAATCTTCTTTACTAAATAAGATATAATCTCTTCATCACAAATATCTATATTAACACTAAGAACTTTCTCAGCTTCACCTCTATTTATTGCCAATACCCTATGAGGCTTAATATATTTAATTTTTTCATGATAGTCATAGTACATTTCATATACCAATTTTTCATCCAAAGCATCTTTCTTCTTCTTAGTTACTATCTCACCATTATTATATATATAATTTCTAATCCATTTCCTATAAAAAGCATTATCACTAATCCATTCACTAATAATATACTTAGCACCCACAATAGCATCATTAATAGTTAATACTTTATCATTTAAATAATTACTAGCAATTTTATCAATATCTAGATTATTTGGCTGTGACATAATAATTTTAGCTAATGGTTCTAGACCATTATTTATAGCATCTGTTGCTTTAGTCTTTTTCTTTTCTTTAAAAGGCCTATATAAATCTTCTACTTCCACTAATTTAGTAGCTTTCATTATTTCATTTTTTAATTCATCAGTAAGAAGACCTTTCTCATCAATAAGCCTAATAACATCATCTTTTCTTTTAGATAAGTTAACCTGATATTGATAAACCTCATCTATTTTTCTGATTTCTTCTTCATCTAATGCCCCAGTAGCTTCTTTTCTATATCTAGCAATAAAAGGTATTGTATTACCATCACTAAGTAAATTTAAAACAGTTTCTACTTGTTTAACCTTTACATTTAAATCTTTTGCTATTTCATTAATAATTAATTCATTCATTTATTTTTCCTCTTTCCTAATTAAATTCTTATTTATAAATTTATCTACAGTACTCCAATATAATTTTTCGTTTTGCATAACAGATTTCATATGTTTAGCATTATCTACAATAAGTTTTTCCTTTTTTCCACCATAACTATTATAAACATCTTCTAAATAGTCAATAGTAACAAATTTATCTTTACTACCATGAATAAATAGAATTGGTAATTTAGCAGTACTTAAAGATTTTAATATTAACATATAAAATATATTAGCAGCACTTATAACAACTTGCGGTATATGTCCCTCATGCTTTAATTGATGATAAAATCGTTTATATATAGAATAAAAGCCACAGTCTTCAATAGCATATAAAACATTCTTAGGCAAATTACCACGAGCCACACTAAGCATAACAGCATAAGCTCCCATAGATATACTCCGTGATTTATTAATTACATATTTATGTGTCTTAGAATTAAATTTATAAGCATGTAATTTTATACTATCATATATATATTTTCATGTATTGTATTTTTATACCATTCCAAAGCATTATCACCAGATAACTTTTCATTTCTATTTTTAAATAATTTCTTACGAGAAAATCTAGGATTCATTGAATAATTAAAAAAGAAAAAAACCAAATACAAGAATCCAATAACCAAAATTATTAGTATAATAAATAACCATATCATTTAACCATCTCCAATAAAATAATTCTAACACAAATAAACCATTTTGAATATTAATTTTTTTTCTTATATGTTAAAATATTATTAGGAGGTTATAAAAATGAGAGACAAATATTTGATTATTAATGCAGGAAGTAGTTCTTTAAAGTTTACTCTATATAACAAAAACGAAGAAATATTAATGAAAGGAAATTTTGAAAAAATAGGAAATCCAGATTCTTTTTGGACTATTACTATAAAAGATAAAAAAATAAAAGATAAATCTTATCTTCAAGAGCATGATGAAGCAATAAAGGTTTTACTTTCAATAATGTATGAAAATAATGCTATTAACTCAAAAGATGAAATAATAGGGGTAGGGCACAGAGTACTACATGGTGGTGAAATATATAAAAAAGCCACCATCATAAATGAAGAAGTATTATCTAACATAAAAAGTCTTATCAAATTAGGACCACTACATTTACCTGGAGAAATTATGGGTATAAATGCTATGCTTAAAAATTTACCCAATGCCATTAACGTAGCTGTCTTTGATACTTCATTTCATCAAACAATGGACAAAGTAAATTATATGTATCCCATTCCATATAAATGGTATCAAGAAAATGGTGTTAGAAAATATGGTTTTCATGGTATTAGTCATAAATATATAACAGAATATATGAAAGATTATTTACATAAAGAAGATATTAATTTAATTATTTGCCATATCGGTTCAGGAGCTAGTTTATCACTAATAGAAAATGGTAAAAGTATTAATACCACAATGGGATTAACTCCATTAGATGGACTTATGATGGGAACACGTTCTGGTAGTATTGACGCTTCTATTATAGAATACATTATGAAAGAAAGACATGAGACTATTGAAGAAGTTAGTAATGACTTAAATAAACATAGTGGACTATTAGGTATATGTGGAAAAAATGACTATCGTGATGTAAGAGAATTATTAGAAAATGGAAACATAGAAGCTAAACTTGCTTATGATATGTTTTGCCAAAGCATCGTAGATAACATAGGAAAATATTATTTTCAAATAGAAGGAAATTTATCAGCAATAGTATTTACAGCAGGTATTGGAGAAAATGCTATTGATTTAAGAAAAGATATAATAAATAAAATATCTAAAGTAACTGGTATTGAATTAGATGAAAAATCAAATCAAGAAATCGCTTCATTCAAAGATAAAAAAGAGGGAGTAATCACAACACCAAATTCTAGTATTCCTGTTTTAGTAGTACCTACTAATGAAGAAGTAATGATATTAAGAGAAATGAGAGAAATATTAATAAATGAAAAATAAGGAGATAATATAATATGCATAGTATTCTTGTATTATCGGATATTCATGGTGACATAGATACTTTAAATTTAATATTAGAAAAAGAAAATTATGATTATGTTTTTTTCTTGGGAGATGCTATAGATTATTGTTGGAAAGAAGAAAATAAAGAAGTTATTGATAAACTTTCCAACATAAGTAAAATATTATTTTCTGTAAAAGGAAATTGTGATAATTTTTATACACCATATAATAATCCACTTATTCAAAGAATAACTATTGATAATATAAATTATGTTTTAACACATGGAATGTTATATAATAAAGATACTGTAGGAGATTATGATATTTATATAGAGGGACATACTCATAAATCAAAAATTATAAAAGAAAATAATAAAATTATAATAAATCCTGGTAGTATATCCAAACCAAGAGGAAATACTTACAAAAATTATATAATAATTAAAAATAATATAATTTATCTAAAAGATATTTATGGTAATATAATAGAAACTACAAAAATAAAGTAATCGTAAAAAAGAAAATATAAACCTTTACAAAAATATAAAAATATATTATACTTATCACGTAAGGTAGGAAAAACTATGAAAAGAAATATATTAATTGGAGTAAGTATAGCAATGCTATTAATAGCACTTGCAGTAACAATAGTAAGTAATGGAACATATAGTACCAACACATTTAGCATTTCATGTGGTGAAGTTAGTGATACCACAATGTATGTTGGAAACTCTAAAAAAATTACAGTAACAATAAAAGATACTGATAATAATGATATAACTAGTGATTATAGTGATGCAAGTTTTGGATGGGAAATAGAAGATACATCTATAGCTTCAATCACAGAAAATATAACAGGTTATAATTTTAATGAAATAAATGTAAAAGCAATTAAAGAAGGTACCACAACATTAAAAATATCTATTACTGAGGGAGGAAATATAATAAATGGAACATGTGCAATTAATATATCTTCAAGAACTTATAAAATAGTCCCTAATACTGAATTATCTACAAATGAAAAAGGAAATTATGTACTACGTTATGGCAATAAAGCATCATTAAATATTACAGGTATAGATGAAAACTATAATGTAACTTGGAGTATAGGTCAAGGTAGTGATATAGCAACAATAGATTCTCAAACAGGAGAATTAACTGCTAGTGGTATTGGAGAAGTTGAAGTAATTGCTACAATATGTGAAAATGAGAGACAAGATAACTGTGATGAATCTACAACTGCGGTAGATGTTACTCCAAATGTTAAAAATATTATTGTTAAAATAAATGGCACTGAAATAGCTCCTACTAATGCTACGTTTGATCCAACCAAATACGATGAGGCTTATCTATACGAATTCGGAAGTGATACAGAAGAAACTATAAACAAAATTCAGATTAATGTTGAATTAAATAATGCAAAATCCAATGTTAAAATTTGCAAAGACAAAGAAGGAACAGATTGTTTAGAGCCTACTGCAAATGGAAATACATTATCTGTAGAAATAGATGCTCCAGATAGAGGAGAATCAATTTTAATTGATATTATAGATAAAAAAGAAGAAGATTCAACACAAGTTGGAAAAGAAAATATATATATTCTACAACTTGCTAATAAACAATCTATAGAACCAACTCCAGAACCTAATCCTGATGTAGATCCAACAAAAGACAATTTACTTAGTATATTAACTTCAAACGAAACAAATATAAATACATATACAATAGATAATACAACAGGAGTATGGGTACATACAGCAAGTTACCCTAATAATGTTGATAAAGTAACTATCTACTACAAATTAATAAATGATAATTATACTTGTAAATATTTAACAGGAGAAAAAGAACAAGAATGTAGTAATAGTGAAGGAAGTTTTAGCTTAAATATAATAGAAGGAAATAATCCAGTTGCTATAACTATTTACAAAGATGGAAAAATAGAACAAACTCATTCAATAATAATATCAAGAGAAATAGGAACAGAGCCATCTCCCGAAGAACCTTCCGAAGAACCAGGCAGTAATACTGAAGAAAATAGTGGAACTCATGTGGATTTAACAAATCCAACAACAGGAAGCATTCCTAAATTTATAATATCACTTATTATGATTGCATCACTAATAGCAACATTATTTCTATATAAAAAGAATATGGAAAAATTATAATTATTTAAATACACCGAAAGGTGTATTTTTGACTTTGCATTCATTCTATAAATTTCATAAAAGATATTGTTATTAATAAAAAAATATGATACAATTTTGATATAAGATTTGGAGTGAAATTGTATGAAATTTAATTTTAAAAAAATATTATTAATGATTTTTATAACGTTTATTTGTTTCTATGCAAATACAAAAGTATATGCAGATGAAAATTGGTGTTATTATATAAATGGTAATGATGTAGCTATTAGATTTAATTACTATGCAGGTGAAAAAATTCCAGGATCGTTCATGCAATCATGGGAAGACAGACTTATTGGAAGAGTATATTTTGATAATATATATGGAACATCAGCAGGAAGTGATAGTTGGGTTAATTCCTATATTTCATCACACAAAGAAAGTAAAGTTTGCTCTGTGCTACCATATTATGATGGAGGATATAAAGAGGCTATGAAAGGAGCAAAAGGTTGTCCCAAATACATTTTGTATAGAAAATGTAACGTTATTGAATCTTATATTGTTGACGATATAAATAATATATGTTATACAGAGACGTCAAATGAACAATTGAATTTTGAAAAATTTAAAGAAAAATTACAAGCAAGAGATTCAAACTGCATAGTTACTTGGGCAAAAAATGTAACAAAAGATGAATATGTAGGAACATTTGGAGATTTTGAAAATAATTTCAATGAAGAAGAATTGGAATGTAAATGTAGTGAAGAGAATCCAGATAATTGTTTAATTACTCCAGAAATACAAGATATGATTGATGAAATATTAATGTATCCTAGGATCATAGTACCAATAATATTAATAGTAACAGGTATATATAATTTTGCTAAGGCAGCTTTCGCAAATAAAGAAGATGAAATGAAGAAATATCAAAAGAAATTCTTTAAGCAATTATTGATTGGAGTTATGTTTTTCTTTATTCCGACATTAATAAATATAATTATAGATTTATCACAATATGTTTGGGATGGACTTAAAACATGCTCAATATAAACTAGGTTGGAGGTGAAAAAATGTTATTTTTAATTGATATAAATGCAGAACTTAGAAAGGTCGCTGGTTCTATTTGCAATGCAATATATTCATTAATATCAATACTATTTGATGTATTCTACAATCTTGCAAACATTAGAATACTTAATGCAGGATATGAAGTTAATGGTATATGGCATGATGCACCAATAACAGTTATATATAAAAGAGTAACATTACTATTAGGGATAATAATGGTTTTCTATGTTACATTCCAATTTATAAAATATGTACTAGAACCTGATACATTTTCTGATAAAGAAAAAGGTGGAGAAAAACTGGTTTTTAAATTAATAATTGTTGTTGTATTAATGGGAACTGTTCCAACAATATTTGATAAAGCGTATGATGTACAAAGACTTATTTTAAATTCACATCTAATTGATAAAGTTTTAATAGGAAATGCCAATTCAAATGTGGAATCGTTTGGTAGAAATCTGTCAGCAAATGTATTTAGTTTATTTTATTACCAGGATGTATCTGTTAGTGAAGGACTTATATGTGAAGATAATTTAACATGTCAAGAGATTGTTAAAATGAATCTAGGAGGAATAACAAGGGCAGGTTCAATGCCTGTTATAACAACTGGATTAGGCAAAAAAGTTAGTGACGGTAGATATGCAATTCACTTTGATGCTTGGTTTGCTATGGGCGTAGGACTATTTTTATGCTATATATTAGTTCTCTATGTTGTTGATGTAGGTGTTAGGGTAGCACAATTAACTTATTTACAAATAATTGCCCCTATACCAATTATTGCGTATTTATCGCCAAAAAAAGAAGGAATGTTTCAAAAATGGGTAAAACAATGTGTTATTACATTTTTGGATTTATTTATAAGACTATTTATAATATGTTTTATGTTATTAGTAATCAGTAATATAAATATATCATCAATTGGAGAAAGCATAAATGCTAATGTAGATGAAACTACAAAAACATGGGTATATATAGCTTTGATTTTAGGATTATTATTATTTGCACAGAAAGCACCTAAACTTATTCAAGAATTATTCCCTAATATGGGTGCTGCCATGGGCAACTTTGGACTTAAACCAGGCGATAGAATGCCAGCTCTTGCCGCTAAAGCAGCAGCAATGGGACTTGGTGGAGCATCTGCTCTTGCAAGAAAAACAATCGGTAGAACTGCTAATGCAATAAAACATAACAGAAGAGAAAAAAAAGCAGCAGGTGTAGATGATTATAAGCAAAAGAAAAAAGATTATAGAAAAGCAAGGAGAGATAAAAATCTAGGTGATGCTGAAAAAGAAGCAGCAAAGAAAGCAAAAGAAGAAGCAAAAGCAGCATATAAAGAAAATTATGGTGGCAATAAGAAAAAATTAAAAGAAGCCAAAAAAAATTATAAAGATGCTAAAAAAACAGATGATTCAGCTGTGATAGAAGAAGCAAGAAAAAGTTTACGTGAAGAGAGAGATAAATATCAAACAGCAAAGCATAAAAAAGATAGCATCACAGGAGCATTATTCTCAGGCTTTATTACAGGAACAGCGACAGGAATAAGACAAGGTTCAAAAGCAAAGGACTTAAAATCAATTGGTTCGGCCGTTAAAAGTGCTGGTAAGACTGCATCACAACAAGTAAAAGCACATAGTGAATGGAAAGAACAGGGCGGAGAACATGCAACAGGCAGAATAATTGAAGGTGTTAAATCACATTTTGGTATAGAATCTGGCGCAGAATCACAAAAGAGAGAACAAGATGCAGTTCAAAGAAGCATAGAGAGTAGTGAGGAAGCATTAAAAAGAGCACAAAGACCAGCAGAACAAAGTAGTGCGATGAAAAAGGCACTAGAAAAGCCAAAAGAAGCTGTAGATGCAGAAATGGCAAAACCGGGTAAAATAAAAAAAGATGTTGGAATAAACATTGATGGCGTTACTGGCTCATCAACAATGAAACCTGCGGATGTTTTATCTAAATTAGAAGCAAATGTTACAGAAGCAGAAGCAAGATTACAAGCTGCAGAAAATACACCAGATGGTGATGCTGATGCAGCAAAACAAGCGTTAGAAGAGGCTAGAACAAATTTATCGAAGGGTAAAAAAGATATAAATAATGCCATTAACAAACAAGTATTGGATGATATACAAAATAATGTTAGTGAAGATAGGTTAATCGAAGATTACGGTATTGAAATTGTAACAGCAATGAGAGACACAATGAGCACAGTAACAAATATGTCACGCGATAGTGCACTTATGGAGGAAATTAAAAATGATTCAACAATTCCCCCAGACATTAAAGAAGCATTTACTGATACATTTTATGATGGACATGGTAATCTACTTGCCAATCCTGATTTTTATAATTATGATCGAATGAAAAAAGTTAAAGATTATATGCAATTATATAGTTCTAATAAAACGAGATCAAATGAAGAACTTAGACTTAATATTGAAGATAGGAAATATGATTTGGAAAGAGAAAAAAATAATACATCTAGAAGGTATGAAGCTAACTCTAAGAATCTTATAGGTTCTGGTTATACTGGTGGATCTAGTGGTAAATAAAATGAGAATGGAAAAGAAAGGTAGTGTGATTCTATGAGAGATTATGGATATTTAATTCCAGCGAATTCGAAAAGAGGGCAACTAATATTTAACTTCTTTAGACCTATAGACCTACTTGTTTTTGGAATTGGTGCCACTATATCAATAATATGGTTGATATTTGTAAATACAGGAGGAACATTTATTGTTCTTCTGGCTTGTGTACCATTGCTTATATCAACACTATTGGTGGTGCCAATTCCTAACTACCATAATACTTTGGTAGCATTACAAAGCATTATAAAATATTATAAAGGAAATAATAAATATAAATGGAGAGGTTGGTGTATATATGACGAAGGCAGTAAATAATGGTGCTAACTATACTGAGAATTGGATTCCTGTAAAAAGTATTAATAATGGTGTGATAGAACTTGATAATAAAATGAAGGTATCAGGAGTAAAAATAATTCCTAAAAATATTTTTATTCTAGATCAATCTTATCAAGATAACATTATCATGGCCTTAAAAGCATTATATAATTCTATTGACTATGAGTTTTGGTTAGTATCAATAGATAGACCAGTTGATATATCAGGTTATTTATCAAACTTACAAATTTTATATAATGAAACTCAAGATATTTATCGTAGAAAACTTATAATGGAAGACTTAGACAAAGCTAATGATTTTATGAAAGACAATGTAACAGATATAGAATATTATATTTTGTTCAAAGCAAAAGATAATGAAATTATTCAAAGAAGAATTAGAGAACTTCTTATGGGATTTTCTAATTGTCAAATAAATGCTAATCAAGTATCTAATGAAGATTTACGTGTACTATTAGATAGTTTTCTAAATGGTGGTATAAAAACAGAGAATAAGGCGGTGTTTAATGAATAAGTTTAAGTCAGAAATAGCTCCTAAAGGATTACAATTTAATCCGGCAGACTTTATTATCAGTGATAAATATTGTACAATATTAACGGCTATATCATATCCAAGATTCATTCTTCCAGGATATCTTGCAGATATATCCAGTTTAGGTGGAGTAAAAATGGTTATTAAGCATGCTCCTGTTCCTTTTTCAATGCTTGCTAAAATGTTAAATAAGGAACTTGCACAACTTAATAGTGACTATCAAAGTCAAAGAGATAATGTAATTAAAGAAAGAATTTTACAAGATATTGATAGTTTGAATAGTTTTATTCAAGATTTTACATCAACCCAAACTAGAACTTTTGATTTTCAATTACACGTTTTAGTAACAGCAGAATCTAAAGATGCCTTAGAAAAAAAGAAAATGTATGTTAAAAATTACTTAGACAGTATCGAACTTAGAGCAATGCCAATAAGATTTGAACAAGAGAGTATTTTTAAATCTATGTTACCTATCTTTGAAAAACAAAGTGTTGAAACAAGATTAGGAACAATTATGCCATCATCAACAATGGCTGCTATGTATCCATTTATATTTGACAGTATAAAGGATGATGGATTAGGAACTTTACTTGGAACAGATTTTTCAGGTGGAGTTATACTATTTAATCAATTTCTATATCAAATAAAAAAAGAAAATAATCGTAACAATGCTAATATGATTATCTTAGGAGCTTCTGGTAGTGGTAAATCAACTGCTGCTAAACTAATACTTCGTAGTCATATTAGAAATAATTGTCAAATCGTTGCTGTTGATCCAGAAGGGGAACTTACAGAAATGACACTTAATGCTGGTGGAACAGTAGTTAATCTTGGTAAAGGTGGAGAATATGGAATGATTAATCCACTTGAAATAGTTATGGATATTGATGAAGAAGATGTTAGAAATGGTAGAAGCTATGCCGTTATTACTAAAAATATTCAAAACTTAAAAGCTTTTATGAAATATTATTCACCAGATATTGAAAATGATGTTTTAACATTATTTAGTGAAATAGTAATGGAAACATATCAGAGATTTGGAATATCTGAAAATAATGATTTTTCAAAGTATACTTCTGAGAATTTTCCTATTATGCAAGATGTATACACTACAATTATTGCTAAATTAAGAGCAATGACTGACAAAACACGTGAAAGAGATATTTTAGAAAGACTAGAAATAAAAGTAAGACCACTTGTTAATAATGAATTGAAATATTATTTTAATGGTCATACAACAATTGATGTTGATTCTAAATTCCTAGTGTTTAACATAAAAGAAATAATGAATAGTGATTCTAATATAAGAAATGCATTATTATTTAATGTTTTAAAATATGCTTGGAGTTTATGTTTAAATCCTAATGTAAATACTATTTTATCAGTAGATGAAGCTCATGTATTACTTGGGGCTGGTAATGAACTTGGAGCAGAATTCTTAGCACAAGTCCAAAGAAGAGCAAGAAAATACAATACAGGAAGTATAATTATAACTCAACAACCATCAGATTTTGTTGCTCAAAATGTTATTATGCATGGTAAAGCTATTTTTGATAATTCATCTTACTATCTAGTAATGGGACTAAGAAAGCAATCAGTTGAAGATTTAAGTAAATTAATAGATTTAAATGATAATGAAAAAGATGCAATAAAAGCATTTAATCAAGGAGAAGCTTTATTTGTATGTGGAGATAGAAGAATGCAAATAAATATTGAATTAACAGATAAAGAACTTGAGTCATTTGGTTCTGGTGGAGGATTATAATAAAAATTAGTAGGTGATTTCATGAGTACAGGAAATAGAAGAAAAGGACAAGGGAGTAGTAATAAAGTACCTCATAATAGGAAAAAATCAGGAGGAAAAGTAGGTGGTAAACCAAATAGTACTGGTAGTACTACTAACAATGAACAACAAAATAGTGCAAGCAACAAATCTCAAAGTAATCATGCCAATGGAAATAATAAAACTGGAAATGTAAAGTTAGATGCTAAAAAGGCTATTATTAAAACTAAAATAACTATAATTACTGTAGGTATCGTTGCTGCCGTCGCCGCAGTATTCATTCTAGTTACTCTTGCTATTTCATTTATTACTGCAATATTTGTTATTGATGAAGGTAGTAGTTCATCAGATTCATCAACCTCTACAGCAGCTACTAGTGATGTTGAAGTTATAGAATATGATGAAAATAATAATCCCATTGTAACTTATTATTCTCCAGAAGATTACATCAAAGGATTAACATACTCATATATTGGTGATAATACCAGTGAAGAAGTTTACAAAGTATATGCTGTTGTATTTAGAAATGTAATGGCTCTAATTAATAAAGGAGATATAAATAAAGAAGAATACAATTTTACGAAACCTAGTACTATTCCTGCTAATAGTTCTTCACTAATTGGAAGTGCCATAAATAGTGTCAACAAAGAAATACTCAAAGATGAAAATAATGACATTATTAAACCAAAAATAAATACTGAATGTACATCATCGGATATCGAACAATGTCCAACATCAAGTGGTATAGCCCTTACTATTGTTGAAGATTTAATTATAAATAATCAAAAAAATTATAAAGAAGTTCTTCTACTTTACTATCCTAATAGTAAAGTAGAAGAATCAAACATATTGTTAAATATATCAGATTTATCAATTAAAGATACAACAAAAGCCAATACTTTACAAGAAAATTTAAGTGATTATTTAGAGAAAAACAATTCGTCATTAGAAGAATTAAATAACTATATAAGTGAATCTGTAAATAAAAATGGATATGGAACTAGAAATGGTGTTATAACGGCAGCTGTTTCATCAATAAATTTCTTGTATGATAATTTTAATATAAAATTACCATATTTTTGGGGAGGAAAATATACAGGTAAAGGTTTTTCTAACGAATTTGGTAATTATATTAATAATCCCACAGAAAGTAGAGGAGGAAATTTATATTATTATAAAAGTTTTGATTGTAGTGGATTTGTACAATGGGCTATTATAAATGGGGGATTTAAAAATCCAGGTACAGGTACAAGCAATTATGATAGTTCTTTTTCTGATAAATGTAGTATATCATCTTCCGATTGTATTGGTGCTCCAGGAGATTTAATTAATTCACCAAATGGACATGTTGAATTAATACTAGGAGTTGATGTTGATAAACAACTATACTATGTTGCCGAATCTACATATTTAGGCGTTATTATAAGAGCTAGAGGCTTACATAAAAATAATTCTAAAAAAAATATATCAATATTAAAATTAGATGATTTTTACAGTAAAAATGCTTTAACTAATGGAGGATAAATGAAGAAATATAAAATGATATTCATGGTGGTTTTAGTTGCTTTCCTAACTGGTTGTAGTGCTGAATATAATATTGTTATAAAAGAAAATACAGTAAATGAAAATATTATCTTAACAAGTGAAAATGAAGAAGATAGAGAAATATTAAATAATACAGAATGGCTTATTTCCTATAATCATGATATATTTTTAGAAAATGCCAGTAGTGATGGTGAAGTTAGTGATGAAAATGTATATGATACTATCTCTAAAAATGGAAATGTTAATTTTACACATGATTTTAAAAATGAAGAGTATAAAAATTCTACTGCCATTAATGAATGCTATGATTCAGTATACTTTGATACTATAAGTGGAAAAAAAGTAATTTCTACAAGTAATGTTGCAAAATGTCTAGATAATTATCCTAAACTAAATAGTATAAAAGTAAAAATAACTGTAGAAGGTGAAGTTATCAGTAATAATGCTGATAATATTAATGGGAATACTTATGAATGGAATATAAATAAAGAAAATTATAAAAATAAACCTATAAAATTAACATATACAACTGCTAATAATCAAACAAGTAGTACTGAATCAACAGGTTCTACTTCTAATAGTAGTCAAGACAATTTAATAAAAAGAATATTATCGCCAGGTTCATTTGATATATCATTTATTATTTTTGCTTTGATATTTTTAATATTTGGTATAGTACTAATATATTTTTATAATAAAACCAATAAAAAAGATGAGTAAATTACTAAATTTATATGATATAATAACTACGTTAAGTCCTGTTAATTTATTTAACAGAAGGGAAGAGAGGTGTTATCGAGTTATTCTCGATTATTATGAAATTTAGAGTAGATAAAGATGATTTAATTAAATTCTGTTGGCTATTATTACCAATATTATATATATCAGCAATATTGGTATTAAATATATCATATCTAGCCCAAGAAGGAACATTTTATGGCCTTCTTCCATTTAAAGCATTTACTGCTAAATATATTGGGGCAACTTTAGCCATATTCTTAATTACTGTTGTAGGTGCCTTTTTAGCTGTTAATTCTAGTGTTTTCAACAGAGAAAATGGATGGGGAATTACTACCCAAAAAAAGTCTAATGGTTATGCTAGATGGGCAACAGCCAAAGAATATAAAGAAAAATTAGTAGAAGTAGATATTAGACAAGATAAAATTAATGCCGCAGGTGTTCCCATCATTAGTGATGGAAAACACATGTGGGTAGATAATGGAGAAGATCATTACCTAGTTGTTGGAGCCACAGGATCAGGTAAAACAGTTATCGTAGCAAAGCCTACGATTAAATTACTGGCCAAAGCCGGAGAATCCATGATTTTAACAGACCCTAAAGGTGAATTATACGAAAGTACAGGCGAAATGTTAAAAGAATATGGATATAATGTAATATTGTTAAATTTTAGAGATCCACATAAAGGTAATGCTTGGAACCCTATGTCATTACCATATAAATTATATAAAGAAGGAAATCAAGATAAGGCAATAGAATTGCTTGATGACTTAGCCTTAAATATATTATATGAAGAAAAGGCTGGAGGAAATGCTGACCCATTCTGGGAAAAATCAGCTGCTGACTATTTTACAGGTCTAGCTTTAGGATTATTTGAAGATGCAAGTGAAGACCAAATAAATCTTAATAGTCTAAATTTAATGTCAAGTCTAGGAGAAGAACGTTTTGGTGGACCAAACAATAATTATATAAAAGAATATTTTAATTCTAAAGACCCATCAAAGCCAGCATATATTAATGCTTCAGGTACTGTTTATGGAGCTGAAGATACTAAACAAGGGGTTATTGCTACATTTAAACAGAAAGTAAAATTATTTTCATCACGTGAAAACTTATCCCAAATGCTATCATATAGTGATTTTGATATGAAGGATATAGGTAAGCAAAAAACAGCTGTCTTCATGATAGTACAAGATGAAAAGAAAACATTACATCCACTTGCTACAATATTTATAAAACAAGTATATGAATCTTTAATTGATGTAGCACAAGAATGTGGTGGACACTTACCATATAGAACAAATTTTATATTAGATGAGTTTGCAAATATGCCACCATTAAAAGATGTAACTACAATGGTTACTGCTGCTAGAAGTAGACATATAAGATTTAATTTCATCATTCAAAACTATGCACAATTAACACAAGTATATGGAAAAGAAAATGCCGAAACAATAAAAGGTAACTGTAATACTATATATCTTATAAGTAGTGAAATAGCTGCTCTTGAAGAGATAAGTAAAATGTGTGGAGAAGTAAAATCAAAAGATAAAGATAAAACAGCCTCAACACCACTTGTAACAGTCAGTGATTTACAAAGATTATCACAATTTGAAATAATTGTTATAAGAAGAAGAATGATGCCATTTAAAACAAGGTTTAAAACAGACTTTGAAGTTGATTGGGGTAAAAAGTATCTATCAGCAACTTATCCAGTTAGAAAACAATCAGAAGTAAAATTATTTGATATAAGAGAATACGTAAAAAAACAAAAACAAGAAAAAATGAAAAATTCATTTGGAGGACAATCAATGTTTGACACTAGTTCCAATCTATTTGGCAGTGGAACTAATCCTTCTATGTATGGAATTAATCAATTCCAACAACAGTTTGGTATGCCAAATACATCACAAAATAGTATGATAGATACTCCATCAAGCGATTTTGATATTGATGAGCTTGTTAAGAAAATAGATGCAAAAATTGCAGAACTTGAAGAAGAAGAAAAAAATAATGATGACAACGATAACAAAGTAAATGAAATGGAATCACAAGAAAATACAACTCCAAAGATAGAGGAATTAGTACCTAGAGAATCAATGATTGATAAGACTAATGAAAGCAATGACAAAGAATCAATAACAACTAGTATTAATATAGATGAACTATCTAAACCAATAGCACAACAATCTAATTCTAAAGATGAAGATGATGATGTTTTCTTTGATGATTTCTTCAGTGACGATGAATAATATATAGTGTTTACTACATACCAAAATAACTTATCTGAATAGAATATTCTAGGTGATGTTATGAATGGGATAAGTTATTATGATCTAAAGAAGAAAGGTGATGTAAATATAATTGATATAAGAGATAGTTACACATATAATTTAGGTCATATAAAAAAGTCAAAAAATATTCCTTATTATAGTCTATTAGCTAATTATAATATGTATTTAAATAAAGAAGATACTTACTATTTATACTGTGATTATGGTAAACAAAGTCATGAAATTAGTGATAGATTAAACTCTTTTGGATATAAAACATTTTATATCATTGAAGGATATATGGATATAGTAAAGAAATAGGAGATATATTATGGAGTATATAATTATAAGTCTTTTAGTTATTATAATTATATTAATTATTATTCTTTTATGTAAAGGTAATTCTTCTATTATTGAAAAGTTAGGTAGTTTAGAGACAAATAATGTCCGAGAACTATCTAATTTTAAAAGTGATTTAGTAAAAAGCCTAACAGAAGACTTTAACAATTTAAATGATAGAATGGAAAAAAGATTAATATTAATTAATGAAAAAGTAAATGAAAGACTAGATGAAAATTTTAATAAAACAAATAAAACATTTACCTCCGTTTTGGAGAGATTATCTAAAATAGATGAAGCTCAAAAGAAGATAGATAACTTATCAACTGATATTGTTAGTTTACAAGGAATACTTACAGATAAAAAGAGTAGAGGTATTTTTGGAGAAATAAATCTAAAGCATATTCTTGTTAGTGTCTTTGGAGAAAAGAATGACAAAATATATAAACTACAATATACGCTACCAAATAGCTATATAGCAGATGCAATGTTGTTTACACCAGAACCATTAGGTACAATAGCCATTGACTCAAAATTTCCATTAGAAAACTATCAAATAATGGTAGATAAAAATAATTCTAATGCTGAAAGAAATAATGCCGAAAAACAATTTAAAATAGATGTAAAAAAACACATAGATGCTATAAGTAGCAAATATATAATTCCAGGACTTACTTCTAATCAAGCAATTATGTTTTTACCCGCAGAAGCAATATTTGCAGAAATAAATGCCTATCATTCAGATCTCGTTGAATATGCCTATAAAAAACATGTATGGATTACTTCTCCAACAACTTTAATATCTAGTTTAACAACTATTGAATTAATATTAAAGAATATGGAAAGAGATAAATATGCTAAAGTAATTCATGATGAACTAAACAAACTGGGACTTGAATTTTCACGTTATAAAGAAAGATGGGATAAACTATCTAGAAGTATAGAAACAGTTAATAAAGATATAGAAAGTATTAATATAACAACTGATAAGATAACCAAAAGGTTTACTGCCATCAGTGAAGTAAATATTAATGACAAAGATATGATTGAATAATAAATACGGCCATTTTGAATATATTATTATAGGTGGATAAAATGAGCCGTATTTTTTTCTTTCTATTTGGTTTTGGATTAATGACTATAGGTTTTGCTTACATTATTATTTACTTAAATTTATTAAGCAATGGGTATAAATTTTCTGATTATGTTAATTTTATAATAGTAAGACCAGAGAGTTATTTTACTATAATTGGTTTTATTATTATCAATCTATCATTGTATATAAAGGGAGATAAACATGGAATACATTTATGATATAGTACTTAATTTTAATGATTGTTATTATGAATTTTATGAATGGAATAGTAAAGATAAAATAATTAATGTAAAAAAAATACCAGTATATAGAATTAATGATATAGATTATTTATCTTTTAAATATAATAAAGTATCTATCGTAAACAAATTTAATCAAAATTATAACATTTATTTAGTAACAAATACTTTAGAAGTAATGGCTATTATGTTAGATAAAAGTGAAAACATTATAAAAAGAAGTAGCCTGTTATTAGAAGAAGCAGATGAAGTATTAGAAATAAGCGAAAAATTAGAAATTACTAATATTACTTATAAAAAAAATATTCCTCAAGATAGAAATATTATTAGTAGATCTATCAAAGAAAAATATAATTTTATCGCTTCTTTTTTTAAAAATATTAATTTAAACAAAGACAAATATTTACTAAAATATATATATTATGATATATATAACATTATTGATGATGATATAAATAAAATATACAATAAATTATTAAATGAAAAAAATATTAATAAAATATATAATTCTATTAAAAATTTATCAATATAAAATCGATTAATTAATATCGATTTTTTTCTTTTTAGAAAGAATAATATTATTATCCTCTAACTCATTAACAGTAACTATTTTATTATTTAATGCCTCTTTTAATAAATATTCACTACCATTTATATTAATAAAAACAAAATTACTCTTTATACAATCAAAATAATATATATACTCATCATCTTCATAATAATTCTCTATAGCTTGTGCACAAGTATCACCATCAAATTTATCTACTAAAGCAATAGACTTAGTATCACTATATTCAAGTCCCATAACTTTTAAATTATTAAACTTAATAATATTAAGATCAATAGCTTCTTTAATAGAATAAGCAGTATTATTATAATTAATATTATAATCACCCTCTAAAGGACAAGTATAATAATATCCTTGATAAAAAGGTTCTAATGGATTACATGTTTTTTCAAGATTTAAAAATAAAGTAACTTCACCAGTGATATTTGGACATACATAATAACTGTTTTTAAATTTAACTTCCACTTTTCCACCACAATTATACATATCATAAAGTATACTCTCATACTTAACATTTTCACCATCCTTCACAGTATTAATTACTATAAAAGGTTTTCTCCCAGTAGACATAACAAATATATAATCAACAATAATTGTACCCAAAATTAAAATAATTATTGTCTTTAAAATAGTTTTCATAATTTTACTCCTCATAATTAATTTTATCAAAAGACTATCTATATGTCTATATAAATAATATATAATAAATTAAATAATAGACTAGTAAACTTTAAAAAAATATTATATAATAATAAAAATAATAGGAGGTATAATTGAAAAAAATAGATAGTTTATATTTTAATGAAATTTATTTTAAAAAGAAAAAGACATTTATTGTACAATCAAAAAGAGAATTTAATGAACAAAATTCAATAACATTTGATGTATGTGAAACAGAAATAAAAAATATAGGACCACAAGTATATAAATTAATAAAAAGAAAATATCAAGGAGAATATAGTTATAGAATAATTACTTATTTGAACGATTTGATAATTAATAATAAAGAAATAAGTTTATATGACTATAATAAGTTAAGAGAAAATGAAATTGAAAATGAAGATATTAAAACAGAAAAAATTTTTTATGAAAATGGCATGATATACAAATATATTGTCCAAAACGGAGTAAAATTACTCGAAGTAGATGATGAAATAGAATTTATAATACCTAAAGGTTTTATAGTATTCTCCGAATTAGAAAATTATGATGCAATAAGAAAACATATACCAATTAAAAAATATATGTTAAAAAAATAAAATTATCATTATAAAATACAATCTATATTTTTATAGATTGTATTTTAACATTAATTTCTTTTACTAATATTTAAAATAATTCCCATTCCTAACATAGTAATTAATAAGCTAGAGCCTCCATAAGACAGAAATGGTAAAGTAACCCCTGTTACAGGTATTAAACCAACAACAACCATCAAGTTTAAAATAGTTTGAAAAGCTAAATTAAATATAATACCAAAAGACAAATATTTACAAAATTCATCTTCACAATTAATAGATATTTTAATACCTCTATATATAATAGTTAAAAATAAAGTAGATACAAGGATTACTCCCATAAATCCTAATTCTTCACTAATAATAGCAAATATAAAATCAGTCTGTGGTTCCGGAAGATAAAAATGTTTTTGAATAGAATTACCAAGTCCCATTCCCAATAATCCACCAGGTCCTATTGCATACATAGATTGAATTATTTGAAAACCACTTCCCAAAGGATCTATCCAAGGATTTAAAAATGATACTATTCTTTCTAATCTATATGGTGCAATCATAATAAGAACAATAACACCAACAACACCAATTAGTCCAATTTTTAAGAAAAAACCCATATTAACACCAGAAACAAACAACATAGCAATAATTGTCATAATAATTATTACTCCAGTACCAAAATCAGGTTCTAACATAATTAAACCAAATACTAAAAATAATACTATTAAAATAGGTAATACAGTTGTTTTAATATCTTTAATTTTATTATTAGTTAAATATTTAGCTGTAAATATAATTAATGCTAACTTCATAAATTCACTAGGTTGAATACCAAAGGAACCAATACCAAACCAACTTCTAGATCCATTTCTAACTGTTCCAATTCCAGGAATCAATACAAGTATTAACAAAATAAAACAAAAAATAAATATAATATTAGCTTTTTCTTTTAATAATTTAATGTCTATCTTTAAAACAAAAAACATAAGTATAAATCCCATAATTAAAAATATAGTTTGATGAGTAGAATATTTATAGGGATTATCATATTTATAACTTGCCCACACATAAGAAGAAGAATATATCATAATTATTCCCAATATAGAAATAAATATTATAGATAATAATAAAATTTTATCAAATTTTTTCATACATATCACTTATTTAAGTATATGATATCAAAAAAAATATATATAAATAATTAGGTTACAAAATAATTAAAAGTGTCACACAACGTTATGTCTTTATCATACACAATGTTATGTCTTTATCAAATAATGTTAATTTTTGTATTTCACAGAGATATAATCTAATTAAGATAGGCTATATAATACTGCCCGTATAGTTTAGTATGCAATACTTTTGCATAAATAACTAAAGTTATTACATTATCTTATATGGAAGTATTGATAATGTCTAAATGTCTACTTCTAATCTTAAAAATAAGGAGGTGAATTATGAACAAGAAAAAAGTCATTAGATAAAGTAGTTGTAACTTATACAATTGAAAATAAAAGTAATAGTTTAAAAGCAACATTAAGTAATTTAACAGTAACTAATGATTCAGCAAGTGGTTATTTTACTGTAGAAACAACAGAATTAAATGATACAGTTCTTGGTTTATATAGTGCTGCAGAAGCTACTGATGAAACAACTTTGGTAGTAACAATCACTTTAGCTAAAACTCCAATTTTAGATACTGATGTTAAAAATGTACCATTTACTATTACATTTGATGCCGCTCCAACAGCTGCATAATAATGATATATATGGTTCAAAGTAGGCAAAGAAAGGATAAATAAGAAAAAAGATAAATTTAAATACTAATAATTAAGATTGTGTAAAAAAGTGTGTCCTAAAACTTGACATAAATCCATTTCAAAAGAAAAAGAAATAAATGATGAATTAAAGAAGATTAATGAACAAATAGAAGAATGTAAGATTATTGAATCCACTAACAAAAATATTTCTAATCAATTAAAGATAGTTGAAAAAATGCTAGATACACCAAATACAATTAAAGTTTTTAACAAAGATATATTTGAAAATCTTGTTGAAAATATTATTGTCGGTGAAGTTGATGAGAAGGAAATACTAATTCAAAGGTTATAAGATTTATATTAAAAATTGGAACAGATTATAAGTATGAAATTAACGAAGACAAATCCGTGTCATTTAGACCAAACAACATGGCTATTAAGTTCTTCTGATTTTTACAAATCAAGCTCTTTTAGTACAGGAACAGCGTATGTATGGATTATAGAATCCGAAGGAAGAAATAGGCTTGGTCCCGTATATAATTCATCAACTACCTATTATATAAAACCTACAATTAATTTAATTGGTGATGTAATAGTTACAAGTGGTACAGGAGAATATAATTCTCCACACCAAGTATCTTTACCATAGAAAGTAGATTATTCTACTTTTTTTCATTAAAAAAAAGCACTATTTGTGCTTATAGCCATACGCCATATATCAAAGCAAGTAGAGCAAGAATTAAACCAACTATCCAAAATAATTTTACTATATCTGATTCTCTCCAACCAAGTCTTTCAAAGTGATGATGTATTGGAGCCATTAAGAATACTCTTTTATGAAAGAATTTAACAGATATTACTTGAATAATAACTGTAAGAGTCTCAATAACAAATACTCCACCAATAACAGCAAGTGATAATTCATGTGAAGTTAATATAGCTATTGTAGCAAGAGTAGCCCCCAAAGTTAAACTACCAGTATCTCCCATAAAGACTTTAGCAGGATTAGTATTGTATACCAAAAATCCAATTAGTGAACCAACCAACACAAAACAAAATATACCCATATCTTGATATCCTTGTATCCAATAACTTCCCCAGGATATAAGTCCAAAAGCTAGAAATGAAATAGCCGATAAACCACCTGCCAATCCATCAAGTCCATCAGTTAAATTAACAGCATTTGAAGATCCAACTAATAGGAATAAAATAAATACTCCATAGAACCAGCCTAAATTCCATTTTATACCTAAAGCCGTAATTTCAAGAACTGACTTTGAATCTGTATATAAACTATATAATAAATAGAAAACTAAAGCCACCACAAACTGAAGTAACAATTTTTGCGTTTGTGTTAGTCCCTCATTTCTTTTCTTTTTAATACTAATATAATCATCTAAAAAACCAATCATAGAATAAGAAATAAAAACGAAAAGTACTATTAAAAGATTCACCGAAAATTCTATTTTTTTAGTAAATAAAAGTATTAATATTGTAACTATTGTAGGTATTATAAATATGAGCCCACCCATCGTAGGAGTACCAGACTTCTTCTGATGATTTTCTACATACACATTAATTCTCTGACCAGCCTTAATTTTTTTTAAAATAGGAATTAAGAAATATCCAAATACTGTTGATAATATAAAACCTATCATTAAAGCAAATAATGATTTTGTAAGTGTTAACATAATCCACTTCCTTCATAGTTAATTATACCATAAATATTCTTAGTTATTATAATAAATAATCAATTTTACAATCAGTTGTCATTTGTTAGTAATATTCTTACCGTTGAATATTCTTTTAATATAGTTCCTTCACTAGGGGATACTAATTTAACATATTCACCACTACCAGTATATTCAATATTAAAGTTTTTTAATAATTTTATTGCTTCTTTCTTAGAAAGACCAACAATATTGGGAATAGCATAATACTTTTCATCAAACCATTGATATTTTTTTTCTAAAGTATAGTCTGATTTTTCAATATTTAATTTAGAAATAATATCTTTCATAATACTTTTAGCTATTGGAGCTGAAACAGTTCCACCATACTGAGTTATACCCTTAGGATTATCAACAGCAACATACACAACTGCTTGAGGATTATCAGCTGGTAAAAAACCTATAAACGAAACAATATAGTTACTAGGTAAATAAGCACCATTTTTTACTTTTTGAGCCGTACCAGTTTTACCACCAACACGATATCCTTCAATATAAGCATTCCTTCCGGTACCATAAGCTACAACGGTTTCTAAGGCCATCCTTACTGTTTGACTTGTTTCATTACTTATAACTTTTCTAACTATTGTAGGCTTATTTTCTTTAATTATTTCTTTTGTATTTGGTTCAACAATTCTTTTAACTACATAAGGTTTATACAAATTACCACCATTAATTGCAGCAGATACGGCTGTTATTTGTTGTATAGGAGTCTATTAAATGAAACTTTTTACCCAAATTATCAGAGAATGTATTGATACTTTCTCCTGTCTTAATAAAAATATCTAATTTAATTTGTTTATCATTTTGTTTATGAACTATTATTCTATCTATTAGTTCATTAAATACATAACTATAGCATTCATTATCTTCTAAACATTTTTCTAATGAACTTTTAATTTCATTAATTTTATTTTCTATATAGTTTTTATTTTTCTTATTATTTTTTAATTCATTTATTTTTTCTTGATAGGTATTTATTTCTTCATTAATTAAATCTACTTGTTTTTTATAATCTTCTTTAGATAAATATTCTTCCATTACAAGTTCTAATAATTTATCTTTTTTACTATTTAAAAGTAATAATTTAGATTCTAAAGTTTTAATTTCATTTTTATCATTATTCATTTCTAAATAGTTTTTACATTCATTTAATACTTCATCAAAGATATTATTTCTTTTCTTAAATAACTTATTAAACATATTTTTAAAAACTTTATCTAATTCAAGTTCAAATACTCTAGGATTAGAACAACCTTTTAAACTCTCTTTTCTATAAACTTGACATTCCCATACAGGATTATTTTTTCTTTTTCCAGCACTAGATCTATGATAAGTTAGGTTATGACATCCACAATATATTTTTCCTGAGTAAGTATATCTATTTTGAAATACTTTTTTATTAACTGACCGATTAGTAAAACTATCTTGTCTTTCTCTTAATTTAGTATTAGCTCTTTCCCATAGTTCTTCAGATACGATAGGTGGAACATTTTCATAATCTTTATAGATAATCCAATCAGATTCATTTAATCTTTTCTTTTGTTTAGTACGATAATCTAATACTTTTGATTTATGTCCACAATAATAACCTTTGTATTTAGGATTTTCTATAATTCTAGTTAGTATTGTAGTATCGATTCGTTTTCCTGTTCTACTTTTGTAACCTATACTATATAAATATCTTGATACTTTAGATAAACCATCAGTAGTATTAGCATATCTATCGAATATTATCTTAATCATTTCTGCTTGTTCTTCATCAATTACTAATTTCCCTTTATCCTTTACATAACCATAAATATTAGAACATCCTAGTACCACGCCATTATCAATACTCCTTTTCATACCAAACGAAACTCTTTCAGATAATCTTCTAACCTCATCTTGAGCAATAGAAGACATCATTGTAAGTCTAAGTTCAGAATCAGGTAATATTGTATTAATATTATCATTTAAAAAATATACACCAACACCATTAGATAAAAGTTCTTGAGTATACATAATACTATCTAAAGTATTCCTAGAAAACCTAGATATTTCTTTAGTTAATATTAAATCAAATTTATGTATGCGTGCATCTTCAATCATTTTTAAGAATTCTTCTCTTTTTTTAACCAATGTACCACTTATTCCTTCATCAATATATGAACCTACAAACTTCCAGTTAGGAACTTTACTAATATAATCATTAAAGAAAGATATTTGACTTTGTAAAGAATGTAATTGTTCATCTTTATCAGTTGATACTCTTGCATAAAAACATACTCTTAAATTTAATTCTTGTAGTGGAACACCTTTCATAATATTATTCCTAACTGTATATAAGTCCATAATCACACCTCCTAAGTTAAAATTTTATAATTATTTAAATCATTTATATATTCATCATTAATTTTACTTTTTTCCAATTCTTCTTTTTTTAATAATTTATTAATACAAAAGTTATACATTCCATCATCAATAATATTTTCTCTTTTTAAATAGTCAAGTAATTTAATACTTGTTTCTATTTCAATAATTTTAGATGGGAATTTATTTATATTTTCCATATATTTTGTCCTTTCTTTTAAGTTTATTTTTATAAAACTAAAAAAGAACTTAAGGTAATAAGTTCTACAAAAAACTTGAAAACTTAAACACCTCAAAGGACAAAATTAGACTAAATCATCATTTGAAATAAAATAAGTTTTCAAATAACAATTTAATTTTTTATAACTAGTATTTTATAATTTTTCTACCTATTTCATAGCTATCAATACTATCAGGTAATAATTCATCATGTTCTAATATCAAGAATAATTCTGCAAGTACATCTTTCTTTTCTTTAAACGGTAATTTTTCAAATACTGGTATCAATTCTTTATATTTTTTTGGATAAAGACGATGAAGACTATATTTATAATTCCAATATTCTTTAATTTCAATTACTAAATAATAATAATCAATACTACTTGGATTAAATATTTCTATATCAATACTATCATCAAGTAAACTAGGATTAACCTCACTTAAACTATTTATTTGATTCTTATCCCATAAATCTAAAATATAACTAATAAATTTTAGTTTATTCCCATTATCAATTTTGTGGATTTTATCTATTAATTCTTTTACTTCATTACTTGTATTTTTTAAATACATATTAAACACACTCCTTCATTTCTAATTTAAGTCATTTTAAGAAACTTTATTTTTAGTGCATATAATTTAATTAAAAATAATATTAAAATCGCACATAGGCTAAATTAGATACTAATAAATTAACTTTTTGTTTTACTATTTATCACTTAAAAAGAAGAAATTTGCAAGCATCTTTTTATAAAAAAATTTAATTTAGGTCTTATCATCTTTATCTATTTTTTCAATTTATTAATATATTAGTTATTAATAGGATAGTGTTATCCATTTATGGTTAATCGGAGTCTATTTTAATACCATCTGGACTTTCATAGATATAATATTCATAAATAAATCTTCCATTATCATCATAAGTTTTTTCAATTTCTACATAATGATTTTCTTTTAATTCTTTAATTGCATTATTAACTGCATCTTTGCTTTCTTTGCAAAGCAAACATAAACCATTAATATTAAATTTCCAATCATCAGGTAAAGATAACATTAAAGTTAGTAATCCTTTAGCTTTTAAAGATATGTTTTTATTTTCTAAATATTTATTATCTATCTTTGTATAATTTGTAATTTTATTAGTTCTAAATATCATAATTATTCTTCCTTTTTTAAATTATGAGTAGCCACTTTTACTATTTTCATTGTATTTTTTATAGTTAAAACACTATATATTTTTAATGAGCATAAGAAAAACGACACCACAAATCTATTTATTTCTTTTAAAATAAAGATTAATTGGTGGTGTCTTACTATTTTTGCACTTGCAAAAATGACTACTTTTACAAGAGAAAGTGGCTACTCAAACTTATCTATCCTTTTAACCTTAATAAAAAAAGTGGCTACTAATTTAATAAATAGTGACCACTATATAGAAATTTATTAAAAATATGTGCTTCCGTTAGTTTTTAACTTATACTATCATCCCCTAACAAAAAAGAGAAAAACAAAGTTCCTCTTTCCATAATTTTTTCTTATCTTACTATATTATACCACTTGACAAAACGCAATCAAGTTTATTTCATGATTAATTTATGTTGTTGTGTGTTTATTTTATGATGTATTTAAATTTTGCAATATTATCTATTTTTAAAAGATTCTAATTCTGGCATTCCATAATCTTTTAATACATCATTTTTTATGCTTTCAAATTCTTCGATTATCTTATCTCCCCATTCTCTAGTATATGTACCATTTTTAACTTTGACATTTGTATTTTGTATTACAAATTTAGTCAAAATATTTATTATTCCTACAATAACTTGTTGTGGTACTTGATTATTAACACACATATCTACATATGAACAAAATTCAAAATATTTCCCTTCCCCAATAATTTTATCAAATTCTTTTGCAATATAAATTGGATCATTCATCATACCATATAAAAAATCATTTATTTTAACTACAGCTCCTTTATCAGTAGTTGTAGTTGAAAAAATACTGCCACCATTATCTAATATATATTGATAGTTTACATTAGGAAAATTTGAAAATGCAGCAATTGTTAATCTAGATAATGGAATTGACGAAAAATATCCAGTTGTTATATTATTAATATTCCATTTTGATACACTTTTTTTCATAACAGTATCAATAGAAATTCCTAGTGCTTTAAAAGTTTCATCAAAGGCAACTTTTGAACAAATTGCTAAAATATCTGCCATAGATTCACAATATCCACCATTATGAATTTTATTACCTGTTCCAACAATATCTTTTTCATAGATACTTCCATCAACAGCTTGACACTCTTTACCATTGATAATAGTATTATTGTAAAATGGTATATTATCTTTATGTCCAACAACTTTATGATTTCCAAAAGCATCATAAGCTGCAGCAGTAAAAGCATGAATTAACTCATGTCTTATATAGTGACTTATTTGAGCATCGGATATACTACTATGTTCATACCCTTTTACTCTAACATTTATTTTGCTATTTATTCCATTTTCATATCCCGTTTTCCCAGGTTCTTTGCCAGTTATTCCATTTCCTTCATAATCAAATGGGTAGGTTGTAATACTACTTATTCTATTATTTAAAGCATTTATTATTCTTTTATTTCCTTCTCCAAATAATTTTAATATATCTGTATAAGCTCTAATTATTTCAATTTTATCTTTTTCAACATTAGCATTTATTTTCATTTTGATTACTCCTCGTATATATTAACACATTAATAATAATTTTTTTCTAGAGAAACCACACAATTATTATTTAAAAATATCAATTTATTGTAATTTTAAAGTTTTTTTAATCTTTATAATACATCTGATTTTTACTAGTAGGTTTATCTGGTAATGTCATTTTAATTAGTCCGTTTTCTAAAGCTGGATTTAAATAATTATCCCTAAATGAATCCTTAGATTTTAATCCTAATTTATCCATTATTTCAAATGCACTCATAGGAATATTATAATCCATCACTTCAAGTAATTTAGTTACATATCCACTTATATGTGTTATTTCTTTTTCAGTACTATCTAATAAATTATCTAACTCTTTATCAATCATATTTAACATAAATTCTATAAATTCATTTGAATTACCAGTATTATTACAATTATTAATTACTTTATAATATTCTTCTTGATATTTTTTTATTTGTGATTCTATAGGTACATATTCAAATATTTCTTTCCATTTAGATAAAATTATATTTTGCCATAACCTAGCAGTTCTTCCATTTCCATCACTAAATGGATGAATAAATACAAATTCATAATGAAATATAGAAGATAGTATTAATGGATGTATTTTATCTTTAAATTTTTTCATCCAATTAAATAAATCATTCATTAAAGATTCCACATATTCAGGTTTAGGAGCAATGAAAATACAATTATCATTTTCATCAAATACTCCTTCTTCTCCTTTTCTAAATACTCCTGATTCTTCTACGATTAAGAATGTCATAACGCCATGTATTTTTAGTAAATCTTTAATACTATAAGGATTAGCTTCTTTCATCATTTCATATGCTTTATAAGCATTTTTTACTTCTTGTATTTCTTTTTGATCACCAAGTACTAATTTACCATTAATAACATCTTTAACTTGATTAAATGATAAAGAATTTGCTTCAATAGCTAAAGATGAATGTATCGAATGTATACGATTATTTCTTCTTAATACTGGCATTTTATTTAAATTACTGAAATTATCTAATTTTCCAACTTTTTCCATTATACTTCCAACAAGTTCTAGCATTCTGTTTGAAATAGTAAATGGTGGAACATATTTGTCCATTAAAATCACCTCTTATTTTTCTAATAATATTATACCACAAGTAAAATATAATATCAATCATCTTACATATATCTTACATGTTTTCTTGCATTGCTATTTAATAATTTTGTTACTTTTTTAATTAATTTCTTTATTTTTTAATTTTGAAAGTAACAATAGTTTTTGTTGCTTTTTAACGTAATAATTTTAAAATTATAGTTATCTTGCAACATTTAAATTTATATAAAACAATTATAGCTAAATTCAACATCATATTTTTTTGTATATTTACTATTTATTCCTCTAGTTATAGTAAGAGTATCATTTATTAGACAATAAGGTGTATAGCAGTCACGCTTATTCCTTGACCAAAAGAAGAAGTTGCTAATTCAACAGGACCTACACGGGATAGGGGAAATAATATTCCATTTTCTTCACCATTTAAATCTATACCAGTTTTTTTTCCAAAACCAAAGTTTTCAATATAAGAAAATAATCTTTCTTTTCCTAATTTTTGACCTAATGATACAAATCCAGGATTACAACTATTTTGAACAACTTGTAAATAAGTTTGTGTTCCATGGCCACCATGACGCCAGCATTTTATTCTAGCACCATCAACATTAATAGAACCACTATCAGTAAATGTATCATTAAGAATATCAACTGTTTTTTCCTCAATTGAAGCAGCTAAAGTAATTATTTTAAACGTAGATCCAGGTTCATAAGTAGAGAATATAGCTAGGTTTCTATTAATTTCTTCAATAGAAAATTTTTTATAATTATTAGGATTAAAGTCTGGTTTAGAAGCAAGTCCAAGTATTTCACCATTATTAGGATTCATTACAATAGCCCAAGCACCATCTGCATTATATTTATCCATAACATTATTAAGTTCCCTTTCAATAGAAGACTGAATATCATAATCAATAGTAAGATACAAGTCCATTCCATTTGTAGGTTCAGAATAAATACTACTTATATTTAGCTTATTACCCTTAGCATCACTATAATACTTAATAGCACCACTTTCTCCAGTTAAATACGTATCATATTTAAGCTCTAATCCAGATAATCCCTGATTATCTATTCCTACATATCCTAATGAATGAGAAAATAGGCTGTTATAAGGATAATACCTTTTACCTTCTTTTAAAAGATAAACCCCATCGTAATGCAAATTGTTAATTTTATCAGCAATATCATAGGATAATTGTCTACCTTCCGGGTGAACGATTTCAACAGAAGATTTCTTATAAACATGTTTCCTAATAACTTCTTCATCTACATTTAATATATTAGCAATATCATGAACAACCTTATCTTTATCTTTTACTTGATTTGGAACAATAACTAAAGATACAGTCGTTAAATTATCAGCTATAATCTTATTATCACTAGTAATTATTTTTCCTCTATCAGCACCAATAACAAGATTTCTATTCCATAAATCATTAGCCAAATCATTTAACCTATCATAATCAATTACCTCTATATAAAAAACTTTAAAAATAATTAATAAAAAGCATAATATGATAGACAATAATATAATTTTAATTCTCTTGTGAATTTTTTTAAAAAACATAATATCCCTCAACTAATCGTATGTTATTATATAAAAAAAAACACAAAAAAGAGGCTGACCCCCAAGGAACAGCCTCCCAAAAAGAATAAAAAGGGGTTGGCTAGTGTGATACTAGCACCAATTCGTCTAAAATTTGAATTGGTGATTTATATACTAAACGAAGTTGATAATTTTGTCAAGAAAAATATAAAGTTTTTTTAATATTCTTTTTATCTATCTTGAAAAAGAATTAATAATATGTTATTCTTAATATGAAAAGGTAGCTGATAATATGGACAGGAAAAAGTTAATAGGTTTAATTATTGGAATTATATTATTTGCAGCATTAATAGTGGGAGCGACATTTGCCTGGTTAACATATGCCATTAATGTCACAAATGGCAATTACAATGTAGAAACAAGTTGTTTTGATGTCAATTATGAAAATGGTGCTGATATTTCAGGAACTTTAAATATGGTTGCAAATCCATTAAACGGTAGAAGTACAACTATATCAATGGGAATTAATAAAGGATGTAATGTTAATGCTAAAGGCAAGATTGAATTAGTTATAAATTCCATTAGTAGTAAATTATATGAAGCCACAACAGCTCATTGTGAAAACACATCAACATTAGAAACTTTATTAAATTATTCAAGTCAAACTGCTTGTGAGACCAGTTCAGGTGAAACAGTTACAAATCTTACTAGAGTATGGACTACTAAATCTGCTTTAAAATATGCCATATATGAAGAAAATTTTTCAGGAGAACCTATAATAGTAGGACATATAAATGAGTCAACAGGAACAATAACTTTATATGAAAGTTTTGCATTAAATGTAGGAAGTAGTACAAAGTATTATATTAGCATTTGGTTAGATGGTAATATAGCTGATAGTCAATATGTTAATCAATCATTCTCGGGATATATAAAAGCAAGTGCTATACAACAAGATCAATAAAAAACAAATTTTTAAATTTGTTTTTCCAGAGTGTTGACAAAGTTCAATACTCTTTTTTTTTAAAATTGTTGTATAATTAATTTGTAAGGTTGCTTATATATTCCAATTTTTGAGCTTACAAACCTTACTTTTTTTATGTGTTTATGACATAATATTATTGGAATATATAAAGAAAGTAAGTGATAAAATGATAACAATAAATAAGAATATTAAAAGTGAAATCTTAATGACTACTATGGAAGAAATTGTACCAGAAGACAGTTTGTTTCGTAGGATAGATAAATATATAGATTTCACTTTTATTTATGATAAAGTAAAAGACTTATATTGTGAAAATAATGGAAGGCCTAGTATTGATCCAGTTGTTTTGTTTAAAATAGTATTCATACAAGCTTTAGATGGATTAAAATCAATGAGACAAACATGCAAAAAATTAAAGTAGATGCAGAATATAGATGGTTTTTAGGAATACCATTTGGAAAAGATACACCACACTTTTCAACATTTAGTAAAAATTATGAAAGAAGATTTAAAGATTCAGATATATTTGAAGAGATATTTATAGAGATAGTAAATCAAGCAATAAAATATAAACTAGTAGATGGAACTACATTTTATACAGATTCAACACATAAAAAAGCAAATGCCAATAAAAATAAATTTAATGATGAGATAGTAAAAAATGTTAAAGAAAGAAGAAAATGGCTAGAAGATGAAATAAATGAAGAAAGAATAAAGCAAGGAAGAAAACCATTTGAGTATAAAGATGAATTTGAAGAAAAACACATAAAAGTAAGTACAACCGATAAAGAAAGTGGATATTATCATAGAGATAATAAGGAAAAAGGATTTATGTATTTAGACCATAGAACTGTAGATGATAGATGTAATATAATAGTAGATTCTTATATTACAAAAGGAAATGTTCATGATTCGGTTCCATTTATAGATAGAGCCGAATATATAAAACATAAATTTGGGTTTGATATAAAGAAATATGGTGTTGATTCAGGATACTTAACTTTAGATATAAAAAATATTTTATAGAAAACAATATATTTGGAGTATTTGGATATAGAAGATATGGTTCATCAGAATCAAGAAAAGAAAAAAGCAAATAAGAATATAACAAAGAATTAAATATATATGTGGAAAAGTCAACTGGTGAGGTTTTAGAATATTCTGGATTAATAGATAAAAATGGATATAAAACGTATAGAAACTTGGATAAAACAAAACTTATTAGAAGACATATTCATGAAGAATGGAATGAAATATTTAGAGAAAATAGAATTTCAAAAGAAGGAAAAAAATTATACCAAAAAAGGAAAGAACATGTAGAAAGAAGCTTTGCGGATTCAAAACAAAATTATGGATATAGATATGCTATGTATAAAGGGGTTGAAAAAAATCAAAATTATACATGGCTTATTTGTACTGCTCAAAATATGAAAAATATAGCAATTTAAAATGATAATGTAGGTAAAAAACATCTTTCATTATCAGCAATTCTATATAATTTCATAATACTATTTAAAAATATTAAAAATTTTAATAGAAAAATTTATTCATAAGAAAACCTCTAGAAAAATCTAGGGGTTTGTCAACAGTCTGAACAAATTTTTAAATTTGTTTATTTATTTATCATATTACTTTCATAAAATAAAGGTAACAAAATATAATTATTATCCTTTAAATATTTAATAGCATCAGGCAAAATAGATAAGGTTATTTTATTATAATCATGAAATAATACAACTTCTATATTCTGATTAATAGAATTAGTAAAATTATTCCAAGCTACATCTTTATTTGGCAAATAACCACCATCTCCATCTTGTGCGCTCCAATCAACCCAACCATATTTTTTTTCTCTTAAACCTTTTATAATATCATTTTTTAAGTTTCCTGCCGTAGAAGCCCCACCAGGAAATCGCACAATATTTGTAATAACTCCTGTTTTTTCTTTTATAAATTCTTCCTGTTTAACTACCTGATTAATAAATGAAGTTGAACTAGAATATAGTCCATTAAATATTTGATGGGAATAAGTATGATTAGCAATAGTATGACCATCAAGTACTATTTTTTTATACAAAGAATGGCATTCTTTCAATTGATTATCGTAACATCTTTCTTTATTAAGTCCAATTGTAAAGAATGTAGCTTTAACATCATTTTCTTTTAATACTTTTAAAAAATCATTCGTAGAATAATAAGGGCCATCATCAAATGTTAAATATGCAATTTTATAATCTGTCTCCTTCTTAATTATTTTATTTTCTAATTCCAAAGCAAGTTTAAAAACTTCATCCTTTACACTATCAGTCATACTATCAATATTTTTTAAATTATTGAACTTTTCTTCCAGTTCTATCTTGTTATTATTTATAACACTATAACTTTCTTTTTTTTCTTCTATCTTTTCCTCATATTCACTATTTAATTTAACTTCTACTTCTAGTTTGGAATAAACTCTAAAAATAACAAAAACAAGTACAATAATTACAATAATAAATGTAATGTTTAATGTGATAATGCTTCTGTTAGTGTTTCTTTCAATTTTTTCCATGATTGATATACCTCTACTTCATCTTTTTTTATTTTTTCTTCTTCATCTATTTTACTATTAATATCATTAACACTATCTTGGAGTTTATTATTATCATTATCTATCTTTTTTATTTCCTCTTTTAAATTATTATTTAATTTAACTATATTAGTATATTTAATATAAGTATATCCAAATAATAATATACAAATACCAAATATAACAGAAAGAACTATCATAGTAATTTTCTTATTCATAATACCACCATCTTATTCCATATTAAACAATTAATTTTATCCTATTAATTTACTATAACTAAATATTATCACAAAATAGAATATTAATCAACTTTACATCAATATTTTTTATCTATAATATATCTTGAAATAAAAAAACATATGATATATAATTATTATGGTGAATATAATGACAAAAATAAAAAAAAGACGTATTAGATATGATAGAATATTAATAGTGTTAATAATAATAGTAGGGTCATTTTTTTTAATAAGAAGTTTATCTAAAAAAGAATTGAAAGATACAACATCTTATATGCCTAATTTAATAGGATTAAATATTAATGATGGAATAGATGAAATAAAAAAATATAACTTTGAAATAGAAAAAGAATACATCTATGATGAAACAGATAAAGATACTATAATTGAACAGAGTATAAAAGAAAATACAAAGATAGATAATCAAAAAGAATTAATTATTAAAATATCCAAAGGAAAAATAGATAAAGAAAAATTAAAACAAGATAATATAAATGAATTAGGTAAAATACCTATTATGATGTATCATGGAATAGTAGATAAAAAAAATAGTGAAACAGACTATATAGGTGGAAATGTTGATAAAGATGGTTATACAAGAACAAGTGAAGCATTTAGACAAGATCTTGAATTATACTATGAAAAAGGATATAGAATGATAAGAATATCAGATTATATAGAAGGGAAAATAGATGTTCCTTATGGATATAGTCCAATTATCTTAACTTTTGATGATGGAAATGCCAACAATCTAAAAGTAACTGGATTAGATGAAAAAGGAAATATAATTATTGATAAAAACAGTGCTGTTGGTATCTTAGAAGAATTTAAAAAGAAATATCCTGATTATAATGTAACTGCTATATTCTTTGTAACAAACAACTTATTTAATCAACCAAAATATAATGAAAAAATATTATCATGGTTGGTAGATAATGGCTATGAAGTAGGAAATCATACCAAAGGACATGATAATTTTAAAAATATAGATATTAATAAAACTCAAGAAGTAGTAGGGTATATGTATAATAAGTTATCTACAATAATCAATGATAAATACTCCAAAATAGTAGCTCTTCCTTTTGGAAGTCCATATTCTAAAGAACATCCTAACTATAAATATATTATTGATGGAAGTTACGATGGAGTAGAATATCATACTAAAGCAGCTTTAAGAGTAGGTTGGGAGCCAGAAGTAAGTCCATTTCATAAAGACTTTGATGAAACATTTTTAAAAAGATGTCGTGCTTACGATAATAACGGAAAAGACTTTGATATAGAAATGGTCTTAAGAATGAATGAAAAATCAAGATATATATCAGATGGAGATATAACTACAATAACAACAAGTAAAGAAAATGAAGAATTAATAAAAAATGAAACATTAGAAAAAATAATTTATTAGGAGGAACTATGAATAACAAAGGATTTGCAATAACATCAATAATATATGCAATATTAGTATTATTCTTAATGGTTCTTTTATCGATGCTAGCCATATTATCCAATCAAAAAAATATGTCAGAAGACTTAATTGATGGAGAGTCTGGAGCAAGGAGTATAACTAACTTAGAAAAAATAGATATAACTAAAGAACTGTCATCAGGTAAATATACCATACCTAAAACAGCAATGTATTATTATATTGCAAGTGACTGGCAATGTAAGTTTTATGCTTATAAAGGTGATGAAATAACAATATTAAGTAATTATTATATAAGCATAAATGGAACCTGTGAATGTAATTGCCAAGGAGAAACACCATCTTCATCAAATCCTAATACAGGTAAAGAGTCAAGTAGTAAAATAACATCGTCATCATCATCTAGCAGTAGTAATGCTAAAGTAAAAAGATAAGTTAGAAGGGACAATATGATAATTGAATTTTTAAAAGAAGAAAAATGCAATGAAATGTTTAATTTAATTAAAGATTGTTTTAATTTGGAAGTTAATAATAATATTAAAGAAATAATAAAATCAGAAAATTGTAAAGCAATAATTATGACAAATAAAGATGAATTAATAGGAACTGCCATAATAGATATTCTAAATGATTATATAAAAAATCAAAAATATTATTATATAAATTATGTTTGTATAAAAAAAGAATATAGAGGATATGGATATTCTAAAAAAATTATGGAGTATATAGAAGAATTGGCTAGACAAGATAATATTTCCTACATAATGTTAACATCATCTAGTCAAAGAGAAATAGCTAATAAATTATATTTAAGTCTTGATTATAAAAAAATAGATACAAATATATTTAAAAAAGAATTTAAATAATTTACATAAAGTTGATACTAACTATCTTTACTAACAATGAAAAAAATAATATAATAAAAAAGAATAGAGAGGGGTAATATGAGTAATATTTCAAAAGAAGAATTAAAAAAATTAGATGCCTATTTTAGAGCAAGTAATTATTTGTCCGTAGGACAATTATACTTATTAGATAATCCTTTATTAAAAAGAAAATTAACTTTAAATGACGTAAAACCAAAGCTTGTTGGACATTGGGGAACAGTTCCAGGTCAGAATTTTATTTATACACATCTAAATAGAATTATTACCAAATATAACCTAAATATGATTTATATATCAGGGCCAGGACATGGTGGAAATGCCATGGTAGCTCAAACATATTTAGAAGAAACTTATAGTGAAATATATCACAATATTACATATGATGAAAAAGGAATGAAAAAACTATTTAAACAGTTCTCATTTCCTTGTGGAATATCAAGTCATGTAGCACCAGAAACCCCCGGTAGTATCAATGAAGGAGGAGAATTAGGATATAGTTTAGCTCATGCCTATGGAGCGGTAATGGATAATCCAACCCTAATAGCAGCCTGTGTCGTAGGAGATGGTGAAGCTGAAACAGGACCACTAGCAACATCATGGCACTCTAATAAATTTATTAACCCAAAAACAGACGGAACAGTTTTACCAATTTTACACTTAAACGGATATAAAATAAATAATCCTACTATCTTTTCGAGAATGTCTGATACAGAACGTAATGCCTATTTCCTAGGATGCGGTTACAAAGTATATCATGTATCAGGTAATGACACTATGACTATTCACGAGAGAATGGCTAAGACACTAGACAAAGTTGTTAGAGATATAAAAAAAATAAAACAAAGTAAAAGCAAAAATAGACCATTATGGCCAATGATAATTCTTGAAACACCAAAAGGATGGACAGGACCTAAAAAATATGAAGGTAAAGTTATTGAAGGAACATATAGAGCCCATCAAATACCAATTAATGTTTCTGATCAAAAAAGCTTAAAAGCCTTAGAAGATTGGCTATTAAGTTATCATTCAGAAGAACTATTTGACAAAAATGGCACTCTAATAAAAGAATTACGTGATATGCATCCTAAAGGGATTAAAAGAATGGGAGCAAATCCCAATGCTAATGGAGGATTACTATTAAAAGAATTAATTGTCCCAGATTATAAAAATTATGCAATAGATGTACCATATCCCGGAGCCGTTTGTGGAGAAGATATGCGTAATCTAGGAAAATTTGTCAGAGATATAATTACTGAAAATAAAAATAATTTTAGAGTTTTTGGACCAGATGAAGCAGTATCTAATAGACTTACAGCAATGTTTGAAAAAACAAATAAAAGATGGATTGATAAAAAATTAAAAACAGATGATTATTTATCTAATGATGGTAGAGTGATGGATGCAATGCTATCAGAACATTTATGTGAAGGATGGCTAGAAGGATATCTTCTAACAGGAAGGCATGGCTTCTTTAATAGTTATGAATCATTTATTAGAGTTATAGATTCCATGGCAAGTCAACATGCCAAATGGCTAAAAGTATGTAACGAACTATCATTTAGAGCACCAATATCATCACTAAACTATGTTCTAACATCCAATGTATGGCAACAAGACCATAACGGATACACACATCAAGATCCAGGGTTTATTAACCATATAGTTACAAAAAAAGCAGATATAGTTAGAGTCTACTTGCCCCCCGATACTAATACATTATTATGTTGTTTTAATCATATTATAAAGACTAAAAATTATATTAATTTAATTATTGCATCAAAACATCCACGACCACAATGGTTAACTATGGAAGAAGCAATAAAACACACTGCTAAAGGAATAGGCATATGGGAATTTGCAAGTAATGATAATGGCCAAGAACCTGATATAATCATGGCTTCTTGTGGAGAAGCGCCTACATTAGAGACAATTGCTGCTATTGGAATATTAAAAGAAAACTTTAGAGAATTAAAAATAAGAATGATAAATGTTGTAGATTTAATGAAACTACAAGGAAGACATCCTCATGGATTAAGTGATGATGAATATGACATGCTCTATACTAAAGATAAACCAATTATTTTTAATTTTCATGGTTACCCTGATTTAATACATCAATTAACTTATAAAAGAACTAATCAAAATATGCATGTCCATGGTTATATAGAAGAAGGAACAATAACAACACCATTTGATATGAAAGTTCAAAATAAAATAGATAGATATCATATAGTTATGAATGCCTTAAAATATTTACCACAACTAGGAGATAGAAGATCTGGTTTAAATCAAAAATGTCGTGATAAATTAATAGAACACAAACTGTACATAGCAGAATATGGAAAAGATTTACCAGAAATTATAGATTGGCACTTTAATAATTAAAAAGAAACTAAGAAAAAGTTTCTTTTTTTCCTTATTTATGGTATTATTAAAATAGGAAAAAGAATCAAAGAAAGGTGCACATTTATGGACGAAGACAATCAAACATATACTATAGATGATTATATAGCAGATGGAATAGATAAAATCTATGAAACAATTAATAATGTTGATGTTAAACTAGATGACAATTTAAATGATTTAAAAGAAGAAGTTAATAAATTAAAGACAGAAGTTAATAATCTTGTTACTAGTTTAAGAGAAACAACCATAGTAACAGAAGCCAAACAAAACATAATGATATCACAAATGGAATTTGATAAACGTTATCAATATAGAGATGATGTTAGAAATAAAATACTAGGTATTATACAATCATTAGATATCAATGTCATAAAAAAAAGCACAATAGAAAATTTAAGAGATGACTCACTTATTAATAATCATAATTATTGGTTATCATCATCTTTAGTAGCCTTATGCTCTTGGTACACAAATAATAAAAAAATGGCTTATATTGCTCTAGAATCAGCAATAAAGTATAACGATCAAAAAACATCATTATTGTTTTCCTTAATTCATTTGTATGCCAAAAAATATGATGGAGCAATAAAATGGTTTGATAGATATCTTGAATTACAAGACCCATTAAAAACGGAAGGAATATTTGTGCTTGTCGTAGACCTTATTACAAGTGGAGTATTAGGAAATGAAGGAACTACAAAGTTTTTAAATAAAATTAATGAATGGACTAGAGAGTTAGATAAAATAGACCATATATATAATAAACAGGTTTCTTTTTGGGAAAATTACTTCTCAAATATTATAACTAATAAAGATATTAATATTTCTTCATATATTTCTGACTATGTCTTAGAAGCATCAGAATTAAAAGATAAACTAATTTTATCAAAATGTTATAGTGAATTTATCCAAAAGTTCAAAAATATATATGATAAAAAGAATTATGATGTAATTTCTTTTGAAAAAAAGATAGAAAAAATTATAGGCAATTTAATTTATGATTATGATTATGATGAATATGAACTTAAAAAAGATATTATAAAAAATAAATTGATTGTAAATGAAAATGGCAATGTGGAAGAGGCTTTAAAAAAATCTGAAAATAATAATTCTGTTATTTTAAATGAAGTAGATGATTTATATACTATTATTACTAATATAGCCCTAAATGAAACTGAAAACAATTATCTTTTAACAATAAATACAAGAAAAGTATGCTTAGGATTATGCAAGAAGTATATATTAACAGGTTATAATAATGTTATAAAAAAATATTTTAATAATAAAGAACTCAACTTCACAATAATGATAGATGATTGGACTGGAATAACCAAAAATGGTAGTAATGAAAAAGAACTTCAAACATATTTAGAAGAATTCTATTTAAATAAAAATAAACAAAATTTAAAAGAAGATAAATTGTTTAATAGAGAAATGTTAATAGCAATAATCATTGGATTAATAGGAACAATCATCTTATACAAAATACCAATTTTATCAATTATTATATTACTTTCTACTATTATCTTTTGTATATGTCAAATGTACATAATTAATAAAAAAAATTCAGAAAAAAAAGAGAAAGTTAATATCATGATACAAGAAAATAGAAAATTATTAAATAAAATTATAATAGAAATAGTTGATTTTTGTCTTATGTATAATGAAAATAATATTAACATAGATGATTTTTCAGATTATATAAATAAATACAATCCTAATGATTTTATTATTACCAACAGTGATGAAAGAAATATTATAATAGATAGAAAGGAAATATAATATGAGTGAAAATAAACTTATTCCCAAAATAGATAGTATTATTCCAATTGAAGATGATAAAATAAATGACATAGACGGAATAGAAGATATTAATATTTCCGAAGAATTTATAAGAGGGTTACCAGAATGGGATTTACTTCCTCCAAATCAATTTGTTAAAAGAAATGGAGGTAATGAAAATTGACATATTATGAGTTAATGGACATCCTAGAAACTATTAGAATATCCCCAAGAAATTCAGAATATATAAATAAATTAAATAATACTACTTTATTAGTATATAATGATATAGAACCAAATATTAAAGGATTTATAGAAAAGATAATGATTTATAGACTATCTAATGAACTTAATAAACTTTTAAATAGAATATATTCCATAGATTATGATAATCTAAGTCTAGATTTAGTAGAATTTCAAAGAGAAGTTAATTACCTAGAAGGACTTTCTAAAATTAAAATAATTAAAGATAATACCAAAAAAGAATTAATAAATAATAGTTTATTTAAATTATCTAGTCAATTTTGTGATGAATTATATAAAAATGTTTCATATATTGACACAGATGGAAGATATAAAGAATTGGTAGATAGTTATAGATTTACAATTAAGGAGGGGTAAAATGAATTACAATGAAACAAAAGATTTAACAAAACAATATTTATTAGCAAGAATACCATTTATAGCAATTAATTCTATTGAGAAAAAAAGAGTAGAAAGAATGTTTTTAGAATTATCTAAAGAAATGAATATACCAATATATTTTTATTCAATGTCAAAAGGGTTATTTGAAATAACAAGTGGTAAAGTCTTAAATGAAACAAAGACAACAACAGGGGTATTAGATTATATTGGAGAACAATTAAAAATTAAAGATAATCATATCTTTGTATTATCTGATATAACAGATATAGAAAGCGAAAGTGTTATATCAAGATTTTTGAATGATATTGTCACATTAGCAGAAGAACACAATAGTAGTATAGTAATTGTTCATTCTGGAGATACAATATGGTCTAATTTAAAAAGATTAGGAATGTCATTAGAATTACCACTACCTACTGAAGAAGAATTATATGAAATAATTAAAAAAAGTATTTTACCTTATAAAAGTCAAATACAACTAGAATGGAATGAAGAAAACTTTAAAGAAGCAGCTACTACTTTATCGGGTTTAAGTGAAATAGAAGTTAAAAATGTAATATCATCACTTATAGCAACCGGATCAATAACACAAGAAGACCTAATTGATTTAAAATATACTAAAGATAGTATGTTTAGTAATATAAGTGGACTTGAAAAAATAGAAGTAGATAAGAATATATCTATTGGAGGATTAGATAATTTAAAAGAATGGCTAACAGAAAAGAAAAAACTTATGTCTCCTTCAAAAAGAGAAGAAATGAAAAAAAGAGGAATAAAACCTCCTCGTGGCCTTTTAATCGTAGGAGTACCAGGATGTGGTAAAAGTTTATGTGCTAAAGCTATTTCACATATGTGGCAATTACCACTATACCTTCTTGATTTTGCAACAGTACAAGGACAATATGTAGGACAAAGTGAAAGACAATTAAAAGAAGCATTAGAAGCTGCTGAATCTGTCTCTCCTTGCATATTATGGATAGATGAAATAGAAAAAGGTTTATCAGGAGGATCTGATTCCAATGGAGTTACTAATAGGATGATTGGTCAATTTCTATTTTGGCTCCAAGAATGTCAAAAAGAAGTATTTGTCGTAGCAACTGCTAATGATGTTACAAGTTTACCAGCCGAACTATTGCGTAAAGGAAGATTTGATGAAATGTTCTTCGTAGATTTACCAACTAAAAATGAAAGAGCAGAAATAATTTCACTATATTCACAAAAATACTTAAAAGTAAAGTTAGCAGATAGTTTTATGAATAAAATTCTAGAAGTTTCTGAGGGATTTTCTGGAGCTGACTTAGAATCTGTTATTCGTGATATAGCTTATAAATTGGTTGCAGAAAATATACCTTTGACAGAAGAGTTATTTATTAATAGTTTTCTAAATACTAAGTCATTAATGAAAACAAATCCAGAAAAAATAGAAAAAATTAGAGCATGGGGAAAAGAAAGAGCTGTTTGGGCAGGAAAAGATATTTAGTAAATTTATTGATGTCACAAAGACATCAATTTTTACATTAGAAATAAATTAATTATAAAAGAATATTAAATAAATTGACAAAAAATGTGCAATGATATAAAATTATAATAAGAGGTGGTTGGTAATGATAAGTTACAATAATGGAGAAGTAGTACAAAGCCTAAGACAATATGAAATGTTTGCAAATAGTTTAAAACTAATATCTTCTAATGAAGAAAGGAAAATGGTTATTAATCAATTAAATAAACTATTAGCAAAAATAATTAAAGAGTCTAACGCGGTATATGAAGAAGAATATAACAAACTATATGAACGTGAAATAGAATTTATTGATGAGGAAAGAACAAGACTAACTTTACTAGTAGAATTAATTAATCAAAGAATTTCCTATGTCGATAAATTATGTCAAAAACATTATCAATTAACTTATGAAAATATAGATCTTCCACCAATACGAGGAAAAGATGAATTAGAAGAATTACAAAATAGAATAAAAATAATTGATAAATATAGTAAAAACATAAAAACTTGTCACGAGTTAGAACTAGAAATTGAAAACATGGAAAGTAAATTATCGTTAGCTAAAGAAAAAATAAATGTTAATGATTCATTAAATCAAGAACTAGAACATAAATTAATAGAATTATTACATAATACTTTTAGTGAATTATCATTAGATCTACTTATTGATGAACAAAGTAACATAGAAGATAATTTTTATGAATGTGAAAATCTCTATTCAATAGCTAAAAAGAATTTAGAAAAATCAAGAATAAAAAATCCTGAAATGATTAATGAATGTCAAGAAATGTTAAATGAAATAGAAGAAGACTATAAAGAATATAATAATAAAATGTGTATTTTAGGTCTTATAGAAATCTATGATAGAAAAGTAGATACTTATGATGAATTATTAACAAAAAGAAATAAGATAAAAGAATTAATGAATGGTGTTACAAATAAAGAATTCTTAAATAGAGTAGAGACAGAAATAAACAAACAATATTCTTCAATAATAAAAGAAGAACAAGATATTAATACTTATAATGAATTACTAAAAAGAGTGGAAGAAATAAAAAAAGAAATTAATGATATAAAAGAAGAAATTAATAGTGAAGAATTTCAACAAGTATTAAAACCTTTGCTTGATAATGAAAGAAAAAGACAAGAAAAAATATTAAAAGAGCAAAGATTAAAAGAAGAGGAAGAAAGACAAAAAAGACTAGAAATAGAAAGAAAAAGACAAGAAGAAATATCTAAAAAGCAACGTTTAATTGAAGAAACAAGAAAAAAAGAAATGGAAAAAAGAACAAAGAAACTCTTAGAAGAACAACAAAAGTCTATTTTAAATAAAAAGAATAGTTATAATTTTGAAACTATGAAAGATATTTCTTTAAATAAAGAAAAAGAAAATATAGAACCAATAAAACCTAATAATGAAGAAACTTTTTCAAATAATAAATATATAAATGAAGTAGTAGACAATTCTTCTTTTAAAAATAAATATGACATTGAAAAAGAATTATTTGATGAATTTAATGATCAACAATTTATGAATAAAGAAGAGAATAATATAGAAGAACTACCTAAAAAAGATAAATTACCTTTAGGAAATTTTGATGATTATGCTAAAAAATTTGATGAAGGAAATATAGATAAAAGCGAGTTTGATGAATTATTTTCAGATAACTTCTTTCCAACAATACCAAATGAATAATAATATAGAATAAAAAGGGGTGGAAAAGTATGTATGATATATCTAAAATGACTAATATTACTAGATTGTATCAGATTTACTTAATGACATATGATACCTTAAGAGCCCAATCTAAGTCAAAATTAGGAATAGAACAAGATACTTTGAAAAAATTAAAAGAGATATCTCTACAAATCTATACATTAATTCTTGATCAAACATACTCTTCTATCCAAGAATTAAAGAATTATGGTGATGTGTACGATATATATCAAATTTCTAGTAGACTAGATAAAATGGTATCTGTAATAGAAAATCTCTTTGAGACTAAGAATAAATTAACTCATAAATATGGTGAATTTTCCATAATACCATTAGTATTAGAAAATAATAAAGATAATATCAGTGAAGAAAAATTATCTATATTAACAAAAAGAAGAGATATTTTTGATACTTATATAAAAAATGAAGGGTTTTTAAAAGAATTAAAAGAAGAAATTATAAAATTAAATGAAGAACTTGGTAATTTAAGTAATAAACAAGATGAAATTAATTCAATATTTACTAAATATGAAAAAGAATTGCAACGTTTTATTCAAATTAGCGATGATTTTATTGAATTGTGTAAAGATAATAGTATAGATATAAAACAATTACAAAGTTATAATGATATCGAATTTAATGCATATTATGATAACATTTGTTCTTCTGATAAAGATGCTACTGAAAAATATAACGTCATGTTATCTATACCAGTTAATAATGACTATTCAGATATTCACTATGAAGTAAAACACGAAATGGAAGAAGCTAAATTAAGAAGAAGTCTTATTGAAATTGTTAAAGAGATTAATGGAACATATTCTAATTATGAAGAATTAATAAAGAAAAGAGAAAAGATAAATAAATATTTAAAAAATATTGAGAATAAAGAATTAATTTCTCAATTAAAATTACTTATAGATAGACAAATAAGAAGCATACAAAGTTATCATCAAGTAGAATTATCCATCTTAAATATTAAAGATGAGGTTAGTGAAAAACAAACATTGGTAGATAGACTAACTAGTGATAATGAAAATTTAAAAAAAGATATAGGATATATATTATCCCTACCAAGTATAGATTACGTTATTGATAAAACAAAATCTTCTACTAATAATATGGTTATAGGAATAAGTGATAGTTTTATTGCTTATACAAAAGATAGAGTAAAAAATGTACTATTATATGTATATAATGAGTTAAATAAAGAAAATAATAGTATTATAAAGAATTCTATAGATAATTATTTTAATGAAAAGAATAAGGAAGAGAATAATAAATATAGTTCTAATGAAATTATAGATATAAAAAATGGCTATATAGTTTATTCTTATGATAGAGTTATTGATATACTAAGAAAAATATTAAATAGTATGAATAAAAATACCATAGAAGCAGATAATACAAAAGAAACTCATACTTTGATAGAAGATAATAGTAATATTGAAAAGCAAGATGATATTGAAGTTGATATTTCTAAAGAAAATATTTTTCTAGATGACTTAAAAAATGATGACAATAAAGATAATACTTTAGAAGGCAGTAATAATAGTATATTAGATATAACAAAAGAAAATAATGAATCTAGTAATACAATAACAGAAAATATTGTTCAAGAAGAAAACAATAAAGATAATTATGAATTTCCTAATATTGATTTAGATAATAAAAAAGATGATGTAATATTATCATCTGATAAAACAATAGATAATGAAGGATTTTGGCCAGTTAAAGATATAGATATATCTGTATTAGGAATAGATAATTTAGAATAAAGGAGGAATAATGAAAATAGAAATTAATAAAATTATAACACTAGGTAATCAAGAAAAATATTTAGTCATTGATAAAGCTGTTCACAATGATATTGAGTATTACTATGTTGCTGAAGTTAATGAAGATGAAACAAATATTAAAGATAACTATAAAATAGTTGAAGCTTCATATAAAGATAATAATATTTATCTTGATGAAGTTCTAGGAGAAGATAAACTTAAGACTATATTACCTTTATTTATAAAAGAATAATATTAAAAGACCCAAATTACTAATTTGAGTCTTTAATCTTATTATAAACCTCTTCAATATCCATATCTAACATATCATTATATACAGGAATTAAATGAACATGATAATGTTTAATTTCTTGGCATATTCCATTGTTTTGTACAATACGAATTCCATCAGGACCTAGTTTTGACACCAATAAATTATATACATATTTAGTAGCATCATTAATACTAGACAAATATTCACTATCAATATCAGAAATATCCTTAAAGTGTTTTTTAGGTATTATTAAAGTATGTCCAGAACTTAAAGGATTAATATCCAAGAAACATAATACCATATCATTCTCATATATCTTATATGAAGAAATCTCATTATTTATTATTTTACAAAAAATACAATCCATTCTTATCACCAAATATATCGTAACAAATAATTTACAAAATGTCTATAAAAATAAATATAAATACTTGATTTTTATCATGCAAAATGATATCATTTTATTATAGTAAAAAGGAGATGTTAATAATGAACGATAAAGGAAAAGGAATTTTCTATGGCGTAGTAGCCGTAGCAACATTAATCGTAGCCATAGTTGGAGCGACATTAGCATATTTCTCAATCATGGTTAATAGTGAAAACAATGCCGTAGGATTATCTTCAGATATTGTAAGTATAAGTTATTCAGATGGACAATATCTTATTAATCCAGCAGCTAAATTAATACCCACTACCAATGAAGTTGTAAAAAAAGCTTACGAAAGAGTTACTGTATTTGATAAAGATAATGATGAGGATACAACAAATAAATGTATAGATGATAACGGTAAAGAAGTATGCTCAGTGTACAGATTTACTGTTTCAAATGATGGCGAAGATAGAGATATAACGGCTTCAATTAAAGTAGGCCTAAATGAATTTACTAACTTAAGATATATGGTTTATGAAATCACTACTGTAGATGGAAATACTGTAAAGAATAATGTTTTTGATGAGATAACTGGGGAAGATAAAAGTTATGCTCTTCCACTAACAACAGATGAAAGTTCTTCATTATTTGGTTATACACAAAGTGGAGAAGAAAAAGTTTATAAAACAAAAACTTTAGCAACAAGTTCCCCAAGAACATTTGAAGTTGTTATATATTTAAATGAAACAAATAGTTCACAAAATGATGAACAAGGAAAAAATTTCTACGGAACACTATATGTATCATTTAATACAAGTGGTTCTGATAAAATTACAGGTCATATCAATTAATGGCAGGCAAAATGCTTGCTTTTTTAGTGTCTTTAGTGTATCATTATAATAGGTGAATAATCATGACATATAGTACAAAAAATAACAGTAGAAAAGTCAATATCATAATACTTATAATAACATTATTAGTAATGCTTATAGGCTCTTCTTTTGCCTATTATTCATTGGTTTTAAGTCAAAAAAAAGAAGGAACCAAACTATATACAGGTAAATTAGAAATCAATTATATTGATGGAGTATATATTAATAATCCTAAATTAGTACCTATGTCAGAACCAGATTATGATACTTATAAAAATGTTTATAGAAACAACTTTACAATTACAAGTTCAGGAACTTTAAACCAAACTATTTCTATAGACCTAGAGACAACCCAAAATAATTTTCCAGATGGAACAATTAAGTATATTTTATATAATTCTCGTGGAGACAAAATAGCCAAAGGAAACGTAGCAAGCATTAATAATAAAACTAATCTTGTTAGTAATTTGTATCTAGCATATAATGGAAGTGCTAAATATACATTAATGTTGTGGTATAATGATACAGGATATAATCAAAATAATGAGATGGGATATAAAATGTATGGAAAAATAAATGTATATTCAAGACAAGTAAAATATTAATTAGAAAGGACGTTATTTATATGAAAAAGTTACCTATAAAACAAATATATTTACTTTTAATTATTGTCGTTGGTATAGTATCTCTATCAGTATATTCTACTTATGCCTTATTTACATATGATAAAGAAACAGGTAAAGTAGTACATATTGGAACACCAAATAATTTACTTATACATACATCAATAAACGAATATAGAAGAATTAGTATTCCAAGCGATACTGAATACAAAGTTGATATTGATATAAATAATCCCAAAGATATACCACTATGTTATAGCGTTTGGTACAATGATTTTGATAAAAATATAACTGTTTTAAAAGACGAACATAGCATTACTAATGGTATAATAGAAAGTAAAAATATACTAAGAACTAGTTTAATAATAATAAATGACAGTGAAGAATCAATAGATGTTAATCTTGGAATTGCCACCAGTGAATATAATAATACTTGTTTACTAGATTTACCAAGCAATAAAAAAATAATTACAGAAACTTACACTAATAATTATCTAGTAGATTATGTCAAGAATGCCATAAATAAAGAAGTAAAAAAAGATGCCAATTATGAAGTGATAAAAGATATAAAAATTCTAAATTTAAATGATAACTTAACTATAGCTAATAAATTTACTTTTAAAGATGGAATATTCACTTTAGAAGACTCTTACCAAACTACATTGACTATCTTCAATAACGATTTTACTAAAGAAAAAGATTATTATATATGTGAAAATAATGATTATTGCAATATATTATACAAAATAAAAGATATTGATAATGGATATACAATAAATAAATATATAGGATTCACAGAAAGTAATAATGGTATCTTAGAATACAATAATAATTATGTATACTATGGTGGTAATCCTGATAATTACATTTGCTTTAATGATGAAGACAATTGTGAATTATGGCGTATCATAGGTATATTTTACAATACTGATAAAAAGTATTATAATACCAAAATAATTAAAGATGACTATCTTTTCACTATGAATTATAAAGATTATTCTACTGATGATGATGAAAATACTATTTATAATGATTATAAAGATAGCAATATTGATAAAATTTTTAACAAATATTATTTAAATACTTCACTTAGTGAAGATAATATACTATCTAGTTCTCTAAGTGTTGATAGTATAAACAAAATAATATCATTTAAGTACAATTTAGATTATAACAATAACTTAGATGTAAAAGTAAATAATATATATACCTATAATAGTAAAAATAATTATACAACTAAGGTAGGACTAATGTCCTTTAGTGATTATTTATATGCAGGTTCATGTACTGATAAAAATGTAATTGAGTATAATGGATGTACTTCTAATAATTATTTATATAAAAATTCCTTAGAATATACTATGACTAGAGTAGATACAACACTTGATAAAGTATATACAATAGGAATAGATAATTATATTGCTACAAGTAAAGAAAAGTATAATGTAAGACCTGTATTATATCTAAAACCGAGAATAACAGTAGTTAAAGGAAATGGTACTATTAGTGATCCATATATAATTAAATAATAATTAAACATAACAGTAAGGGTGATAAATATGAAAAAAGTAGTTTTGGTAGATGGTAATAATTTAATGTTTAGAAGTTATTTTGCTACATTGTATTCAGGAAGTACTCTAAGAAATAAAAAAGGCTTTCCTACAAATGCTATATATGGATTTGTAAATATGATAAATAAAATCATATCTGAAGAAAAACCAATGTATATAGCTGTAGCTTTTGATATAGGAAAAACATTTAGACATGAAAAATATGATTACTATAAAGGTAAAAGAGATAATACACCAGATGAATTAAAAGAACAATTTCCCATAGCTAAACAAATACTTACAGCTATGAATATAAAATACTTTGAATTACAAGGCTATGAAGCTGACGATATAATAGGAACGTTCAGTAAAAAATGTGAACAGGATGATGACTTTAAAGCCTTAATTGTAAGTAGTGATAAAGATTTACTCCAACTAATAACTGACCAAACTGAAGTAAAATTATTAAAAACAAAAGACTATATCCGTATGGATTATAAAACATTTTATGATACCTATGGTATAGAACCAATTAAAATGATTGATTTAAAAGCATTAATGGGTGATGCATCAGATAATATACCAGGAGTTAAAGGAATAGGAGAGAAAACAGCTTTAAAATTATTAACAACTTATGGATCATTATCTTCTATATATGAACATATTGATGAAATAAAAGGTAGTGTTAAAGATAAATTAATTCAAGATAAAGATAATGCTTATATGAGTTATGATATAGCTACAATATATAAAGATGTACCACTTAATGTTGAATTAGAAGAGCTTGCATATATTCCAAAAGATAAAAACGAATTATATAAAATATATAATGAATTAGAATTCTATTCACTTATAAAAGAATCTAATAACAAAGAAGAAAATAGTAATAATACAGAAAATATAAACTATATCAATAAAAATAAACAAGAAATAAATGATGATATTATTTCTTTATATATTGACTTAGATAACAATAACTACCATAATGCTAATATCCTAGGATTTGCTATATATAATAATTCTGTAAGTAGTTATATACCATATACTAAAGATACTGATTTATCTTTTTTAAACAAAAAAATATATACATACGATTATAAAAGATTATATGTATCATTAAAGAAGAATAATCTAACCATTCCAACTTGTTTATTTGATACAATGATTGGAGCATATCTAGTTAATTACAATATTAAAGATGATATAAGTTATTTAGCAAAACAAATGGGATATGAAATAGATAATTCAAGTAAAGAAAACTCTGAAATAGATAAAGCAAAATTTGTATATGATACATATAACACACTAATGGATATGATGCAAAAAGAAAATGTTATGACTCTATATGACGATATAGAATTTCCGTTAGTAACTGTTCTTGCCAAAATGGAAATGAATGGTATTAAAGTAGAAAAAGAAGTTTTATTTGAAATGAAAGAAGAAATACTTAAACGTATTGAAGAAGTTAGTCAAATTATTTATAATATGGCAGGAGTAGAATTTAATATTTCATCTCCTAAACAACTTGGGGATATCTTATTTGAAAAATTAGGACTACCACATGCCAAGAAAAATAAAACAGGATATTCTACAGATATCAGTGTTTTAGAAAAACTAAGAGATTATCCCATTGTGGAATATATAATAGAATATAGAACACTATATAAACTATATACAACATATATTGAAGGAATATTAAATTCTATTTCATCTGATGGAAAAATACATACCATATATACCCAAACTGTAGCAAGAACAGGAAGATTATCTTCAATAGAACCAAATTTACAAAATATACCAATTCGTTATGAATTAGGTAGATTAATAAGAAAAGCATTTGTTCCTCTAGATAACTCTATTTTTATGTCTTGCGACTATTCCCAAATAGAACTACGTGTCTTTGCTCATCTATCTAAAGTACCAGAACTTGTTATGGCTTTTGTTAATGATATGGACATTCACACAAAAACAGCTATGGATATTTTTCATGTCAAAGAAGAAGAGGTAACAAAAGATATGCGTAGAAAAGCCAAAGCAGTTAATTTTGGAATTCTATATGGCATAAGCAGTTATGGACTTAGTGAAGACTTAAATATTAAACCCAAAGAAGCAAAAGAATTTATTAATAAATATTTTGAAACATATCCGGGTGTAAAAGAATATATGGATAAAGAAATAGAAGAAGCTAAAAAGAATGGATATGTTAAAACTATTATGAATAGAAAAAGAATAATTGAAGAATTACATAGTTCTAATCATGTTGTAAGAAGTATGGGAGAAAGAATGGCTCTAAATACTCCAATACAAGGAAGTAGTGCCGATATTTTAAAAATGGCCATGATAAAAATAGATAAATACTTTGAAGATAACAATATTAAAAGTACAATGTTATTACAGGTACATGATGAACTAATATTTAATGTTATAAAAGAAGAGGAAGAAGAGGTAAGAAAAATTGTTTCAAACATTATGGAAAGCATTATTAAATTAGATGTTCCATTAAAAGTTTCCATAGAAGAAGGAAACAATTGGTATGAAGCAAAATAGATTATGAATAGAGTAAGTATTGCATTGTTAAAAAGTTTTATTACAAATTTATTTTTATCTATTACAAAAATATTAATAGGAATAATAGGGTCATCACAAGTAATGATAGCAGATGGATTTAATTCATTATCTGATTTATCTACTGATATTATTGCCATATTAGGAAACTATATTTCAAGAAAACCTGCTGATAAAAAACACCCATATGGTTATGGACAAGCAGAATATTTGACAAATATTATTATAGGAATAGTTATAATCTTTATGTCCATAACCCTAATTATTAATGCTTTTTCAAGTGGCATTAAAGTACCAAATAATATAGTAATGTATATATGTATTATAACAATTGTCATAAAAGTAATAATAGCAAATTACCTAATGGATGAAGGATATAATTTAAAAAATGATATCTTAGTATCATCTGGTAAAGAAAGTATGATGAATGTCGTATCTTCTTTCTTTGTTCTAATTACAATTATATTAGCCTTATTTTCTAAAAAATATCCATTCCTTAAGTATGCTGACTTAATAGGAACAATAATAGTATCACTAATAATACTATATACAGGTATAAGTATATTAATTGATAGTGTAGGTTCCATTTTAGGAAAACAAGAAGATGATAAAGAATATGTAGATAAAATAACAAAGATAATTTTAAAAGATGATAGAATAAAGAAAATTGATAAATTAAATATCATAAAATATGGCTCTTATTATCAAGTAGAATTAGTAGTATTAGTGTCTGATAAATTAAAACTTACAGATTCTTATAAAATACAAAAAGATTTAAGAAGAAGGTTGATAGGCAAAAGGAATAGGATTCACCACTTACAAATAGTAGTTAATCCATTCACAGGAGGATAAATATGCCAGAATTACCAGAAGTAGAAACAGTTAAAAATAGTTTAAAAAATTATGTACTAAATAGAAAAATATTAAAAGTAGATGTATTATATAAAGGTATTATAAATTATCCAAGTGTTAAGGAATTTATAGAAAAAATAACTAATCAAACAATACTAGATGTAAAAAGAAGAGGAAAATATTTAGTATTCGTCTTAGAAGATTATAATTTAATTTCCCATCTAAAAATGGAAGGAAAATACTTTATAAAAGATAAATATGAAATTACTAAACATGATCATGTCATATTTACCTTAGATAATAATAAATATTTAATATATAATGACACAAGAAAATTTGGTAAAATGTATCTAATTAATAAAGAATATGATAATAATTCACCATTAAATAAATTAGGATTAGAGCCATGGGATAAAGAACTTACCATTAATTATTTAAAAGATAAATTAAATAGAAATATAGCTATTAAAACATTACTATTAGACCAAACTATTATCGTTGGTATTGGTAATATATATGCTGATGAAATTCTCTTTCTATCAAAAATAAATCCATTAAGAAAAGGTTATACTTTAACTAATTTAGAATTAGAAAATATTATTAAATACACCAAAGAAGTATTGGAAAAAGCAATATCTCAAGGAGGTACTACAATTAGAACATATTCCTCTGTAAATGGAATACATGGATTATTTCAACAAGAACTATTAGTACATGGAAAAAATAGTAATTGTCCAATTTGCCAAGAACAAATTCTAAAGATTAGAGTAGGGGGTCGAGGAACTTATTACTGTAATAATTGTCAAAAATAAGTTATTAAGTGTTGATTTTAACTATAAAAAAGTGTAGAATTAACTTGGGAGGTAAATATGAAGAAATCAGATTTTATACTTATTGGAATAGTTATCGTAGTTATAGTCATTGCTATATTTTCAACTAAAGGAACAAAATCTCTAGATATTGAGTATCCTATAAATTTATCTGGTGAAGTAGGATTAAATGAAATAACATACGCTGATTATAAAAATCTAGTAGATAGTAATGAACCATTCCTATTTATAATTGAAAGAGAAGGTTGCCACTATTGTGGTTTATATATGCCTATAGTAAAAGAGGTTGTAGAAGAGAAAAAAATACCTGTTTATTATGTAGATACAAATAATTTAACCTCTGAAGAAATGACAGAATTATCTACAACAAACAAATATTTAAAGAAAAATTCAGATTGGGGAACACCTACAACACTTCTTATGCGTGGTGAAGATATATTAGACTCTATTGGTGGTTATGTAGAAAAAGAAGAATTTGTAAGTTTCCTAGAAGAAAAAGTAAAGATGGGTGAGTAAAGTTGGCTATAAAAAGTGAAAGCTATAAAAAAGCATGTGAATTTAGAAAAAAATATCCTTTAACCATAGGTTGGAGAATAAAACAACATTGTAAAATAATTGATAGATACGTTGATGGAGATGAAAAAGTAGAATATGTATTCTATGGACAAAAGAATGAAAGTTCATTTGATTTTGTTAATACATATGTCATAGCTCTTACTAATAAAAGAATTGTATTAGGCACTAAAAGAGTTTTATTTGGACACTTTTTTAAATCAGTTATGCCAGATATGTATAACGACTCAACCGTTCATAGTGGATTAATATGGGGAAGAATAATTATTGATACTGTAAAAGAAAAAATTCTTTTAACCAATATAGATCCAAATGCTTTATCTGAAATAGAAGATCATATAACTGAAGGTATGGCAAATATGAAATGTCAAAGTGCTATAGATTGTAAAAATCAAAGCAAAGGTAGATGTTAGTATACAAGGAATAAAAATATTCCTTGTTTTTATATACACTTTTTTTAAAATTAAGAATACTCTATATTAGGAGTGATTAAATGTTTGATACTTATATAGTTAAAGAAGGAGATACAATAAAAAGTATTTCATCTAAATCTGGAATTTCCGAAGATATAATATATCAGCTAAATGGTTACTACAATACTTTAACTCCTGGTACTGTTTTAGTTATTCCAAAAACAAGTAGTAAATATTTTAACTACTATACAATCAGTAAAGGAGATACCTTATACCAAATAGCTAAAAAATATAATATTAATCCTAGTCTATTAGCCCAAATTAATGGATTAAATGAAAATGATTATATATATCCAAACCAAACGATATTAGTACCTAAAGAAGGATCTAAATTATATATAACAGCAGAAGGAGATACTTTAAATGAAGTAGTAAAAGGATTAAATGCCGATATAAATAAATTATTAGAACAAAACAACAATATCTATTTACAAAAAGAACAATTAATTATTTATAATTATAAATAATATTTATTTAAAATAAAAAATATGGTAATATAATTATAGGTGATAGAATGATACTAAAGAAGCCATATGCTTTCTTAATTAAGCATTTTAGATTAATTCATATTATATTATCAACATTATTGATATATATAGCTTTTTCATTTAATAAAGTACATAAGTATATAAAAGAATTAATATCAGGAATATCTAACAAATATGATGCTATTAATTATGTTAATAAAGGTTTGTTTATATTTATATTCTTAGTAATACTAATATCTATAGGAGTATATTACTTAATGAAATATAAAAAGAAACCAAAGACAATATACATAATTACTACTATTGGTTATCTTTTAATGGTAATTTTACTTGCCTTTCTAAATGGCTACTTATCTTCATTATCAATGGAAGTTATTAATGCAAAAACCATCAGGTTTTATAGAGACACCATTTCATTTACTATGTTATATCAATATATAATAATTATAATTATGATAATTAGAGGATTAGGATTTGATATAAAGAAGTTTAATTTTACAAAAGACATCCAAGAACTAAATATTGAAGATATTGATTCTGAAGAGGTAGAAGTAAATATAAATATAGATACTAAAAATATTATAAGAGATATTAACAGGAGAAAGAGAGAATTAGGTTATTGGATAAAAGAAAATCTTCTTTTCAGTATAATTTTAATATCTGTAATATTAATTGGAGCATCATATCTATTATATAAAAATGTTTTATTAAAAAATAGAGTATACCCTATGAAAGAATCTTTTGGAACTAATAACATATATCAAATAGATAATAGTTATATATCTACAAAAGATGATAATAATTATATCATAGTTAAATTTAATGTATATTCTAAAATAGGAAGAAATACTCTTAATTTAGATAAATTTAGTTTAAAAATAGGCAAAGAAACATATTATATAAATCAAAAGAAATGTTATTTGTATACTGATATAGGTCCTTGTTATCAAAAACAATATATTAATTCTAATACTTCTACTTATATTCTAGTATTTGAAGTAGATGATATAAATATAAATAAAACATACTTAATATATAGTGAAGATTTAGAAAATAAAACAAAAATAAAACTAAGACTAGAAGATTATATTTTAAAATCATAGGATACTAGTGACAAACTATTACGGTTTGTCTTTTTAAATTGTAAATACTTAGTTGAGATAAAATTAACCATGTGTTATAATCGAATAAGAAGGTTTGGTGATAATATGAAAAAAGTTGTTATATTAGGTGGGGGAACAGGCCTATCTGCATTACTAAGAGGATTAAAACTATTTCCAATAGATATTACAGCTGTAGTAACAGTAGCTGATGATGGATCTTCAACAGGAAGACTTAGAAAAGAATTTAATATACCTGCTGTAGGAGATCTAAGAAAAGTGTTGGTGTCCCTTGCCGAAGTAGAACCCTTAGTAGAAGAACTTTTACAATATCGATTTGATACATATAGTGATTTAGATAAACATACCGTTGGTAATTTAATGTTAACAGCCCTATATAATATTACAGGTAGTTTAACCAAATCATTAGAGTCTTTAAGTAAAATATTAAATATTAAAGGAAAAGTTTTGCCATTTACAGAAGATAAACCCGTATTAGTAGCACATATGACAGATGGTACTATCGTAGAAGGTGAAGAAGAAATAACATTAGCACATAAAAAAATAGATAAAATAAAATACAAAAATAAAATAAAAGTAACAGATGAAGTTCTAAAAGCTATTGCTGAAGCTAATTTAATAATTATTGGAATAGGTAGTTTATATACAAGTATTATTCCTAATTTACTAACTAAAGAAGTTAAAAAAGCACTAATTAATGCCAAAGCTAAGAAAATGTATATATGTAATATAATGAGTCAACATGGTGAAACAGATGGATTTAAAGCAAGTGATTGTATTAAAGAAATAAATAAATATGTTTGCAAAGACTTTATAGATGTCGTCCTAACTAATTCCACAAAAATAAATAATGAAATATTAGAACGATATAAAGAAGAAATTAGTGAACCTATATTCGTAGATAAAGAAACCATAAAGAAAATGAACGTAGAATTAATTAATAAAGATTTACTTAATACCAAAGATAATCAAGCTAAACACGATTCATTAAAAACAGCTTTAGAAGTATTTTCTTACTTAACAAAAGGAGATTAATCATGAGCTTTTCTACTGAAATAAAAAATGAAGTAACAAAGTTGGATTCTACTAAATTAGAACTTATCTCTGAGTTATCAGCCATTGTTAGAAATAGTGCCATAATAGAAGACTCTATTAAAATAACTATTGAAAATAATTCTGTAGCAAGAAGAATATTTAAGTTATTTAGAACAATTTATGACATAACACCAATTATTACTGTAAGAAATAAATATTTTAATAAAGGTATAAGTTATATATTAGAGATAAAAGAAAAAAATAATACTATTTTACAAGACTTATCAATATATGATGAAAATAATAATTATTTAAGTATACCAAGAGAATATATTATTAGTGATGAAGATGAATTAAGAGCATACTTAAGAGGACTATTTATATCCGTAGGTAGTTTAAATGATCCCAAAACAAGTCGTTATCATTTAGAATTTTTATTAGATACCAGTATGTATGCTAAATTTATTAGTAAATTACTAAATGAATATGATTTAAATAGTAAAATAATTAAAAGAGAAAAAAAATATATGGTATACATCAAAGAGGCAGAAAAAATAAGTGATTTCTTGCGAATAATTAAAGCTTATAATGCTGTAATGTATTATGAAGATATAAGAATATATAGAGACCATAAAAATATGACTAATAGATTAAATAACTGTGAACAAGCTAATATGGACAAAATATTCTTCACAGCTAATAGTCAATTAAAAGATATAGAAAAATTACAAGAGTTAGATCTAATAGATACACTAGATGATAAACTAAAACTAGTGATAGATTACAGATTAAAATATAAAGAAGCTAGTTTAGCAGAATTAAGTGAAATAATTAGTAAAGAAACAAATGATAAAATAACTAAGTCAGGATTAAATCATAGATTTAGAAAGATTAAAGAAATAATACATAATATAGAAAAAAATAATAATAAGTGATATAATAATTAAGAGAGGTAAATTATGAGTTTTTATGAAGAATTAAAAGAAAGAGGATTAATAAAAGATGTAGCTGGTGATGAAGAAGTCATAAAAGACTTATTAGATAATCATAGTATATCTTTCTATTGGGGAACAGACCCAACATCAGATAGCCTACATATTGGACATTATTCTTCTTTAGTAACTGCTAAAAGATTATTTTTACATGGCCATAAGCCTATTCTCTTAGTAGGGGGAGCCACAGGGTTAATTGGCGATCCCAAACCAAGTGCAGAAAGAGAAATAATAGATAAAGACGTCTTAAATAAAAATTTACAAGGAATAAAAAAACAAGTTGCTGAAATATTTGACAATAAAGCTTTAGTAGTTAATAACTATGATTGGATAAAAGACTTTGACTACATAACTTTCTTAAGAGATGTAGGAAAATATATAAATATTAATTATATGTTAGATAAAGATATTATAAGAAGAAGATTAGAAACAGGAATAACTTATGCAGAATTTTCTTATACACTAATTCAAGGTTATGACTTCTTACATCTATTCAATAACTATAATTGTATAATGCAGGTAGAAGGTAGCGATCAATGGGGAAATATAACTACAGGAATAGATTTAATAAAGAAAATTACTGGGCGTGACGCTTATGCTTTTACTATGCCACTTGTCCTAGATAAAACAGGTAAAAAATTTGGTAAAAGCGAAGGAAATGCTTTATGGTTAGATAAAAATAAAACATCTAGTTATAAAATATATCAATACTTAATTAATTCAGATGATGACCTAGTAGAATCTTACTTAAAAATATTTACATTTCTATCTTTAGAAGAAATAAAAGAAATAATGAAAAAACACCAAAAAGAACCACACTTAAGATTAGCCCAAAAAACATTGGCTATGGAAGTAGTAAGAGATTTAAGAGGAGAAGAAGAATTAACTAAGGCAATTAATTTATCAGAAGTCTTATTTACAAATAAATTCAAAGAACTAACAAGTGAAGATATTAAAGAAGTATTTACTGATATGGAAATAATTAATGTAAAATTGGGTACTAATATATTAGATTTATTAGTAGAACTAAAAGCATCATCTTCAAAAAGAGAAGCCAAAGAATTTGTTTTAAATAATGCTATATTAATTAATGGGGATAAAATAAATGATATAAATTATATTGTAGATAATAATTCATTTATAGATAATACATATATTGTAATAAAAAGAGGCAAAAAGAATTACTATATAGGAAAAAAGGAGTTTTAAAATGTTTAGTAAAAGAAGAGATGCCAAGTTAATTAAAGGTAAAAATATAGGATTCGATAGATTTTTATATTATTTAAAGCCTAGAAGAAGTGATAGTGAAGTATATATTTCAAGAGAAATAGATGTAACTAATTTAAAAAAATATATAGATTTAAAGAAAGAAAGTGGAGAAAAAATAACTTATTTTCATGCCTTTTCTACAGCAATAGCTAAAGTTATATATAATAGACCATACTTAAATAGATTTATAATAAAAGGAAATAAGTATGAAAGAAATGAAGTTAAATTATCTTTTGTAGCTAAAGCAGATTTTACAGATGATTCTAATGAATTTATGAATGTTATCACAGTAGACAAGGAAGATAATTTAAATACTATAAGTAAAACAATAACTGGTGATGTTGAAAAAATCAGAAGTAATAAAGGAAATAGTGCTGATAATTTGGTTATCACTCTAGGTAAACTACCTAAATGGCTTTTTGCTTTTATTGTATGGATTATTAAGAGATTAGATAATAATGATTTATTACCAAGTTCACTAACCAATAATAGTTTATATCATAGTACTATTATATTATCTAATCTTGGTAGTATTCATTGTGGTGCTATATATCATAACTTGACTAACTTTGGAACTAATTCTATATTAGCAACAATGGGTGAAGTTAAAGAAGTAGCAAAAGAAATAGATGAAAAAATAGAAAAAAGATGGGTTTGTGACTTTGGAATTACTCTAGATGAAAGAATAGCTGATGGTGTATACTATGCAAAAGCAGTTAATTTATTGGAGTATATATTAGACAATCCAAAAATGTTAGAAGGTGATTGTGATGATAAAATTAATATGGAATAATATAACAAAAAGAGTAAATGGTTTAATTGATAAAATAAGACATAAAGAACCATGGTATAAGTATTATGGTAATAATCCTAGAAAGATTAATTATCCAACAATGACACTTTATGAAACAATTGAAAAAACAGCCGAATCATATCCATACTATGATGCTTTTATGTACTATGGAAAGAAAATAACATATAAAGAATTTATAATAAGAATCAAAAAAATGGCAAGTTCATTACTTGAAGAAGGAATAAAAGAAGGCGACGTTGTAACCATATGTATGCCAAATACTCCTTCAGCTATATGTATGTTTTATGCTGTAAATATGGTTGGTGCTGTTGCAAGTATGATTCACCCACTATCAAGTGAAAAAGAAATAGAATTGTATTTAAATACTTCAAATAGCAAATATATCATGACAATAGATTTATTATATGACAAAATAATTAAAATAATAGATAATACTAATGTATCAAAGATAATAGTAAGTTCTGTAAGTGATGATATGGATAATGCTAAGCATGCTATATATTGGTTCATGTCTGGAAGAAAAACTAAAATAGCTAAAAATAATAAAGCAATATTATTAAAAGATTTCTTAAAAAAGGGTATATATTATAAAGATTTAAAACCAGTAAAAAGAAAAAATGATGATGATGCTGTTATACTTTATAGTGGAGGAACAACAGGAAAACCTAAAGGAATAATTCTAACAAATCTAAATTTTAATGCCTTAGCAATGCAAGCTCACATTATGACAGAAGCTAAAGCAGGAGAAACTATATTGTCAATAATGCCAATATTCCATGGTTTTGGATTAGGTGTTAGCGTACATACTCCATTGTATATAGGTATGACATGCATCTTTGTTCCGGATTTTAGTCCTAAAAAATTTGATAATTTAATAAGAAAATATCATCCAAATTTCATAACAGGTGTTCCAACTTTATATGAAGGACTTTTAAAAAATAGATTCAAACCAAAAGAATTATCATGTATTAAGGTAGCTATTTCTGGAGGAGATACATTATCTGTTGAATTAAAAAATAGAGTAGATGAATTTTTTAAAAATCATGGTTCTAAAGCTGAACTTAGAAGTGGTTATGGATTAACAGAGAGTACAGCAGCTGTTTGTTTAACACCTATAAAATATTATAAACCAAATATTATAGGTATGCCTTTTCCTGATATGACTATTAAAATTGTTCAAATAGGTACAGCAGAAGAAGTTAACGCTATGGAAGAAGGAGAAATATGTGTTAATGGACCAACAGTAATGAAAAAATACCTAAATAATGAAAGTGAAACTAAAACAACACTAATTAAACACAATGATGGAAAATATTGGTTACATACTGGAGACATAGGATATATGGATACAGAAGGATTTGTTTATTTTAAACAAAGACTAAAAAGATTAATAATATCTTCAGGATATAATATATATCCAAGTTATGTTGAGGAAATAATATGCCGTCATCCTAGGGTAGAAAGTTGTGTTGTCATAGGTATACCTCATGAATATAAAAAACAAGTAGTTAAAGCTTATATTGTTTTAAATGGTGATAAAAAAGCTGATAAAAGTACTAAAAAAAGTATTAAAAAATATTGTGAAGACAACTTAGCAAAATATTCATGGCCATATGAATATGAATATCGTGATAGCTTACCAACAACATTGGTAGGAAAAGTTGCCTATAAAAAACTAGAAGAGGAGAATAGTGATAAATAATATGAGTATAATGGATGGTAGAAAAATAAAAGAAAATATCTTAAATAATCTAAAAATAGAGATAGATAAATTAAAGTTAAAACCATCGTTAACCGTTATCCAAGTAGGAAATGATGAGGCAAGTAATATATATGTAAAACAAAAAAAGAATATGGCATCTTTCCTTGGATATACTTTTAATCATATTAGTTTAGAAGAAAATATAACAGAAGAAGAACTATTAGATTTAATAGACAAGTTGAATAAAGATAAAACAATTAATGGAATACTTGTTCAAATGCCTCTTCCTAAACATATAGATGCAGCAAGAATACAAAATAAAATTAATGAATATAAAGATGTAGATGGATTAACAGATATAAATTCTGGTAGATTGTTTCATAATAAAGAATGTTTATTACCATGTACACCATACGGAATTATGGAATTGTTAGATTACTATAATATAAATGTAGAAGGTAAGAGTGTAACTATTATAGGAAAAAGTAATTTAGTAGGTAAACCACTATCTATGCTTATGCTAAATAAAGGTGCTACCGTAACTATATGTCATTCCAAAACAAAAAATATAAGTGAACTTACTAAAAATGCTGATATTTTAGTGGTAGCTGTAGGAAAAAGAAATTTAGTAAATGCCAACATGGTAAAAGACAATGCCATAGTTATAGATGTAGGAATTAATAGAGACGAAAATAACCATATGTGTGGAGACGTTGATTTTGAAAATGTTAAAAACAAAGCATCATACATTACTCCCGTTCCATATGGAGTAGGTCAATTAACCGTAGCTATGTTAGGGGTAAATGTATATAAAGCATATATGATGCAAAATAATTAAGGGGCTTCCCCTTAGGTTACAGTTACATACGTTAAAAAATAATACTACAATTAGTAGTGTTATTTTTTTTAACTATTTGTAAAAATATAGTAAACGTATCTTTACAAAATTAAAAAAGTTATACTATAATTATATTAAGGTGAGAATATGAAAAAACAATCTATACTTAATCTTAATATCTCATCAATAAATGATATAACTAAGATAGAAGAAAGTTGTAAATATATTGATTTAGATCTTACTAATTATAGTAGTGAAGTTATAAATTATTTCTTAAAAAACGGAAGTAATTATATGTATAGTGAAATAATAAATAACAAGAAAGGTTATGTATATGTTGACTATGAAATATTTGCAAGAGGAGAACACATCATAGATTTAATATATCAAAATATGCCTCAAAATCTTAATGAACTAGCCAAAGCAAAATATTTATATATATCCCTAGGTAGTCTAGTAGGATATGATATAAATACAGATATAGAAAAAAATGATGATTATTCATATTCCTTTCAAAGTACTACTGATAGTATCTGGGGAACTCTTGCAAAAGGAAAATGTAGCAATATAAGTATTGCAAAAATATACTATTATTTATGTAAGATTTCTAACATTAATTGTGAAATAATAAAATCAGAAAATGATTACTATAATAAAATAATTATTAATAATACAACATTAATTATAGATTTATATAAAGATATTCCATATATACAAAGTAAGTTTAAAACAAAATATTTTTCTAACTATAATGATGATATAGAATTAGATAAAACAATCAGATATATTAAAAATAATTATTGTGAAGTATTAATAGATGAATCATTAAAAGAACTTAATTTCAATAAAGAAAATATTTTGCCTAGTATATTAAATAAAACTCAAAACATTATAGATATAACTAACATCGAACCATCTTGCTTATCTGTTATATATAATTTAATATTTACTAAATATTGTCCAGACTATAATATAAGTATTAATAATTTATACTTAAATGATATTTATAATAAACATGATCATTTTATATTAATAAGTCATAATAAACTACATTATAGTTATAATTATAAAACAAAAAGTTTCATACAAATGGATTATAACAATATAATTAATAATATAGAAAAAGGTAGAATAGGAATATACCTTAATGAAAAAATTCCTAATATAAATGAAAGAAGTGATTAAACTTGGATCCCTCGGTTATAATCTACATAATAATTTTACTCCTATTAATTGGAATATCTGCAATATGTTCAGCAGCAGAAACAGCATTTTCAAGTGCTAATATTATAAGAATAAAATCATTAGCCAAGAAAAAAGATAAAAGAGCTAAAAAAGCTTATAAACTAATAAAATGCTATTCTAAAACACTAACTACTATTTTAGTATTTAATAATATAGTTAATATATTATCTACATCTTTAGCAACGTATATATTTACAAAGTATTTAGGAGGAAGCGGTGTTATATATGCCACAATAATAATGACCATTCTAATACTTATTTTTGGAGAAATAATTCCCAAAATATTAGCTAAAGAATACTCTGAAGAATTCACTTATTTTATATCACCAATATTTAACGTATTAATAATTATTTTAACACCTATTACTAAATTAGTAAGTTTACTTGAAAACAAACTAAAAGGTAAAAAGAAAAACATAACTGCTACAGAAGATGAACTTATAGAAATAATTCAAACAGTAGAATTAGAAGGAGTATTAAATCAAGTTGAAAGTGAATTAATTCAAAATGCTTTAGAATTTGATGACAAAAGAATTAAAGATGTCATGGTTGATAAAAAAGATGTAATATTTCTATATGACACTGATAGTAGTGAACGTATAAAGCAATTAATAATTAATCAAAAATATTCAAGAATACCCGTTGTATGTAGACGTACAGGACGAGTATTAGGTATTATTCATGAAGGAGATTTAATTGATGATATCTTACAAGGAAAAGAAATATCAATTAACACCTTATTAAAAGATGCTATATATGTAAATAAAAATAGAAAATTAGCTTATGCACTAGAAAAAATTCAAAAAAGTAGAATGCATATGGCTATAGTAATAGATAATAATGAAGATCATAATTTCTTAGGAATTGTAACTCTTGAAGATATATTAGAGGAATTAGTAGGTGAAATATATGATGAATATGATGACCTTCCTACAAACGTTTTAGAAATAGGCCTACATACATTTCAAATAAATCCTAATATAGAAATAAAAACATTTTTTAATAAATATCTAGAAAATACCAACTTACCAAATACTAAAGCCAAAACATTTACAGGTTGGATACAAGAACTATCAAATGGAAGACCCAAAAAGAATCAAGAATTTAATTATGAAAATATAAAAATAACAATATTATCTTTAGATGGAAAAATACCTACAAAACTAGAGGTAACATTCACATCTAATTATGAAGATGATAATGATTTGTTATAAGAAAATATGAGATAGATAGAAATGCCTATCTCTTTTATTATAAAATAAACCAAATGTTAATTATTGCTAAAATTTAATTCACATTAGACCAAATTTTTATCAAATAAAAGTAATTCACAAAATAAAATAAAATAATATTATTGAAAGGACCAAAGTAAGGAGTGATATGCCAAAAAAAATTATAATATTTTTAATTATTTTAATACTTTTCATATCTAAAGTACATGCAGAAGATACTTATCAAGAAATAAAAGATTATGAAATAAGATATCGTTTTTATAAAGAAATAAATAATAATGATAGTATTTATTATCCCAAAGGAGAAAAATTAAATGGATATATAGAAGAAGAAAATAACTTAAAATATGGAGAGTATAGTGAATATATGAATGAGTGTGAAGTTTCCGAAGAATTATATGATATAGAGTATAAAGATATTTATGTATATAAAGAGTTAAAAGAATTTCAATCATTAGTCCTTAATAAATTTGATGGCGTTATTAAGAGTATTATGATTATGTTTTATAATAAATAAAATCTAAAAAAATATAACAACATAACAGACTTTTCATATCCAGCAGGAACACATCAATATTTTGAAGAAAAACTTAATGTTAACGATGTATTTCTACATGCTTATTGTGGTGGAATAAATACTTTTACAATAACATTATATAGCGATAAAAATTATCAATATCCCATAGCATACAAAGAAGTAAATAATAGTATGGGACATATAACTTTTTTTGATACTCCATGGCAATTAGCAGATAAAGAATTTATAACTAAAAAATATGATAGTAAACAAGAGGAAGGTTTCTTTAGAGAATATGTTAGTAAAGAGAGAATGTGCCATTATAGAAGAATATACACTTATAGGTATAGTAGTAAAAGAGAATATTATGATAATGATTATCATGTTAATATAGATGGATATATTAAAGACACAAATGATTTTAAAATATATTCTAAAATAGATAACAAAGAAATAGCTAAAGAAAAAATAATAGTTAAGTTTTCAGACAATATAAAAAAAGAAGAAATATTACTAGGTAATAACAATTCAAATATAATAAAAGATAAAATTAAAGAAAACTATAAATTAAAAGAACAAGAAAATAATATAACAAAAAATAATAACAAAAAAATATATTATATATTAATAATTGTAACAATATTAATTATATTTATAATATATAAATTAATAAAAAAATGTCGAGTGAAATAAATGCAAGGTTTTGTCGAAAATATATATATATTAATTAATATATGATAGATTATAGAAAAGAGGATGATATTATGTTAAAAATAAATTATGAATTTAGAAAAGGAATATTTTTTATAAGATTAATTGGAGATTTAGATAAAAATAATTATTATAAACAAGAAAACTTTTTAGAAGAATTAATAAGCTATAATGGCTTTAAACAAGTAGTTATTAATACAGATTTACTTAGAAATGTTGATATATATGGTATCAATTACATAATCAATTTTAACAAGATATTAAGAAGTAAAAATACTAATTTAGTATTATGTGATAAAACAAACATTTGGAGAACTCTTTTTGGTAATCAAATTCAACATATTAATAATGAATTGGAGGTGTTTAATGGATAATCTACAAACCATTGATTCTTATAATAAAATTATTCTAGATAATGAATGGTTAATATATAAAATAATTAATAAATACACATCACATTTAGAACTAGAAGATTTATATCAAGTAGCTTCCATAGGATTAATAAAAGCATATAAAAGTTTTAAAGATGATTATAATACTAAATTTTCTTCTTATGCATATAAATATGTTCTAGGAGAAGTCATAAAATATGTTAATCAATATCGTAGTATTAAAGTAAATAAAGAAATGGGAAATTTATATGGAAAAATTCTAAAGGTAAGAGATTTATTATGTCAAAAATACATGCGAGAACCAAGTAATTATGAATTATCAGTATTTATGGGAATTGATGAAATAACATTAACCGAAATAATGAAAGCTAACATGGAAATAGATAGCCTAGACAAAATAATTAGCATTGATGATAAAGAAATGTACTTATACGATATAATAGGGTATGATGCCATTAAACTAGACCAGATGGACTTATATAATGAAATTAGTAAACTATCTGAAGAGGAACAAAAAATAATTAAGGCTAAATACTACTATGGAATGTCACAGCAAGATATAGGTAACCTATTGGGAATGCATCAAGTAGAAGTGTCTAGAAAACTTACAAAGACTATTGGAAAACTAAGAGATAAAATAGCTTCATAGAACATGTTAAAAGAAAACATTTATAACATAGTAGCCCAAAACATAAAAAAGTATAGAATAGCCCAAAATATTACATTAAAAGAGTTAGCTAAATTAACAGGATATTCATATGCATATTTAAGAAGAATAGAAGCCCCAAAATGTCCAAAAAACTTCTCCTTATTAACTATTTCAATTATAGCAAATGCACTAAATATAGATATTAAGTATTTATTTAATAATGATACATATAATTTAATATATGAAAATAAAAGATAGGATTAATAATTATTTAAATGATAATGAATTTAGAGTAACAGTATTTGCCAATAAAATAGACATTATTAATTACACATCTATACTAGATTTTTCAAGTACAGAAATATCAGTTAAAGTTAACAGCAAAATAGTAATAGTAACAGGAGATGATTTAGTTATATCCAAAATGTATGATGACGAACTTTTAATAAAAGGAAAAATAAACAACATAAAAATTACTTAACTTTATATAATATTGCTATATTTAATCATATTATTTATGATAAATTATTAGATTATGTCTAGGAAAACTATAATTGGGGGAATTTATGCATAATTTAATTAAGGTTAAAGTAGAAGGTAAAAATATAAATAATTATATATTATGGCTCATAAAAAACAAAATTAATATTACTAACGTATCACTAGTATCACATAATGAAATGACCTTTCTAATAGAATATAAATACTATAACTATTTAAAAAAATACTCTAAGACATATACGGTAAGTATATTAGAGGTACACGGTAAAGTAAAATTTATTATGTTTATGAAGCAAAATTTCATTATATTAATATCTATTATTATATCTTTAACAATTTTATATATATTATCAAATATAATATTTTCAGTTGATATAGTTTATAATAATAAAGAAATAGTAAATTTACTTAATAAAGAATTAAATAATTATAATATAAAAAAGTATCAGTTAAAAAAATCTTATGACAATCTTGAAATAATAAAAAAGGAAATATTGGAAAATAATAAAGACAAATTGGAGTGGTTAGAAATATTAGAAAGTGGTACAAAATATATAGTTAAAGTAGTTGAGAGAAAACAAGAAACAAAAGATAATAGTTATAAATATCAATCAATTACCGCTAAAAAAAATGCCATAATATATGACATAAAAGCATATAATGGAGAAAAATTAAAAGAAAAAAACGATTATGTAAAAAAAGATACCATAATTATCAGTGGCATATTAAATAAAGCAAATGGTGAAATAATATATAAAAAAGCCTTAGGACAAATCCTTGGTGAAGTCTGGTATGAAACACAAGTTGAATTTCCATATTTTTATAAAGAAGAACAATTAACAGGTAGAAAAAGAGAAGTATATACCATAAAATTCATTAATAAGTTATTTCCATTATTTACATTTAAGAATTATCATAATTTTAAAAAAGATGAAATTATATTGGTTGATAATAATATTGTTCCCATAAAATTTATTAAAGAAAAGCAATACGAAGTAAATATAATTGAAAAAATTTATACTGAAGAAGAAGTTATAAAAGAAGCAATAACATATGCCAAAGAAAAATTACAAGAAAGCAATCACAATATTTTAAAAATAAAAGATTATTCAATAATGAAAAAAGAAAATATAGGAAATAAAATAAAATTAAAAATATTTTTCTCTGTTATTGAAGATATTACCAAAATAGAAGAAATTAAAGTAGAATATTAATATTTACAATTAAATAAAATTAAGCTATAATTTGGGTATAAAGATAGGTGATAGTATGGTAGAAACACAAACAATAGATGTAGAACATGTTCAAAAAATATTAAATAATTGTCCCAATTATGACATTATTGTTAATAGTGAATTTCCTTTTGAAGATACCTTTTCAGATAAGTTAGTAGACTGGTATCGAGAACTTGTTTTTTCTGCCAATGGTAATAATGAAGGACAATTAAAAATTATTAATGCCTTAGATAAAAGTATATATTTATATGTTACAAATAATAGATATAAAAGAGGATTAAGAAAAATAGTTGATGAGAACGAAATAACATTAAAAGACAAAGAAATAATAAAAGAACTTTTAAAAAAAATAATTAATTATACCAATTCCTATGAAAATAAAACTTTATTAGAGATAGATACAACAAAATGGATATAGTTTATAAAAACATCCACTTTTAAAGTAATTTATCTTTTTTTTCGAATAATACTATTGAAAGGAGGAATATGATTAGATTTAAAGATATACCTAAAGAAGAAAAACCACGAGAAAGATTAGTAAAATATGGAGAAAAATATTTATCAAATGAAGAGCTATTGTGTATATTACTAAAAACAGGAACAAAAAAATACAATGTAAAAGAAGTTGCTAATAACTTATTATATAGAATAGGTAATATAAAAAAACTAAAAGAAGTAGGTATTAACGCATTAAAGAGTATAGAAGGAATAGGAGATATAAAAGCAATTGAATTAAAAGCAATGATAGAGTTAGGTAGAAGAATATATCAAGAAGAGAATATAGAAAAATTAGTATGTACCAATGCAATAAGCATTTATAAATATTTTAATTCCTTGTTTAAAGACATAAAGCAAGAAGAGTTTTACTGTTTATATTTAGATACCAAAAAGAAATTTATATCAAAAAAGAAATTATTCGTAGGAAGTATAAATAAATCTATTGTCCATCCAAGGGAAATATTTAAAGAAGCATATTTATTATCATCAAGTTTCATTGTATGTCTTCATAATCATCCAAGTGGAGATCCAAATCCAAGTAAAGAAGACATAGTATTAACACAAAATATTCTAGAATTAGGCTATATACATGGCATTTATTTAATAGATCATATAATTATTGGAAATAATAAATATTTTAGTTTTTATGAAAATGGTTATATCAGCAATAGACAATAATATTTTTTTTTAGTATAATTTCACTAGAGAGACTATTTAATAAATAAATTTATTAAAAATAAAAATTAAAAAGGAGATATTATATATAATAAAAATCTCTCTTATTGATATTATATATAATTAAATAAAAATGACAGTACATATAGAAAGTAATAAAGAAGATATTTCAAGGAATATTTTAATGCCAGGTGATCCCAAAAGATGTGAGTATATAGCTAAAAATTATTTACAAGATTATAAGATTGTTAACAATGTTAGAGGAATGACAGCCTATACAGGATACTATAAAGGAAAAAGAATAACAATATTTCCATCTGGTATGGGAATACCAAGTATGGGAATATATTCATATGAATTATATAAGTATTATGATGTAGAAAACATTATCAGGATAGGTTCATGTGGAGGATATAATCATACATTAAAACTAAAAGACATTATTTTAGTAGACAATTCATATAGTCAATCAACATACGCTAAATATTTAGATGGATATCAAGATAATTTAGTAAAATCAACAAAAAATTTAAACGATATTATTCTAAAAACATCTAATGAACTAAACATGAATATAATAAAAGGAACTATCTGTTCTACAGATGTTTTTTATGAAAAAGATTATAAAAATAAACCTATAGAAGAATATAATATTTTAGGAGCTGAAATGGAATCTTTTGCCTTATTTAATAATGCAAGAACACTAGGAAAAAATGCTGCATGTTTACTTACTGTTTCTGATTTATTTTTTAGTGAAGATAAATTAACATCCTTAGAAAGAGAACAAAATTTAAATGAAATGATAGTTCTCGCATTAGAAAGTTGTTTAAAATTATAAAAAGTAGCCATAATATGTAAAGGAGGGATAGTTATGGAATATATTTGCTATAATATGAACGCATATAATTTACATATAGTAAATACTAAAAAATTTAAAACAATCACCGTAGACATATGTTTTAGAGAAAAAATTAATAAAGATGAAATAACATTAAGAAACTTATTGAAAGAAATTATGGTAAATGCCTCATATGACTATCCAAGTGAAAGAGAACTTATAAAAGCTACGGAAGAGTTATATGATTTAAAACTATTAACATCAACATATCGAATAGGAAATTATAATTTTCTATCTATGAAGATTCGTTTCTTAAATGAAAAATACACAGAAAAAGGTATGAATTATGCATCTATTAAATTATTGTTAGATTTAATATTTAAACCCAAACTAGATGCTGATTTTGAAAAATGTAAAAATAAAATAGAAAAGAGTATACTTTCATTAAATGATAATAAAGTAAAGTATGCAATATCAAAATTACTAGAAAGTACAAAGGATATGCCATATTCTTATAATTTCTATGGAAATATAGAAGACTTAAATAAAATAACAATAGAAGATATAAAAAAATGTTATGAAAATCTTTTGACTAACGATATAATCGATATATTTGTTGTTGGAGAAGTAAATCCAGAAGAAATAAAAAATATATTTAAAGAAAATTTCAAAGGAAAGACATTCCATAAAGTAGATAATAAAGTAATTGTAAAAGAACTAACACCACGTACAAAAACTAATATAATTAGAGAACAAGATGATATTAATCAAATTCAACTAACTGTTTTATGTAGTCTTAATAGTATAACAGAATATGAAAGAAAATATGTATCATTAGTATATTCAGAAATGTTAGGAGGAAGTGCAAATTCTATTCTATTTGATACTGTAAGAGAAAAAAAATCTTATGCCTACTACGTCAATAGTATTATAAAACCATATGATAATAATATGATTATATACTCTGGAATCCATGAAGATAATGAAAAAGAAGTAATTAAATTAATAAAAAAATGTTTAAAAGACATTACAAAAGGAAAATTTAATGATGAAGTATTCCAAAGTAGTAAAAATACAATAATTTCTTCATTAAAAGCAAGTTTAGATAACCCAATAGGTATAATTAATAACTGCTTATCCAATATTCTGGTGTCATCTCCAACAATTGAAGAAAAGATTAAAATTATTGAAAAAATAACCAAAGAAGAAGTAATTAATTTCAGTAAAAAAATAACTATACATACAATATATATTTTGGAGGGTTCTAATGAAGAAAATAACAATCAATAAAGTAAATGAAGATATATATTACGAAAAACTAGATAATGGATTAGAAGTATATTTTTATATTAATCCAACTATTCATAATAATTACGTAACATATACAACAAAATATGGATCCATCTATAAAGAATTTACCCCCATTAATGAAGAAAAAATGATAAATGTACCTAATGGAATAGCCCATTTTCTAGAACACAAAGTATTTGTTCAAGAAATAGATCCACAACCAGAAGAATTTTTTGCCCAAAATGGTGCATTATGTAATGCATATACAACATTTAAAAATACGACATATCTATTTTCTGGACCAGACAATTTAAAAGAAAATATCATTTACTTATTAGACTATGTATCATCACTATATTTAACAGAAAAAAATGTAGAGTCAGAAAAAGACATAATTATTCAAGAAATTAATATGTGCAATGATAGACCAACTGATATTTTATATGATATGATTAGAAAAAATACTATAAAAAATAATCCATTTAAAGAAAGCATAATAGGGACAGCAAAAGAGGTAAAAAGTATAACAAAAGAATTATTGGAAACTTGTTACAATACTTTTTACAATTCTTCAAATATGTTTCTTGTTGTTACTGGTAATTTTGATAAAGATGAAATATTAGAAGCTATTAAAGAAAATCAAAGTAAAAAAAATCAAAAAGAAATTCCCAAAATTGAAGTAAAAAAATATAAAGAACCTGATAAAATTGTAAAAGAAAAAGAAATAATCAAATGTAATACTAACATACCTAAAGTAGCATATAGTGTTAAAATAAATGTTGATAAATTAAAAGTTGATAAAAGGAAATTGAATGTTTACATGTATTTATTGTATACATTATTATTTGGAGATACTTCTAATTTTGATGAAAAAATGAAAAAACAAGGTATAATAACAAGTACACTATATTATAATTTTCTAGATATTGGAAGTCATTTCATATTATCTTTAATCAATAGTTGTTATGAATATGAAAAATTAATAAAAGAAATAGAAAAAGTATCATCAAATATAACTATTGATAAAAATGAATTTGAAAGAAAGAAAAAAGTATTAATAAGTAATGAAATATTTAGTTATGAAAATGTTGAAATGATTAATGATATGATAATAGATAATATTCTGTTTGATGGAACAATCTATGAAGATACGATAGGCATGATTAATTCACTAAATGTAGAAGAATTAGAAAAAATAATAAAAGAGATAGATTGGAATAATAAAAGTATCGTTATATTGGATAAAAATGCAACCGCAGAGTAATAAAAACTCTGTTTTTTAGTTTCTATTTAGTTAATTCTTAACAACACAATTATTTTATATGCTATTATTATGATGTCTAACTTTCTAGAACACATAAGGAGAAAAAATGTTAAAACTAGAAAATATTAATAAAAGTTATAATAATGAATTGATTTTAAAAAATATTAACCTCTATTTTGAAAATACCGGTTTTATATCAATATTAGGTCCATCAGGAAGTGGAAAAACGACATTATTAAATATTATTTCAGGACTTATTAAACCAGATAGTGGTACTATTCAATATAACAATTTATTATTAAATAAGTTTAATAGAAAATCATGGGATTCGTTTAGAACTTATAATTTAAGTTACATATTTCAAGACTATAAATTATTAGAAGATATAACAGTTATAGACAATATAAAAATAGTAACCAATAGTAACAATAAGATAAAACAATTACTAGCAAAACTAGAAATAAATAAAATACAAAAACAAAAAGTAAATAAATTATCCGGAGGAGAAAAACAACGCGTTGCAATTGCAAGAGCCTTAGCTAATGATCCAGATATATTATTAGCAGATGAACCAACCGGAGCTCTTGATACCATTAATAGTGTAAAAATAATGAATATTTTAAAAGAAATATCCAAAAACAAACTTGTTATAATAGTCACACACAATATAGAATTAGCTAAAAAATACTCAGACAAAATTATATATATAAAAGATGGTACTATTGAACATAACGATTATATAAAAGAATTTACAGATATAAAAACAACTATATTAAGGAAAAATAAAACATCAATAAAAAGTATAATTAAATTAGCTCTAAATGGATTAAAAAGCAAAAAGAAAAGAACTATATTAACATCATTAGCTAGTTCCATAGGTATTATAACCATGGCCTTAGTATTATTAATATCTAATGGCTTCAACAAAGATTTAAAAAATTATGAAGAAACAACTTTATCTAAAATACCAATTACAATTTCTAATGGCATATATGAAAAAAAATCAAATAGTGAAGAATTAAAAGATAATCAAATCAATATAAAGAAAAAAGATGAATACTTACATGAAAATAACATAGATGATAATTATCTAAATTATATAAATAAACTAAATAATAACTATTACATATCATATAAGTATGATATAAATTTGCCACTACTTACAAATAAATATAAATATATAGATATATCATATTTCAATATGATTCCTTATAAAGATAATGATTATATAAAAGAAAATTATAATATTATATATGGAAGAAATATAAATAACTATAATGAAGTATTACTATCTATAGACGAAAATAATATGGTAGAAGAAGACCTACTTATGACATTTGGAATAAATACTGACATAGAATATAATAAACTAATTAATACTAAAATAAAAATAATACCCAATGATATTTATTATAAAGAAGAAAATAATTATTTTATAGTTAACAATGACCTACAATATCAATATAATAATGGAATAGAATTAACAATCGTAGGCATAGTAAAAGAAAAAGAACCGATAAAAAATATAAGTACTATTTTATATAATAAAGAATTAATTGATAAATATTTAACTATAAATGAGAATAGTAAAATAGTAAAAAAATATTTAAATACAGATAATGTTATAATACCTAACAATACTACAAAAGATAAAATATTAAGTTATCTTGGATATAAGACTATTCCTTATGAAATAGAAATATATACTAAAAATATATATGATAAAGAAAATTTAATAAAATATTTAGATAATTATAATAAAGAAGAAGATAAAATAATTTATATTGATATCACAAAAGATATGTTAGAACTATTAAAAAATATTATAAATATAATAACTATTGTTTTGGTAGTATTTTCTCTAATTTCCCTAATTGTTTCATCCATAATGATAAGTATTATAACCAATATGAGAGTATTAGAAAGAACAAAAGATATTGGAATACTTAGAAGTATAGGAAAAAGTAGAAAAACAATATCTAGATTATTTAATATAGAAAATATTTTAATTGGAATAATTTCTTCAATAATATCATCGTTAATAGTGTATATCTTAGTTAATCCTATCAATATATTATTAAATAAACTATTAGATATGGGAAATATCCTAGAATATAATTATAAATATATGCTTATCTTATCATTATTAAACATAACCATTACTATGTTATCTGGATATATTCCTAGTAAAAAAGCAAGTAAAAAAGAAATTATCACTTGTTTTAATACATAAATAGATAAAAATACTATTGTTTAAGTTAATTTTATAAAAAATACTCATATAATAACATAGGTGATAAATAATGGATAACATAAACGAATTTAAGTCCTTTGTAAAAAAACACCCCAATTTAAATAGCTATGTCACAGATGGACAAATGACATGGCAAAAGTTCTACGAAATGTACGATATGTATGGAGAAGATAGTGAAGTTTGGCAATCATATAAAACAAAAGAAAGAAAGACAACAAGTTTAACAGATATAGTCAATATGGCTAAAAATGTCGATGTAGATAAATTACAAGATGGAATAGGGTCTCTTCAAAAAGCTATAACTTTGTTTAGCGATTTATTCTTATCTAAAGATACAGAAGCAAAATCCACATATAAACCAAGAGCTATATATAAAAGGTTTGATGACTAATGAGTTTAGAATTACAATATAGAATAAACAGTGATCCAAGATTAAAACAATTTCTAAGAGAAAATTCCTATTGGTATAAATATCTAAATAGAAGTAATACCTATCTAAAACCATTTATATCTGATATGAAAGATAAATATAAATTAAAAACAACAGATAAAATAAATAAATTAACTAATAATATTAGTATGGTAAGAGCTTTCTTAGATGTCTTAAAATAAAAGTAGACAATATAAAATTATTGTGTTATTCTTGATATATGAACGAAATTATAGAAAATACATTTATTTTTATAGACAATTTGGAAAAGTCAGACTTAATTAAAAAATTAACTGAATGCAAAGAAATATTATTAAAAGATAATAAAGTTTTAAATCTAATAAAAGAATATAATAATCTAGAAGATACAAATATACTATTAAGTCTAAAGAAAGAGTTATATCAAAATCATACTTATCAAAGATATATGGAATTATATGATGAATTATATATGTTAGTTAAAAGCATCAATAAAAAGTATTCAAGTTATCTAGGAGAAAATGTATGTCAGAAAAATACATAACTTATAATATAGATAACAATATAGAATGTTACTATACATATAAAGGTTATACATTAGAAAATTTAATTAAAGACTTAAATATAGATAATTACTATATATTAAAACAAATACATTCTAATAAAGTATTTGATATTACTAACATACCAAAGAATTATGAAGGAGATGGATTAATAACAAATAAGTCTAATATAGCTTTAGTTACTAAAAGTAAAGATTGTAACAGTATTTTTATAATAGACACTAAAAATAAAATAATAGATAATATTCATTCAGGATGGAAAGGAACACTTAAAAGTATTATAACAATAGCTATAAATCAAATGAAAGAAAAATATAACAGTGCATCAAAAGACATAAAAATAGTATTTAATCCATCCATAAGAGAATGTTGCTTTGAAGTAGATAATGATGTATATGATTTATTTATAAAAAAATATAAAGACAAGTCTTATTATAAAAAAATAAGTAATAAATATCATATAAACCTAGTAAGAATAATAAAAGATGATGCCAAAAAATTAGGAATAAAAGAAGAAAATATTATAGATAATAATATTTGTACATTATGTAATAGAAAATTGTTTAATTCACATAGAAATAATGATATAGAATTAAATTATGCATTAATAATAAAGAGGTAATAATGAGAGTAATAAGTGGAATATTAAAAGGTAAAAATATAGAAGGATATAATATTAGTGGTACTAGACCAACCATGGATAGAGTAAAAGAATCAGTTTTTTCTACAATTCAAGATAGCATTAAAAATAGTGTAGTACTAGACCTATTTGCCGGTAGTGGACAATTAGGCATAGAAGCAATTAGTAATGGCAGTAAACTATGCTATTTTATAGATAACAACAAAGAAGCTACAAATACCATAAAAAAGAATATAGAATTATTAAATATTAAAGACAAATCTATAGTACTTAACTATGATTATAAAAAAAGTCTAAATTATTTTAAAGATAATAATATTAAATTTAATATTATATTTGTAGATCCACCATATGACTATGATGTATTAGATAAAGTTATATCAAAAATATTAGAATATAATCTATTAGAAAAAAAAGGTATATTAGTAATAGAGCATACTAAAGAAATAAAAGGAGACTATAAAGATTTATACTTATATAAAGCAAAGAAATATGGATATAAATACATAAACATATACATAAGAAATAACTGATTTAACATAATCAGTTTTTATATTAGTGATAGTAATGGAAATTGTCAATAATTATCATAAAGTATGTAAAATTTAATGGCTAACAGTTGACAATGACCAAGTAAAATGATAACCTTATAGCATAGGAGGAAAATAAAAATGAAAAAATTAAACAGAAAAGGTTTTACATTAGTTGAGTTACTAGCAGTTATCATAATTCTAGCTGTAGTAGTAGGTATTACTATACCAACAATTTTAACTACAACAGCTAATGCCAAGAAAAAAGCATTTGATACAGCAGCAGCAACAGCAGCAGATTGGTTTGACAGACAATATCAGTCATATTTAATTGGTAATAAAGAATTATCACAATATGATGCAGCTTTTGAAACACTTTTCATTGATACTACCAATAAAACAGCAAAGCTAACATTGGAAAAAATAGATGCTACATCTTTAATTCAAAATGCTGGATTATCAACAAAAAATGTTTCAAAAATGGAAGTAACATTCAATAGTGCTGGAAGAAGTTGTGTTATAATCACTGCTAAAGATGGTGGAGATTATCCAAGCGGTAAAACAGCTCAAGGTGGAAATTGTTAACTAGAAGCAAAAATGCTTCTTTTTTCTTTGTGAGTTTTATGATATACTTATCTTATAAGAAAGAGGTAAGAAAATGAATGAATTAATTATAGGAAGTCATGTATCATTTAATAATAAAGATCAATTATTAGGGTCTGTTAAAGAAGCAGTATCTTATGGAAGTAATACATTTATGTTTTATACGGGAGCGCCTCAAAATACTAGACGAGGAGAAATAAATGATTTTGTGACTTTAGAAGCATATAAATTAATGAAAGAAAATAATATTGAATTAGATAAAGTAATAGTACATGCTCCATATATTGTTAATTTAGCAAATCCAGATAATATGGAGTTCTCAATTGATTTTTTAACTAATGAAGTAGAAAGATGTAATTTACTAGGTATGAAATATTTGGTTCTACATCCCGGTTCTAGCGTTAATGTATCAAGAGAAGAAGGAATTGCTAATATTATTAAAGGACTAAATGCTATATTGACAAATAACAATAATATTTGTATATGTTTAGAAACTATGGCAGGTAAGGGTAACGAATTAGGAAGAAACTTTTTAGAATTAAAAGAAATTATAGATGGAGTAAATTTTAAAGATTCAATTGGAGTATGTATGGATACATGTCATTTATTTGATAGTGGTATTGATATAACAGATTTTGACAAAGTATTAGATGACTTTGATAAACAAATAGGACTAAATTATTTAAAATGTATTCATATAAATGATAGTAAGAATATATTCTCTAGTCATAAAGATAGACATGAGAATATAGGGTATGGTAACATTGGTTTTGATATATTAATTAAAATTATATATAATGAAAGAATTAAAAATATACCAAAAATATTAGAAACTCCTTATGTAGGAAAAACTGATGATGACAAAGAAAGAATATATCCACCATATAAATATGAAATAGAGATGATTAGAAATAAAAAATTTGATACTAGTCTTTTAGAAAAAATTAGAAATAATGAATAAAGTATGTTATTTAAAAAATAATATGCTTTTTTCTATCTATCTATGTAATTTAATAAAAAAATAATATTTCACTTAAATGTAGTTGATATTTTGCCAAATATTTTGTATAATGTTAGAAGAATAGGAGTGTTTTAACATGGCAGAAAAACCGGAAATGACAGTTGAATATGACAATAAATTTGGCGTTAAACATTATAAAGTTAAAGTAATTAAGAAAAAAGAAAATCTTTTTAAATACATTGTAAGTGTATTATCTTATGCTGTTTTTATATGGCTTCTTCTTATTGGAGGAACACTGCTTTTATATATAGCAGATATTAAGATAAGAGCCATGAAAGGAGATAATTCTCCGCCGGTATTTAATGCTTATGTTGTTATGTCTGGTAGTATGTTACCACAGATTAAAATAAAAGATATTGTTGTTACTAAAAGAGTTCCTGAAGAAAGACTTAAAGTTGAAGATATTATAACATTTATTAGTCCAGATGAAAGACTTGGAGGAATAACTATTACTCATAGAATAAAAGAAAAATTTTATGATGATAGTATTAAAGGCTTCTATTATAGAACAAAAGGTGATAATAATAATATTGCTGATCCAGCTTTAGTTCCTTATGATAATATATTAGGTAAAGTAATATTAAAAATACCTAAATTAGGATATTTACAAGATATACTTGCAAGTAAAGGAACAGTTATAATTGTAATAATTATTCCATGTCTAGTAATATTCTCTTATGATATAATGAAGGGCTTAAAGAGTCTAGGAAAAAAGACTAAACTTATAAAATAGGAGTTATCTCATGAGTAAGAAAAAATATGATGTAGTAGAACTTAATAAAAAAGAAAATAAGATACTACTTGAAAAAAAACAAAATATGTTTATTTTGTTCTTAAATAAAATGGGACCATTATTTTCTATATTATTACTATTAATAGGCATTGGATTAGTGTCTCTAAGTTTAATGTTAGTAACAAAAAAATTACTAGTGTCTGAAGAACCTAATATCAAAGATGCTAAAATAACAGTTAAGTTTTTAGATGACATATCAGATGTTACAATGAAGAATATTACCCCTATACCAGAAAATACTGCTGTGAATAGTTTTAAAAATAATAATGTATTTACATCTAATGGTGAAATTCTTATATATAAAAAAGTAGAAGCAAGTAGTTACGTAATATATTATTTTAGCGATAAAAGTGCTTTAAAATTAAATAAAGAAGATAATACAGTTATTAGAATTGCTCCCATAAATAATGAATATGGTATAAGTGATAATGGTACAATCAATATGAGTGGTAAAATGAGTAATATAAACATAGATAATATAAAAGATACTAACTATGGAAAAATAACATATTTTACTGATGGAAGTGCTTTAATTACTAATAGTGATATAGATATGTTTGTAAGAAATAGTCTAGATATAAAAGAAAATTATATTTCTAATAATAAAGTATCTTATTTAAAAAATACTAATATTGAAAATGGTAAAGAAATAAATAACTTTTATGATGGAAGTATGTTAATTAATTATAATGGTACAAATTATATTGTAAGAAATAATGATGATATAAAAGTAAATGGGAAAAATATAACATTTCCAAATAACAATCAAGCAACATTAACAAAAAGTATATCATTAGAACATAATATAAGAATAGATTATTATAGTGATGGATCTGCTATTGTTAAAGATGGCAGTAAAATAATTAGTGTAAGGAAAAGTAACAGTATTATTATAAAAAACAATACTTTAATAGAAATAATTGATAATGTTGAAGCAAGTATTGCATCAATCAAAGATAATACCACATACTATACAAATGGAAGTGCTATGACAAAATATAATGATTTATTAGTGTTCGTTTCTGATAATTCACAAATTAAATATAAAGATAATAATGTTAATATTGAAGGCAATTATAAAGAATTAACTCGTGAAAGTCATTTAAATAATGAAGATATATTTATATTTGATGATATAACTATTGTTACTAAAGATAATAAAACAATTATAACTAATACTAGCAATGTTATCATGGATAGTGATGGATATGTAAAAGAAATTATTAATAATACAATTGAAGATGATAAGTTTTCCTTCACTATATCTAACGATACTAATGAAGAAATTAATTATAGAGTAGTTATAGAGTCGTCAGAAAAAACAACTCTAGATACGAAGTATATGAGATATATTTTAAGGTATAATAATATATATACTAAACCTAGTAAATTAGAAGATAATATTTGGAAATATGATAAATTAAGTGAAAAATTAAATTTAAATGGTATTAATTATATTCTATTAGAAAAAAGTCTAGAAGCATATCAAATGGATGAAATATCCCTAATGCTATGGACAGATTATGAAACTATTCCTAATTCTATGATGAATAAAGTATTTTTAGGAACAATAAAAGTATATTCTTGGATTAACGAATAACAAGAAAGGTGGTACTATGGAAGAAATATTAAATAAGAAAAATTATATTTTATTAATAGCAATTATTTTTGTGGCCGTTTCTTTATCAGGTACCACATATTCATTGTTTATTAAAGTAGATGAAACTAATCAATTTAATTATAAAACAGGTATTTTAGACCTAGAATTCCAAGAAGAAAACGTCATTGAATTACCAGAAGCTTTCCCTGTTAGTGATACAAAAGGAATGTCTTATGAACCATACACTTTATCAATTAAGAATATAGGATCAATTGCATATATCTTTGATTTAAAAGTATCTGATAATGATGATAATAAACTAATTAATAGTAAATATATTAAAGTACAAATAGATGATAATTTACCAATAACACTACAAAATAGTAATAATACATTAAAGAAAAATATAATTTTATATCCAGGAGAAACAATAAAATTCAAAATAAAAATGTGGTTAGATATAAATACTCCAAATACTGAACTTGGAAAACAGTTTAATGCCACATTAATTACCAGTGGTAGTTCATTTTATAAAACTTTAGATGAAAGTGGAGCTAACCACCCAAGTCTAGAAGATAATATGCTTCCCGTTTATTATGATGAATATAACAAGGTATGGAAAAAAGCTGATGAAAGTAATTTAGATGATAGTTATAAATGGTATGATTATGATGATAAAATGTGGGCTAATTCCATAGTTTTAAAAGATGGAGAAAAGGTTATTCACGATATATCAAGTAAAAATAATAATATAAAAAATATTAGTAATATAAATGTAGCTGATAAAAATTTAATATTAGAAAATAATAAATTAGATATAAATTTAAGTAATTATATTAATAAGAACATAAGTATTGTAGAAAGATTGGCTTTAAATGACTTAAAGCATAATGATATAGATATTATTTCAAGCGATGGATTTAATTTAAGATATAATACTAAAAATAATAATTTTATTATAGATATAAATGGATTTAATATAACATCTAATAAATATATTATTGAGGAAAATAAATTTTATATTATATCTTTTACTATGAGTGATAAAGACATAAATCTATATATAAATGGTAGTAGTATTTTAAATTATAGTATGGCAATCAATACAAATTATAATATATTAACTATTGGTGGTATAGGAAATGTTTTAGTTAGTGATTTATATGTATATAATGATATATTGACAAGTAAAGAAGTAAATAATAATTATAGGGATAATCTAATATTAATAACTGATAATTTAGTAAGTGGATATAATAATTTTTATCCAATGACAACAGATACTTATTATAAAAGCAGTCCTTTAGGAACTACTATTAAAGATAGTGATATAAATGAATTTTATGTATGGATACCAAGATTTAAGTATCGTTTATGGAATGTTACTGGAGAACCTAATATAAGTTCTTATGATGCCTACACTAAAGGAATAGATATATCTTTTGAAAAAAATAAAGAAAGTGGAGGAAGTATATACTGTAAAGATAATATTTGTTATAGTGATGAAGAGAGAACAATATCTTTAACTCAAAATGATAATGACAAATACTATACACCAAGTAGTTTTACTAATAACGAAGAACTACTAGGATTCTGGGTAGGTAAATATGAAGTATCTAATGGTTGCAAAGATAATTGCCTAACCAATAGTAGTGACCTTACTATACTACCTAATCAAGAATCATGGAGAAATAATAATTTATCTAATTATTATGAAGCTATAAAAGGTAAAGGAAACAGTTATCATATAATAAAAAATAGTGAATGGGGAACTATAAGTTATCTATCCCATTCAAAGTATGGAATATGTTCTAACATGAAATGTACAGAGATAGCTTCAAACAATACATATATTTCAGGAAAAGAAGGAAAAGATAGTACAACAGGAAATATCTATGGAGTATATGATATGGCAGGAAGTGCTTCAGAGTTTGTTATGGCAAATTATACATCAAATAATTCTTTAGCACTAAATAATAGTAATTTCAAATATAATGTTACAATTCCTAGCACTGATTATGATTTGTATAGTGGTACTAATTTTATCTTAGGAGATGCTACGAAAGAAATAATGTTAACTCAGTCAAGTACAGGATCATGGGACAATAATTATTCTATATTTATTGATAAAGTAAATAACTGGTTTATACGTGGTGGAATGGCTGGAAATGAAGTTGGTAATGGAATATTCTACTATAATGCCACTAATGATAGTCCAAGCGAATATATAACTACAAGGGTTGTTGTAAGATAATAGATAAAAACAAAACTGATTAGAACTTTGAACTGAACCCCAAAAGTTGGACAGTTTATAAATAGTTTCTAATTAGAGGATTG
>OGUQ01000084.1_pt1 | contig 91046 bp, 84 predicted proteins | sample 1574701 | NCBI WGS metagenome assembly OGUQ01 (sample SAMEA2582087, study PRJEB24529) | metagenome | biome: Human gut stool | place: China | collected 2011 | reverse complement strand
GGCTTTAAATGTAAAAAGGAAATCTCGATGAAGTGTTATTATCCGACCTTTCCCCAAGAATGTCAAGAGTCCAATGCGGATTAGCATACCCATGAAGCGCAATGCAATCGAAAATCAGAGATATAGAGTATGTTATATCCATTGGTATATAACTGGTTATGCAAAATGCAACTGTAAAACGACTTAACGACTTTAAGTATTCTTTTATGAAGTTCTTGCAAATTAGATAAATTTTATTAAAAATCAATATTATCAGTCGTTTTTTTCTCGATATCACTAAAACCCGGTCGCTGGTAGCAAAGGCTCGGGTAACAGGCCAGCCATTTGTCGGCGCGTAGCAGCGGCTGCCAGCAGGCTTCCAGCGAGTGCTCATCGTTGCTCATCTGCTGCGCCAGTTGCGGGTAGTAGCGGCTGTTCACCAGATACGCGCACACTTTGCGGCAGTCCCGCGCGTGCACCAGCCCCGGCAAACTTTTTAGCATCGTTCCCTGCGAAATTTCGCCACCGAGGATCATCACCTGCCAGGGAATTTTCGCCAGGCTCGCCAGCAGCGTGTTCAGTACCTGAATATGTTTCTCCTGCTTGAGAATAACCGCGTCATCTTCCAGCAGCAGGTAGTTTTGCCAGCCGTGCTGTTGCGCCAGGCGCAGCGCCTGTAAGTGCGACTGACGGCGGCCCCGTTGACCGTTTTCATCTTCACTGGCGGCAAGGCGGGTGATCTTCTCAGGTGGAATATGCAGCAATGCCAGTTCTTCACGGATCTGTTGTAAGCGATCCGGGCGTTTATCCAGATTCAGCAGAACGATCTGATCGATCGCCTGATGGTTGATCGCCTGGTGATGAGTGGCGTTATGCAGACTCAGATAAGCATTGCGCAGCAGCGGATCGCGGACGATATCCGTAAGCGCCGCGTTTACTGGCGTGCTGGCCCCGAGAATAAAATCTTTATCAAAGGTGTTGTGACTATGCGAGATACACAGAATCGTGCGCTCGCCGGGCAGTTGCAGCGGGTTTACGCTGAAATTGTCGGTGAAACGTTTCTCTTCGCCTAAATTGCAATCATCGTCGTAACGGTGCTTTTTCAGGTAGTTACGGAGATAGCAAAAGGTGCCGTTGAGGATGTTATGCGGGCCAAAGCTGCGGCTTTGAAAGATGCGGTTGATGTGGCTGTACCAGATGGGGATCTGATCGGAGCCGGAGATGAGCGCCCGGTGTTTTTGCATCATGGCGATGGTGTAAGAGATTTTATCTGCCGGGTAGTAGTCGTCATCGTCCATGCAGAGGATGTATTCGCCGCGCGCCAGTTCGTTGAGCATGTTGCGTTTTTTGCCCAGCGGCAGTTTTTCCGGGTGATGGATGTAGCGGATGTTAAAGGCTTCCGGCGTGCCATTGGTCAGGCGGTCGATGATGTGTTGATGGCTTTGTGGGGAATCGTCGAGGATGATGAGTTCGCGGCGGTCTGCCGGGTAATCCTGATAGCGGTACATATAGAGCAGGTACGGCAGGAATGCGCCGCGGTTCCAGGTTGGCGTGACGACGCTGACAAACGGTTTTTCGCGGTGGGTGTTGAGTGTTTTGATGATGGTTGGTGTTGGCATGGTGTTTGGGTGAGTTAATGGGTGAATGTGATGAATGTGCGCGCTGATGCCCTCACCCCAACCCTCTCCCACAGGAGAGGGTGCAAACACCAAAACGGTAACCCCTGGGTTACCGTTTTGCTTTTATCTCGCCACCCGGCTTTTTTGTATCTGCTATTCCTGAACCATGTAATACGGTTGTAAATTATTCCAGCAAAAATGTGATGTGAGTCATATAGCTGGTTTATTGCGCTGGACAAACATTCCTTTTATTCCTCATTTCGCTTATTCTAGCTGAAGCGTTTCAGTCGTTTAAATGTTCGACAATTAATCAATCAGTCGCAGTTTGCAGCTGGTAAGGTTCCCCTCAGAGCGTTGCTGGATTACTCTGTCAGCCACCTCATAACAGGGACAGCCTTGCAGGAGATCTATGACCATTCGCATCGCGATTAATGGCTTCGGTCGCATTGGACGCAACGTGGTTCGTGCTCTATATGAATCCGGGCGTCGTGCGGAAATCACCGTGGTGGCAATCAATGAGCTGGCGGATGCCGCGGGCATCGCGCATTTATTGAAATATGACACCAGCCATGGCCGTTTCGCCTGGGATGTCCGTCAGGAGCGCGAGCAGCTGTTTGTTGGCGACGATGCCATCCGTCTGCTGCATGAGCCGACCATTGCGGCGCTGCCCTGGCGCGAACTGGCGGTGGACGTCGTGCTTGACTGTACCGGCGTATACGGGAGCCGTGAACACGGTGAAGCCCATCTTCAGGCGGGGGCGAAAAAAGTGCTCTTTTCCCACCCCGGCGGCAACGACCTCGACGCGACGGTGGTGTACGGCGTAAATCAGGATGAACTTCGCGCCGGGCATCGCATTGTCTCCAACGCCTCCTGCACCACCAACTGCATTATTCCGATCATTAAACTGCTCGATGACGCCTATGGCATTGAGTCCGGCACCGTCACCACCATTCACTCGGCGATGCATGACCAGCAGGTGATTGACGCTTATCATCCGGATCTGCGGCGTACCCGCGCGGCCAGCCAGTCGATCATTCCGGTGGATACCAAACTGGCGGCAGGGATCACCCGTATTTTTCCGCAATTTAACGACCGTTTTGAAGCGATTGCCGTGCGGGTGCCGACGATTAACGTGACGGCAATTGACCTGAGCGTGACGGTGAAAAAACCGGTAAAAGCATGTGAAGTCAACCAGTTGCTGCAAAAAGCAGCACAAGGTGCATTTCATGGTATAGTTGACTATACGGAATTACCGTTGGTCTCGACAGATTTTAACCACGATCCGCACAGCGCCATCGTCGATGGTACGCAAACCCGGGTCAGTGGCGCGCATCTGATCAAAACGCTGGTCTGGTGCGATAACGAATGGGGCTTTGCTAACCGAATGCTCGACACGACGTTAGCGATGGCGGCTATTGGTTTCAGGTTCGACGCGTAAACGTCGACAAAACTTTATGAATCAACGAGAGGATTCACCATGTCTGTAATTAAGATGACCGATCTGGATCTGGCTGGTAAACGCGTTTTTATCCGTGCGGATCTGAACGTACCAGTTAAAGACGGGAAAGTAACCAGCGACGCACGTATCCGTGCATCTCTGCCGACCATTGAACTGGCGCTGAAGCAGGGCGCGAAAGTCATGGTTACTTCTCACCTGGGTCGTCCGACCGAAGGCGAGTACAACGAAGAATTCTCTCTGCTGCCGGTTGTTAATTACCTGAAAGACAAACTGTCCAACCCGGTACGCCTGGTTAAAGACTACCTGGACGGCGTGGAAGTGGCTGCCGGTGAACTGGTGGTGCTGGAAAACGTTCGCTTCAACAAAGGCGAGAAAAAAGACGACGAAGAACTGTCTAAGAAATACGCTGCGCTGTGCGACGTGTTCGTGATGGACGCTTTCGGTACTGCGCACCGCGCGCAGGCTTCCACCCACGGCATCGGCAAATTTGCTGACGTGGCGTGCGCAGGCCCGCTGCTGGCCGCTGAACTGGACGCGCTGGGTAAAGCGCTGAAAGAGCCAGCTCGTCCGATGGTCGCTATCGTTGGTGGTTCTAAAGTGTCCACCAAACTGACCGTTCTGGATTCCCTGTCTAAAATCGCTGACCAGCTGATCGTGGGCGGCGGTATCGCTAACACCTTCGTTGCCGCTCAGGGCCACAACGTCGGTAAATCCCTGTACGAAGCAGATCTGGTTGATGAAGCCAAGCGCCTGCTGGGCACCTGCGATATCCCGGTTCCGACCGACGTTCGCGTAGCGACCGAGTTCTCCGAAACCGCAACGGCAACCCTGAAATCTGTTAACGACATCAAAGATGACGAGCAGATTCTGGACCTTGGCGACGTTTCCGCACAGAAACTGGCTGAAATCCTGAAGAACGCCAAAACCATCCTGTGGAACGGCCCGGTTGGCGTATTCGAATTCCCTAACTTCCGTAAAGGGACTGAAATCGTGGCTAACGCTATCGCGGACAGCGAAGGTTTCTCCATCGCCGGCGGCGGTGACACCCTGGCAGCGATCGACCTGTTCGGCATCGCTGACAAAATTTCCTACATCTCCACTGGCGGCGGCGCATTCCTTGAATTCGTCGAAGGCAAAGTCCTGCCGGCAGTAGCGATGCTCGAAGAGCGCGCTAAGCAGTAATTCAGTTCAGGCGGGGAAACCCGCCTGTTTTTCAGCGCGCTTAAGGGCTCGCGAACCTTCTTCAACGGTCGAAGATACAGATACAGGACTAAGTAACATGTCTAAAATTTTTGATTTCGTAAAACCGGGCGTCATCACTGGCGACGACGTTCAGAAAGTGTTCCAGGTAGCGAAAGAAAACAACTTTGCACTGCCGGCGGTAAACTGCGTAGGTACTGATTCCATCAACGCCGTTCTGGAAGCTGCAGCGAAAGTTCGCTCTCCGGTTATCGTTCAGTTCTCTAACGGCGGCGCAGCGTTCATCGCAGGTAAAGGCGTGAAAACTGACGTTCCTCAGGGTGCTGCTATCCTCGGCGCTATCTCTGGCGCCCACCACGTGCACCAGATGGCTGAACACTACGGCGTACCGGTTATCCTGCACACTGACCACTGCGCGAAGAAACTGCTGCCGTGGATCGACGGCCTGCTGGACGCCGGTGAAAAACACTTCGCCGCTACTGGCAAACCGCTGTTCTCTTCCCACATGATCGACCTGTCTGAAGAGTCCCTGCACGAAAACATCGAGATCTGCTCTAAGTACCTGGCTCGCATGGCCAAAATGGGCATGACCCTGGAAATCGAACTGGGCTGCACTGGCGGTGAAGAAGACGGCGTGGATAACAGCCACATGGACGCTTCCGCCCTGTACACCCAGCCGGAAGACGTGGATTACGCCTACACCGAGCTGAGCAAAATCAGCCCGCGCTTCACCATCGCCGCTTCCTTCGGTAACGTACACGGCGTGTACAAACCAGGTAACGTAGTTCTGACCCCGACCATCCTGCGCGACTCTCAGGAATATGTTTCCAAGAAACACAACCTGCCGCACAACAGCCTGAACTTCGTGTTCCACGGCGGTTCCGGTTCTTCCGCTCAGGAAATTAAAGACTCCGTCAGCTACGGCGTGGTGAAAATGAACATTGATACCGACACCCAATGGGCAACCTGGGACGGTATCCTGCAGTATTACAAAGCGAACGAAGCTTACCTGCAGGGCCAGCTGGGCAACCCGAAAGGCGAAGACCAGCCGAACAAGAAATACTACGACCCGCGCGTATGGCTGCGTGCTGCCCAGACTTCCATGGTGACTCGTCTGGAGCAGGCATTTAAAGAGCTGAACGCGATCGACGTTCTGTAAGAAAAATCTGTTTCTTACCCGGAAGCCCGCAGCAATGCGGGCTTTTTTATTATCTTAACAACAGGATAGCGCGGCAGAAAACTGTGATCCATTTGGCAAAACGTGCACTTATTGTTTACCCTATAACCTGACTGCCCTGTCGCAGGCTGAGTTATTTACTTCCCCCCAGGGGATTCATAAGGAATGTTAAATGGAAGATTTGAACGTTGTCGATAGCATCAACCACGCCGGGACGTGGCTGGCACGCAACCAGGAGCTGCTGCTGAGCTATGCCGTCAACATCGTCGCGGCTATCGCTATCCTGATCGTCGGGATGATCGTGGCGCGCGTCGTCTCTAATACCGTCAACCGCCTGATGCTGGCGCGTAAAATTGACGCTACCGTGGCCGATTTTCTCTCTGCGCTGGTGCGCTATGCGGTTATCGCCTTTACGCTGATTGCCGCCCTGGGGCGGGTAGGCGTGCAGACCGCCTCGGTGATTGCGGTGCTGGGTGCTGCCGGTTTGGCGGTGGGTTTAGCGCTGCAGGGATCGCTGTCGAACCTTGCCGCAGGCGTACTGCTGGTGATGTTCCGCCCGTTCCGCGCTGGCGAGTATGTCGACCTTGGCGGCGTGGCAGGTACGGTGTTGAACGTGCAGATTTTCTCCACCACCCTGCGTACCGCGGACGGTAAAGTAGTGGTGGTCCCGAACGGGAAAATCATCGCCGGCAATATCATTAACTTCTCCCGGGAGCCTGCGCGTCGCAATGAGTTTATTATCGGCGTCGCTTACGATGCTGATATCGACAAGGTAAAGCAGCTGCTGACCTCGATTATCGAATCTGACGATCGAATTCTGCGCGATCGGGAAATGACCGTTCGTCTGAACGAACTCGGCGCCTCGTCGGTGAACTTCGTGGTGCGCGTGTGGAGCAAAAGCAGCGATCTGCAAAACGTCTACTGGGATATCCTCGAGCGTATCAAGCGTGAATTTGACGCCAACGGCATCAGCTTCCCTTACCCGCAGATGGATGTTCATGTGGTGCGCCTGCCGGAAAAAGCAGAGTAAACCGCCTCTCAATAACTTAGGCCGGCCATGCCGGCCTTTTTCAATAGCTCATCATTAGTAGTTCTAATTAATGATTAATTCTTTCAATTTCCGCTAATAATTCATTCGCGCTATAGTCAGCGCCACTCTCGAACTCAGCGGATAAATCCTTATGTTTACTTATTACTTTCAGGGGCTTGCCCTGGGAGCGGCTATGATATTGCCGCTTGGCCCACAAAATGCCTTTGTGATGAATCAGGGGATCCGTCGTCAGTATCATCTGATGATTGCCCTGCTATGCGCGGTCAGCGACTTGCTGTTAATCTGCGCTGGCATTTTTGGCGGTAGCGCACTGCTGATGCAATCCCCGTGGCTGCTGGCGCTAGTGACCTGGGGCGGCGTGGCCTTTTTGCTGTGGTATGGCTTCGGCGCATTGAAAACGGCGTTCAGTCAGAGTCTTGAACTCGCCAATGCAGAGGTAATGCAGCAGGGGCGCTGGAAAATCATTATCACCATGCTGGCGGTGACCTGGCTTAACCCGCACGTTTATCTGGACACCTTTGTGGTGTTAGGCAGCCTGGGAGGTCAGCTGGCGGTGGAGCCGAAGCGCTGGTTTGCGCTAGGGACCATTAGCGCCTCTTTCCTGTGGTTCTTTGGCCTGGCGCTGTTAGCCGCCTGGCTGGCGCCGCGACTGCGTACCGCCAGAGCTCAGCGGATCATCAATATTGTGGTCGGCGCCGTCATGTGGTTTATTGCGTTTCAGCTGGCAAGAGAAGGCGTCAGCCATATCCAGGCGTTGCTTAACTAAGCGTTGTCCGATGGACTTTCCTGCTGTACGCGCTAAGCTTGCTGGCATGCGTCCCGTAAGGGCGATTTAAGTAACATGGAGAAACGACAGTGAAGTTAAAAGTCTTAGCCCTGGCGGCAACACTCGGATTGACCACGATGGCGGCACAGGCCAGCGAATTGCCGGATGGCCCGCACATTGTGACTTCAGGCACAGCAAGCGTTGCCGCGGTTCCGGACATCGCCACCCTGGCGATCGAAGTGAACGTGTCGGCAAAAGACGCCGCGTCGGCAAAAAAACAGGCTGACGATCGCGTTGCGCAATATCTCTCTTTCCTCGAAAAGAGCGGTATTGCTAAAAAGGACATCAACTCGGCGAATCTGCGTACCCAGCCTGATTACGACTATCAGAACGGGAAAAGCATTCTGAAAGGCTATCGCGCGGTGCGCACAGTGGAAGTGACCTTGCGCCAGCTGGATAAACTCAACGGTCTGCTGGATGGCGCCCTGAAAGCGGGTCTCAACGAGATTCGCTCCGTCTCGCTGGGCGTTGCGCAACCGGACGCCTACAAAGATAAAGCGCGTAAAGCGGCGATCGACGACGCCGTGCATCAGGCGCAGGAGCTGGCCGCAGGCTTCCACAGCAAGCTGGGTCCGGTGTACAGCGTGCGCTACCATGTCTCCAACTATCAGCCGAGCCCGATGGTTCGCATGATGAAGGCCGCTGACGCTGCGCCGGTTTCTGCCCAGGAAACCTACGAGCAGGCGACTATCCAGTTTGACGACCAGGTCGATGTAGTCTTTGAGCTGCAGCCGGCGCAAGCCGCTGCTCCAGCCACCCCGGCGAAACCGGCGGAAACGCCGAAACCGGCCCAGTAAGCGATAGAAACAAAAAAGCCACTTCGCTGAAGTGGCTTTTTTATGCCCGCAGTTTAATCCTGACGCAGCACTTTGTGTCCGTAGTCAATGAGCGCATCGGTCACCCGGCGCATCATGCGGCTTTCCGGGGCGAAGCGGTGCCAGTAGAGCATGCGGCGCTGGAACAGGCCCGGGGTGAGATCGATAAGTTCGCCGCTGTTGAGCTCTTTTTCGATCTGCAGATGCGGGATCATACAGCAGGTGGTGCCCTGGCGCGCCAGCTGCACGAAAGCTTCCGACGAGTTGACGATGTGGCAGGGGACGCTGCCCGGCGGCAGGTCGAAGTTTTGCTGCAGGAACGCCTGATGCATATCGTCCAGATGGTCGAAGGCGACGACCGGCGCCTTAAGCAGCGCCGAACGCGTCACGCCATTCGGGAAATAGCGTTGCGCAAACTCTTTTGATGCGACAAACAGGTAATCGAGCGCCCCCAGCTGATCCACCAGGCAGCTTGGCAGCGCCTGCGGCTGGATACTCACTGCGCCCACTACTTCGCCACGGCGCAGGCGCTCCTGGGTGCGGGTTTCATCTTCCACCTGCAGGTTGAGACGAATAGGGGAGTCTGACAGAACGTTGGCCAGCGCCGGCAGCAGCCAGGTCGCCAGACTGTCGGCGTTCACCGCCAGCGACAGCAGCAGCGGCGTAGAGCCGGTTTGTTCATCGCCCAGCCACTCTTCCTCCAGCAGTTCAACCTGGCGCAACAGAGCCAGCAGTTTCTGACCTTGCTCGGTGGGGCGCGGCGGCACGGTACGCACCAGCAGCGGCTGGCCGAACATATTTTCCAGCTGCTTAATACGCTGTGAGACGGCGGACTGGGTAATACATAGCTTCTGCGCGGCGCGCTCAAATCCTCGTTCCCTAATCACCGCATCCAGCGCTTGTAGTGTCCTGTAGTCCGGTCGTTTCATTATTCTGGCGTGCCCCCATAACTAATCGTTATCTCGCACTATGACATAAATTTTTATTTGATACAGACGAAATTGGTCTGTTCAGATGTGTGATCTGCATCGCAGGGACATTTCCACTATCGATGTTCTATAATGCGCCACAGGCATTCACATCTCGGACCAGAATTATGACGCAGGATGAACTGAAAAAAGCGGTAGGTTGGGCAGCACTGCAATATGTACAGCCAGGGACTATTGTCGGCGTAGGCACCGGCTCGACGGCGGCCCATTTTATTGACGCGCTGGGCACCATGAAGGGGCAGATCGAAGGGGCGGTTTCCAGCTCCGACGCCTCCACCGAGAAGCTGAAAAGCCTCGGGATCACCGTCTTCGATCTTAACAGCGTCGATCGCCTGGGGATCTATGTTGACGGCGCGGATGAGATCAACGGCCATATGCAGATGATCAAAGGCGGCGGCGCGGCGCTGACCCGTGAAAAGATCATCGCCTCGGTCGCGGATAAATTTATCTGCATCGCCGACGCCTCCAAGCAGGTCGATATTCTGGGCAAGTTCCCGCTGCCGGTGGAAGTCATTCCGATGGCGCGCAGCGCCGTGGCGCGTCAGCTGGTCAAGCTGGGCGGCCGTCCAGAGTACCGTCAGGGCGTGGTGACTGATAACGGCAACGTGATCCTTGACGTGCACGGCCTGGAAATTCTCGATGCGATCGCGCTGGAAAACGCGATCAACGGTATTCCTGGCGTCGTCACCGTGGGGCTGTTCGCCAACCGTGGCGCCGACGTGGCGCTGATTGGTACTGCCGACGGCGTGAAGACCATCGTAAAATAGTCTGTCCGCAGGGAGCCGACCGGCTCCCTCGCAAATATTTTTTCATCAGGTGCAATTTGGTGACTTCTGTCACATTTATGCAACCATTCTGATTTACACGCTACCATTTCTTCTCTTTCTGGTGTTTTGTCCTGCGATTTCCCTCTGGATGACATTTCTTCAGGACGGCGACGCAAACGTTCATATTGCCGCGATAGTTTTTTTTGATATGTTGCTGAGACGAACTTTCGTTCAGCACGACATCAGTTAAGACAAAACAGGACGGGGAAATGGCTAAGGTATCACTGGAAAAAGACAAGATTAAATTTCTGCTGGTTGAAGGTGTGCATCAAAAGGCAATCGATAGCCTTCGCGCAGCGGGTTACACCAACATTGAATTTCATAAAGGCGCGCTGGATTCAGAACAGCTGAAAGCGTCGATCCGTGATGCCCATTTCATCGGCCTGCGTTCCCGTACCCATCTGACTGAAGAGATTTTCGCCGCAGCGGAAAAACTGGTTGCCGTCGGTTGCTTCTGCATCGGGACCAACCAGGTCGATCTGAACGCCGCTGCGAAGCGCGGTATTCCGGTGTTTAACGCGCCGTTCTCTAACACCCGCTCGGTGGCCGAGTTGGTGATCGGCGAACTGCTGCTGATGCTGCGCGGCGTGCCGGAAGCCAACGCCAAAGCGCACCGCGGGGTGTGGAACAAGCAGGCGGTCGGCAGCTTCGAAGCGCGTGGTAAAAAGCTGGGCATCATCGGTTACGGCCACATCGGTACCCAGCTTGGCATTCTGGCGGAATCGCTGGGAATGCACGTCTTCTTCTATGATATTGAAAACAAACTGCCGCTCGGCAACGCCACTCAGGTACAGCATCTCTCCGACCTGCTGAACATGAGCGATGTGGTCAGCCTGCACGTGCCGGAAAACGCCTCTACCAAAAATATGATGGGCGCGGAAGAACTGGCGCTGATGAAGCCGGGCGCGCTGCTGATCAACGCTTCCCGTGGTACCGTGGTGGACATTCCGGCGCTATGCGATGCGCTGGCCAGTAAGCATCTGGCCGGGGCGGCTATCGACGTCTTCCCGACTGAACCTGCGACCAACAGCGACCCCTTCACTTCGCCGCTGTGCGAGTTTGATAACGTGATCCTCACACCGCATATCGGTGGCTCCACTCAGGAAGCGCAGGAGAACATCGGTCTGGAAGTAGCTGGCAAGCTGGCGAAATACTCTGACAACGGGTCAACCCTGTCGGCAGTTAACTTCCCGGAAGTTTCTCTACCGCTGCACGGCGGCCGTCGTCTGCTGCATATCCATGAGAACCGGCCGGGCGTCCTGACCGCAATCAACCAAATCTTCGCCGCGCAGAGCATCAACATTGCCGCCCAGTATCTGCAAACGTCGCCGCAGATGGGCTACGTGGTGATTGATATTGAAGCGGAAGAAGATGTTGCCCAGCAGGCGCTGCAGGCAATGAAAGCGATCCCGGGGACTATCCGCGCCCGTCTGCTGTTCTAATCATTTTTGCCTCTCGGGCAGGTCGCGTACCTGCCCGTTTTTTTGTTAATACTTTCCAGGCTGAATTTCTCGTCCCCGCGTACCTACCAACACCAGGTTTTTCCCGGGGTGATGACCGCCGGCAGCGGGATATCCCACTCTTCGCTCGGCAGGCTATCCACCTGCTGGCAGTCGTGCGCGTAGCCCACCGGCTGCAGGCGATACTGCTGCCAGTTTTGCAGCGTCCGGTCGTAAAAACCGCCGCCCATTCCCAGCCGTTGGCCACTGACATCGAAGGCCACCAGCGGGGTCACCAGCACATCGAGTTCAGCCAGCGGCAGCACATCCCGCACATCGAGCTTCGGTTCGCGGATCTTCAGGCGATTCACGATCAGTTGGCTCTGCGGATGGTAGTGTAAAAACAGCAGATTGCCGGGGCTAAAGGGATGCAGCACCGGGAGATATACCCGCTTGCCGGCGCGCCAGAGCTGGTCGATCAGCGGCTGGGTGTCCAGCTCGCCGTCAAAGGAGAGAAACAGCGCCACGTTGTGGGCGAGAACTACCGGCGGCCAGGCCATCATCCGCTCGGCGGCCTGTTGGGCAAACAGGCGCTGTTGCTCCGGGCTGAGTGCGCGTCGACGATCGCGGATCTGCTGGCGAATATGCTGACGGGAGAGCAGGGTATCGGGCTGTATAGTCATGCAGGTCTCGTTACGAGCTGGCGAAACAATAGGAGCAAGTGTAATACAGGGCGGCTTCAGCCGAAAACACGTATGGGGGATGATGCGAAGTAAAGAAGGGAATCTCCGAGATGCCGCCGCAGGCTGTAACCCTTGAACCCTTGGTTCAAGGTGAATGTGTCGTCACGGTTTTAAGGCTTCTCGGACGAACCGAGCATGCTCACCAACCGTGGAGCGCCACATTCTTGTGGTATGAAATATCGGCTCAGGGGACTGGCCCGCTTGCAAACATCTCAGAGAAATTTTGTTCTTGCGATTACTCTAACACAGTTAACTGCAAAGTGTTATTCAAACTTCGACCCTGGCTTTTCGCTTATGCGACCTTGCTCAAGCAATGCTTGTTCGATGGTCTGCTGAAGCATGCGAATGCGCTGCTCCATGCTGGAAGCGTAGTCGCGGGTCTTCGCTTTTTCCTGAGTCAACTCATAGCTGATGTTCAACGCCGCGATGAAGACCAGCTGCTCAGTATTTGTGACTCTAGTGCGTTCTTTTAAATCTTGCAACCGCTGATTAAGGTCTTCAGCTGCCTGATTCAGGGCATCCCTTTGTTCAGGCGGGCAATTCACTCGCAGTGAACGGCCGAAAATTTGGAGATCTACGGGTTGTGCAGACATGCCACCTTCCTGCTGATTGACTGCGCTGCCTTCACACCCTGGCCCGGGTCTGCGAAGGGGCGACACTATAGCTACCCTGGTGCGAAGATACAAGCCCTATTCTGGTTCACCAGGGTCCAAAGTGGTAGCATACCATGAATATTACTCCCAACGATGACGAATGCGCATGTCTATACAGAACGAAATGCCTGGTTACAACGATGTAGACCAGTTACTGAACCAACAAGGGGTAGGTCTCACCCCGGCCGAAATGCACGGTTTGATCAGCGGATTGCTGTGCGGCGGCAACACGGACAGCAGCTGGCAGCCGCTGGTGCACGACCTGACCAACGAAGGTCTCGCCTTTGGCCATGAACTGGCTCAGGCGCTGCGTAACATGCATTCCGCCATCAGCGATTCACTGGATGACGACGGTTTCCTCTTTCAACTGTATCTGCCGGAAGGCGATGCGGTGAGCGTCTTTGACCGTGCCGACGCCCTCGCCGGTTGGGTCAACCACTTCCTGCTTGGTCTTGGCGTTAGCCAGCCGAAGCTGGATAAAGTGAAGGATGAAACCGGGGAAGCGATTGACGATCTGCGTAATATTGCCCAGCTGGGCTACGATGAAGACGAAGATCAGGAAGAGCTGGAGATGTCTCTGGAGGAGATTATCGAGTATGTCCGCGTTGCCGCACTGCTGTGCCACGACACCTTTGCCCGTCAGCAGCCAACCGCACCGGAAGTCCGCAAACCGACATTACACTAACTAAAATTCGTTCAGGGGGCGTCATGACTCAGCAGGAATTTCTATCGCGTCGCCAGACGCTGTTGGCGCAGATGCAGCCAGGCAGCGCGGCGCTGATTTTCGCCGCACCGGAAGCGGTGCGCAGTGCAGATTCGGAATATCCCTACCGGCAGAACAGCGATTTCTGGTACTTCACCGGCTTTAACGAACCGGAAGCGCTGCTGGTGTTGATTAAAAGCGATGAAACCCACAACCATAGCGTGCTGTTCAACCGGGTTCGCGATCTGACCGCTGAGATCTGGTTTGGACGCCGTCTGGGCCAGGAGGCCGCGCCGGCGAAGCTTGGCGTCGACCGGGCGCTGGCGTTCAGCGAAATCAACCAGCAGCTGTATCAGCTGCTCAACGGTCTGGACGCGATCTACTTCGCCCAGGGTGAATATGCCTATGCCGATGAGATTGTGTTCAACGCCCTCGAAAAACTGCGCAAAGGCTCGCGCCAGAATCTGCAGGCGCCGAACTCGGTTATCGACTGGCGGCCCATTGTGCATGAGATGCGCCTGTTTAAATCCGCGGAAGAGCTTGCCGTGATGCGCCGCGCCGGGGAGATCACCGCGCTGGCCCATACCCGGGCGATGGAAAAATGCCGCCCTGGCATGTTCGAATATCAGCTGGAAGGTGAAATTCTCCATGAATTCAACCGCCACGGGGCACGTTTCCCCTCCTATAACACCATCGTTGGCGGCGGCGAAAACGGCTGTATTCTGCACTACACCGAAAACGAATCTGAACTGCGCGACGGCGATTTAGTCCTGATTGACGCCGGCTGCGAGTATCGCGGCTATGCCGGGGACATTACCCGCACCTTCCCGGTAAACGGTAAATTTACCCAGCCGCAGCGCGAGATCTACGACATTGTGCTCGAATCGCTGGAGACCGCGCTGAAACTCTATCGGCCGGGCACCTCGATCTGTCAGGTCAACCAGGAAGTGGTGCGCATTATGATTACCGGCCTGGTGCGGCTGGGGATCCTGAAAGGCGAGATTGACGAGCTTATCGCCAACAACGCCCACCGCCCGTACTTTATGCATGGCCTGAGCCACTGGCTGGGTCTGGATGTGCACGATGTCGGTAATTACGACACCGACCGTTCGCGCGTCCTGGAGCCGGGAATGGTGCTGACCGTCGAGCCGGGGCTGTATATCGCCACCGATGCCGACGTGCCGGCGCAGTATCGCGGCATCGGCATCCGTATTGAAGATGACATCGTGATTACCGAAGACGGTAACGAAAATCTCACCGCCGGCGTGGTGAAGAAGGCGGATGAGATCGAGGCGCTGATGGCGGCGGCGCGCCAGTCATGAGCGTGCTGATCGTCGGCGGCGGGATGACCGGGGCGACGCTCGCGCTGGCCATCTCCCGTTTGACCGGCGGCGCGCTGCCGGTCCACCTCATTGAAGCGCAGGATCCGCATTCTTCACGCCACCCTGGCTTTGACGACCGGGCGATCGCCCTGGCTGCGGGCACCTGCCAGCAGCTGGCGCGTATCGGTATCTGGCAACGCCTCGCCGAACGCGCGACGCCCATCCAGCGAGTACACGTCAGCGACCGCGGTCATGCCGGGTTTGTGAATCTGGCGGCCGCGGATTATGGCCTGTCGGCGCTGGGCCAGGTGGTTGAACTCCACGATGTCGGCCAGCGGCTGTTTGGTCTGCTGCGCGAGGCGCCAGGCGTCACGCTGCACTGTCCGGCGAAAGTGGAAGCGGTCAGTCGCAGCCAGGAGAGCGTCAGCCTTACGCTTGAGGGCGGCGAAATCATTAACGGTAAGCTGCTGGTGGCGGCGGACGGTTCCCGTTCGGCACTGGGCGCCCGCTGCGGCATCAGCTGGCAGCAGCAGCCGTATGAGCAGATAGCGATCATTGCTAACGTCAGCACCGCGTTGCCCCACGAAGGTCGCGCCTTCGAGCGCTTTACCGAGCATGGCCCGCTGGCGATGCTGCCGATGTCGCAAGGGCGCTGCTCGCTGGTGTGGTGTCATCCGCAGTCGCGCCGCGATGAGGTGCAGAGCTGGTCTGACGAACGCTTTTGTCAGGAGCTGCAGCAGGCGTTCGGCTGGCGGCTGGGGCGTATTACCCACGCCGGGAAGCGCAGCGTTTATCCGCTGGCCCTCACCACCGCCAGCCGCGCGGTGTCGCACCGCCTGGCGCTGGTCGGCAACGCGGCGCAGACGCTGCACCCGATCGCCGGGCAGGGCTTTAATCTCGGCCTGCGCGATGTGATGAGCCTGGCGGAATTACTCGCTGACGCCCATCTCAGCGGCGAAGATGTCGGTCATTATCCACTGCTGTGCCGCTATCAGGCGCGCAGGGCAGGGGATAAAGCCGCCACCATCGGCGTGACCGATGGGCTGGTGCATCTGTTTGCCAACCGTTGGGCGCCGCTGGTGGCGGGGCGCAACGTCGGTCTGATGGCGATGGAATTATTTACCCCGGCGCGCGATGCGCTGGCGCAGCGTACCCTCGGTTGGGTTCCCCGTTAAGGAGTAGAACGTGCAAAGTGTTGATGTTGCCATTGTTGGCGGTGGAATGGTGGGGCTGGCGGTAGCCTGCGGTCTACAGGGTAGCGGCCTGCGCGTCGCAGTGCTGGAGAAAGCAGAGCCGCGACCGCTGGCCACCGATGCGCCGCCGGCGCTGCGCGTTTCGGCAATTAATGCCGCCAGCGAAAAGCTGCTGACAAAGCTGGACGTCTGGCGCGAGATCGTCGCCCAGAGGGCCAGCTGCTATCACGGTATGGAAGTGTGGGATAAAGACAGCTTTGGCCACATTAGCTTCGATGACCAGAGCATGGGCTTTAGCCACCTTGGCTATATTATCGAAAATGCCGTAGTGCATCATGCATTGTGGCAGAAGGCGCAGCGTTGCGCTGACGTTACCCTGCTGGCTCCGGCGGAACTTCAGCAGGTGGCGTGGGGCGAGAATGAAGCCTTTCTCAGCCTGCAGGACGGCAGCATGCTGACCGCGCGGCTGGTGATCGGCGCCGATGGTGCCAATTCATGGCTGCGCAATAAAGCCGATATTCCGCTGACCTTCTGGGATTACCATCATCATGCGCTGGTGGCGACCATCCGTACCGCTGAGCCGCATCAGGCGGTGGCCCGCCAGGCGTTCCATGGCGACGGGATCCTCGCCTTCCTGCCGCTCAGCGATCCGCACCTGTGCTCGATCGTCTGGTCGCTATCGCCGGGGGAAGCGCAGCGGATGCAGCAGGCTGATGAAACCACCTTCAACCAGGCGCTGAATATCGCGTTCGATAATCGCCTTGGCCTCTGCCAGCTGGCAAGTGAACGTGAAGTTTTCCCGCTGACCGGCCGCTATGCCCGTCAGTTTGCCGCCCACCGGCTGGCGCTGGTCGGCGATGCCGCGCATACCATCCATCCGCTGGCCGGGCAGGGGGTCAACCTCGGTTTTATGGATGCCGCCGAGCTTATTGACGAGCTGAAGCGCCTGCACGCTCAGGGCAAAGATATCGGCCAGCATCTTTATCTGCGCCGCTACGAGCGCAGCCGCAAGCACAGCGCGGCGCTGATGCTGGCGGGCATGCAGGGCTTCCGCGAAATGTTCTCCGGGAGCCATCCGGCGAAGAAACTTCTTCGCGATGTGGGACTCAAACTGGCCGATACGCTGCCGGGCGTGAAACCGCAGCTGATTCGCCAGGCGATGGGCCTCAACGATCTGCCTGCCTGGTTACGTTAACCGCGTCACACTTCTTTCACCCGGCCTGGGCGCCGGGTTTTCCCCCTCATTTGAAATATTCTAATTTCACTTCTTTTTTCGCATTAGATTTATTAATGCGTCCTTTTTTTTGTTAAAGAAATTAGAGCCGTAAAATCGCATAAAACACCATCATTACCTAATTGTCGCGCCGTTAATGTTAATTTTATGTGGCGTAAATCGCTTTTTTCCAGTCAATAACTCTGTAGGCTTTTCGGCGGATTTTAGCCATAAGCTAATGTGATGCCCTGAATGAGCTTATGGTTTAGCGCCGGGTTCGGTGGTAAGTTCAGGCCAAAGAGAACGTTTGCGTCGGCGTCCGTCAGCGATGCCGACCCGAATTTCATGGCGCAAAATCGCCGACAATTTCGTGGCTGGTTCCGTTTTATTCGATGAGGAAAAGATGGCTCAACAGACTCCGTTGTATGAACAACACACGCTGTGCGGCGCGCGCATGGTGGATTTCCATGGCTGGATGATGCCGCTGCATTACGGGTCCCAGATTGATGAGCACCATGCGGTGCGCGGCGATGCAGGGATGTTCGATGTGTCGCATATGACCATCGTCGATTTCCACGGCAGCCGGATCCGCGAGTTCTTGCGCTATTTGCTGGCCAACGATGTGGCGAAGCTCACCACCCCGGGCAAAGCGCTCTACACCGGCATGCTGACCGCCTCTGCCGGCGTCATCGACGACCTGATTGTCTATTTCCTTTCTGAAGATTATTTCCGCCTCGTTGTTAACTCCGCCACCCGCGAAAAAGACCTCGCCTGGATCTCCGAACAAGCTGAACCTTACGGCCTTGAAATTACCGTTCGCGACGATCTGTCGCTTATCGCGGTCCAGGGCCCCCAGGCGAAAGCGAAGGCGGCGACGCTGTTTACCGACGCTCAGCGTCAGGCCGTGGAAGGCATGAAGCCGTTCTTCGGCGTGCAGGCCGGCGACCTGTTTATCGCCACCACCGGCTATACCGGCGAAGCGGGTTATGAAATTGCGATGCCGAACGAGCAGGCGGCTGATTTCTGGCGCGGTCTGCTGGACGCTGGCGTTAAGCCGTGCGGTCTTGGCGCGCGCGACACCCTGCGCCTGGAGGCCGGGATGAACCTGTACGGCCAGGAGATGGACGAAGGCGTTTCCCCGCTGGCGGCGAACATGGGCTGGACTATCGCCTGGGAGCCCGCCGATCGTAACTTCATCGGCCGCGAAGCGCTGGAGATGCAGCGTGAAAAAGGCACCGAGCAGCTGGTTGGCCTGGTGATGACCGAGAAAGGCGTCCTGCGCGGTGGTCTGCCGGTCCGTTTTACCGATAGCGACGGTAATCAAAAAGAAGGCATTATCACCAGCGGCACCTTCTCGCCGACGCTGGGCTACAGCATCGCGCTGGCTCGCGTGCCGGCCGGGATTGGCGACACCGCGGTGGTGCAAATCCGTAACCGTGAAATGCCGGTAAAAGTGACTAAACCTGGTTTTGTACGCAATGGCAAAGCCATTGTGTGATTTCCCTTTTTTGGAGATGAATTGATGAGCAACGTACCAGCAGAACTGAAATACAGCAAAGAACACGAGTGGCTGCGTAAAGAAGCGGACGGCACCTATACCGTAGGGATCACCGAGCACGCGCAGGAGCTGCTTGGCGATATGGTTTTCGTTGACCTGCCGGAAGTGGGCGCCACCGTTGAAGCGGGCGCCGATTGCGCGGTTGCCGAATCCGTGAAGGCGGCCTCCGATATCTACGCGCCGATTAGCGGTGAAATCGTTGCCGTCAACGAAGAGCTGAACGACTCTCCGGAACTGGTCAACAGCGACCCGTATACCGACGGCTGGATCTTCAAGATCAAAGCCAGCGACGAAGCGCAGGTTGCCGCGCTGCTGGATGCCGCCGCGTATGAAGCTTTACTGGAAGACGAATAAATACGCTTCATCCTTCACGCTGCAGGGGCGTTGGCTTCCTGGCTCCCCCCGGTCACTTACTTTTGTAAGCTCCCGGGGAGTCGCTGTGTCGCCGCCTTCCTGCAACGCGAATGATTTTGCGTATTCTGGCCCGGTAAGCATCAGCGCTTGCCGGGCAAACCAGTCAGACAACCACGATTCACCGCACGTTTCAGGAACCATCGCTCATGACTCAGACTTTAAGTCAGCTTGAAAACCGCGACGCCTTTATTGAACGTCACATTGGCCCGGACGCTCAGCAGCAGCAAGAGATGCTGAAGACCGTCGGCGCGGATTCGCTTAACGCCCTGATCGGCCAGATTGTGCCGCAGGATATCCAGCTGGCGACCCCACCACAGGTGGGCGACGCGACTACCGAATTCGCCGCGCTGGCGGAGCTGAAGGCGATTGCCAGTCGCAACAAGCGCTTCAAGTCTTACATCGGCATGGGCTATACCGCCGTGCAGCTGCCGCCGGTCATTCAGCGCAACATGCTGGAAAACCCGGGCTGGTATACCGCCTATACCCCTTACCAGCCGGAAGTATCCCAGGGCCGTCTGGAGTCGCTGCTCAACTTCCAGCAGGTCACTCTGGATCTGACCGGGTTGGATATCGCTTCCGCTTCGCTGCTTGATGAAGCCACCGCCGCCGCCGAAGCGATGGCGATGGCCAAACGCGTCAGTAAACTGAAGAGCGCCAACCGCTTCTTCGTTGCTGCCGACGTCCATCCGCAAACCCTGGACGTGGTTCGCACCCGCGCGGAAACCTTCGGCTTCGACGTCATCGTCGATGACGCCGACAAAGTGCTCGATCACCAGGATGTCTTCGGCGTGCTGCTGCAGCAGGTGGGCACCACCGGCGAAATCCACGATTACAGCAAACTGATCGCCGAGCTGAAAGCGCGCAAAGTGATTGTCAGCGTCGCCGCCGACTTTATGGCGCTGGTGCTGCTGACGGCGCCGGGCAAGCAGGGCGCGGATATCGTTTTCGGTTCCGCCCAACGCTTCGGCGTGCCGATGGGCTACGGCGGCCCGCACGCGGCCTTCTTCGCGGCGAAAGATGAATTCAAACGCTCCATGCCGGGCCGGATTATCGGCGTATCGAAAGATGCGGCGGGGAATACCGCGCTGCGCATGGCGATGCAGACTCGCGAGCAGCACATCCGCCGTGAGAAAGCGAACTCCAACATTTGTACCTCGCAGGTGCTGCTGGCCAACATCGCCAGCCTGTACGCGGTATTCCACGGCCCGGCGGGTCTGAAACGTATCGCTGGTCGCATTCATCGTCTGACCGACATTCTGGCCGACGGCCTGCAGAAGAAAGGGCTGAAGCTGCGTCATGCCCACTACTTCGACACCCTGTGCGTCGAAGTGGCGGATAAAGCTGCGGTGCTGGCGCGTGCCGAAGACCTGCAGATTAACCTGCGCAGCGATATTCACGGCGCGGTGGGCATTACGCTCGATGAAGCGACCACCCGCGAAGATGTGCTGAACCTGTTCCGCGCCATCGTCGGCGACGATCACGGTCTGGATATCGATACCCTGGATAAAGACGTGGCGCTGGATAGCCGTTCGATCCCGGCGGCGATGCTGCGCGACGATGCGATCCTCACCCATCCGGTGTTTAACCGCTACCATAGCGAAACCGAGATGATGCGCTACATGCACGCCCTGGAGCGTAAAGATCTGGCGCTGAACCAGGCGATGATCCCGCTGGGCTCCTGCACCATGAAACTGAACGCCGCGGCGGAGATGATCCCGATCACCTGGCCGGAATTCGCCGAGCTGCACCCGTTCTGCCCGGTCGAGCAGGCGGAAGGGTATCAGCAGATGATCGCCCAGCTTTCCGACTGGCTGGTGAAACTGACCGGCTATGACGCCGTCTGCATGCAGCCGAACTCCGGCGCGCAGGGTGAATATGCTGGCCTGTTGGCGATTCGCCATTATCACGAGAGCCGCAACGAAGGCCATCGCGATATCTGCCTGATCCCTAGCTCCGCGCACGGCACCAACCCGGCTTCCGCGCAGATGGCGGGTATGCAGGTAGTGGTCGTTGCCTGTGATAAAAACGGCAACATCGATCTCGCCGATCTGCGTGAAAAAGCAGAGCAGGCGGGGGCCAATCTCTCCTGCATCATGGTCACCTATCCGTCGACCCACGGCGTGTATGAAGAAACCATCCGTGAAGTGTGCGAGATAGTGCATCAGTTCGGCGGCCAGGTTTACCTCGATGGCGCCAACATGAACGCCCAGGTCGGGATCACCTCTCCGGGCTTTATCGGCGCTGACGTTTCGCACCTCAACCTGCATAAAACCTTCTGCATTCCGCACGGCGGCGGCGGTCCGGGTATGGGCCCTATCGGCGTGAAAGCGCACCTGGCGCCGTTTGTACCGGGCCACAGCGTGGTACAAATTGAAGGCATGCTGACCCGCCAGGGCGCGGTTTCCGCCGCGCCGTTCGGCAGCGCGTCCATTCTACCGATCAGCTGGATGTATATCCGCATGATGGGTGCGGAAGGGCTGAAGCAGGCGAGCCAGAACGCGATCCTTAACGCCAACTACATCGCTACCCGGCTGAAAGACGCCTACCCGGTGCTCTACACCGGTCGCGATGGTCGCGTAGCGCACGAATGCATTCTCGATATTCGTCCGCTGAAAGAAGAGACCGGCATTAGCGAGCTGGATATCGCCAAGCGCCTGATCGACTTTGGCTTCCATGCCCCGACCATGTCTTTCCCGGTAGCGGGGACGCTGATGGTTGAGCCGACGGAATCGGAAAGCAAGGTCGAGCTGGACCGCTTTATCGACGCGATGCTGGCGATCCGCGCGGAAATCGACCGCGTCAAAGCCGGCGAATGGCCGCTGGAGGATAACCCTCTGGTGAACGCGCCGCACACCCAGGGCGAGCTGGTGGGCGAGTGGAACCATCCGTACAGCCGCGAGCTGGCGGTATTCCCGGCAGGGTTGCACAACAAGTACTGGCCGACGGTGAAGCGTCTGGATGATGTCTACGGCGACCGCAACCTGTTCTGCTCCTGCGTACCGATGAGCGAATACCAGTAAGTTTGCGTTTTAGCTAAACTTTTAAAGGCGCTGCGGCGCCTTTATTTTTTTGGAGGGAAGGTATGGGAATAGCTCTTATTAGCGGCGCGAGCCGCGGCATAGGCCGGGCGACGGCGCTGCTGTTGGCGCAGGAAGGATATACCGTGGCGGTCAATTACCATCACAACATTAACGCCGCCACCGAGGTGGTGAATACCATTGTGGCGTCTGGCGGCAAAGCCACGGCGCTGCGGGCGGACATCAGCGATGAAGCGCAGGTGATGGCGATGTTTGAGGCGATCGACCGCATGGGCGAGCCGCTGACGGCGCTGGTCAACAACGCCGGGATCCTGTTTACCCAGTGTACGGTGGAGAGCCTGAGCGCCGAGCGTATTAACCGCGTGCTGGCCACCAACGTCACCGGTTACTTCCTCTGTTGCCGTGAGGCGGTAAAGCGCATGTCACATCGACATGGCGGTAAGGGCGGGGCGATAGTTAATGTGTCGTCGGCGGCCTCGCGCCTTGGCGCGCCGGGGGAGTACGTTGACTATGCCGCGTCGAAAGGGGCGGTAGATACCCTGACCACCGGGCTGGCGCTGGAGGTGGCGGCGCAGGGGATCCGGGTCAACGGCGTGCGTCCGGGGCTGATTTATACCGAGATGCATGCTTCCGGCGGCGAACCGGGACGCGTGGACCGGGTAAAAAATTCGCTACCGATGCAGCGCGGCGGCCAGCCGGAAGAGGTCGCTCAGGCCATTGCCTGGCTGCTGAGCGACAAAGCGTCGTATGTGACGGGTAGCTTCCTTGAACTGGCGGGCGGGAAATAACCCGTAGATGTCTATTGCCCGGCGGCGCTGCGCTTGCCGGGCCTACGGGGTCAAAGCCGAATGGTAGGCCGGGTGGCGGATACGCCTTACCCGGCATAAAAACCGCTAAAGCCCGACGGTCTACCAGGAGGCCAGCCACAGCCGCAGGCGCATTCCCCAGCCGCTGGTCCAGCCGGTGGTAACCGACTTCACCTCGCCTTGAGAAATGACCACCAGCGTTGGCGTTACCTGGATATCCCACTGCCGCGCCAGCTGGCCGCTTGGATCATTCACCGTCGGCAGCGCCAGTTTCTTCCTGGTCAGCCACTTCTCCAGCGCGGCGTTATCGCCGGAACGCAGGGCTACCGTCAGCACATTGCCGCCGTCGGCGGCAAGCGATGCCACCGACGGCGTGGTATAGCGACAAACTCCGCACCAGGTCGCCCAGACGTACAGCAGCAGCGGCTTTTGCTGGCTTATGGCATGCAGATCCAGCGTCCTGCCGTCGAGTGTCTGCAGCGATGTGGCGCTGACGTTTTGCGGCAGCGCGGGCTGGCGAAAATAATCCACCGCCAGGCTCACCGCCGCGCCAATCAGCAGCCACACCGCCAGCTCGCGCAGCCAGCGCCTGATTTTACTGGCCACGGGCTTTCGCCAGCTGCTCTTTCACCAGCCCCTCCAGGTCTTCAGCAGGGATCGCGCCGGCCACCATCTGATCGCCGATGATCGTTGCCGGGGTGCCCTGAATATTCAGCACCTGCGACAAAATCAGGTTCATCTTCAGCGAATCCATGGTCTTGTCATCGATATTTACGCTATCGGTGGCGGTTTTCTTCTGCGCGGCGGCGATACTGGCGTCATCGTGATAGCCTTTTTTCGCCATCAGCCGCTGATGCAGCGCCCAGAATTTATCGGGCTGCTGACGCCAGGTGGAGAGCGCGATTTTAGCGGCATTCACCGAACTCTGCCCTTTAAACGGCAGCAGCTTAACGATGAGCTGGATGTCCGGATTATCGTGGACGATTTTTTCCAGCAGCGGATCAAACTGTTTGCAGTAAGGGCAGTTGTAATCGGTAAACGAGACGATCGTGAGTTTTGGCTCTTTCGCGCCGGTGCGGGGGCTATTCGGATCGTTAAACAGCAGCTGGGCTAACTGGTCATTACCGTTCGATTGTGGTTCTTCCGCCGGGGCGGCGAAGCTGATGGCCGATACGCACAGCAGTAATAAGGCTTTGATAGTTCTCATGTTATTTTCCTTTAGCGGCGGACAGGGTGGCGAGAAGGTGTTCGCGGTCTAACAGCGCAGGCAGAATCTGTCCCTGCGGCAATTCCGGTCCGTAAATCTGGTTAAACGGCACCGCGGCGCTGCCGCGTGCGGTTAAAAACTGGCTAATGTCAGCGGAGGGGCGGCTCCAGTCGCCGCGCAGGGCGACTACGTCTGGCGCTAACAGCGCCTGCTGGACGTCGTCGCGCAGCAGCACGTTGTATTTATTGGCTTTACAGGTCACGCACCAGTCGGCGGTGACATCAATAAATACCCGCTTATGCTCCGCCAGGGCGCTGGCGATAGCCTGCTCGCTGAGCGGCTGCCAGTTAACCCGGTCGCGGCGCGGGCCCTGGCCGTCCTGTTGGGCGACAAAGGCGACGGCGCCCGCTACCACGATGGCCAGGGCGCCCGCGCGCAGCGCCGTCCGCCAGCGGTAGCGCCAGGCGGTGGCCACTAGCAGGGCGATGGCCAGAATCACCAGCAGGGTAAGCACCGGCGTACGGCCGATGTGGATCGTCAGCAGGCTGACCAGCCATAGCGCTGAACTAAGCATCATTAGCCCCAGCACCACCCGCAGATGATTCATCCAGCGGCCCGGGCGTGGCAGTCGTTGCGCCAGACCCGGCCACGCGACGATAAGCAGCCACGGCAGGCTCATGCCGATCCCCATGGCGAAGAAAATGCCCCACAGCAGCGGCAGGGGCGCCACCAGCGCCACCGACACGGCGGTACCGAGGAACGGCGCGGTACAGGGCGTCGCCAGCAGGGTGGCGAAGGCGCCCTGCCAGAAATGGCCCATTAAGCCGTTGCCGCCCCTGGTGGCGAGGAAAGTGCTGGCGCTGGAGGAGAGGCGGATTTCGAACAGCCCCAATAAACTGGCGCTGAACAGCACCATCACCAGCGCCATCGCGCCGATAAACCACGGGTTCTGGAACTGGATGCCCCAGCCGAGCGCCCGATTCCCCAGGCGTAGCGCGGTCATCATCAGCGCCAGCGCCAGGAACGAGACGACGATCCCGCACACCGAGGCGAGGAACTGCCGCCGCACCGCGCCGCGTTCGCGACCTTCGGTTTGCACCAGCGAGCCGAGCTTCATCGCCAGCACCGGCAGCACGCAGGGCATGACGTTGAGAATTAGCCCGCCGGCCAGCGCCATCAGCAGCACCCAGCCTAACGCCAGCCCCGGCGCGGCGCTGCCGGCGGCGACGGCGACTTGGCTTTCCTGCGCCTGACCGCTATCGGCCAGCACCAGCGACAAGGTTTTACCGCGCAGATCCGGCGCCGCTTCGCCCCAGCTGTCGGTGACCGGTACGGTGGCGGTCAACGTAGCGCCGCGGGTGGTAAAGCTCGGTTTGCCGAAATCGACATCCTCCATGTTGTCGATAAACAGTGCTGGCTGCTGCCAGCCGGCATCGCGGCGGGCGGTCACCGTCAGTTTGCCGCTGACGTAGCTGGCGGTCAGCTGCGAAGTCAGGCCATCGCGCAACGGCAGCGTGCCCATCGCGCGGGTAAAATCATAATTAAATCGCTCCCCCGCCGGAGTCGTCATATCCAGCGAAAAGGGATAGTCAGTGAGAATACAGACATTGCTGCAGGTAGAGAGCGTCAGGACGCCGCTAAGCGTCGGCGGTATTTTGCCGCGCAGGGTCATCGGGAAGCTGACGTCGCCGTGGTACCCCTGAGTGGAAATGCCCGCGACGTCGAAGCGCTGCGGCGTCGGCCAGCGCCAGCTCACCTCCAGCGGCGTGTGCCAGGCGATAGCCGGCGCGATGCCGCCTTCCCCTGGCGAGCGCCAGTAGGTTTTCCAGCCCTTTTCCAGCGCTACGTCTAAAAGCAGGCGAGTGTCGCCATTGCTCTCGGTTTGCGCCCGCAGGCGGACGCTGGCGTGTTGATTGTCGGCGGCGCGCAGCCAGCCGCTGTCGGCGGCCTGGCTGACGGGCAGCCATAGCCAAAGCAGGCAGACCAGTAGTCGCCTGAATACCATATACATAAGTTTGCTCCGTAAGTGATGAATTAACCTGAACTGTCAGGAGAATCAATCACTCACGGAAGACGCATAATCGCAGATGCACCCGCAATCGGGGTGAGGAGATAACGCGGGGAGGCCACTGGCGTTCGATACGCGGCGGGATCGCCGCCAGCACCGCCAGCAGCAGGGTGATAGCCAACAGCGCCCCTTCAAACAGCATCGGCGGAACGGCCATCAGCGACTTGGCGCTGAGCTCGCACGGCGTGACCGGCGCCTCGGCCTGATCCTGGTTTTTCTGTAGCGACGGGCTGTCGGCGGTGAGGTTCATGACCAGCGCGTGCATCCCGGCCATCCGCTGGGCGGTGCAGGTTAGCACTACCAGACAGGCCAGGAGGACAAAAAGAATGGCTTTGCGTTGTCGCTTAATCATGATTGCCTCAAATATTCACGAGGCTTATCTTAACGGGCGAACGGGTTTTGGCAATGGTAAAGCTGTAAAGAAGTGTCTGGCGGATAAGCAATTAGCCCTCCCCCGGCCGGGAGAGGGCGGTTAGTTACAGGTTCTCACCGTTGCTGGCGATGACCTCTTTGTACCAGTTAAAGCTCTTCTTGCGCGAGCGGGACATATCGCCGGTGCCATCGTCGTGTTTGTTGACGTAGATGAAGCCGTAGCGTTTGCTGTACTGCCCGGTGGTGAAGGAGACGCAGTCGATGCAGCCCCATGGGGTATAGCCCAGCAGATCGACGCCGTCATAAGTGACCGCTTTGATCATCTCTTCGATGTGGGCGCGCAGGTAGTCGATGCGGTAGTCATCGTTGATGCTGCCGTCGGCTTCTACTTTGTCGTAGGCGCCAAAGCCGTTTTCCACGATAAACAGCGGCTTCTGATAACGCTCATACAGTTCACACAGAGAATAGCGCAGGCCGACCGGGTCAATCTGCCAGCCCCAGTCGGAAGCTTTGACGTGCGGGTTCGGCACGCTGCCTTCGAAACCGGAAATGGCGTCGCCAGTGCCGCCCTCAGCTTTCACCGCGTTGGTCATGTAGTAGCTGAAGCCGAGATAGGCGCAGGTACCTTCGCGCAGGATCTGCGCGTCGCCGTCTTCCATCCTGATGTTGAAGCCGCGGCGTTCCCATTCATTCAACACATAGCTCGGGTAGTAACCGCGCAGCTGGACGTCGGTAAAGACGTAGCGCTCGCGCATCGACTCCTGGGCGAACATGACATCTTCCGGTTTGCAGGAGTAAGGGTAGAGGGCGACCATCGCCAGCATGCAGCCGACCTGCATGTCCGGGTTGATGCGCCGCGCCGCTTTCACCGCCAGCGCGCTGGCCACGAACTGGTGGTGCAGCACCTGGTACATGGTCTCTTCCGGATTGTCATGCTCGGTATAGACCACCCCGGAGCAGCAGTAGCCGAACAGCGGCGCGCGCCAGTTGCGCTGGTTGTTGATCTCGTTAAAGGTCATCCAGTATTTCACTTTGTGCTTATAGCGCTCGAAGACCACTTCGGCGAAGCGCACAAAGAAATCGACCACTTTACGATTGGTCCAGCCGCCGTACTGCTGCACCAGGTGCAGGGGCATCTCGAAGTGGGAGAGGGTGATCACCGGTTCGATGTTGTACTTCAGCAGCTCGTCGAACATGTCGTCGTAGAACTTCAGCCCCTCTTCATTCGGCTGGGTTTCGTCACCCTGCGGGAAGATGCGGGTCCAGGCGATAGAGGTGCGGAAGCATTTGAAGCCCATCTCGGCGAACAGTTTGATGTCTTCTTTGTAGCGACCGTAGAAGTCGACGGCTTCGTGGTTCGGGTAGTATTTTCCCGCTTCGACCTGGTGGGTGATTTCGCGCGGCACGCCGTGCGCCCCGCCGGTCAACACATCGCAGATGCTGGGGCCTTTGCCGCCCTGATCCCAGCCGCCTTCAACCTGATGCGCGGCGACCGCGCCGCCCCATAAAAAATCTTTCGGAAGGGTTAATTTTTTCATCCTGGCTAATCTCTCTAATAACTATTGTTCTCGAGTCTAGCAAAGTGAAAGTGAATGTCACGATATAACAAATTCCGCCAAAGGTAATATGTTACATCAAAAAAACAGGCTGTTATTTTTAGCTGATTTTGCGCGCTAATTTACGTCCGAGGGATTCGAGAATATAGATCACTGGAATTTGCGTTGTAATATCGTAGACGCCGCCGATGCGCGTCTGCGGCACGTGCCAGGAGAGATTGAAATCAGCCAGTTTGGCCAGCCGCGAATGCTCATGGCTGGTAATCGACATCACCTTGCAATGATGCAGGCTGAACTGGCTGGCAAAGCGCAGGATCTCTTCCGTCTCGCCAGAGACGGAAAGCACGATCGCCAGCGCGTTGCGGGCCATATCGTTGGTTACCGGAAAATAGGGGTCGTCAATATGGTTGCTGAATTTACCGACGTTGGAGAAGAAGCGTGCGCCATATTTCGCCAGCGCGCCGGAGGTGCCGGCGCCGACAAAAATAATACGTTCGGAGGCGAGAATAATATCGACGGCCTGCTCGAGTAATTCATCGAACTCGTCATTATTGACGCTTTTAAAAAAGCTCATTATTTCGCTGGCGCCGATATTTGCCTGTTGAGGCTCATTCTGCTCGAGATATAATTTAAAGCGCACGCGAAATTCAGAGTAGCCCTCGCACTGCAGTTTGCGGCAGAAGCGTAACACGGTGGTCGTGGAGACCCCGGCGGCCTCGGCCAGTTCGCGGATGGTCATGTACATCACTTTGTCACGATTTTTAATGACGTAGTGGTAGACCATCATCTCAAGATTATTGAGACTGGCGACAGCGGCGTGGGAGAACATACTCACAGGGCGAACTCACAATTCATAATGACCAGGACGGAATTATATCATGCAGGCCAATGACATTACCTTTTTTCAGCGTTTTCAGGACGACATCCTCGCCGGGCGCAAAACCATCACCATTCGCGATGCAGCGGAGTCGCACTTTAAGCCCGGCGATGTGCTGCGCGTTGGGCGCTATGAAGATGACGGCTATTTTTGCACCATTGCCGTGACCGCGACCTCGACGGTGACGCTCGATACGCTGACCGAACAGCATGCGCAACAGGAGAATATGACTCTCGGGCAGCTGCGGCAGGTCATCAGCGACATCTATCCTGGCGAGAGCCAGTTTTATGTCATTGAATTCAAAACGCTTTAAGATAAGCGGGAACAGCTGTGAGTTGAAATAAAAATGTAACTTTTTGATTTTAATGTATTTACAAATATACATCGTTTTATTTTAGCTAACAGGTGTTCACTGGAATCATTCTCAGTTACCCTAAGTGGGCAATGAAAGCGTTCTTGTTTTCACGGAGTCCAGTATGGTTCGCAAACCATTAATCACTCAGGGATATTCTCTGGCAGAGGAAGTTGCCAACAGCATCAGCCACGGGATTGGGCTGGTGTTCGGTATCGTCGGCCTTGTGTTGCTGCTGGTGCAGGCGGCGGATACAAACGCCAGCGCGACGGCGATCGCCAGCTACAGCCTGTACGGCGGCAGCATGATTATGCTGTTCCTCGCTTCCACGCTCTATCACGCAATCCCGCATCAGCGGGCGAAACAGTGGCTGAAGAAATTCGACCACTGCGCCATCTATTTGCTGATTGCCGGGACCTACACGCCGTTTTTGCTGGTGGGGTTGAATTCACCGCTGGCGAAGGGGCTGATGATCGTCATCTGGAGCCTGGCGCTGCTGGGGATCCTGTTTAAGCTGACCATCGCGCACCGCTTTAAAATTTTGTCGCTGGTGACCTATCTGACCATGGGCTGGCTGTCGCTTATCGTGGTCTATCAGCTGGCAGTGAAGCTGGCGGTGGGCGGGGTAACGCTGCTGGCGGTTGGCGGGGTGGTGTACTCGCTGGGGGTCATCTTCTACGTCTGCAAACGTATTCCTTATAACCACGCTATCTGGCACGGCTTCGTGCTCGGCGGCAGCGTGTGTCACTTCCTGGCGATTTATCTTTACATCGGCCAGTCCTGATAAACATCCCACGGTGGCGCTGCGCTTACCGTGGCTACGATATTCTGCGGCCGGGTAGCCCGGCTAAGGCGCAAGCGCCGCAAGCCGGGAACTTTTCCTTAATTTTCTTCCAGCGAATACGGCAATGGTTTGATGCTCAGGCTGCCGGCATCGTCGCGTACACGGAACACGCTGTCCGGTTCCATGTCGTTATTCATCACTACCTGGACCATCAGGCTTCCGTCATCCAGCTGTACGGCTGCCAGCACCGTACCGGTGCGGCGCCAGTTGTCGCCCATCTTCAGCTCCAGGTCTTCCCCGGCTTCCGGCACCCGGCTGGCGGTCCCTGACAGCGTCCACAGCGCGCGCTTATTGGCGCCGCGGAATTTCGCCCTCGCGACCATTTCCTGGCCGGTGTAGCAGCCTTTTTTGAAGCTGATGCCGCCCAGCGCCTGCAGGTTGGTGGCCTGCGGAATGAACTGCCCGCTGTTGGCGCTGTCGATAACCGGCAGACCGGCTTCAATATTCAGCGCCAGCCACTGTTGGCTGTTGTTAAACTGCGCTTCGCCGCGCAACGCGTCGGTGACGCGGTTGGCGGTGTCGACATCGGTCACCAGCAGGAAGCGCTCGCCCGGGTGTTCAAACCACAGCAGGCTGGTGGCGCCCTCGCTGACCACCGGGGTGGCAGCGTCGGGCAAGGCGGCGAACAGCGGCGCCAGCGCGGCGCGCGCCTGGAAGCCGGCTACTCCCAGCAGAACCAGATCGTCGTTGGCGGCAATGGTGACTTTGGAGAAGACGGCATATTTTTTCAGCTCGGTCAGCTGCGCGTCGCGCAGGCTGCGGCGCTCAATCCACGCGAAGCCGCCCTCGCGACGGAATACGCGCAGGTTGCTCCACATCTTGCCTTTGGCATCACAGTGGGCGGCAAGCAGATGCTGGGCATCGGTGAGATGACTCACATCGGCGGTAATCTGCCCCTGCAGATATTTTTCGCTGTCCGGCCCGCTAATTGTCGCCAGCGCCCAGTCATCCAGGGTCATCAGCGTTAACGGCAGACGAGCGGAAGAGGAAGGCTGACGCGGAGGAAAAGGTGTAAAAGCCATAGTCATATCCTGAATCGCTTAACGCAGTGTGTGTGACCAATGGTAAAAGAGCTATAGTGCATTGCAAGTGCTTTCAACAGGCCATTTGTGCGCTGGCGTGAGACAGCCGCCTGACGCAGGGAATCAATAAACCCATCATTATTTTAAGGTTTTTATGGAAGGATGCTCGCATTCAGCGATATTCCTGTAAAGTTACGGCAGAAAACGGGTTAAACTAACCTATATTTTGCTGCTGGAAGGTCAACATGGACATTAACAATAAAGCACGTATCCACTGGGCATGCCGCCGCGGGATGCGCGAACTCGACATCTCCATCATGCCGTTCTTTGAGTATGAGTACGATACCCTCAGCGACGCTGACAAACAGCTGTTCATTCGCCTGCTGGAAAATGACGATCCGGATCTGTTCAACTGGCTGATGAACCACGGCAAACCGGCCGATGCGGAGCTGCAGCGGATGGTAACCTTAATTCAGACACGGAATCGGGAACGTGGTCCTGTGGCAATCTGATCTCCGTATCTCCTGGCGCGCGCAGTGGTTTTCCCTGCTGCTTCACGGCGTGGTGGCGGCCCTGGTGCTGTTGGTTCCCTGGCCGCTGAGCTATACCCCGATCTGGCTGCTGCTGCTGTCGCTGGTGGTCTTCGACTGCGTGCGCAGCCAGCGGCGGATCCATGCCCGTCGCGGGGAGATAAAACTGCTCACCGATTCCCGTCTTCGCTGGCAAAACGCCGAATGGGAGATCCTCGGGACGCCGTGGGTTATCAATAGCGGTATGCTGCTGCGTTTGCGCCATGTCGATACCCGGCGCGGACAGCATCTTTGGCTGGCGGCGGACAGCATGGACGCCGGAGAGTGGCGCGATCTGCGCCGGCTGGTGCTGCAAAAACCGGCGCAGGAGTAAGCCGCGTCAGGAAAAGTGTTCGGCCATTTCGCCGAGGATCTGCTCGCACCAGCTCTGGATGCGCTCGTCGCTCAGGTCGTACTGGTTGGTTTCATCCAGCGCCAGGCCAACGAACAGTTGGCCATCGGCGATCACCGGTTTCGGGCTGGTGAACTCATAGCCTTCGGTTGGCCAGTAGCCGACAAACTTCACGCCCCTGGTCGCCAGCTTGTCATGCAGCATGCCGAGCGCGTCAAGGAACCATTCGCCGTAGCCCAGCTGATCGCCCATGCCGTACAGCGCGACGATCTTTCCCTCGAGGTTCAGGGTGTCCAGCTGATCCCAGACCGCTTCCCAGTCTTCCTGAATTTCGCCGAAATCCCAGGTCGGGATGCCAAGGATCAGTACGTCGTACTGGCTCATCAGCGCGGGGGAGTCATCTTTCAGATTGTGCAGCGTCACCAGCTCGGGGCCGATGATATCGCGGATTTTCTCCGCGGCCATTTCGGTGTAGCAGGTACTGGAGCCGTAAAACAGACCTATATTCATCGCGTAAACATCTCGATTCTTGCCGTGAATGGTGGGCAGTGTACCAGAAAGGCGTCCTCTTAAGGCATAATGAGAGCGTTTAACGAACAATGAGGCCGATGTGAAACAGGATCTGGCACTAATCGAACAGTTTCTCGATGCCCTTTGGCTGGAGCGCAACCTGGCGGAGAATACGCTCAGCGCCTACCGTCGCGATTTGACGATGTTAGTTGAGTGGTTGCACCATCGCGGCCTGTCGCTGGCAAGCGTTGGCAGCGACGATCTGCAGGCGCTGCTGGCTGAGCGGCAGTCCGGCGGCTACAAAGCCACCAGCACCGCGCGCCTGCTGAGCGCCGTGCGCCGTTTTTTCCAGCATCTGTACCGGGAAAAAATTCGCCCGGACGATCCCAGCGCGCTGCTGGCCTCGCCGAAGCTACCGCAGCGGCTGCCAAAAGATCTCAGTGAAGCACAGGTTGAGCGCCTGCTGCAGGCGCCGCTGGTGGAGCAGCCGCTGGAATTGCGCGATAAAGCGATGCTGGAGGTGCTGTATGCCACCGGCCTGCGCGTCTCGGAGCTGGTGGGGCTGACGATGAGCGACATCAGCCTGCGGCAGGGCGTGCTGCGGGTGGTGGGAAAAGGCAACAAAGAGCGGCTGGTGCCGCTGGGGGAAGAGGCGGTACTGTGGGTGGAAAATTACCTCGAGTATGGTCGCCCCTGGCTGCTGAACGGCGTGGCGTCGGATGTCTTATTTCCCAGCCAGCGCGCCCAGCAGATGACGCGCCAGACCTTCTGGCACCGGATTAAACACTATGCCGTACTGGCGGGGATCGACAGCGAAAAGCTTTCCCCGCACGTGTTACGCCATGCGTTCGCCACGCATTTGCTCAATCATGGCGCCGATCTGCGCGTAGTGCAGATGCTGTTAGGACACAGCGATCTCTCCACCACGCAGATATACACCCACGTGGCGACCGAGCGTCTGCGACAACTTCATCAACAGCACCACCCGCGGGCGTGAGTGCTGAACAAAAGGACTGAGTATGAAAAAAGGTTTATTGATGTTCACCCTGCTGGCGGCCTCCCTTTCAGGAGCGGCGCACGCCGATAGCGCGGCAATTAAACAGTCGCTGGCGAAGCTGGGTGTGCAGAGCACCGATATTCAACCATCGCCGGTTTCCGGGATGAGCACGGTGCTGACCGACAGCGGCGTGCTGTACGTGACCGACGACGGTAAACATATCATCCAGGGGCCGATGTACGACGTGAGCGGCGCGCAGCCGGTCAACGTCACCAACCAGCTGCTGCTGGGTAAGCTGAACGCGCTGAGCAATGAGATGATTGTCTACAAAGCGCCGAAGGAGCAGCACGTCATCACCGTCTTCACCGATATTACCTGCGGCTACTGTCATAAACTGCACGAGCAGATGAGCGACTACAACGCGCTGGGGATCACCGTGCGCTATCTGGCTTTCCCGCGCCAGGGTCTGCAAAGCCAGGCGGAGCAGGACATGAAGGCCATCTGGTGCGCGAAAGATCGCAACAAAGCGCTGGATGACGCCATGAATGGTAAAGGCGTGCAGCCGGCGAGCTGCAACGTAGATATCGCCAAACATTACACCCTCGGCGTGCAGATGGGCGTCAACGGCACCCCGGCGATGGTCCTCAGTAACGGCATGGTGCTGCCGGGCTATCAGGGGCCGAAAGAGCTGAAGGCGTTCCTCGATGAGCACAAAAAACAGACAAGCGGTAACTGATTCGCGTGAAACAACAGATACAACTACGCCGCCGCGAGGCGGTTGACGGCGTCGAACTCCCCGCCGACCTGCCGCCGCTGCTGCAGCGGCTATATGCCAGCCGCGGGGTGCGCAGCGCGCAGGAGCTGGAGCGCAGCGTCAAAGGCATGCTCCCCTGGACGCAGCTCACCGGCGTTGAAAAAGCGGTCGAGATGCTGCATGACGCGTTCCAGAAAGGGTTGCACATCGTGGTGGTCGGTGATTTTGACGCCGACGGCGCCACCAGCACCGCGCTCAGCGTGTTGGCCCTGCGCGCGCTGGGTTACGGCAACGTCTCCTATCTGGTGCCGAACCGCTTTGAAGACGGCTACGGTTTAAGCCCGGAAGTGGTCGATCAGGCCCATGCTCGCGGCGCGCAGATGATCATGACCGTCGACAACGGGATCTCGTCCCATGCCGGCGTCGATCATGCCCATGCGCTGGGGATCCCGGTGCTGGTGACCGATCACCATCTGCCGGGCGAGACGCTGCCGGCGGCGGAAGCTATCGTTAATCCCAACCTGCGCGATTGCGACTTCCCGTCAAAATCACTGGCCGGGGTGGGGGTGGCGTTTTATCTGATGCTGGCGCTGCGCACTTTTCTGCGCGATAAAGGCTGGTTCGACGCTCGCGGCATCCCCGCGCCGAACCTTGCCGAGCTGCTGGATCTGGTGGCGCTAGGCACCGTCGCGGACGTCGTGCCGCTGGATGCTAACAACCGTATCCTCACCTGGCAGGGGTTAAGCCGCATTCGCGCCGGCAAATGTCGGCCCGGTATTAAGGCGCTGTTGGAAATTGCCAACCGCGATCCGCAAAAGCTGGCGGCCAGCGACCTCGGTTTCGCCCTCGGGCCGCGCCTGAATGCGGCGGGACGGCTGGACGACATGTCGGTCGGCGTCGCGCTGCTGCTGTGCGACAACATCGGCGAAGCGCGGGTGCTGGCCAACGAGCTCGATGCGCTTAATCAGACGCGCAAAGAGATTGAGCAGGGGATGCAGGCGGAAGCGCTAACGCTCTGTCAGCAGCTGGAGCGCAGCGCCGATACCCTGCCCGGCGGGCTGGCGATGTACCATCCGCAATGGCATCAGGGGGTAGTCGGCATTCTCGCCTCGCGGATTAAGGAGCGCTTCCATCGCCCGGTTATCGCTTTTGCGCCTACCGGCGACGGCACGCTGAAAGGCTCCGGTCGTTCCATTCAGGGGTTGCATATGCGCGATGCGCTGGAGCGCCTTGATACGCTTTATCCCGGGCTAATCCTGAAGTTCGGCGGCCACGCGATGGCGGCGGGCTTATCGCTGGAGGAGGCGCGTTTTGAAGAGTTTCAACAGCGCTTCGGCGAGCTGGTGACCGAATGGCTGGATCCTGCGCTGTTGCAGGGCGAGGTGGTTTCCGATGGCCCGCTGGCGGCGGCGGAGATGAGCATGGAAGTGGCGCAGATGCTGCGCGACGCCGGGCCGTGGGGGCAGATGTTCCCGGAACCGCTATTTGACGGTCGTTTTCGCCTGCTGCAGCAGCGGCTGGTGGGCGAGCGTCACCTGAAGGTGATGGTCGAACCGGTTGACGGCGGGCCGCTGCTGGACGGTATCGCCTTCAACGTTGATACTTCCATCTGGCCGGATAACGGCGTGCGTGAAGTCCAGTTAGCCTACAAGCTCGACATCAACGAGTTCCGCGGCAACCGTAGCCTGCAGCTGATCATCGATCACCTCTGGCCAAATTGACAACAGTGTAGGAATAAGGGCGCGAATCCGGTAGAATTCCGCTCTTATCACCGCATTTTGACAAATCCATTAAAAGAAACCGACCATGTTTGAAATAAATCCGGTAAAAAACCGCATTCAGGACCTCACGGAGCGCTCCGACGTTCTTAGGGGGTATCTTTGACTACGATGCCAAGAAAGAGCGTCTCGAAGAAGTAAACGCCGAGCTGGAACAGCCGGACGTGTGGAACGAACCCGAACGCGCCCAGGCGCTGGGTAAAGAGCGTTCTTCCCTGGAAGCCATCGTAGATACCCTGGATCAGATGTCCCAGGGGCTGGAAGACGTTGCCGGCCTGCTGGATCTGGCCGTGGAAGCGGATGACGAAGAGACCTTTAACGAAGCCGTCGCCGAGCTGGATACCCTGGAAGAGAAGCTGGCGCAGCTTGAGTTCCGCCGCATGTTCTCCGGCGAATACGACAGCGCCGATTGCTACCTTGACATTCAGGCCGGTTCCGGCGGCACCGAAGCCCAGGACTGGGCCAGCATGCTGATGCGCATGTACCTGCGCTGGGCGGAAGCGCGCGGCTTTAAGACCGAAATCATCGAAGAATCCGAAGGTGAAGTCGCGGGGATTAAATCCGTGACCATTAAGATCATTGGCGATTACGCCTACGGCTGGCTGCGTACGGAAACCGGCGTTCATCGTCTGGTGCGTAAGAGCCCGTTCGATTCCGGCGGCCGCCGTCATACCTCCTTCAGCTCCGCGTTCGTTTACCCGGAAGTGGAAGACGATATCGATATCGAAATTAACCCGGCCGACCTGCGCATTGACGTATACCGCGCCTCCGGCGCCGGTGGTCAGCACGTTAACCGTACGGAATCCGCGGTGCGTATTACCCATATCCCGACCGGGTTGGTGACGCAGTGCCAGAACGACCGTTCGCAGCACAAGAACAAAGACCAGGCCATGAAGCAGATGAAAGCAAAGCTTTATGAACTGGAGATGCAGAAGAAAAATGCCGAGAAGCAGGCGATGGAAGACAACAAGTCCGATATCGGCTGGGGCAGCCAGATCCGCTCTTACGTGCTGGATGACTCGCGTATTAAAGATCTGCGTACCGGGGTGGAAACCCGCAACACTCAGGCGGTGCTCGACGGCAGCCTGGACCAATTTATCGAAGCAAGTTTGAAAGCAGGGTTATGAGGAACCAACATGTCTGAACAACAAGCACAGGGCGCTGACGCGGCAATTGACCTTAATAATGAACTGAAAACCCGTCGCGAGAAGCTGGCTGCGCTGCGTGAGCAGGGCGTCGCATTCCCGAACGATTTCCGTCGTGACCATACCTCTGACCAACTGCACGCTGACTTCGATGGCAAAGAAAACGAAGAGCTGGAAGCGCTGAACGTTGAAGTGGCCGTTGCTGGCCGCATGATGACCCGTCGTATCATGGGTAAAGCGTCCTTCGTGACCCTGCAGGACGTAGGCGGCCGCATCCAGCTGTACGTGGCGCGTGATGACCTGGCGGAAGGCGTTTATAACGACCAGTTCAAAAAGTGGGACCTCGGCGACATCATCGCCGCCCGCGGTAAGTTGTTCAAGACCAAAACCGGTGAGCTCTCTATCCACTGCACCGAGCTGCGTCTGTTGACTAAAGCTCTGCGCCCGCTGCCGGACAAATTCCACGGCCTGCAGGATCAGGAAGCGCGTTACCGTCAGCGTTACCTGGACCTGATCTCCAACGATGAATCTCGTAAGACCTTCAAAGTGCGTTCGCAGATCCTGGCAGGCATCCGTCAGTTCATGGTTGGCCGCGGCTTTATGGAAGTAGAAACCCCGATGATGCAGGTGATCCCGGGCGGCGCTTCCGCGCGTCCGTTCATCACCCATCATAACGCGCTGGATCTGGACATGTACCTGCGTATCGCGCCGGAACTGTACCTCAAGCGTCTGGTGGTTGGCGGCTTCGAACGCGTCTTCGAGATCAACCGTAACTTCCGTAACGAAGGGATCTCCGTTCGTCATAACCCAGAGTTCACCATGATGGAACTCTACATGGCTTATGCGGATTATAAAGATCTGATCGAGCTGACCGAATCTCTGTTCCGCACCCTGGCGCAGGACATCCTCGGCAATACCGAAGTGCCTTACGGCGACCAGGTGTTCGACTTCGGCAAGCCGTTTGAAAAACTGACCATGCGCGAAGCGATCAAGAAATACCGTCCGGAAACCGAGATGGCGGATCTGGATAACTTTGATTCCGCGAAAGCGATCGCTGAATCTATCGGCATCAAAGTGGAGAAGAGCTGGGGTCTGGGCCGTATCGTGACCGAGATCTTCGAAGAAGTGGCGGAAGCGCACCTGATCCAGCCGACCTTCATCACCGAATACCCGGCGGAAGTTTCTCCGCTGGCGCGCCGTAACGACGTCAACCCGGAAATCACCGACCGCTTTGAATTCTTCATTGGCGGCCGTGAGATCGGTAACGGCTTTAGCGAGCTGAACGACGCCGAAGACCAGGCGCAGCGCTTCCAGGATCAGGTTGATGCGAAAGCCGCAGGCGACGACGAAGCAATGTTCTATGACGAAGACTATGTCACCGCGCTGGAACACGGCCTGCCGCCGACCGCTGGTCTGGGTATCGGTATCGACCGTATGGTCATGCTGTTCACCAACAGCCACACCATCCGCGACGTTATTCTGTTCCCGGCGATGCGTCCGCAGAAATAATCGCCCTTCGCGAAGAGCAAAAAACCCGGCTTGCCGGGTTTTTTTTATGTCTGATGTGAGGTCCTAAGGCTGGCGTAGCCTGGCTCAGCGCAGCGCAAGCCGGGGATCCCGGATGACGGCGTAAACGCCTTATCCGGGCTACGCAATGGCGCAGAACCGTAGGCCTGTGCAAGCGTAGCGCCGCCAGGCATTAATGACAGGCACAGGGCTGCGCCTGGCCTGGAGAATAGTCAGCTTACCCGCGCAGACGCGCAACAAAGTCGGTCAGCGCCTGGCGGGCGTCCCGATTTTCCGCTTCCAGCACCATCCACGGGCTGAACGCCCACGGCGTGGCGGCCAGCGCGCTTAACATGGTTGCCAGGTCAACCCACTGATAGTCCATGACTTCATCGTCGTTAGGCTGCACTTCGCTTACCACGCGCGCGGCATATACCGGGCACACTTCGTTCTCAACGATACCGTTTGGGGCGACCGCCCGGTAGCGGAAGGCCGGGTGAACCGGCGCGATATCAGAGATCTCCACACCGAGTTCGAAGCGACAGCGGCGCGTGACGGCCTGCTCGAAGGTCTCGCCCTGCTGGGGGTGTCCGCAGACCGAGTTGGTCCATACCCCGGGCCAGGCTTTTTTGCCCAACGAACGGCGAGTGACCAGTAACTGACCCTGCTGGTTAAACAGCCAGCAGGAAAACGCGAGATGTAAAGGGGTATCAAACGTATGGGCGGCATACTTCTCCAGCATACCGGCAGGCTGATCCTGCTCATCCAGCAAAATGACGTGTTCCCCGGCCATGACGACTCCTGAAAATAAAAAATGACCCGGCACAAACCCGCCGGGTCATGTACTCAGGCCACTAGGGTAGCCCATAAATGGGAGAAAGGCATTACCAAAACAAGCCCTGGAGGCAGCTCTGTGAACGGCAACGCGCAATAGTGAGGAGAGGCCGCCGCGCCGCGTGGCGCAAATATGAATTTCTGCCTGCCGCAGACCGCGCTAGGGACGGGGGATAATGGTTTCGCCATCAGGGATGACGCCCTGCGCCGCGGACTGGTATGATATTCGCCCTGATTGCGAGGTAAGTGGTTGTGTTAAGTGCAGGATGCCTGATGATGAAACGCTTTTATATGACACTGATGCTGGCGGCAAGCCTGGTGCTGGCCGGCTGCTCCAGCACCTCCGATTCCGGTGGCACCTACACCGTTAAACGCGGCGATACCCTGTACGGCATCTCCCGCACCACCGGCACCAGCGTTCGCGATCTGGCCCGCCTGAATAACATCTCCCCGCCTTACACCATTGAGGTGGGGCAGAAGCTGAAGCTTAACGGCAGCAGTTCAACGAAGACAACGAAGAAAAAATCTTCCTCTACGCGCACCGCTGCGGTCACGCCTTCGTCCGCGGTACCTCAGTCCTCCTGGCCGCCGGTGGGACAGCGCTGCTGGCGCTGGCCGACCAGCGGCAAAGTGGTCCTGCCTTATTCCACCGCCGATGGCGGCAATAAAGGTATTGATATCGCCGGAACCCGCGGCCAGCCGGTGTATGCCGCCGGGGCGGGCAAGGTGGTCTACGTCGGCAATCAGCTGCGCGGCTATGGCAATCTGATCATGATTAAGCACAGCGAGGATTACATCACCGCCTATGCCCACAACGATAAGCTAATGGTGAATAATGGCCAGAGCGTGAAGGCCGGCCAGCAAATTGCCACCATGGGCAGTACGGATGCCGATTCAGTGCGGCTGCATTTCCAGATCCGCTACCGGGCGACAGCCATCGATCCGCTGCGTTACCTGCCGCCGCAGGGAAGTAAACCTAAGTGCTAAAAGGTTATTTTATCGCCAGTCAGCATCCGGCAGGCTTGTCACAGGGTGCGTAAGGGCTATAATGCTTCTCGCACCTCTTCGCGGGCGTAGTTCAATGGTAGAACGAGAGCTTCCCAAGCTCTATACGAGGGTTCGATTCCCTTCGCCCGCTCCAGAATCTCTCTTGTGGTCACACATCTTTGATAAGATGCTGTTTTTGAAACAAGTTTCTGACCTCGTATAGATTGTCAGTCTCTCGTTCTACCACTCAAAAATACACTGTTAGTTGTCACGGTAAGTTAACGGTTGATGAAAGTTTAACTTAACGTTGGCGGCAGTTCCAGAGTCACACCGCGATAGTCCAACGTGAACGAAAAGCCTGACCGGGCATTGTCATTTCATCGACAGCAGCGCTTGCAACGACCTTAGCGCGGGATAAACAGGCGAATGATGGAATTCCTAACCAGTCCGGGAAAGGGGCTGGCTCTATCACGGTTTCGATCACCGGAGTATAACGATCACCTGACTCACTGTTGCTACTGCTGACAATCAATGATACGCCTACGGCGCTTGTTTATGGGTATCCATCACGGCGCTTTATGGCTTCTATTGTCCTCAGAAATGCAGTCATTGACGTTATTAGAGTCACAACAGAATCAATTAGGTCTATGAGAGAATCAACGGAAGTGTCTGGTTTAGAAGCGTAGAGAATAATAATACTGGCACCAATCAAGATGATAGAAGCGGACATGATGGTTAACAGGATTTTACGCATTTTGAAGATAGCTCCTGGTGAATTGTTTATCGAATCATACCATACCGCTATCTTGTTTTTTTGACGTAGAAACCCATTAATCATCATAAATCAACGTTTAATCTACGTCAATAGCTATGATGTAGATTTGTTTTCTACTTAAAAAATAGAGGGTTAATAGTTTTATTCTGTGCTGCGTCATGATGAGAAAAAAATTGTCAATGGGGAATTTGGATGTAAAAAGGAGCATTACGCCCCTCTCTTTCACTTTAACGCACGTATGTAATCAAGCAGGGCTTTCAGCTGGCTTCCTGTCATAGCTGGCACTTTAACCCTTCTTCCGTCTTCTACCTTGCACAGCGCGAGCGCTAACGCTCCTAACGGTACACGAGCACCCTGATAAGGTGTGATCCTTCTGAAAATTGATGTAGTCGCCTAACGGCTCCGCTTGCTCTGTGTACCACTAACGGGGCTTTATGGCTGCTATTTTTAAAAATCCAATAGCTGCACGAAGGATGAACGAAGGACGGCTGAAGACAGAGAGTTTCAACCTGTAGATGAGACCATGAGATTTTTCTACGATAAATCATCCATACGCTGGGCCTGTGCGGATAACGTTTATCCTCACAGGCACAGCGCCACGATGTCAAACTTTTACTCGTGATTCCAAGTAAATCTCTCTCGAGAATGGAGGATAACGCTCGGTTGTATCATGGATTGTTACTTCTGCAACCCTGACACCGCTCTTATCAAACTCATCATACATAATCACATCGATATCTAAGCGCCCCTTTGTTTTATTAACAAAACTCGTCTGATTAAAAGTATGTGTGGGTTCCAGACCGAGTTTCTTTATCAGCTCTTGATCCATCTTTTATCCTGATATCTAAATAAAGCAGTTAAAAAGACAATGAGAGGGGATTTCCCTCTCATTACATTTGTTAGATAGCTTGTTTGTAGGAATCACGGACACCATCACGATAGCCCTCAGCAAAAGCAGCCTGAGGGCTTTTGTGACGAACGGTTCCCGCCTGACTATCAGGTAAGGCGGTTAAGTCTACCCAAACCTGACCTGTGCGAGCCAGGCCAGCGCAGTAACCCTGATCGTAAGCGCAGCCACAACATTTATGGCGACCTTCACCACCTTGATCGTGAGGTAAGTTGATGAAAATAGAGTTATAACGGTGCGATTGTTTGCAAATTGGCATGTATTTGTCCTTTATCAACATTAACTTCAGGGTTTACACAACCAACCAAGCCAGGCACAATCAAACTGTCAGGAATGATGACGAGGCTAACAATTGTTATGAGTCTGCAAACTCATGGCAGTCATGCTTCAGAGACCGGGTTTGTGAAAATGGACCCGGTTTTTTTATGCCTGCAATTTAGGCAAGAGTACTACATGTAGTGGCATGGTCATGACTACCTACTACATGAGCAATATTCTATTAAGGATTCTTCTTAGTACAAGAGTTGATTTTGACGTTAGATTGAGGTTGCGGAGGGTAATAATCCGCAAGTCCCCGTCGCATAAGGCCTGGAGAAGAAGTCAATAAAACAGAAAAAAAATTGAAAATTTGATCGAGTGATGATACTCGGCAATTTGTTACCAGTAACTCTGACATTATTTCCTACTCATTTCCTACTCCTCACCTCAGCCAAAATTGTTTTACACGGCTCTACGTTCTCTCTACTGAGCAGATAAATATCACCATCGCTCAAAATTGCAGCAAATCTAAAATATCAGACCGATTCTGGATAGTCTCGAAAGGACTTCCTTTTGAGACAGTTTGATCACCACGGTAGAATGCACCTTCTGATAGTCTTAAAAGGTTGATTTTTGATTTTGATACTCATATATTAATGAGACTATCTTTTGAGACAAGGAACTTAATATGACAACGACTATTGGATACGTGAGGGTATCCACCTCTGACCAGACAGTAGAGAACCAGAAACAGCAGATTGAAGAAGCTGGTTATAAAGTGGCTAAGTGGTTCACCGATGAGGCTGTATCAGGTGGCATTAAGGCTACAGACCGTAAAGGATTCTCTGACCTGCTGAACTATATCCGTGAAGGTGACACGCTGGTAGTTATCGGGATTGACCGCTTAGGCCGTAACACTATCGACGTATTATCCACGGTTGAGACTTTACAGGCCAAAGGTGTGAAGGTTATCAGTCTCCGTGAAGGATTCGACCTGTCAACGCCAGTTGGTAAAGCGATGCTAACCATGATGGCAGGGCTTGCCAGCCTGGAGAAAGAGCTGATAGCAGAGCGTAGAACCGCTGGAATTAAACGTGCTCAGTCAGAAGGGGTTCACTGTGGTAGACCAAATAAAGTGACGCCAGAGCAGGTGCAGGAGCTTGTTAGTTCTGGTTTATCACCAAAGGATATTCAAAAAGAGTTAGGTATCAGCAAAGCTACTTTTTACCGTCTGAAATAATTTAACTTTAGTCCCTTGTCTCAATTGACCTCGCTACGGCGGGGTTTTTTATTGTCTAAAATTTATATGTAAATAATTATCATTCTCAATGATATACTGATCATTCATACAGCTTTCAAAAGTCAAAATTTTGACTTTTTCTAAAATTCATTTACCACGAAGCAGCGAAGAGAAAAGTTTGTTTAGCAATTTAATGAATTTTTATTTAGAAATCTGGATGTTTAGACGTCTATTTGAGATTCTTAATTTTTAATGTAAGTATAACTCACTGATTTATATTGTTATTTTATTTTGTGTTAATTATGGGATGTTTTATCAGTTTAAGCTATCAACCGTCATATAAGGCCTAATTAGCCTCTATTTACCCCTTATTAATAGTAGATAAATCACATTTCAATAAAGTTTCATTTTACTTTTCATAGTTAAAAGTTAACTTTCATTGTGAACTACACACGACACAAGAGGCTATAATGGAAATTGATGATTTTAGACGTAGCGAAGGCCGCATGCGTGATCTTGTCGATGACTGTGACTACATCGAAACTCGTAAAAAGTATTATTATCAAGAAGCTAAGAAAATGCTTGATAATTTTAGGGTTGATATAAATATCATACATGCAGATGATGAAGGCTGCGGCAAACTAACATTCGAGGTATACCAAGATATAAAATTTCAATTGACCATTAAAAATAGAATTAAATTTATTGCAGTTGATTTGCAATTGTTTGAGACAGACAATTACTCTCGAGAATATTTAAGTGATGAACATCGTTATTCCTTCTCAATTGGCCCTGATGATAAATTTAGTGATGTTGATACCCCTCTGGAGAGTCACAATTACAAACAACATTTTAGGCATATACTCATCACGTTAATGAAGAATATCGCCAGAATAGAAGATTAGGATTGAAATTGTATAAATAGGGTAATAGATTTTTATTACCCTGTTCGGACAACCTGCTTATCACACCATAGGGAGTTATTCCCTGTTCCATAGGGAATCATTCCTCCTACCATAGGGAATCATTCCCCACTAATAAGAACAATATAATAATAACAATAATAAGATCAAATACCATAGGGAATCATTCCCTATTAATAAGAACAAGATTATAAATACTCTTATAGTTTAATTTGTTTTACTTTGATATTGTTCCCTCGCTTTCGCTTCGCGGGAACATAATGTTAGTCCCCGAAGAAATACTTCTGGTGGATGTCGCGGGGACTATAATTTGAGTCTTCACTTCATTACATTACATTTCATTCGTGATGCAGACTCAGGTGTAATAGTCTAATCCCATTAATGATAAAACTATTAATGTGATGATCCTATAACACTCATTAACAGAAACTAATCAATTAAAAATGATAAACCTATTTTTAATCTCTTACCTTCTGATTCGTGGTAAACCTCCCGCAGGGAGAAGATCAGATCACAAATGTTAAAACTCAGAATTCATAAAGTGATCTATAATATACATTTAATAAATCATATAAGTTATAAATTATCTTTTTATTAAATAATATATAACAAAGATCATAAGTTAGTTTTGTATTCCCGGCAGGGGATAAATAGTGAGATGCAAAGTTTCGTTTCCCGCGATAGCAATCCGCATCTCAAATTTACCCCACAGGTTTACACAGCCTGGAGATGTCAAATACACCCCCCTGTATAAAAGCTCTCTAAGCGATTTAAATGATAAAAATGATAATGGTATGTCTAAAGTAGAAAAACGGCTTAGAACGCGATACAGAGCGTTTTAGAAGGTATCTAACTGCGTATGCAGGTTAGGCATAATAAAGTTAATCCTTATTTAGATAGATATTGACAGCAAGACGTAAAATTTGATACTATTCGATTCGTAAAAAGATATCTTAAAATAGTATTGACAGAGTTCTATCAATGGTATAGAATAGTAGTAGGAAACAGAAAAACCTAAATTCGATGCACTTTGAGCCATTCACTGGCTGCAAGGTGTAATTTTTATTATACCTACAGGGGGTTTATTGAAATATTTTACCGTAGAACAGGTAGTAGAGGCACTGAAAACTGGCGCAGCACGCCGCCACCAAATTTACGACAATTTTGCTCAGGCGCGATATCGCGGATTTACTGAACGCGCAGCACTTTTTAAAACCGCCCTTGAGATTTTCGACCAGTGGAAAAAGGAGAATAAAACAGAATGAATGTTACTTTTGATCAGGAAACATATAAAGAGCTTATTTATGAGGCAAACCTCCAGGGATTAGCAGCCCCTGCGCTGGTAGCACGGATCATCCGGGAATATATCAAAAATCAAACAGGCCCATACGAAGGGGCAAACAAACCAGAGGATTTAAATGGGAACAGACGCAACATTAAATGAATATTTTTTCAGATTTTACAAATCATTTCTTTTTTGCACTTCAATAGTTAACAAAAAAACAGGAGAGGAAATCCGGGCTACTGATACAATGTGCAACATCTACATTTATATGTTAGATCAATACCTCTCCTATAAAAAGCTCGGAAAAACTTTTTACGAAAATCAGTTAGATATTTGTAAAAAACTCCGCAAAATGGATCCCAAAACTTTTAGATCCAACTATGAAAAACTCCGCGCGCTTGACCTCGTGACTCACGTAGAACACCAATCGTGTGGCAGATATAAATCCTACGAATACACAGTAACAACACCAGAAGAAGCGGAAGGTTGGTTACAGTTCAAATATGGATTTGATACCAGCAAAGAACAAAAACCGGAAGCACCTACATCCAGTATTGTTGTATCAGATGATGATGGTGATATCCCATCATTTTCAAAATAAAGGAGGAATATTGAATAAAAAGAAAACTTTTGAGGTATCGATTAACAACTTACCCGCCGCATTAAAACGTTTAGATTTACCCGCCGAACAAGTCAAGGTTATCGAAGACTATAAGAAGCAATTTCCATTCTTGATTGAAGATGAAGAAAATGTTCTTGTAAGCTTAGATCAACTTTGGGAAGCATTAGATACACCTTATTATACGCGGCCCGGAACGATACCCGAAAGTTCGGGTAGCGTAAAATCTCGGTCAATACAGCAGGAAAAACAATATAAACGCAATAAGTTTAATCAGTGGGTTGAGTCAGTATTAAAAGAAATTGATGGTGAACCTTTTAGTAGAATGGTGCCAACTGGAAAGACAAAGAGAAAAGAAACTTTCGTTACTATCGAAGATGCCAAGATCATTGCAATGATGGCTCCAGGTGAACAGGGTAGAAAAATCCGACGTTATTTTGTGACTGTAGAAAAGGTTTGCAAAATTCTCTGGCAACACAACCTCCAAAGAAATCAGATAGAAAATAAATCTAACGAGGTTTACAAACTCAGCTTAGCACAAACTGGTTATAAAGGTTTTGATGTGGCGGCTAAAGATAAAGTTAGGTTTAACTCTCTCGTGAAGAAAATTGCAGGTGCGAGGAATGTTAAAGAAACTGACCTTGACGAGTATTATCACGTTCAATTTATCGTTTTTGATGGAATGAAACGTGGAAGAACAGACAGCGAGATCCTTGCATTTCATCTTGGTGATGAAGCAGCATAAACAAATCAACGGCGTCCGAAAATCCGGACGGCGTTAAATAATAGAACAGGAGGCCTATTGGCGTTAGCGAGAAACACAGTATTTGAGGAATCAACAGAAATCGGATTTAACAGCAGAACAAAAAAAGTCAAAATCCCCAAAAAGATAAAACCGTTAGCAATAATCAAACTTTACGAAGAATCCCCATCACTGACACCAGACGAACAAGAAATAATTAACTCTATGGATGGTGTAACTTGGAAACCCCGCCAAAAGTATGCTGGTTTTAAATTCAATCGTGAGCCACTCAAGTTTGAATGTTTATTTGAAAGTGTAGTTGAATACGAGGGGTGGCTAGAGTTTAACCGATTGGAAAATGAACAGTACCAGGGATACGATGTCGATTTTATGGAAGTTGGGAACAACGGCATCTCTGATTAATAAAAATAATAATAAAGGAAGTAAAGATGACCGATTTTGAACAACATAAAAACATTATAGAAGAATTTGTAGAACAGCACTACCCGCTCGCGCATAGCCTGATGGTTGATAGCTATATTGACCCAGAGGCCTATTATTCAAACTACCAAATGTTGCTAGGGGCGATGAATAAACTGCCTGAGCATCCAGATTATTTCCTTGAATGGTTGTTAGAAGATGACCCCGCGATTTATATGAATCTGATGGAGTTAGTTGTCATCACCAGAACCATTGATAACGTGTTTGAACAAGTTTCTTCTGCGCAGTGATATAAATATTAAAACCTCTCAGAATGCGATACAGGCGCTCTGGGAGGCATATTTGAACACAATGGAGGATAGATTGAAATATGATGAAAACTGTATAAGGGTTTTAACAGATGAGGAATTAGAACACCATTCCGCAGATAGCATTTTAGAAATTCTTCTGGATGAATATCCGAATACATCACCTGACCATCTGGCAAAAATGGCTGAGTGCCTGGTTACTTTGGGATATGGTGTTACTGAATACAGAGAATATAAAATTGGCACTTTGGATAATATTAAACGCCAGACAATGCAGGAATGGTTTAGAGAAAGAAATAAAATCAAAAAATATTAAAAATGTCTCTATTTAGAGTCTCTATTTATTGACAAAATAATGTTTTAATGGTATTATAAATATGTAGGCAATAATAACTGGACGCTATACTTAGAATATTGTGCACTACAGAGACATAGGCGTTACTGGCATTACGCCTTCCTTGGGAATCCTCACAGTTTGCTCCGGGACTAGTTCACCCATCCACGATAACTGTGGGGCAATTCCCAATATATGTTTTTCGTGAGTGTATATTGAGAATTAATCCCCCAAAAAGTTTAATTCAATGTTAATCAATTATTCTTCTTATGTTTTAAGGCCACTACTTTCTGTGGCCTTTCTTTTATTTCAATTTGCAAAATGAAATGGATTTAAAAATTATGGTAACTATCACAAAAGGCGTCCAAACGTTTGACGGGAAAATCCCCGTTACACTGTTAGTCGACGACGTAGAAACAGCTAATACTTTAGTGAAAATGGCAAAAGATGCCAACGTCACTGTTATTGAACAGAACGTTGATTTAAATAAATCTAAAAATAAAACTACTCAAGATAAACTAAAACAGATTATTAAAAATAAAGGGGTTCCTAATGGCACTAATTAAATTCCCACAACCTAATCTCAGCGTCTGCGACGTTCTAAGTCGTGAATTAAACGGCTACAGCCGAAAAGTAAAAGTTTTTCCAAAAATTCCAGATTGCGTCCCTGGTACTGTAATTGATGATAGTGGCGAAATTGTCGGTTCGGCCTCTACCTCTGCGAACGTTGTGCTTGAGTATAAAGACGCAGACACTACGCCTGTCGCTGTTCTGGTAGCAAATACGAATATCCATATCAAAGATTTCAGCTTAGTTTGTGATGATGTAGCCAAGGCTAAAGAACTACTTTCTGCTGATCCTGCTGTTTATTTCAGCACTGGCAAATCATTGCCAACTACCTGATTAAAACAATCCACAAAATAAAATAATAAAGGATGACTAATATGTTTTCTTATGATGCCTATAAAATGGTAGACCTTGCCCCGATTTTTGAAGTCGCCCCTAGCGAGGGTTATCTGCTACAGAACTTGAATATTTTCGATAAATCTTCGAGTAATGGTATTTACGTTATGCTTGACCGTCTGATTGAGGATAACAAAACCCTCCTGAACCAACCGAAAAAACGTTACAGTTTTGAACACGACGCAACGGCTCGGACTCCTGCTAACAGCTTCCCTGTAGAGCTTCTGCATCTGCACCGCGAGGATACTGTGAGCGCTGTTGATTTCCAGAAAGCCGGACGCAAACCGGGGACAGATGTTCAGGAAACCATGCTCGATATCGTCGCCGATTACACCCTCAAACATGCTAAAGCCTATAAACGGTATATCGAGGCTGCGTACGGTGATGCTCTGTTTCGTGGGCTGGTTCAGACCCCGTACACTCAGGAAGCGCCAGTTATTGATTATGCGGACAGTTTCGATGCTCCGATGATGACGGATACTATTACCCTGTCCAACGGCTCTACCGATGCGCTGGAAGTGTTTAACGGGTTCCTGGATAAAATTAGCACTGCAACAGATGGTTTGTGGACGGATGTTCGCCGTGTCGTCTGTTTTGCCTCTGCAAGTTTCTATAATAGTTTGCGTTTCCACGCCTCCATGAAAAGCGCCTACCAGTACGTTGACCCGTTTAACGAGATGAATATTGTCTATCAGCGTAAAGAGGTTCTCCCAAATGTGCAGACCTTCACTCTGCCAGGACTGAGCATCGACGTGATCAAAGTGACTGACCCGCTTCTGACTCCGTTTATTGCTGATGGTACAGCGGTCATGCTGCCAGTATTCCAAAGCAACACGAATGTTTATCAACATCTGTACGGTCCTGCCTCAGTTGATACTAACCTTGCGGCGTCTGGCATCACTCAGGAATATTTTTCTTATCAGTACGAGAAAGAGCGTGGTGAGGTTGAAATTGTATCAGAGGCGTCGGTGTTGCCCGTAAACCACGGTACCAATTTCAGTCTGGTTATTACTGCCAATTAATGATCTTCGCAGCAGCATTAACCGTGCTGCTTGTTGAATTATGGATTGGTGAGCAAATTCCAGTTCATATAATAATTATTCTATTGTGGAGATTGTTAAAAAATGACAGCACAAATAATTCTTAAAGATGAAAACGGAAACTTCGCTACTATTGACAATCTCAGCGATTGGGATTTATTTAGGTTAATCAACATTACACGGTTAGCTGAGAAAACTGGTGGGAATCGTCATACTATTGCAGCTAGGGTATGTAGACAATACCCCGATGGTGAGTATAGAAGTCTCGTTACAGCATTAAATAAATAAAAATAAATCATACAAAGCCTCGCCCTTTACGGGGTTGAGGCTTTTTTATTAGGAGAATGTCAATATGGCAACTAAGGTAGAAGCCGCAACACTGGTTAACAGGATTGTTTATAAATCTGATTTAAATAGTTTGAAAAAAGTTAGAAACGATATGAAGAAACTTCAGCAAGATTTTTCTAAATCAAACAACCAGGTAGCAAAGGTCAAACAGCAGGCAGATAAACAAGTACATCAACAACAATTAAAACAACAGCGTGATATTGATAAACAGCAGAAACAAACTGCAAAACAAGCGGCAGCAGACGCTAAAGTAAAGGCCAACGAACAGAAGAAACTGGCAGCAGCACAATCAAGAGCGGCTAAAATCCAGATGCAGCAACAGCAGAAACAAGCCTCAGTAGCAGAAAATGCCCGATTAAAGGAAAGGAAATCGCTATTTGACATTGGAAGAATTGAGGGGTTAAACGGTGTTCAGAGGTTTACCGCTGCCCGCCACGCGCAGAATCTGGTTAGCCAGTACCAGCAAGGGGCTATCTCCCTTCGAGATATGAACCAACAAATGGCTATCCATATGACCCAGCAAAAGGCCCTGGCGAGGAATCAGCGTCGGCAGGCTAAACAGTCAGGACAACCCCCTAAGAGAGGCTCATCTGGCTGGCTGAGTCGCCAGGCGAGCGCATTTATCCCCGGTGAGATACTCGGACCAACAGCAGCCGCATACGCCGCTCAACAGGCCTATCAGATTATGGCGGGAACACTGGCTGGGGCCATTGAGAGAAACCAGGGCAGGAAAATGATCCAGAGTTTTGGTGGAAACGACCTTGAGTATATGAGTTTGCGCCGTGCCTCTCTCGCTACTACAGGTTTTGACATCTCCCGTGAAAAATATGCTGATATCAGCAAGGATTGGCTAGATAAACAAGGTGATTTGTCCTTTGGTAACACAGATAAAAATGGCAACTTTACCGGAGGTGGGGAACTATCAGACCTTGTTAACATAATGCGTCAACGTCTGGGATATACCAATCAAGGGGCAGTCGCCAAATTAAACTCGTTTAAAACGCCAGTTGAGTTTGCTGTCTTTATGCGTAGTCTCAGAGATGCAGGCAAAGTGACTCAACAAGAATTTGTTAACTTTGGTGAACGAATTAATGATATGAGCTATGTATTGAATTCTGTTTCAAGTGGTGGTGAAAATCTTCTCAAGATTCAAAATGAATTGGTTGATTCTCATTTAGCACTAACGACTGCTCAACAGAAGTCTATTAATAATCTGACTGAGATGTCAGCAGTATTTAACCAAGCTAAAGAATCATTAGGTGATCAATTTGCGGCATCTTTTAGTAAAGGTTTAGAGGATTTAGGAATTAATACACAAAATCTATCTTCTGAAATGGGTTCACTGGTTCCACTGGTTAAAGATTTGGGGACGGGGACGGCTCAGACTGTGAAAGGTTTTAAAGATCTTCTTGATGTATTATCCATTATCACAGAATGGAAAAATAGACTTCTCGGAACTGATAAACCAGAGGAACAGAATATTTTCCAGCAAGGTGCAACATTTGTTGGTGAGTCTTTATTGCCGCCTGGCGTCCTCGATATGGCTGGCAAAGTGAAGGCCTGGTTAACGCCAGAGGGAAACTCAGTTGCTGCACAGGCTCAGAGTGGAGCGCTAATGAATCAGATGATGCCAGCAACCCCAGCTATGCAATATCAGCCTGTCATCCCGGATTTAAAAGCGGATTTTAACCTCACAGTGAACCCATCTCCAGAATTTGGGATGATGGTAGAGGCAGTCGCCGATAAGCGCATAGAGTGGGCTTTTGATGACCAGAATTTCCAAATTAACCAAAGTATTTTAGGGGAATGAAAGGGGCTTAAAGCCCCTTTTCTATTTCTGGATATGATACAAGCTCTATTATTTGTTTTAATTCCCTCATTAATGGCCCTGCGCTATATGTCTTAAATGCCTCTGTTTTCGCTTTCTTCTCAATTTGGCCTGTGATAGTGCCGATTCTCGTTTCTTCTACCCCGTTCCTGTCCAGACACGTTATAAAATGTCCCCTAAGGCTGTGATAACATTGACGATTTGTAGCTTCTGGGATCATCTTGTCTCTCAGTCTAGTGAATGCTTGGGAGTAATACGGCCCCTTTTTACCGTCTGCACGTTGAATTCTGTTAGCAGTTGGCAGGAGATACTCACCAGATTTTAAGGAGAGCCACCTATCAACGATGGGAAGTGCCTTAGAATGTATGGGAACAAGCCTAACTCCTGCTTTGGTTTTGCTCTTTGTAATGTTAAAACAATGTATTCCCTCAATTTCTACAATGTCGTCCCGCTTGAGGGATGCTATTTCGTCTAGCCTCATTCCACTGTATAGCCCTATCAGGATCACGCTTTGTAATTCATCCTCAGCATTCTCTACGAGCGTCACAAGCTGTTTTGTGGTGAACGGCTGGTAACTCTCTATCGTGCGCCGTGCTTCTAGGTTATGACCGTGAAAAGGGTTGTCCGGTGGAATATCGTCGTGCACCCTCCTGGCAAACTCATAAAGGCTTCCCAGACAAGTTAGCCAGTTTTGCACGGTTTGATCGGCTTTCTTCTCGATATGCTGCATAGCAAATAGAGCCACCTGTGATCGCCTAATCTTTGTGATTTTGATATCTGCACACTCAAGATGTTTTAGGAATACCTCAACGCTTCTCGCTGATTTTGCCAGAGTTGAGAATGATCGCCGGTCTTTGTACTGATCAGCATATCGATCACGAATTTCAATCAACGTAGGGATAGCCTGGAGGGGAGATTTCATTACTGTTTGAGCACGTAGCTCAAGGATTGCGTTGTTTATGCGCCTTTCTTCTGTATCGGGGCAATACTGCTCCTTAAGCGCCTTCCACTCGATGAGCATGTGATTACGGAAGTGTTTAGCGGTGGCGAGGTCTTTAGTTCCCGTCGACTTCCGGTAAAGTTTTTTTCCACCAAAAATGTGGCGCATGTATTTGGGAACAAAAATCTGGAACATCCACACCCCCTCTGGGGTGGGGTAAAGATACGATTGAGACTTGATCGACATAGGGATTTTCCTCTAATATCCCCGTTATCAACTACCAATGTTGAGATCTTTAGCGGTTCCTAGGCGTTTCTCTTCGATTCCCTTCGCCCGCTCCATGACCTTTCTTAAAGTATTCCAACTTACTGAATCCTAAGGGATACGGCTTTAAGCCTTCCGATAGTTTTACTCACTGTAACCAACATTGTAACCCTGTAGCGACCAAGCTACGTCCTTATGTTGACAAAGTGAGCGGACCTAGGGTCTCAGTACATGCTCAATTCCTACACCTACCTTTACCAGCGTAACGGCGTCTACTATTTTCGCCTTCGAGTTAGACCATCAAACAATGATAGAATGACCTCAGTTTCATTAAGGACCAAGGATAGACGCACCGCTATGGCTCACTCCCGGCACATTAAGGCAGCACTCAAGGCAATCCATGCGGATAACCCTACAGCCTCCTACGAGGATATGAGGAAACACTTACGGGATATCGCGGAGTGGGAACTTTCAGCGGGACGCTCTGACCTCTTCGAGCCGGACATGAGGGACATCTATCGGGACCAGTACGGTGAACTTGGTGAGAACCTTACCGATGCTCTGGCTAGTGAACCGCTGAGTATTGACCAGCATCGCTACATCAATGAGGCCCTGAAGGTACTCAAGGCTTGCATGAAGCGTATCGAAGCGGGAGACAGTCAGTCACTGATAGATTACGTCGATCGTTTTGATGGTATTGATCGGCAGGATGACCAAGCCTCTGTGTCCCTATCTGTTAGTGCTCCTGAGGTAAAACCAGCAGCGCTAGCTGCACTAGCAGTCACACCAAGCGTCACTGTGGCTAGCCTCTTTGAGCAGTATGAAGCGGAGAACGCTCAGAACTGGAAGCCTGCTACCTTAAGGGAAAACCAATCGTCTCACGCTGCGTTAATCGAAATCTTTGACTATCTGGGTCTTGGTGCTGACGCCAATACGGTAACACGCGCTGACGTGCTTAGAGTCCGTGATGTCCTCCAGCAGTTACCGAAGAACCGTAAGCAGCGCTTCAAGGATGCCCCGTTGGTTGACTTGCTGGGCCGTGAAGAGAAAACAGATTGTCTGGACGTAGTCACCATCAACAATAAATATCTCATTAAGATGGCGGCGGTCTTTAAGTGGGCTGTGCGTAATGACCTGATTAAAAAGAATATGACTGAGGGGCTGGAACTCAAGGTTCCCCAGCGTAAAGCCTCAGAGGCCCGTAACGCTTTCTCTACGGAGCAGGTAGGGCAACTGCTGGTTGCCGCTAAGTCATACTCTCAGAAGGCCTCAGGCAAGCCTTATCACTATTACGTTACGGTGCTGGCGGCTATCACTGGTGCGCGACTCAATGAAGTAGCTCAACTTCAGGTAAAAGATGTCAGGGTCACTGAGGCCGGGACCGTTTATATTCATATCAATGAGGATGACAGCAGCCTGCCCGGTAAGAGCATTAAGAACGCCCACAGTGATCGCTGTGTCCCTCTGGTTGATGGTGCCTACGGTTTTGTATTGGCTGACTTTATGGACCTGTTAGAAGCCCGTAGGAACGCGGGGGGTGAAGATGCTATGGTATTCGATGGCCTGCGTCTCATGAAGAACGGCTACGGTGAGCAGGTGAGCAAGTGGTTTAACAGAACGCTGTTACCTAAAGTTCTGGCTGACCGTGACGGCTTGGCGTTCCACTCGTTTAGACATACGGTCGCCACTCAGTTAAAACAGCATGGCGTCGAGTTGGCTTACGCTCAGGCTATTATGGGGCATAGCTCAGGGTCTATTACTTATGACCGCTACGCTAAAGAGGTTGAGGTAGACCGATTGGTTAACGTTCTGGCTGATGTTTATAAGGAGGTAAAGTAAATGGCGGTTCCATATGAACCAGCGGAGTTTGATAAAGAGGCTTTTAACTGTCCGTATTGTCAGGCTTATGCTAAGCAAACATGGGGGCGATTATATCCGTACTATGAAGACACGGGTTTCCCTATGCATGTATCACAATGTGAGCGCTGTGGGGAATATTCATATTGGTTCGAAAAGTCCCTTCTGATTCCTGCTTCTGCGAATGTTGAAATGCCAAATCCAGACATGCCGGAAGACTGTAAGTCCGACTACATGGAAGCCAGAAGCATCGTTAACCTGTCTCCTAAAGGGGCCGCAGCACTCCTCCGCCTGTGTCTCCAGAAGTTAATGGTTCACTTGGGTGAGCCGGGAGAGAACATAAACAAAGACATCAAGTCTCTCGTTGAGAAAGGTCTTCCTCCCCGTATCCAACAAGCTGCTGACATTTGCCGTATCGTTGGTAATCAGGCCGTGCATCCCGGAGAGATTAGCCTTGATGATGACCCTCAGTTAACACATGGTCTCTTTAAGTTATTGAATATCATTGTTGATGACCGCATCACCAGACCTAAAGAAATCGAAGCGATGTTCCAGAGTATGCCTGAAGGTCCCCGACAAAATATCGAAAAGCGGGACAGCAAGGCTGGCGGATAGTCCTTCGGAATTAGGGCACACTATAGGGGGAAGTCTAATACGACTCACTATAGGGAGATACGCCAAATCACCTTGATAATTGACTATATGTCAAGCATTTTGAATTAGGGCACACTATAGGGAGACAGTGAGAAATAAATTTTATGATGACACTCACTGTCCCTATGTACACTTCACGCTGGCGCAGTTAGCACCGCTGACAATCAGCATTCCTTTAACCGTAACTCATCGCATCCTTTCAGGGGCGGGATGACCACATACAGACGAACACAGCGGAGACATTATGTCACTGCTTCCCGGTTCTTCTAGGTCAGTCGATGAGTGAATAGCAAATAGTCTTTATATTAATAATAGACACGAGCCTACAGGGGCTAACTTAAAGTTTACTTAAAGACCCTTAAGATACTTATAGTTTAAATAATAGATTAATTAAAAGATTACTCTAAGAACTTAAAGAATAACCTTAAGTGAACTTGAAGAGGTGATGATATCAATCATAATCAATCACCATACTCACAGGTCTCCTCACTGGTCTCCTCACAGGTCATCCCTTGGGTCTCCTCAGTTTTGAGGACACTCAGGGTCTCCTCATGGGTAATTAGGGCACACTATAGGGAGACCGTGAGAATACCTCTTCGCTGTCGACAGATGGTACACTTTCTGTACAACCGTCAGTCCTCACCACTAGCAAAGCTAGCACCAAGTAAGAATCACCTACCGACCCGCATTTTCTGCGTGTCATCTATCCATGGTCATCGCAGACCGTTAATAAAACCAGTCTTTATGTAACGCCTTTATGCTACCGTCAGTTCCCTTTACGTGGGGTCTGGTTGGCTGGCGGTAGGTGCGAACATAGAGGCGTCACATAAGGAGTACACGTAAATATGAACATTATCAATCTTGACCAGCTTATCTCTATGACTTCCTTGGAAATCGCAGAATTGACGGGTAAGCGTCACGACAACGTTATTCGTGATGTTCGTAAGATGCTCGAAGAACTTAACGGCCTCAGTTTTGAGGGCGTTAATGAAGAAACATACAAGGACGCCAAAGGCGAGACGCGAACGCTATATCGACTCGACCGGAAGCATACCTTTATTCTGGTCGCTGGGTATTCCGTCCAACTCCGCGCTAAATGCTACGACTACATTCAGATGCTTGAACAAAAAATCCTCCGATTGGAAGACCAGCAGAAACGCGCAGCCGTACAGTCGGCTAACCGCCGTGGTGTAACATGGGGCGATTACTGCAAGACGCATGGTCTACCTGCTCAGAAGTTGGTGAACATCCTCAAGCGGGAACGAAAGCTCTTTCAGGTCCACCCCGTCAGTGGTGAATGGTCAGTCAATCCAAAATATGCGGAATACTTCCGGGTCATCAAGCCAACTGACCAGCGATTCAACCCGAGCGGCATTAACATTCGGTTCAACGCCAAGGGACTGGAATTCTTTGGTCAACCTGAGCATGTCCTAAAGATGCGCGGAAAGGTTATCGAAATTCACGGTACAGACGCCGAGAAGCAGAAGCACCTACAGGATGTCGCTAGCATATCTTCTCAAAATGAGGGTCTGTAACCATGAAGACCTTACCAGAAGCGTTACCAGACCTACCGCCCACTTACAGTGTAGACGTGAAGATTGACCCCCGGACACCTGAAGGCCGTAAAGCTATGCGCCTACTGGATGTGCCTACAGCCATACTCGTAGCCGCGCTGGGTCTCCCACCGAAGCACACCCGGCCCGACATGTATTACTCGAAAGGTGCGCTGTGTCTCATGGCGACCGCTGAAGGGTTGACCCCGATGGACTTCAAGTAAGCCACCACACCACCACAAACAACACTCTTTTGAACTGACCGATGCAGGGAGACCGTAGGGCTAGCCGTGCCTGCGAGACCGATAAGTTCAACCATTTCAAAGGAGAATCAAATTATGTCTATTTCATACCGTAAGCTCGACATCAACCTGAGCGCCGACAAAGAGACCGTGCTGGTCTTCGGTCAAGAGATGTCCACCAAGTATTTCACTGAGATTGTAGTGACCTCAATGCTGAATGGTCTACCTGCCCTGAGCGCAGGAGCACACGCCATCCTGACCTCCCTGCACGCTGCTGGTCTTAACGCTAATGACTACGGGGCGTATTCCCGAGCGTGGTCTGAGAGCAACGCAGAGGCACGTAGAGAAGCTGAGCGTCAGCGCATTGAGAACGAGAAAGACCGTCAGCGCATCACCGCTATGTATGCAACCCCTGAAGAAATCGCTAAAGAGGCCGCAGAGCGTAAGGAACGTAAGGCAGACCTTGAGCGTCGCTTCAGCCGTAAAGGCGCTGCATTCGGTCTGTAAGTTCAACGGCTACGCCCACTCATGGCGCTGTGGGTCAAAACTCATGGTGCCATACCGCTACCAACACCAATCTCATTCAAATTAAATACAAGGAGGCATCCCATGCCAGAAGTAAAACGTATCGACTCGAACAATTCAAAGATTAAACACACCGACGAACTCCGCGCTCACCTGCTGGATAAAGAAGGCAACAAGATTCCGCATAGCGTCTTTGGTACTGATACGACGCGCACCGAGATTATCTCTCAGGCTGACGGTACAGGCGAGATCATGAATGTTGGCTTCACTGACCGCTCAGGCCGCCCGCAGGCATTCGGTAATGACGTGACTGATTATGTACAGGCCCTTGAGTCTGCACTTGATGAGACGCTTAACGATGGTGATTTTATCGATGGGTTGAATACCGAAGTATTCCCTTGTGAGCAGCGCCCATTTGCCACTCTACCGACTCCGATTAACCGTGAGACCCTGACCGATCGCACCGTCCGCTTCCTGTCCAACGGCGTGTATAACCCAGCGAAGAACGCCCCGACCACTAAGGTGAAAGGCGGTCAGACCCTGATGGTTAACCCTGTGATTGCCGATAAGGACGCTAAAGAAACTGGTATTCTGTGTTCAGCGATTACCCATGTGTCCGACTTTGCGATGATGGGCGGCTGGACTGGCGCTGGTCTGATGGCTACGGCTACCGATATGGTTGACCAGTATCTGCGTAACATGACCTCTAAAGTTGTCGATGTGCTGCTGGATGCTCCAGACCTTCAGTCAACCAAAGTGGGCGCATTGTCTGGCAAAGCGTCAGCACAAGCCGATGACATTCTGGATGCTGTAGCGGTGAACCTGCCGTTCTACCTTGGCTCCTCACTGACCGATTACACTCTACTGGTCCCAGAGAAGTACGAAGCTATCCTCAATCGTGCAGCCCAGAAAGCGGGTATGACCGAGATTAGCGAACTGGTAGGCACTGCCGTTGCGCCTTACAGTGGTGATGACCGTGGTGTTATCATTCTACCGAAGAAGTACGCTATGTTATCTTTCCGTTCAACCCGTAGTGGCGACCTCGTTAACGTGTTGGTTACTCGTGACGCTAACCGTGCAGGCTATGACGTCGAACTGGTAGGCGCACTAGATGTCATGGCAACGGGTACCGTTAAGGTTAAGGCCGGGGCGTTCGACACTGAGGCGGCTGCTAGTTATCCGTTGGTCCACGTCCTGAAGTTTGAAGACTAACCCTATGAACCCTTGGAGGAGACTCTGAGGGTTTATTAACTGTTATGATATAACATATCAAATAAGGGCAAGGAGGCGCTATGTCAAACCTGATGCTGCTCTATCTGGTCCTTCTTCTGGTGTATTACGTAGTGGAGGAGTTTTAAGAAATCACCACAAAAATCTGAGGGGATATGTAATAGTTCCCTTGTGAGTAATTCCCCCCGTTACTGCTTCTTGCAGTCACAGCTATCGAGATAGCACAGCGTATGCCTCTTTCTAAAGGAGAAGGGCGGTACGTCTCACCTCAGGTTCTATTCCTGCCATGGGAATCTAACTGCGGGTATTGACCAGAGATCACTCAATGTGTAACCATAAGTGTAACCAGACGGATTCACCTGTCTTTAAGAAACAGAAGGTTAGCTACTTGTCCTCGGCTCCCTTCGCCCGCTCCAAATTCAAGTCTCCTGAAGTCTACCAAACTCAATTTTCCCTTAATAAATCAGCGGTTATAGCATTCTGTTAGTCTATTGAACTCCGGCGGAGGACTCCACTTTGGTTGCGGGATCGGCGTTTTGCGCTGCTGGCGCTGGAGTCGTAGCGTTTAGTGATATTTTCGCACTTATCCTGTTTCCGCAGGATGAGTGATTTTTCGCAACCGGCTCGCGCTGACGACGACCGATACCGCAGAGGCCGCGGCGGCGCTCCACAGCGCAACATGAATTGACCTTTCATCTGCTGCCAGCAGAACGGCTACGGCGGCGGCTCCCAGGCACTGCCCGAAAGTGCGCATAATGGATAAAACACCGGACGCATAACTCGCGTGCTCACGAATAACGTTTGAGAGCATTTCCCGGTTATTGGGACTCTGAAAGCAGCCAAACCCTATTCCGCATACCAGACTTCGCAGGCAGATATCCCACATTGAAGGTCTGGCGGGTAACGTCGCCAGCAGGATCAAACCGACGACAAATATCACCAGCCCCAGGGTGGATATCGCCGGGGCTGATATCGTGTCCGCCCAACGGCCTGCATGCGGCGCAATCAGCACGATCCCTAATGGCCACGGCGTAAACAGCAGGGCAGACACTACCGGACTGTAGCCGTATTCGCTCTGAAACAGGAAGGGTAGCGCAATAAAGGTGATCCCCTGGCTGACAAAAGCAACCATCGACGTGAAGGCCGCGAGGGTAAAACGTTCATTTTTAAACATGCTCGGCGGCAGTAAGGGATGACCCGTGCGGCGGATTTGCCAGATAAAAGCCATGCCGCTCAGCGCAGCGAGAGCCATCCAGCAAAGGCTGCCGAATTGAGAAATAGCGTTCTGTAGGCTGTTCGCCGCCATGATCGTCGAACCCAACAGCAGCGCCGACAATATGGCGCCCACGGTGTCGAAGGGCGCCTGCATATGGATCGCATCCCGCGGCAGCGCTCTGACCGCCAGCAGTAAGGCGAGGGTGCCGGGAAGAACGTTTATCGCAAACAGCCATTGCCAGCTAAGGGTGTGAAGGATCGTACCGCCCAATACCGGGCCGATAGCGGAGCTCGAGGCAATGAGCAGGGCATGGAACCCCAGAATGCGGCCAAGTAAGCGTCCGGGAAATACGGACCTGAGTATTGCGGGGGCAATACTCAGCGTCGCCGCGCCGCCGATCCCCTGAAGCACGCGCATACCGATAAGCACTTCGGGCTTATTCGCCAGCGCACAACCCAGTGATGTCAGGGTAAAGGTCGTCAGGCCCGCCAGAAATACGGGGCGATAACCCAGACGGGCCGCAAGCGCCGCGAATATCGCCAGCGTCATCGCAGCCGCCAGCAGATACCCGTTGGCGAACCAGACGGCAATACTGGCAGGTACCTGCATCTCCTGAGCCATGGAGGGCAGGGCAATGTTGATCATGGTGCCATCAAACACGCCCATTAAGGTGGTGGTCATTATTGCGGCCATCACCCGTGCGCGCGCCGGGCCAGGCAGTCCTTCGTCGCCGGGTTGACTGGAAAAGAGCGTCATCATTTGTCCTCTGAGAAGAGTGTATGGATGACAAAACTATAAAGATGGCTTTTACCAGGCGGAAGGCGCACTATTTTCACTTTATTGTTGCATCAAACGCCTTATCTTAATGTGCTGGGAGGAAGGGTAATGTCTGATCCCGATTTTAATTTGCTGGTAGCTCTCGACGTATTGCTGAGTGAAGCGAGTGTCGCAGGTGCGGCTCGTCGTCTGAACCTCAGCACTTCGGCCATGAGCCGGACATTAAGCAGGTTACGCGATGTCACAGGAGACCCGATCCTGGTACGCGCCGGGCGTAACATGGTACTGACCCCGTGGGCCGAAGCGACCCGGGATCGCGCCAGGCGTGCAGTGCACGATGCCAGGGCGGTATTACAGCCCTCAACTGAAACGTTCAGCGCGCAAAATCTGGCGCGTCTTTTTACCATCAGGGCAAACGATGGTTTTGTGGTGGCGTTTGGGCCTGCGCTTATAGCAGCGGTTGCCGACGCCGCGCCGGACGTCTGTATACGCTTCGCGCCTAAGCCGGAAAAAACGTCGCGCTATCTTCGGGAAGGGCTGGTTGATCTGGAGATTGGCGTTCAGAGTAATATGGGGCCAGAAATACGGCTGCAACGACTGTTTGAGGATCGGTTTGTTGGCGTCGTCCGTAAAGGGCACCCGCTGGCTAAGCAGGCTGAAATAGGCGTGAGTGATTATGTCGCCTGGGGCCATGTGGTAGCGTCACCCGAGGGCGCGTTGCACGGATCCGTTGACGATGCGCTGGCCGAACTGGGGACAAAACGTAAAATTGCAAGCGTCGTACCGGGATTTCCGACAGCACTTTCCGTGGCGCTGGAATCGGATCTTATCACCATGATACCCGCACTCTATTTACTCAATCAGCAGGTAACGGACCAGGTACACCTTTTCGAGCTGCCGTTCAAAAGCCGTCGTATTACGGTATCGCAGATGTGGCACCCAAGAATGGAACGCGACCCCGGTCACCGCTGGCTGAGAGAGCAAATTCTTGCGATATGCGGTGTGGCCCGGTCAGTCATGACTAAGGAGCCTGTATAGCGATTGCTATAACATCAACTTAAGTTAATGATGCAGTTCATTGATATTTAAGATGAAATAAATTAAGTGTAGTAGCTAAATTGAGATGTTCGTCTCGGGGATGCGGATGTTTTCCTGGACTGGTTATGTATTTAGCCCAAGATGTTGCCGGTACTTCATCGGACTCATTGCACCTACTGATACCTTAATTCGCTTATCGTTATACCAGCGTATTTAACTGTCCAGAAGGCAGATAAATTTTTCCAGTGTTATGTCTGCCCATTTTCTGCCGTAGAACATTTCATTTTTGACCCGCCCGAAGAAGCGCTCCATAGGACTGTTATCCCAGCAGTTTCCGCGCCGACTCATACTCTGCTTGATCCGGTATCGCCACAGTAACTGCCGGAACTGCCTGCTCGTATAATGACTGCCCTGATCACTGTGGAACATCACCCCGACGGGCTTACCGCACGTTTGCCATGCCATTTCCAGCGCTTTCATGGTGAGTCTACTGTCCACACCTTACGACCAGGCAGAATGGTAGATTCAACTATCTACTGGTCACGATGTACGCTACTGCGTAGCATGATAAGCCCCTTCCTTTAGCTTAAATATTCCAGGAATGCCCTGTGGATCAGGGTTTATCTTTCAATCCCAGGACAAACGGTACGGAATCGCGTAGAGAAGGATTTACCGCGCCGCTGTGGTCAAGTCCGGGGTAGAGATGAATATTAGTATGCGTACCTGCCGCCTGCACGTCTTTGGCAAACTGCTGTTGCATAGCTGTTGGTACATTAATGTCGTCTCCACCAATGCCAATAAATACCGGATGCGTGATTTTCAGCGTCGGATAAGAAAGTGAAGGGAGCGCATTAGTCAGCAGTGACTGGATGTTAGGTGTCAGACTATTGTTCATATTCAGGCGGTTATGCATCACTTTTTGCGTTAACGGGGTGATACAGAGGGCTTTTGCCTCATCCAATTGTGCTAAGGCAGCGTTCTGGAAGTAATTCTCCGCCTTCAGCGTAGGGTTAGTATCCGCAGCCGATTGCCATATATAAAAAATATACGGTATTTTAGGATCGCCAGATGACTGATTTTTATCATCACTTTTGGTGAATAAGCTGGCAACATCGCTCTCTGCAGAAAAATAGGGGGTGCCAGTTAGCACGGTCCCGATGATATTCAGCTCTGGTGCGTAGGTGGGCTGATAGCCTGCTGCAGCAAAGGCGGCGTGTGCCCCCTGAGACTGGCCAACCAGTACCAGTTCGTTTTTAAGCGGAAATTCAGTGAGCGCAGCACGTATACCGTCAAGCACGCTCCAGCCCTCACCTTGTGCGTTAAGATAGTGGTGCATCCCGTCTGAGCCTAATCCGGGATAGTCAGGAGCCACAACCGCGTACCCCAAAGAAAGCCATGTATTAAGATATTGGCTGTCTCGTGCCGTGCGTGTATTCAGTGACGGTGCGCAGTCCGAGTTTATTCCTACTGTGCCATGTGTCCAAACGATTACCGGCCAACCGCCCTCTGGCTCTGGGCCAAAGGGAATAAACACTGCCGCACTGTCAGTACGCTCTCCTTTGCCCCGTACACCATCCACAGCCGTATACTCAATCCGGTACTGACTCTTCGCCTCTAAAAGCCCATGCGCGGGATCCAGAGGCATTTTCGTCACCACTGTCCCCGTCTTTGCTATTGCAATACTTGTGAGAGGTGAAATAAGGGTGAAGACTACTAAGCTTTGGTTTACTAATTTTTTAAGGTACATAGCTTTTCCGCGTTTATTATAGTGGGCATGGAGAACACTCGGGAGCACTCCTGCAACCTTAAACAAACCAGTTCCGACGGGCATCTTTCAACATCATGACTTTGAGCATCTTACGAATACCCTTCTTAATACGCCGGAACCATCCAGACGCACCTTATCACAGCTACTACAAATGAACCTGCAACAGGGGGAACAAGATATTGTATGCTGGTCAGAGATTCAGTCTGTCGTCTACTTGAAGGATTGTTATCAGTATAGTGGTTGTTAGCAATACGCGCCGTCAGCTTAAATAGGGAGAAAAGACAAGCATAGGTTAAGCGTTCCAGTGCCTGGTGCGGCGATGATAATCTCCTCTCAGTAAGTAAAGCCTTACAAAATAAGTGGAGATGGTGTGGGCAGTCATCTCGCCAATATCATGCGCAGTGTGTGTTCCAAGGGGTAATTAATTATCTTCTCAAAAAATCAGTGGTTTACTGGATAAGATGGCGTAAAGGGGGACTGCTACTCAAAATATGGCATAGATTAATACTTTTTATGTGTGACTGTTGTGTGACAGAATTTATGTGATCAAAGAATCATTCTCAAAAAATACCCTTCGATGATAATTAAGCGTCGGGATTATTAAAAAGTAATTAATTAAGTTTGCTTACTATAAATAATAATTAATTTTATCATATGGTTAGTTGGTAACATGTATTTTTTTATCAGTTCTTAATTTCTGTAATTTTCGTGAAAACCCTTTTTGATAGGATTTGGCTATTGTATTTGTTGTTTTTGATTGATTTAAACTGTTTTTATTCTCTCGAACAATGTTTTACTTTTCTTATGTTTGATGGAGCTAAATACTCTTTTTGAGCTTAAATGATGTAAACCATATGCAGTAAACAAGAACATAACGATTCTGCAGCGATGAGTGAGTATCTTCAGGCCTTTGATCGAAAACACTTTTTGTTATCCTGCGATGGTTTAAGCTGCGAGTGTTATCCTCTGATCCAAAGTAGATATGAAAAATCAATGTACTACCTCGCTTTCCCTCCATTCTTCTCCGGTATTAATTAGTATTGGTTTGAGCAAAATAATTGTTTTAAGCGTAATTTTTGGAATGTCGTGTTTTAGCAAAGAGGAGTTCTGATAGAAATTAATTGAGTTGTTTTTTGGTGACCAGAAATAAAGAAAGAGTTTCGCTTTTGATTAATTGAAGTTTTTGCAATCAATGTGAGTAAGAAAATGATGGAATGTTGTGCGATGCAGACAACTTGCTTTTTAAATATAACGTCTATTTCTCGATGGATAGATTTTATTGTAGTGCGTTTGTATGAATGTAAAAAAAGGACCATCAGCGATAGAGGTGTTCAAGATAAATGCCAGATTTAAATGATGGAGATCTAACCGAAGAGAGAAATATCAGCGTGGTCCTTATTAATCGTTATCCCCTGGAATCTATAGCCATAAAAACCCTTCTGGAAAATAAAGGAGTGTCTGTTACTGGTGAGGCGATAAATGGTATGGACGCCCTTAGAATCGTTGACCAGTTGCAGCCAAATACGATTATTGTCGATGTCGATCTGCCAGATATCGACGGGATCGGACTGGTTGAGACGTTACGTAAGCGCCTTTATAAGGGAAGCATCATTGTGACCTCGAATAAGTACGAGTATTTTTATTCGCGATGTACTGCCAGTGCTGGAGGTAATGGTTTTGTGAGTAAAAAAGGATCGATTAATATTATTCTCTCCGCTGTTCAGGCTGCGCATAATGGTTATTCTTATTTTCCATTTTCGCAACATAGGGTTTCCGGAGAAGGAGCGTATGCGAGGAATAAGCTACAAGCCTTATCCGAGCAGGAAATCATAGTCTTGCGACATTTACTGGAGGGGGCTAGTAATTTTCATATAGCCGCCAAAATGGATATAAGTTCAAAAACCGTTTCCACTTATAAAAGTCGTCTGATGAAAAAGCTAAATTGTCAAACGCTTGTAGAACTCATCGGATTTGCTAATAAATTTAGAATCGATGAATCCTTTATCTCTGATTAGGTGTGTGGGATTGAATGTATTATATTTATAAGTTACCCCTTAGTGGTTATTTATTGTTTTTATGTAATTAAGGTATTTTATTGATAATATAATATGAGGATTGTTTTATTATCCATGACGAGAAGTGCCAGGCGTAAAAGCAATGTCTGCCCGCGTGGAGAGGTGATGCAATCGAGTACCACGAACTGAAATGAATGCAAAGCAAATTGCTTGGTCCGGTTACTCTGAGCAAAAATAGCTGCATAAGGAGCATAGTAATATCTTTCGTTAGGATCGCGAATGACAATTAGCTGTAACGAGCTTAACAGCAGCTGTTATTTAATGTAAGCATAATGTAGCTTGAATTAGTGTATCATAACGTATGGCTGCCGATTAATTTCCGGTTTTCGAGCAGCCACCCGCCAAACCCGATGAAAAAATTCTGTCACTGATAGTGTAAGCTAGCGATTAGAGAGATTAAGTATGATATGTCTGCTTATTCGACAAGAGAAGAATTGATGGCACATTACCGGCCTTATTGTAACGATAGCCTGGATATTGCTGAAAGTTGACAGGAGCGATCATCGGGCTCGAACCACGAGGCTAAGATCGCTTGTACGAAAATATCTTCATCATAATGAACGCGATCGAAATTCCTTCGATAGTGAAAAGTACTCGTTCCTGAGCTAATGAAAAAATATCGCTGCCGACGGCTGGATTGAAGGCCAGGGTAATTGTGGTCAGACAAAATGACCAGCGGAAGTAATTTTTGGCCCCAAACTGTAACATTAACAGGAACATCCCGCCAACAATGGCTATGTGAAACAAGGGGTAAGGGTAACATACCAGGATTATGCTTCCGACGATGGCTCCCAGCATCGTTCCCATGCTTCTGGTTTGTATGCGATATCGCGTTTCCTCCCACCCAGGTTTAACCACCCGCAGTGCGGCGGCAGGGATCCAACATGCATGCGCCACTGTACTAAGCGACACGGCGATACTTCCTAATAACGCGGTGAAGGTAATGCCCAATAGAAACCGGCGTTGTGTCGGTGACTCCATGGGATAAAGGGGGACGCGCGCTGGTGACAGCGTTTCTTTTGGTATAAAGATTAGAATAAAGGGGATAGCCCACAAGCAACCAAGACCAAAGGAAAAAATATACTGACTAAGCGTTTCAGCGGATGATTGCCCGTGCGCCAGAAAAAAAACAAGGGCAGCTAGTGAGACCGGCAGGCGTAGATTCCCTCCGCGAAGTTCAGCCAGGCCTTGTGCCAGGGCTGCCAGGATGGCGAACAGGAAAAAATAAATTGAGCCGCCTGGGGCGCTGAAACCCAGCGTCGCGAAAAAGATCATTATTCCGGCCGCAATTAATACTTGCTGAAGGGGGTTTTTCACAGGCAATACTGAAAAAGAAATCACTAGCATATAGGCACCAAAAGACGCAATACTCCCTGATGCCGGTTCCTGCATAAACAGACTCACTATCCACGGAAAGAGCATGGTAAGCGTGAGCGGAATAGCTGATACTTTGTGCCTGATTCCAGGACTATGTGTTTTTTTTATCACCATATTATCGTTTCAATTCAATCAAAATTGTACAGAGCAATTGTGTTTCACAAATAGCCTGCCTACGGCCAGGCAGAAGATAAATACCCATCGCAGTTGAATAGGGCACCTGAGCGGCCATTAGCAAAGATACCGTAAGGGCACTAACCTTTAGGTTATTCATACTGCTACCAGCTTGTTTTATTCCCTTGAGGTAAGCCCTTCCCTTTTAAGAAAATTGTCCATTGCTTTCCCTAATGCAATCAATTGTTGTTCAAGCAGCTGCATATCCTCCCCGAAAAGAGAAAGCGGTTGCTCTGATGCCAGTGCATTTTCTAATTTATCTGCAAGCACATGTAACGACGTTGCGCCGATTAACTGTGCCGTACCATTAATTCGATGTAGATGATATCGAACGATATCTCGATCATGGCTGAACATCGCTTTTTTAAGCGCCGCCAGATCTTTGACATTCTCATGGTATGCCTGATTAATTAATTCAAGCATGAATGCCGTATCATCCATTGCGTTAGCCCGTAGTGCCTGCATATCAATCAGTTCATTACATACTGTAGTATCCAATTGTGTGTTTAATGACGCCGATATTTCAGTCTGAGTTGGATTTTCCAGACGCTGCGTTATGCTGTTAAAAGCTGCAGCAAGTTGCGGCAAATTAACGGGTTTAATCAGGCACAAATCCATACCGCTGGCCAAACAACGTGCTTTTTCGTCAGGCTGCGCATTAGCCGTTAAGCCCCAAATGACCAGGGCGGGATTAATCTTCCTTACCTGCTGGGCTAGTGTAAGTCCATCCATTCCGGGCATATTGAGATCCGTTATCAGCAGATCGTACTGTCGTCGTTTGATCAAACTGAATGCCTGTTCGCCATCTTCGACATCATCTACATAATAACCGAGAATATCTAACTGACGGCGCAGTAATAACCGGTTGGTAGGGTTATCGTCAGCAATGATGACCCGTAGCCCAGATGATACAGGAAGGGCCATTTCCTGATTATTTAAATCTGCAGGGGCGCGATCGGATACTTGAGTCTGAACATATATGCTCATTGTTGTGCCCGTGCCAGGGTGGCTGGCCACCGAAATGGTGCCATGCATGCGATCCATCAGCTCCTTACAGATGGTTAACCCGAGACCAGAGCCCATTTGCTTCTTACCACAGCTGGCCTGACTGAAAGGTTTGAACAGTAGCTGCTGTTCCTCTTCGCTGATCCCTACGCCACTGTCTTTGACGCTTAGCATCAGCTGAGCCGCATCATTTTCACGAGGTTGTGTTTCCACCTTAATCTCTACGCCACCGCTCACCGTAAATTTGATCGCGTTGCTTAAGAAATTGGCGAGCACTTGCTTAATGGCCTGCGGATCCAGCCACAATATGCCTCCGGCATTCAACTGATAACTTACCGTTAACTGCAGGTTTTTTTGGCGAGCAAGGCCAGCAAAATTGGCCATCGTGGCTTGGGTTAATGCCTCGATGTCAACCCATTCTGGAGTCAGCTCAAAATTACCAGATTCTATTTTTTCCATATCCAGCACATCGCCGATCAGTCCAATCAACGATTGCGCTGTAGCATAAGCCAACTGAAGTGATTCCTGCGCTTCTCGTTCGCTTTGCGGCCCCGTTGCCAGTAATTCCAGAAAACCCATAATAGCGCTGACCGGGGTACGTATTTCATGGCTCATTCTGGCCAAAAATCTACTTTTTACCCGGCTAGCCTCAATGGCTTTATCTTTTTCGACCTGAAGCGCCTCCATGAGTTTGCGGGATTCAGTTATGTCCTGCCAGCCACAAATCAGTACAGGTGGTAATGGCACTGGCAGCGGGCACAATGTCATCCAGTGCAGAATAGTACGGTCTTCGGCACCGTTGTTGAGTGTAAATTGATGTGATGCCACCGTATCCGGTGCCAATCCTTGCTGCATTTCCTGCTGAATAACCGGAAAGATATGCACAAGCGGGCTTCGGCGATCAAAAAGGGAATAATGTATAGCCTCTCTTTGTTGCGGCGTAAAAAACGCGTTGAAGGCACGGTTGTAACTTTCAATTTCTCCTTCCGGCGTCGTAATATAGACCGGGACCGGTATCGAATTCGATAAGGTCTGACGTAAACTCAGCTGGTATTCCAGCGCTGCCTGCGAGGCCTTTTCCCGCCGAATGGCGCGTAGCAAATAACCGCCCCAGAGTAAACTACTCAAAATGAGCAGTACCGCACTAACCGTCAAAATATAAAAAGGACGGCTATAGAGATCCCAGGTATCGATTTTTACCTCAGGCATTTTAATCCACTTGCCCGCCAGACTTAGCGTTTCTTTGGGGGGGATTTCGGCCAGCGCCTTGTTTAGAATACTTTGTAGCTCGGGTTTATCACGAGGTACAGCAAAAGCAATTTGCGCAGAAGGCTGATTGGGGATCCGCTGATAGCTCATTGTTTCGGGATAGTAATGATCGATGATATATCGAGCTGCCAGTTGGGTGGTCACCACGCTATCCACTTTGCCAAGATTGAGACTACTCAGAGCGGTACTGGTATTCTCAACGATGATCCAATGGACGTCGGGATACTTCTGAATCAGCTTATCCCGTAAGGAATAATAAGCAGGTATAGCGACTGTTGAACCGGCTTGGAAAATATCTTTTTGCTTATTTTCAGTGCGGCTCACCACTACATAAGGTGTGGAAAAAAATGGCTGCGTGAAGGCCATCTCATCTTCACGTTCCGGGCTATAGGTTACTGTAGGCACCATATCCCAGTCTCCTTTACGCATAATCTCTGCCATATCGCTGTTGGATTTTGCGATAACGGGTTGAAAGTGCAGCCCGGTCTGCAATTGAACAAGATTGAGAATATCTCCTACTAACCCACGAATTTCCCGGTTTTCATCCAGTACGGTGAAAGGGGCATAATAAGGATTGACCAGAGTTCTGAGGACCGGATTTTTTTCTATCCAACGCTTTTCTTTCGGCGTTAAAGATAGTGGTTTAGTTAAAAAAGTGAGGTTACCGTCATCCACCCAGGTATGGGAGATCCGGATATGTGTCGATGCATCTAAGGCGGAAATGAATTTATTGATTATCTCGACGAGCCTGGACTGATTTTCTCGTGCGATAAAATAGCTACCCGTTAACGGTGAACGCCAGTATTTAACAATGTCTAGCTTTTGATAGAAATCGCGAGCGATGAGAAAGTTGCTGGCGATATTGTCGCCAATGAAGTAGTCGTTTTCACTTTTGGCAACAGAAGCCAGTGCTTGATAATTGCTGGAATAGGAGACAATGTTGGCGTGTCTGAATATAGATTTAATGAAGGTATCTGATGGATAGTGTTGACTCACTGCCACATTCACAGTTTTATCAAGCTGGTAAAATGGCATCATTCCGTTCGAATTCAGGGTTACTAATGTCGGATAGGCCTGGAATAATAGCTGGCTGATAATGAACGGTGTGGTGGCCTGATGAGAGGTATTGTTTGAGGTCAGTACCAGATCTGCCTCTTCGTTATTCAAGGCACTAAGCGCCTGAGTTTCATCATCATAATAGTGAAGTACAAGATTTACGTGCAAAGCATCTTTCAGCAGCTGCAAATAATCTGCATTAATCCCTCGATAACAGCCATTGTTACTATTCATGGCGATGGGCGGATTTTCTTCACCATAGACCGCAATCGTCATGGTACGTTTATCAGCAAGCCATGCGAGATCCTCCTGGCTTAGAGGAAGCTTAGAGATAAAATTGTGCTTTTTGCTGCTTAGCGTCAGCGTAATTGGTTCAGTCGTAGCGGCTACTGTTTGGCCTGTTAGCAATATCATAGCCAGCACAATAATCATTCGAGATATCATTTTTTCAACCGATATTGTTATTGTTTGAAAAGACGAATAAATCTTTAAGTGTTTTACAGTTGAGTTTCCCCATAAGCCTTCTTTTATAAGTGCTGACAGTTTTTGGGTTGATATTCATCTCTGCCGCAATATTTTGATTTGGTGCGCCACTAAGAATATACCGCATTATTTTAATTTCTTGTTCTGACAATGAAAGTATCTTATTTTCAGCAGGCGTGGGGTTATATGATGGGAGAGGGAAGTAATAATATCCACGCTGCACAGCCTGAATAGCAGCAACGAAGTTATCCATTGACTCTTTTTTGCTAATAAAGGCATTAGCTCCCGCATCGACACTGCATTTACGATAGAAAATTTGGTTTTTCCCGGACACCATGACAATGCTACCAGCGTAGTGGTTTTGGCGAAGTTTTGTTACCACATCGATGCCACTCGATCCAATTAGCATGACATCCACGATAACGATGTCGGGTTGCAACCGATCAACCAGCTGGATAGCATGAAAATCATCTGCTGCTTCACCCGTTACCACTATATTTTGGTTTTCCAGGACGGTTTTTAGTGCTAAACGTGCAAATGGATGATCGTCAATAATGACTGCACTCATATTGTGGTTACTGCTGTTCATTGCATAATCCTTTTATAGGGTGAGTGAAGCAATGGGGTATCGTGGTACCACCTGAATTATTGTTTTAAATGATTAGCCTGACCCTGGGTAACTAACTCATTTGGCTAATATACAGGCGTTAACTCCCTGGGGCGTAGAGTAAAAAACACGCTCATTAACCAAACGTAACAATCCCAAAATAGCTAATCACGAATCTCAACGCACACAAACAGTGCGAGACAAGCGCAAAACCAATAGCCTTGCTTATCTCATGGGAATTTGTCTGCGAACATTTATTCAGCATATGCAAGCTTATGAGTGGTTACGTTAGTTACCAAAAACTTTGTTATCTCATTGTGTTGAATAAATTCAGAACCAGTTATTGTGATATAAGTCAAAATTTTAAGGCGGTAGATCCTGAAAATAGATATTAATCATGCTAACCCTCCCTGATGTTGTTCAGTCATTCCGATCTCTGTGTTGACGTAATGACAGAACTTTATTACGAACCAAATGTTTTTGTAAAAATAGAGACCTCTTCCCCAAAATGCAAGCACGAATATTTTTTTTAAGATTGCTATGATTGCTATGTAAGGTATTTCCTACAGAGGTAGTATTTTTCCTGTTGGTCTAATGTCAGGAACATTAATGCATTAAATCGAAAAGGGCATCGACAGAAAGGAGGATGAATATTGTTGCTGAATCAACAAAGAAACGTTATAAAGACCTGGAGCGTAAATTATTAGTTGCCGAAAGGGTGTCAATACAAATTTATTGAACTTGAGATGTTCTTGGGGGAATTATCCTACAGGCGTAGGAAGCTACTCTCGATGAAATAATCCAGCTCTCATTTATTAATTTAACTTAATCTCTAAGATAGGCATTGTCAGCCACGGTAGGCTGCGCAGAAATTTAATTGTAATCTTTATTTGATACAGAACTGGGGTAACCAAAATCAGCCTGGTAACAGCAACCTTAATATGGGCTGGCAGGGAAGCAAAGGCAGCATTAACGCGGGCTATGGCCACTCCCATAATATCACCGGAGGGGCAATTGCGCACTCTGAAGGCCAGACGCTGTCGCGATCGCTTGGAAGTTCAATGGCGCTGGTCAGTGCACCGGACGCAAGCGGCGTCCGTCTTACCAGCGGCAATGGCGTAACCGATTGGCAGGGTTTTGCCGTTGCGCCTTATCTTTCCGATTATACCAGCAACAACATCGGCCTCGATCCCAGCCCCCTGCCGGATAATGTGGACCTGCCGAAAACCAACGTTGAAGTTTATCCGACGAAAGGTGCAGTGGTGAAAGCCGATTTCGCTACCCGTATCGGTTACCTGCTACTAATGACCCTGACGCGCGTGGGCGGGATGGGTATTGTGCCCTTGGTGCGACGGTTTCGCTGTTGAATAGCAAGGAGCGTGATGATGCGACCAGCATCGTGGGGGATAACGGTCAGGTGTATATGGCTGGTCTGCCGGTGAAAGGGGAATTGCCCGTGGTGTGGGGTAAAGGCGTCGATAAGCAGTGTCGGGTGAATTTTAATCTTAACGGCCTTAAGCCAACGGCACAAATGCCGGTAATTCAATTGAATGGCGATTGTCGTTAATGAAAATGCGTTATGTCCTGGCGTCAGGCAGCAGCGCAGCAAGAGAGATCGATATGAATAAAATGAAAAGTGTTATCTGTTTTCTGGCACTGGGTGCTATCAGCCCGCACGCCTGGGCTACGCCAAATAATGATGACATTAAAGCGATGCTTTCCCAGGCAAAGAGTGGGGATGCCTCTGCCCAAACCCAACTTGGCATTCTTTATGCTGAAGGCAGTGGTGTCACCCGTGATTATAAAAAAGCGCGATCGTGGTTTGAGCAGGCCGGTAAACAAAATTATGCCGATGCGGAATATAACCTCGGCGTGATGTACGGCAATGGGGATGGTGTGGCGCGTGATAATAAAAAAGCGCTGACCTGGTTTGAAAAAGCGGCAGAGCATGGCCATATCGGCGCCCGTTATAATCTGGGCATGATCTACAGCCAGGGAATTGGCACCGCCAAGGATCCGGTTCGTGCGACTTTCTGGTTTGAGCTTGCCGGGCAAGATGGTTCGGTGGAAGACAAATATACGCTTGGCGTGATGTACAGCAAGGGTGAACCGCTGGAGAAGAATGATGTAAAAGCCCGGCAATGGTTTGAACGCGCAGCCAATGAGGGGCATGTGCTTGCCCAGTATAATTTAGCGGTCATGTACAGCGAAGGATTAGGGGGCGATCGCGATCTGCGAAAGGCGCGTCACTGGGCGGATAAAGCCGCCGGGCAGGGTGATCCAGAGGCCACCAGATTGCTCAGCATATTGAATGAACGTGGCAAACAGAGCCCCTTCGAAATACTGATGGTGGCGGGCGGTGACCCTGCTGCCGCGTCGCATATTGTGCCACCGGTTCGGCTGGGTGCCGATCATGGAGTTGAAAAGCCAGCGGCGCCAGCGGCTGAAACACTTTCGGAGACACCCGCTGCAGTCATAAATACGGCGCCAACCACTGAGTCTGTCGAGATTATAGAGATTGACGGGGGTAGCACCGGCGTGGAAATAGAAAAAATAACGGAGGACGCGCCGGCAGAGGAAGCCATGCCGTCGGATGCGCTGAGAAGTCAAAAGATGGAAAACAGGGAGAGTGAGGCACGGGCAGGCGAAGCGGAAAATTTACAAAACTCTCAACGGGGTTCAACCCAAAATAACGAACTGACTCCCGCCACTGGTTCGCAGGCAGTGAGTGAAGGCGCTCCCCGGGAAGAGGGGCAACAGGCAGAGGAGAACGACGTCATGGGATCATCCGGTGTCAGTGAGTCGGTTCCTGCCCAGGAAACGGTTTCTGCTACGAAACCCGCCGAAGATAATATTGTGGGGAATCCCGCACAAGAATTGGTAAAGACAGAGGAATAGCTTAACTCTATCGTAAATCGCATAAATTTATTCTGGCTACCAAAGTTAGCTAGCTGAAAATTTATCTGATTCACAAAAAATAAGGAAATAAATTGTATGGCCATTTCCATTATTCCATTCGTATGGTGCCATTAAGATGGAAAAATATTATTATTACTTGCAGCCTGTGCCAATAGATACGGCTCCATTTAATGGTGAATAACACTATTATTACGCTGTGCTGATTTTGACCTTCATAAAATCAGCTGGTCTGTCGGCTGCATGCTTATCATAACCTGTCTGCTATTTCATACCATTTATTGTGCAACTGGCTATCGCCTGTCTTTGCCAGTAAATGATGGAGGGCTCAGGTTGTCAACGTACGGTCTTGTAAATTAAATAACGTGATGGAGATGAATAAATGAAAGTTAAATCATTGGTTTTTGGCGCCATCGGCGCACTGTTTTTAACCTCTGCCGCCCATGCAGCTGACCACAAGAAGCCGGTTAATTCCTGGACCTGTGAAGATTTTCTGGCGGTAAATGAAGATTTTCAGCCTACGGCAGTGGGGGTTGCGGAAGCGCTGAATTCTAAAGACAAACCGGAGGATGCGGTTCTCAACGTTTCTGGGATTGAAAAAGTCACCCCGACAATCGTTCAGGCTTGCCAGAAGGACAAGAAAATGTCTTTCAAAGATAAAGTTCGTGCTGAATGGGATAATCTGAAAAAGGAAATCTATTAATCCCAGGGGAATGCCACAATCCCTTATTCCGCAATAATGTTAGGAGTAGCAGAGCCGCGTTATAACGTGGCTCTGTTTTTTTGCGACTAATTAAATACTTCATCGATTTCGCTTTCGCTTTCGCTTTCGCATCCGCGTTAAGCGACTCGTCCCTGCAGATCATGCCCGCAACTATCCGCTAAGTCGCTGTGCTTAACGCGAGGCTATCATCATGCGTGAGCTTATTTGCTCCAGAAGCGCTGTCTGATGACTAAATATAATGATGCTTAACCCGCGCCGACGGGATTCATGGATTAACTGCTGCCAGATATCCCGTTGCACAGAAGGATCGAGCTGGGCGGTGATCTCATCGGCAATCAGTACGCGAGTACGGGGATCGAGCGACCGCAGCAGCGCAATACGGGCCAGTTCCCCCCCGGACAGCTGAGCAGGTTTTCGCCTCAACCACTCGGGGTTAACGTGAAAACGCGCCAGTTGTTCATCATCCGGCTGCCACGCATCGCGTAAGGCATTTCCCGTGGTGCGAAAAGGGTTAAATGTGCGTTCAGGGTGCTGAGGCACTAACTGAACCGGACAATAACCACGTTTTGGCAAAGGAAGGCCGTCAAGGGTGATCCGCCCCTGGCGGCAGGACTGCCAGCCCGCAAGCACGCGTCCCAGCATGGTTTTACCATAGCCGCTCGGTGCCGAAATTCCCAACCGCTCACCCGCCGGCAATTCAAAAGAGAAATTTTGCCACAGCGGGCGATTATCTTGCTCAATGGTGAGCTCTGAAACAGAAAACATTACACGCCCCCGGCCTGGACAGGCATTTCCTCATCGGAAAATAAGCGTTGGTGTTCTGGCAGGGCCAACCACTGACGTCGCAATGCTGCGCTTCCACCGCCGTCTTTGAGTTCGTTAACGACCATATCATCACTGATCTGTCCGTGACTGAGGGCCACAATGCGATCGGCGAAACGTGCCGCCAGCGACAAATCATGGGTTACCCATAGCACCCCGGCCCCCTGAGCCGCCAGATCGCGTAACTGATGTAGGAGCTGGAAAGCCAGCGGTTCATCAAGCCATGCTGTAATTTCATCCGCCAGAATATACCGGGCTCCTCCTAATGCGGCATTACATGCCAGAATGCGTTTTGCCATGCCGCCTGACAGCTGGCGGGGATATTTCAGCAGAATATCGTGCTGAAGATGATAATGTTTGATTTGCTGTTCTAGCGCCAGTGCGCAGGTATGGCGACCACTGAGGTGCAGGCTTCGCTTCAGCTGAGTGCCTACGGTCAGAAGAGGGTTGAGCGAACCGACGCCCTGCGGAATATAGCAAAGTGTGTTACCCCGAAGCGTTGCGCAATGGCGGGAATCGATCGCTTTGCCCTCCAGTCTGATTTCCCCACGCATCCGTAAGTTATCGGGTAAGAGTGCCAGAGCCGTTTGCAGCAGGAGGCTTTTTCCTTCCCCGCTTCCCCCTACCAGAGCCGTCATTTCGCCGCGCTTGACTGACAGATTAATATTGCTAAGGAGAGGCGATAACTGTTGGCGTCCAAACCAGGTGTAATGTACATGGTCGACGTAGATGCTACTGAAATTCAGCATGATGGATTCCTTAACCACAGATCGCGAATGGCGCGCACGCAGAGATCAAACAGTAAAACAATTAACAGCAGCATCAGGCCGGGATACAGCGCCAGCCACCAGCTACCGTTGCTAAAGAAACGCAGCGCATCGGCTAATAAAATCCCCAGGGAAGGATCATGAGGCGCCAGTCCGAAACCAAGAAAACTTAATGCTGCGCTGTGTAAGACAGCATGTGGGAACATCAGTAATGTGCCCACAAGCCACTGTGACGAAAGCGCGGGCAGATAATGCGCCCGCCAGCAGTACCAGCGAGTATTTCCAATACGCTGAGCCAGCGTCATGTAGTCGCTGGTCCGAATCTGCTGGGCTTCTGCTCGCAGGATCAGCGCCAGTTTGGGCCAGTGGGTGAACGCGACGGCTAAAACCACGCCCCGCATTCCTCCTCCTACCGTAAAGCAGATTAGGATAAGCAGCAGCAGATGGGGTAATGAGAGCAGGGTATCAATGATCAATCGTAGCGCCTGATCCATCACGGGATGGATAAGCGTCAGACTGGCGATCAGCATCGCAATAACACCGCTGCAGATTGCGGCACCGACACCAATTTGCAAACTGGTCAATGCCCCCTGAAAGCAACGTAACCACAGATCGCGCCCCATATTATCGGTGCCAAACCAGTGGCTGGCGCCGGGCGGAAGATAGCGTGCCTGCAGATCTATCGGTACATCCACTGACAACAATGAAACGCCATAGGCAGCCATCATGCCGAGCAGTAAGGATGAAAAAATAAAACGCAGTAATGCCGGAGCGGGATTATTCTGCATCATTTCGGCTCCAGAATATGATTTGTTCTGGCCAGTAACATCGCAGCGAAGCTATTTCCGCAAAATACCAGCACGGTACTGAACAGCACGATGCCCATCAGCAACGGAATATCGCCGCGCAGGCCAGCATCAATGGTGGCTTGCCCCAGTCCGGGGTAGGCAAACACTTTTTCTGCCAGAAGCGAGCCTCCGAGGAGTTCGCCAACTGAGGCAAACTGCAGGCAAAGCGCGGGGGTTAATGCATGGCGGAGTACCTGTACCCGTAATAGCCCCCAGCCTTTCTCGCCCTGGGCTCGCGCGTAGTGTACAAAGTCACTGCGCATCGTTTCGGCCACTTTTTCCCGAGTGTGCAGTGCAATTTGTCCAATGCCGGTCAGGCTTAACGCAACCATCGGCAAGATGACATGGTGAAGGCGCTCCCCCAGGCTGGCATTGTCGGCGTTCTGACCCGGTGCCCAGGCACAGCAAACCGGAAACCATTGCCAGTGAACGGCAAATATCGCCAGCAGTAATAAGCCCACCCAAAACGTCGGTAGTGAGGACAACAGGTAGCTGATGCGGCAGATTAAGCGATCCGGCCAGCGGTGGAGATAACGTCCGGCAGTCAATCCCAGCATGATCCCTAACAACCCTGACAGCAGCCAGGCGCTGGCTAACAGGATAAATGAGAGGGCAAAGCGTTCGCCAATAACCTGGGCAACCGGGGCGTTATAAATCATTGAATATCCGAGATCGCCCTGGATGACTTGCGAAAACCAATGCCAGAAGCGTAGCCACAGCGGTTGGTCCAGTCCCCAGCGTGCGGCAATGAGGGGGTACTGTTGGGGGGGAACATGCAGCAAATCATTGCCGATATAGGCACGAATGGGATCAACCGGTGAAAAACTCAGCAATGTAAAGGTTCCGGCCGATACCAGTATCAGCAGAATGGCGAGCCTGAAGACAGCAATCAAAACAGGACCTGGCCCGTAAGATCGGGTTAGATTTAGCCTGGTCATTAAAAAATGCTTTACTGGCACGTCCATTTCCAGTCCTGAACATTGTTAAGCACTGACCAGCTGCCATGAATTTCAGGAGCAGCATTACCTAAATCAATACACGGACTGGCAAGGTAGGTATGTTGTAAATTTAGCAGCCAGGCCCAGGCGGCATCGCCCCGCACGCCCGCGCCAGACTCTCCATCCCATTCAACCTGCTGCCAGACAGGAACCGCTTGTTGCCACGTTGGCGCGTTGAGCGCCTGCTGGAGATGCTGGTCCACGGCGTTATTGCTGTAATAACCCGGATTGTAATACTCAACGCCCGCCGCCTTGCTGCTGTAATGATGGTAAAGCTCCATCGGATCTAGACTCCCCCAGCCGAACAGCGTGGGATTGGCATGCATATGCCGCTCGACGGTTTCCCAACTGCCGGATTTGAGCTCCATCGCGATACCGAGGGGTTTCACCATCGCGCTGACGGCCTGAGCCAAATCGCGACGGGTGCTGTCTCCGCTGGCATACCACAGCGTTAACTGTGCCTTTTTACCGTTTTTAACACGAATGCCATCCTCTCCGACCTCCCAGCCGGCATCATCGAGAATGTGTTTCGCTGTGGCGAGATCACCATCTTTGAAGGCGGCCTGGGGATTGTCCCAGGGTAAGCCCTGCACCGCGCTATAAGCAGGTACTGCGTGACCTTCCATAAGCTGGTTTGCCAGAAGGTGACGATCGATGGCGTAGTTGATGGCCCGCCGGATAGCGACATCCGCAGTAACGTCATTACCGATCGGGTATCCGTTAGCATCTTTTTGACCGGCAGGTATGGTGGGGAAAGCGATGCCCCGGTTTTCCACGCTTGGGCGTACCCATAGTGTTAAGCCCTGTTGCGGCGTAACCGAAACGGATGGTGCGACTCTGACTAATCCTAACTGACCACTTTGCGCCGCAGCGTAGGCGCTGTCTTCATCCAGAAAGACAAAGATCAGTTTATCGAAGTCGTTTCGGTGGCCTGAATAATAAGGATTAGCCTCAACGATAAGCTGCTGCCCGGGCTGAAAGCTCACCAGCCGATACGGCCCTGCGCCGACCGGATTTTGCGCATAGGTTTTTGCATCATATTGATGTTGAGGCACAATCCCCAGCGATCCTAATACGCTGACAAACGTGCTTTGCGGTGCGGACAGGGTAATCTCGACCCGACGGTCGTCCAGAACCCTGGCGGCGGAAAAATTCCCCATATCGATTTTGCCGCCACCCTGCGCGGCCTGGTTATAGGTAAAGGCCACATCCTGGGCCGTTAAGGGCGAGCCATCTGAGAATTTCAAATCCGGCAGGAGCGTAATGGTCCAGATCTTTCCGTCGGCACTGTGCTCGACGTGTTCAGTAAGAAAATTCTCCCAGTCCATATCGACATTTTGTTTTAACAGCGCGCTATGCAACAGCAACGTGCTTCCATGGCTCCAGCCCAGTAAAGGATCAAAGCCTTCACTGGGCTCTTCACCAATAGCCAATGTCAGTGAGTGACCTGAGGTTGAGTCCGTTTCAGCCTGCGCATAAAACGGTAACGTGCTGGCGATAAGCGCAAAAGTATATGACATTACTTTTAGTAGGTGAGGCATGCGGCTTCCTTGTAACAATGCATAGTCAATAAAAAATGCCCTGACGGCTGGTATGCAACTCTGCTTTTTCAGCAATATCGATAATGGGCGCCGGTCACATCTACCTAGTGACCCTGACGATGGGCCGGCATAATGTCTTTATTCGGCACCAGAAAGAGCCAGGAAGCGAGAACAAAGGGCATGGTCAGCGTTGGGATGCCTACCGGCGCCAGCAATGTGTTCATGGCTCCCTGCACGAAAACGGTAAATATCACGCCGATAAAGGTGTAACCCAAAACTCGCCAGCTGGGTTTATTGAAACTTGAGCCAAGCGCAATGGCCGTGAGCACCGCGCTAAATGCATATAACCCGCTGTCGGTGCCGGTGGTATTCGCTCCAAGCAGTGAGGCAGTTAATACCGCGAGCAGCGAACCGCCGATGGCAAATATCGCCGCCCAACGTGACGCCACCGCCAGACCCACAACAAATAATCCCCCCGCGGCCACGCTGCTGAATAAATACACCTCAGAAACACCGTGTAATACCGTGGCAAATATGTGGCCGTTGAACAGCCCCCCCGCCGGAGCACTAACTAACGGGTGGGGGAGTTCAGGTACGGATAACCCGGAGGCATCCAGGCCTGAAAACGCATAACTTGCCAGCAACACAACCCACGTCGTCAGCACAAAGGGAGCCGTTAATGCCGCTACTTTCCAGGTTTTCAGTATGTCGGCAATACTGACGGTGGCGATAACAGACACGATGCTGCCTGTAATAATGCAGCCCCAAAGCTGCGGCGTGACGGATAAAAAGGTCGGCAGCGCCACCCCAACCAGACAACCATTGTATCCGTATAGTCCGGCCAGCCATGAGGTGCGATCGTTAACGAACATACCGGTAAATGTCGCAACCACCGTACCCAGCACACAGCCATAGGCCGCTGCGGGATTGCCTTCGCCGTAAGCGGCAATAAATATGGCAATAAAGAAGATTAACCCGGTCAGCGGGTTATTCTGAAACATGACCTGAGCACATCCCCGCAGCGTCACGTCGATAAACCTGACAGCAGGGTTTATTTCAGTGTAATGAGTCCATTTACTCGCTATAGCTGATGAGGTATTCATGATGTGGCGTCTCCTGCTAATTATTTTTCATTCTGAGCTTGTCTGACGGAAGAGGGCCGTTAAGGCCCTTTTCCTGAAGGCAACACGCTGATGTAAAGGTCAGACTTTCCAGAGAAAGGGCGCCGGCAATGAATAACCGGTGGCGACTTGCCGCACGGTTTGCCAGAAATCCCGGATGGCTTTTTTTATACGGGTGCTGTCGTTTGCCAGTACCTTATAAATAAGCCCAGCCCCATTGGGTAAACGGCTTACGCCATGACACAGCTCCTCGCTATAAAAAGAGCGTGAACGGGATAAAATTTCGTCCTGGCAGGTTGAAGGGGTCAACACAATTACGTTGCCGTAAATATCGAATGTTCCCATTACGCCGACGACATCCAGCGGCTTTTCTTTAGGGGTAAGTACCAGTTTTTCAGTGAACAAAACGTCACCGGCTTCATTTTTGGCACTGATCCGCGAGGAATAAACATCAAAACCAAAACGCTCATCCTGGTGATGATGCTTACGCCCTGGCATCAGGATTTCCGAATAAAGCACGGTGGCGGTGCTGTCGCATTCAATAAGGGTATCGCTGATAAATCGCGAATGACGATGCGGAATGACCTGATCCGGCATAAATTCAAGATAAGCCTGCTTACCGACGCGTATATGTTGCGTTTGCGCGGCAAAATTATTATCCATCGAATGGATTTTAGTCGCTGACTGCGTGGTGATATGGGCGCAGGCGCCCGCATCAACCTCAATCTCCACCGTTAAGCGATCCCCCTGCAAAACGCATCCTGAGGTGGAGATCATGGGTACGCAGGGCAGGAATGGCATTTCCTCATCCCAGTAGAGGGCTTTTTGAACCAGCAATGGCACCTTTCTTTCCATTTCATGGAGGGTGCTTTTGGCGCCACGATCGGCAAAACGTAGCCGCAAATAGCCATGTTTGCCGACGGCGCCGCTGGCCATTTGCGGTGGCTCTTGTTGATACTTTGCCAGTTCGGGCGCCAACGCGCCCAGAGAAAGAGTATCGAACGCCGGCGACGCCTTGTGTTTGGTCTGCATGATGGCTCCTATTTTGCGTGCGTAAACAGGAAATCTTTTTCGATCATGTCCACCAGGGCATCGATGCCTTCGCCAGTTTTACAGTTCGTTAATATATAAGGACGGTTGCCGCGCACAATTTTGGTATCATCCTCCATGACTGCAAGGCTCGCTCCAACGTAAGGGGCGAGGTCGATTTTATTAATAATCAAAATATCCGCCTGCACCAGGCCGGGCCCATTTTTACGGGGGATTTTTTCCCCTTCGGCCACATCGATAACGTAAATATAAAAATCAGCCAGCGCCGGACTAAAGGTCAGCGTTAAATTATCGCCACCGCTCTCAATCATAATGAGGTCGCTGTCCGGGTACTTATCTTCCATTTCCTCAACCGCAGCGATATTCATACTTGGATCTTCGCGTACTGCGGTATGGGGACAGGCTCCGGTTTCAACGCCCATAATCCGCTCTTCATCAAGAATGCCTTTCAGGGTGCGTTTTACCTGTTTGGCATCTTCGGTTGTGACCACATCATTGGTAATGATTAACGGCTTATAACCACGCTCGATTAATTTAGGGGTGATGACTTCAATGATGGCTGTTTTACCTGAACCAACCGGGCCGCCGATACCCAGGCGAGTAATTTTTTTCATTCTCCAGTCCTTATTTTTAATTCATAAATAAACGCACATGCGCGTCAACGTGTACGGCGGCCAGAATATCGATAAGCGGCGTGTACGACGCCATTTCGCTGATATCGGCATTCACGGCCTGCCGGCAAAATTCAGGTATGTTTTTATTTACGGCATACAGAATCTGCTGGCTGTCAAAGTGCGTTATCCTCATCAGCCGCTGGGCGGCGCTCAGGATAGTCATGGCAACGCCATACTGATGCATAGCGATGGTTTCCTGAGCGCTGATCCCTTGTAACCCCATGACCAGCGCCTGGCTTACCGGAAATGTGCCTGCTGTCTGTCCGGTTTTAATGTTATCCAGCCACCACGTCAGCAGGTCGGCTTCGAACACCTGACGGGTCATCTCAACCAGTTTCTTACCCATCCGCTGCGTCATTAACCGCGACTCTTCATTGAGTTTGCGATTCATAATTTCGCGATCAACGGCCAGAAGCTGATCTAAGTTGCCATCAAGTAATGCCCGGTGAGCATGGGCCAGGCCAATCGCATCGCATTGCGCTGCCTGGACCAGCGAGGTTTCAACAAACGCTTTTAAGCTCACGACATCGTGGACCAATCCCACCTGAATAGCGGATTCCACACCACATGAAAAAGTAAATGCTCCCACTGGCAGAACCGAGTCGCCGAACTGCAATACTCTGATCAGACGCAGGAGCTGATGTGATTCATCAATGTTTATGCTCATGCGCATTCCCATGATGTGCGTGGTGAGATCGATCGTGGGCGTGGCTGTGCTGTGGATCGCCGCTGAGCACGCTGACATGGACATGCGGGTCTTCCGCACCGCCAAACAGCAGGCGGGACTCGGACGGTGTCAGGTGTGGTAATACCGTTTCACCCGCGACAAAGTGATATTCAGATTGCGCGTAACCATGAGTTTTCAACACGGAATTCATCATTTTCTTTTCGACTGATAAAGGGACATATACCTGAGTGCCTTTGATCACCGACTTCCAGTGTTGATTTCCCAGGGCGTGTCCGAGTTCAAACACGCGTTTAATTGCGCCTTCGAACTCTGCCGTGGCCAGGGAGGCGAGCTGGATAACCAGCACTTCCCGCAGAGTGATATGTACGGTTAACAGGTATTTTTTGTCGTCATCACATAACAAAATATCCCCGTCGGTTAACCGCATGCGACGATCCAGAGCGATACCGATATCAAAACCCTGCTCGCTTTGCTTACGGCAACGGCTTTTTTGAGCTTCCCATTGTTCCAGGGACAGCACATCGTGTTGATATCCTCGGGTCTTTTCCTGCCACGACGGGTCGTTTTTTACATTTCCGATAATCGTCTCAATCAGTATCATGTTTATTTGCCTCACATCAGAACGCACGGATATGGCGCTTAGCCAAAGAAATATTTTTGGTTCATTACCGCTGTTGTGACGGGGTTGCAGGTGGCATGTTCACCATCCACTTTCACGGCGAAAGTTTCCGGATCAACTTCGATATGCGGCGTGGCGGAGTTACGTACCAAATCACGCTTGGTTACTGAGCGGCAATTGTTGATAGCGATAACCTGACGCTCAAGGCCGGCTTTCTCTTTGACACCATCATCCAGCGCGGCTTGAGACACGAAAGTCGCGCAGGTGTCTTGCAGGGTTTTCCCCATGGCACCAAACATCGGGCGATAGAATACCGGCTGCGGGGTCGGCAGCGATGCGTTTGGATCGCCCATCAGGGCCCAGTTGATCATGCCGCCCTTGATCACCATCTTCGGCTTCGCACCGAAAGAACGCGGGTCCCATAGAACCAGATCGGCCATCTTGCCCACTTCAACTGAGCCGATGATATGGCTTACGCCATGCGCAATAGCCGGATTGATGGTCAGCTTGGCAACGTAGCGCAATACCCGGAAGTTATCGTTGCCGTCGCTGTCTTCTGGCAGTTTGCCGCGGGCGACTTTCATGGCATGGGCTGTCTGCACAACGCGCAGCCAGTTTTCTCCGACGCGTCCCATCGCCTGAGAGTCGCTCGAAAACATCGAGATTACGCCCATATCATGCAGCACGTTTTCCGCCGCGATAGTTTCCGGACGGACGCGGCTTTCAGCGAAGGAGACGTCCGCAGCCACGTTTGGGTTCAGGTTGTGACACACCATGATCATGTCGAACAGTTCAGCCTGGGTGTTGATGCCGAATGGAAGGGTAGGGTTAGTGGAGCTGGGTAGCACGTTTAACTGGCTGGCCACCTTGATGATATCCGGTGCGTGCCCACCGCCGGCCCCCTCGGTATGGAAGGTATGAATAGTACGGCCTTCAAACGCCTCGATAGTGTTTTCGACGTAACCCGCTTCGTTAAGGCTATCGGTATGCACCGATACCTGAATATCCATTTCGTCAGCAATACGCAGGGAATGACGTAACGCGTTTGGCGTGGCTCCCCAGTCTTCATGCACTTTCAGGCCCGCCACCCCGGCAATAATCTGTTCAACCAGCGGAGCACGCCCAAACGCGTTACCCTTACCCAACAGTCCGACGTTGACCGGTAGCCCTTCCACTGCGCGCAGCATCTTGCGAATATTCCAGGGGCCTGGGGTGACGGTTGTTCCGTTGGTACCGTCCGTCGGGCCGATCCCACCGCCAAAGAAAGTCGCCACGCCATTCGATAGGGCGCTGTACGCCTGCTGCGGTGAAATAAGATGGATATGGCTGTCGATGCCGGCCGCGGTCAGGATCAAGTGTTCCCCGGAAATGGCGTCAGTGCTGAGCCCGACAATCATATTCTGCGTCACGCCATCCATAATGGCCGGGTTACCGCTTTTACCAATGCCCACAATCAGGCCATCTTTAATACCGACGTCGGCCTTAATGACGCCCAGTTTGGCATCGAGAATCGTGACGTTGGTAATCACCAGGTCCAGAACGCCGTTATCGCGCGTTAAGGTATTATTCGATCCCATTCCATCACGCAGTGATTTACCGCCACCATAGACCGATTCGTCACCATAGCCGCGGAGGTCTTTCTCAATTTCGATATAAAGGTCGGTCTCACCCAGGCGAATTTTATCTCCGACCGTCGGGCCAAACAGGCTGGCATATTCTTTTCTTGAAATAGTTGGCATAAAATCCTCACTAGACAGTTAATTCTGAAATTTAACTTACTGATTTAAAACCATGTTTGATGGCATTGTTAAGAATATCTTCAGGTGCATCGCCCTGAATGCCAGAGGCGTTGCCGACCCAGCCGTCGACCAGATTATTAAAGCCGTATACCACCTGCTGACCGCTGAAAGGAATTAATTCAACGGTAATAGCATCACCCGGTTCAAATCGTATCGCTGTCGTAGCGGTAATGTTGAGTCGTTTACCAAACGCTTTACTGCGCTCAAACTCCAGTGCTTTATTGGCTTCAAAGAAATGAAAGTGCGAGCCTACCTGGATTGGACGATCGCCGGTATTTTTGACATGAACGGTAGTAATGGAGCGGCCTTCATTAAAAGTAATTGGCGAGTCCGCTAATACATAGCCGCCGACGGAGACCCCTGTCTCCACCTTTTTAACCATGGTTTCCGAAGTGTTGGATTGCTTTTTCATTAGAGCTCCTTTGCAGAGTCATTTCAGGCTTATTCACTGAATCGGGTCATGAACCGTGACCAGACGACTGCCATCGGTGAAAATGGCTTCGACCTGGACGTGAGGAATTAAATCGGCCACACCGTCCATGACGTCCTCTTTGGTTAATACGGTACGTGCTTCATTCATCACCACTTCCAGGGTTTTTCCTTCCCGGGCACCCTCCATCGCCGTGGTCGTAATAATGGCAACCGCTTCCGGGTGGTTCAGTTTTAGACCCTTGTTTTTGCGCTTCAACGCGACGTCAGCCAGGGTATAAACCATCAGCTTTTCAATTTCTCTGGGCGTGAGTTGCATATTTCCTCCATTCCTGATTACACACATTGTTTAATATCGGTGATGCTGCCCCAGCCACAGGGATGGGGCAGGGAGATATTAATTTTTCTCGCTATAGGCATCTTCGCCGAATAAAGTGTTATCGAGTTCGCCGCCAACTTTATTCTGGTCGACTTTAACTACGGTGAATTTATTAATGAGCCACAGAATAGCCAGTGTGAAAATAAACGACCAGACGCTGGTAAATACCACGGCGGTAATCTGTTTAATGATTTGCATCCCATTGCCTTCCAGCAGACCGTCAGGCCCATTCGCGTTCCATGTGGCTGAGGCAAAGACACCCACCAGAATCGAGCCTGTTATCCCGCCAACGCCGTGTACGCCAAACACGTCCAGCGCATCATCAAGGTAGCGGCGTACCAACAGCACCACGAAATAACAGACGAAGCTGGCAATAATGCCAATTAGCGCAGCAGACTGAATCGAGACATAGCCAGCAGCTGGGGTGATAGTGGCAAGCCCGGCTACTGCGCCGGTTAAAAAACCGACCAGTTTGGGTTTGCCTGTACGGATTTTCTCAATGACAAACCAGGTGACGGCAGCAAAAGCGGCGGCGATATCCGTGGTCACAAACGCGGAGACCGTAACAGTATTGACCTGCAGTTCTGAACCTGCGTTAAAACCATACCAGCCAAACCACAATAAACCGGCTCCCAGGGCAATATAAGGAATATTATGCGTACCGTCTGAGGCCACCGTACGTTTGCCAACATACAGTGCGGAAGCCAGTGCGGCAAAACCCGCTGTGGCATGGACTACGATCCCGCCAGCAAAATCTACGACTCCCCATTTCGCCAGCATTCCCTGCGGACTCCAGATCATATGAACAAACGGGCAGTAAACCAGAAGTGTCCAGAAGGTAAGGAAGACCAGATACGCTGGAAAATTGACGCGATTTGCAAACGCACCCGTTATTAATGCGGGGGTAATGATGGCAAACATCATTTGATAGACAAAATGAACTAATAAGGGGATGCCACCTTTGTTACCGGTGTACATCGTCCCTGGATCAATATTATTCATGAAAGAATAATAGAGGGGATCGCCGATGATCCCGTTGAGCGTCGGACCAAAGCTCAGTGAATAACCGACAATAAACCAAAGGGCGGCGACCCACCCCATCGAGAAAAAGCTTTGCGCCATTATCGTCACAATACTTTTTCTGGGTACCAGTCCGCCATAAAAAAATGCCAGCCCGGGCGTCATCAACATCACGAGGCTGGCGCAGAGCAACATAAAAGCAGTGTTAGGTACATCTAATGATAAATAATTTACAAGTGCATGTTCCATAAAATTATCCCTGTGATCTTATACAGCGCCTGTAAGCGTTGATTTTTTAAGCTGGCGAACGCAGATTGCACGATATGACAGTGCAATGTGTAAAATATATATGCAGGACGTTGTTTATATTCGTAAAATAAATCCTCCACGCATCGAGGGAGTGGTTTTATTAACCTGTTAATATGCTTTTAATCGTTCACGCTTTTCTCCATGGCAGGCTGTGTGCTGATTTTCCTAAAGGAGGCCAGACATGCTAACAGCTTCTTATAAATGCATGCCTTGCATTCGATAAAATAGGTCTCCTGACTTTTGTAAAGTTATATACTTCAAGAGTGTATAGCTTGTTTTATAATCTGTATATCAGAGTGGATACCCGCATGAGTCATACCCATCCTACTGGTGTAAGTTGTTGCCTGACGGAATAAAATATTGGCTTATTTCTGTCAGGGTAGCTGCCGGAGCAATTATATCTCAGGACGTAATAAGAAGGCAGGCACGTAAAAAAGCGAAAAACAGCAATCTGTAAGATAGGCTGTTTTCCGCTGGTGGTTTATCAGGTAGGGCAGAAAAGAATAAACTGCGCAGGATTATCGAATATCATTCACCCATTGCATAATTTTACTTTCTGGCTTTTCATGACAGATTTTGATTAACTTTGGTACCGAGACGGTGTCCGTTTCATTCCAGTCAACGGTATCTCCACCTTTATAGACGGTCTCATTATTGATTGCCCAGTAAGCTACCGGGGTCATTGCCTTAGGGTTCATATCAAGGTATTCCCGGCAAGTCATGTTTTGCGGTGTGGTTTCCGACGCTTTCTCCGCCGCCACGGCGGCGTTGGCGTTCAGTAAAACAAGAGTCACAACGGGTGTGAGAAACAGAGTGGATAATTTTTTCATGATGTTTTCCTGTTTAAAAAGCCTATGCACAATATATAAAATAGCGATTTATGTGGTAATTAATTTTTTTTGTGCTTTATTCAGTGCATAGCTGAGCACTAAGAAGAACCCGGCACAGAACAGCATTTCCAGACCAATGAAGGTGACAGTGATGATATAGTTGGCGTCTTCGCTAGCGCGGAGCCAGGCCAGGGCGATGATGAGGTCTATTATGCCAATGAAAATATACCAATAACGACCCTTCATAGCCCGATCTTTAAATCCCATGGCGATACGACTATACCCGGCAAGGATAAATAAAACACAAAACAGCAATGACAAAGTATTAATACCGAATGACGTGCTAAAGATAAAACCACAGCCGACGCCAAAATAAATAATTCCAAATAACAACGATGAGATGTAAGAACGAGTATTGTATTTAATGAATATCAATGCCATCGCCACAGAGTACATGCCACAGATGAACATTAAAGCACCAGTCAGGGTGCTAATGACCACACCGCTATATATTGGGAAGAGCATACAGGCCAGCGCGCACAACAGCAGTATAACGGCCATAACGGCAGTAGCTCTACGGTATGTATGGGTCCACCACATATTGCAATTTTTACTCTCACGTAAAATATAGTCCACT